>Ga0306924_10000220_pt1 | contig 44646 bp, 50 predicted proteins | sample sta12Can44000111_FD_203756 | JGI IMG/M metagenome (GOLD analysis project Ga0306924, IMG submission 203756) | Lab enrichment of tropical soil microbial communities from Luquillo Experimental Forest, Puerto Rico - statanox.12C.anox.44.000.111 (v2)... | ecosystem: Environmental > Terrestrial >... | reverse complement strand
GGTTGTCAGAGGTCTTGAAGGGTTGTCAGAGGTCTTGAAGGGTTGTCAGAGGTCTTGAAGGGTTGTCAGAGGTCTTGAAGGGTTGTCAGAGGTCTTGAAAAAAGTTTCACTAAAGCTACTCTACTATATTTCTATAAAAATATCTATAGACTTTTATAATAACAAAGTTCATGAAAAGGTTGTAACAAAGTTCATGAAAAGGTTGTAACAAAGTTCATGAAAAGGTTGTAACAAAGTTCATGAAAAGGTTGTAACAAAGTTATAACATCTCTTCATTGAGATGTTATAGTAAGTATAGAGCAACTATGAAAGTGTTTTTGGATCTTCAACGAATGATTTTCATGAACTTCTATAGGTTCCTCTAAACTTCTTTAAAGTTTATAGAGCTTTAGGTTACATGAAACCATGAAAATCATTCTATGAAATCCTTAAAACGTGTTAAGAAATATTATAACACTACAGTAGTGTTATAATAACATGCTATTTACTACAATCTATGATAAAAATCATGATCTTTGGGTTCTTAAAGCTTATAGATTTTAGAAAAAATTATTATAACCCTATGAAGTTCATGAAAAATCATTCATTGAAAGGTCTAAAAACACCTCTATGGTTGCTCTTTAGTTGAAATATAACATCTCTAACATGAGATGTTATAACTTTTATACTTTTTCTTTATCCATTTTCATCCGCTATTCCTTCTATGCATTTTGGAACATCTAATTCTTGTTGTGTAATCTTGTTACCAGAACAGTAGAAGTATAGGCATTCTGGAAGTGGAGGGATGAAATCTAGTTTGTTGTTGCGACAATCAATGTAGAGGCATTTATCTAATTTAGGGATGCAACGCAATTCATTAGAATAACATATAAGTCTTTCAACTGATGGCAGTTGAGGAAGAACATTACAAGAACTCATGGAGCAATCCAACTCTGAACACTTTAGGGTTATATCTTTAAATAAATTCTTAGGCATAATACCTGAGGTGATTAGACGCTTCAAGTTAGGAAACCATTCTAGAGTAAAACCTAAACTCCTTTGAAGGGAAGATATAGTTATTTCAGTGATGGTTTCATGTTGATCGTTGAATAGTAGATCATCTTCATGTTCCACTTTCAGAGTTTTGGATGTTTTAGGTCTCTTAGTTTTCATTCTAAAAGATAGAAGCTGAGATTTCATGCTATAGTCTAATATACATACTACATCATCCATTTAATTTATAGATTAAATGTTTTATGGTCCAAGGATGGTTATTCTCACTTTTCATGTATGAAGTTATTTCCTCTAATGGAACCTTCAGGTTGAATGATTTTAGGAATGGAATGAGTAAGTCTAGATCGCAGCATTTAATGGCTTTATAGAGGAATCTACCAAAAGCAGAGTTAGCTTTAGTATAGGAAGCTTTATGAGATATAATGAAGTCTCTAGTAAAACCTTGAAGTTTAGGATCGTGTTGAAGTAAGATATCCATGATGGATGGTGTTATAGGATATAAATAGCTCTTATCGTGATTGAAACTATGTTGTTTAAGTATAGTTTCAAGTATTGTAGGATGATTTACACATCTCTGACACACTTGAGGTATAAACCATGAATTAGTTGCAGGAACTATATCTTTTAAAATACCGAATTCCATCTGGATGAGTTGAAAGGTTTCGTTAGTTATAAACTTTCTTACGTGTAACAGCTGAGAGGCTAGGAATAAACCATGATGTATGTTTTGAGGGCATATATCATCTAACTTAATTAAACCTAGATGCTTAGGAATACAACGCAAAGGATAAAGCGTTAGAATTCTATCTATTTCTTTGGGCTCTAATTTTACTACTCTAAGTTCCAAGAAAGTTTTTAGTTGTTTGAGTCCTTGAAGCAGTGAGTTATTAAGGGTTCCATCTCTAGTTACTAGGGTCATGGACATCAAAGATTCAGGATCTAGAAAGGTTTCAAAGTCATCACCTATGGTATGATATAAGATATGTAAAAGTTCCATTTAAAGAGGTTTAAGGCTTGAATAGAATTGTAATATATCATTTGTGGGATCTAAATCTTTATACTTGTATCGCTCAAAGAGTGTCTGAAGCCATAAAGCATTAAAGCTAAAATATTGGCTAAGATAATTATAGAAGTAACCTAGATCATTACATAGTAGGGCTATAGTCATGAAATCCACAAAGACATCTTTTATGGAGAGGGCATAAGCATCCAAGTTGACTAAGTGATATGGTTCTAGGAATTGCTTGTTATGCTGGATAAAGACACTACGCAATTCAGGGGTCAAGGGATATAAAAGTGGATACGGATCCGAGTAAAAACTAGGGAAAGAATGACTTAAACCTCTTTGGTAAATATATTGTGTAAACTCAGGGTTCAAACGTTTAGATATATCCCTTAGAACTTGACGATATAGAGCATTTAAACTATAAATGTAAGAATCTGCTAGTTCTATAACTTCACTATCATACTTTAAGATAGAAGCTTCTTGTTTGAGTTTTGTATCAGCATTGAAGCCATATTCTTCAACTAAAATCTCATAGTATGCGCATAGATTCTCTAAATCGATTAGGAGGTTCTTGAGATCTTGTAAGTTGATACCTAATTCTGCTTTAATTAGAGTAGCAGTGTAAGAACCTATGAGACCTTTACGGGCTATAATCTCTAAAGCCATCAGTATATATTTTGGACCAATGTTACTCCATGATGATAAGGTCCTAACTGGATAGTGATATAACTTAGGGATTTTATCTTGAAGAAAGCTAAGAGCGTTACGGATGTTAGCTCCTTCAGTACCAGCTCTAGTAGTTGAAGAAACAGCTCCCATCTTAACTAACTCTTCGGGTGTTAAGAACTCTTCAAAGGTGGTACCTATAGTATTGTATAATACATGTGATATATCCATTTTATAACAAGACTTTTTGGATCTTGTTATATCACATTAATATGTTAGAAGCTGAAGCTTTGATAATAATAGAGTTCTGCATTTTTGGGTCGTTTATCTATGAAGGCTTGAACATCAACATCATGAAAATAGTAACTCTTGTTAAGGAAGATTTCACTAGTATCGTTAGTTATTAATGTATTAATATAAGTGTAAAGCTTTTGATAGTTTTCGTTAGATATGCGATAGAAACATTCCCAGCTAGCATAGTCAGAGGAGTCAAAGCCGGAACTCCTCTTATGCATTTGAGGTGATGTTAATTCTAAAGGTTCTATCACTGGTATCAGGAGAGCAGTAGGGTTACTTATAACAGCTTGTTCCATTGGATATAGTTCATTGATCTTATGAATAAACTTCCATATATCTTGCTGTCTAAGCTGTTGAAGTTTAACATCTAAAGGAAGAGTTATACCATAACACAATCCGATATTAAGGTTATAACCCATTTAGTGGGGGGCATATAGTTATACAAAATGAACAAATTATAATAGTAAACTATATAACAAACAATGAACTATACTTATATTAATGCTGTAACCGAGGAAACTCAACAAGTAACCTTAGAACAAGTTATTGGAGATTTACCTAACTTCATTTGGCATGCTTTGTATTGGGAACAAGATGGAAAAAGACATAATGTAAACATTAATGCTTCTTCGGTAGATAATTCTAGATTTAATATCTATTATTTTGTTAATGACAATGAAGTAGAGAAGTTAACTAATCTAGATAATAGAACCGTAGTTAGTTACATTACAGATTTAGTTGTTCAACATCCAGAGTTAGAGATTAGTTATGAGAAATAAATAAGAAGCAATAATGCTACCTAGTTGTAGCATTATTTATAATGTATTATACAACCTATTAATTTTACGTAATAATTGGAAGAATCCTTCCAATTATTTATCTCTTATTACTCCATGGTTAGAACCTTAGAAGCATATTCTTTAAGTTGTGTTGTATATTCACCAAAGCTTTCAATGCATTGTTCTATTGTTTCATAATCTTGAGCTCTTGCATGTTGTTGGAACTTATCAGCTAGATCCTTTCCTAAGCTTGGATCCATACTAATTAAGCTATGGAAGGAACCAGAACCTAAAGATTTAGGAATGTTTCTAAGAATTAAACAAATACCTCTGCATTGTTGAACCATATATTGATCTCTTGCAGGATAGGATTCAAAGCCATTCTTATGCTCTATCTTCAAGTCTTCAGTAGCGTATTTAACATTGTTTTGCTCTCCTTTATCGCATACTACCAGAGTGTATCCTTTATTAGCTAAATACTTTTGGGCATAATCATCTGTTCCTGAAGCTCCTCCAACGTAGAAGGTTACACTTCTACCATATCCTTTAGCTTCAATGAGTAAAGCTTCTATATCTGGAACATAGAAGGTGTCGAATTGTTCTTGGATAATATCAATGTGGCCACAGACTAATACATTAACGTCAGTAGATGATAGCATGTTTGGTTTAGGGCTTATTTAATATAAAATTATACATCAGCTATAGAAGCTTTTGTTAAATTATTTTTATATTTTAAGGCCCAAATGCAACATATCATTTCCAACATAGATCCGAGCAAAGGTAAAAGCTACGAAAAGTATCTCATAGAATTAGTTAAGCATGGCAAGTTAGATGTCACTAATGTTGAAACTTGTACCAAAGCTAGAGATATTCTCACCAAACATATGCAATATAAGAAGCATTTAGATCCAAAGTATAAGAACTTAATAGCTTATACTTTGGAACAATTGGATGAAGCTCTATCGGAGGTTATGGTGAATATATCACAGGAGAAAACACCTTTCATGAAAACCGAAAGCCTAAAGATATATGAATATGGCAGGGAAGATTATGCAAAATATAAGAAGCTATACTCTGAAACCAAATGGTGTACCACTAATGAAAGCTCCTATAAGGAATATATTAAAGATGGTAATCTATATATCATAAATTATTGCTCGGATGTATTCCAATGGCATCCAGCAACTTGGTCCTTAATGGATTCTAATGATAAACAGGTAGATGCTTATTTAGTTAACATATTACTTAAGGATTTTCCCATGGAGATCACGGCTGAAAGCGAATATAAACTTTTAGAGCGTCATATATCCAATGACACTACTATGAGAAAACCTAAAGTAGAATTTTTAAATAGTTATGGAGCTTTAGCTTATTGTATGTTTATATCTCATAGGCGAGAACCCTTAATAGAGGACAAGATCTTGGAGGATTATTTTACCACTTATTATTACCAAAAGTATGTTATAGCTAATAAGAAGATTGAGTTACAAGATTTTGAAGCTGGTTATAGGGATAATGAAGATTATATCTTTTCTAGGTTTCATCTTATGTGGCACTATGCTATGGTAGAAACTAAAACTAGATTAGAATTCTTTAAATGGGAAAAGGAACTGTGCAATGAACTTCAACGATGTACTGATCGATATGAATCGGGTAAAGCTCTAATAGCATATGTCAAGGAGTTCAAGTTAGAGACAGTTACTCTATTTAGAGAAGCTATTAAGAATACACCCACTGTTTACAATTGGATTGTAGAAATAGAAAATCAAAGGTGTCACGAGTTGGAACCCTTCATAAAGGAAGATGATTTAATCACATATTGGGAAAAGTTTATACCTAAGACGGAACGATGGCCTCTATTAGAGCAACATATTATGAAGGAAAAGTCTGGACATCTTAATGATTACAGTGCATATCTACTTCAACATAGGATGAAAGAGGAATTACATTCCGAATTCGGAGCCAAAGCGATGAAAGAGGAAATAGAGGAAAAAATAATAATAACATCTAACATTGGATATTTCTATGCTAAGCAGCATGGCTTATTGGATAAACATGGCGATAAAGTTAATATAGAAATATTTAATTGGAATAAAATAGATGATATAGATGAAGCCAACACGCTCTCATATCATATTAAATGCTCAGATTCAGCCTTCCATTGTTTAAAGAAGTTTCCAGACTTACCTAATAAGCAGAATGTACGTAAATTAATTACTGATAGTTGGCATCAGCATGAATATGTTAAACTTCAGAGGCAAAGAGTTCCAGAGTTTGAGGAGCATATGATTATGAATATAGGATATTATATTAATGCTATTCATGGAGGCGTATTTGATTACGATAAAGCTCTCAAACAATATCCTTTCATCACAGAGTTGGAAGCTAAGATTCAGTATTACGATGCTCTTGATCATGCACGTTGGATTCGTAAATCTAATGCTACCATATCTTATTGGGAATTAAGGGAGAAATATCCTATTCTCAAGAAGTGTGAAATAATGCAGGACACTGAATATCGATACATATATTATGCCATAGATATCATGAAGTTTACCTGGGATAAAGCATATTTCATCCATAAGGATTTAAGAGATAAAATACATGTAAAATGCCTTAAAGCTAATTACAAAGATTATTATAGCTTAGTATAAGAAATATAAATAATAACATGGAATTCCATGTTATTATTAGTGCAACGTATGATTAGCGAAGTATTTATTTCTTTAATCCATATACAGAATGCTAAACCTTAATGAAAGTTTAGAGAGATTATGTGATGTAACTTACCATCAAGAGTATAAAATTATTATAGAACTATGATTCCGATTATTCAATCCGCATGACCGTAATACGCTATTATTTTTTTTTCATCTTAAACAACAATGAATGCGAGATTTCTTTTAGGGGATGAGTATGGTCCTGGAGTTGAAGAGTTCTTAGAACCTAAGGTCTACTAGCTTTGGGTTATGTATCTACTGCTACTAAAGCCAAAACACAATTTCTAACTACAAAGCTCAGAGCTATAGTTGAATATCTATCCAACTTTCCTAATTTAAAGTTCATTCCTATGAGAATTTTAGCTAGAAAATCTGGTTATTCCATTAGAGAGATATATGGAGCTCTGGAATTATGGAATACAGGAAGAAATAATGTTATATTACTTAATTTATGGGATATGATGTTAATTAGAGCTGAGATGAATATACCAGAATCTAATAAACTAGCTTTGGATACCTTCACAGATTATATGAATCTCTTGGATTATACTGAAAAACATGATAACGTTAGAAAAGTAGCTATTGAAGCTGGCTATGATCCGGTTCTATTAGATTATTTAAGTGTTGATACACTACAGGATCTAGAAGCATTAGTCTTAGAGCTAAGTAGGAGATTCGGTTCCACAATCTTTGAAGTAGTCTTACGGTATTTTTACTCCAAGGTGAGATCCAATATGGAAAAGAAATTAATACCCAATATTTATCCCTTAGATAAGCGGATTAGAGATATTCTTATAGCTGTAGATAAAGAGTTCTATGATAACAAAGACTTCCAATATAATTATTACGCTAATAAACCTGACACTTATGGAGCTTATGCCTTAGAATCTGATACTTTTATAGCTTTCACCCAAGAAGCTTATCTTCTAGGCGATGTTGAATTATATATCACATATCTCAAAGAATATATTAATAATGTAGATGAAGCATATATAAGAGGATTATTTAGTCGTAGTAAGATACCAGATGAGAATGATATAAGTGACATATTTTTACGTTCAGGTAGCTTCAAGCAGAAGCCATAAAAAGAAATAATAACATAGAGCTCTATATTAATGGAATCTAAAGCTTATAGTTGTAAAGATCTTAGTAAGAGATACTAATATATTTCAAGAATAATAACACTTGATGTGTTATTATTTATTGGTCTTAGGGTTTACTCTCAGCATATTCTAATAATATTTATTTCAACCATTAGACTGAAATCTATTTAATACAATTATAATTCCAAATGAATAACACTTTACATAAGTCGATGGCTTCGGTCATGTTTAAGCAAGGAAATCTCTTTGATAACTTCATGAGTGCTATAGATGAGTACCACGAAAAGGCAGCCCACACCATAGCAGAGCTTAAATCGACTACTAAGCAAAAGGGTGATCTATGGGAGGAGTTCTGTTGCTTGTATCTCACTAAGATTAGAGGCTTTGAATACGCTTGGTGTCTCAATGATATTCCTAAAGAAATTAAGAGTTCTTTAGGTCTTGGAACCAAGGATTTAGGTATTGACATAGTAGCATATTATAATGGATTCTATTATGCAATTCAGTGTAAATATAGAAAGAACTCTGGTATAGGCCAGCAACCTAAGACCTCAAAATCTTACCTCACCAAAGGCTATAAAAGCAAGGGATCTATTTCATGGAAGGAGCTCTCTACTTTCTATGCTCTATGTGCTAGGACTGGTCCATGGGCTAAGCATATAGTTATAACTAATTGTCATTACGTAACTCACGCCAATGGCTCCAAGTCTGATAAGGATATGTCTATTTGTTTGGGTTCCTTTAGTTCATTGACTACGGATGATTTCAGAACTATGTTAGATATGCAAGGTAGTATCTTAAATTCTAGTTCTAAGATTATATCTCAAGAGACGGTTAGAAATGCACGACTTAAATTCTTAGAAACCTTGAACAAGTAAGAAGATAAATAACACCATATCTTATGGTGTTATTCTTTCAGATGTGAAACACTGTAAATTAGATAATTTCTTATCTAAGACAGATGATTATGAATCGGCTATTTTAGTTATGTATTGTAAGATTTGCTATAAAGAATGGTAATAATACTTTTATATTTGACTTATAGGAACCCAGATGCTTTAGCATGAGTTTGGAGTGTCAGCGATGAAGAATCAGGCTTCAATGTTACCATGAATTATAACAAACATACCGTTACATAGTAACCATAGAGAAATAAGTTTGAAGCTTCATTGAATATTATTATTTATATTTTAGAGCTAAAATGCAAGCCTTGAGTAATTACATATCTAAAGCTAAGAGAGATATTGGATTTACAGTTGTTATGACACATTCTACTAAACCTAAATGGTGCGATTATTATATGAGATTCTATACAAAGCATAAAGTTATTTGGACTATTTCGTGGTAAAATTAATAGAATAATAGCATAAATTTATGCTATTATTCATGTATTTGCATTTAAGCTATAACGAAGATGATCTCCCCTTAAAATCATCCATTTGTATTGGATGATAGTTTAGCTAAGACGATATGAATTGACATTTCAAGCTTTTAAAAGTATTAAATTTTCAATGACATTGAGATACGGATTAAACATTTATAGTGCTATAATCATCTATGAAAGGGGATTAAGAGATTTGTTCCTAGCTTACTATTCACGAATTAATGAAGAATGGATCCTTGGGACCAAAGTTTTCATTCTAGTAGATGATGGACATAACATGCGTAATCTTGAGTTTGATCCTACTCCATTTAAGGATATTTTAGCTCAACATGGTATTGAGAGTGTTGTATCTGAAGATGGTGAAGATTTAATAGATGAATTATTTCAACCCTATCTATTGCAGTATGTTATCTTAATATAACACGTAATAAATAACACCATAAACTTCATGGTGTTATTTCTCTTTATAGTCTTCTTAAGCCACGTTTAATTTCTAATGCAACCATGATTGTTCTAGCAGCACTAACCTCTGACTCTAGAGCATATTCATTATCAACATAGGATTTTAATCTATCATATCCATTGGATGCGCCAGACTTTAATTTAGTTAGATCAACATTTCTATTACGATATAAGAATAATAGAACCGAAGGCCTTGCTTGCATAATAATAGCCTCAAACAGGTCTATTGCATTTCCAGTGAAGTAAGTTTCTATAACTCTCAAAGCTCCAGGATACTTAGCACAAGCTTTAAAGAAATCTACATTGTTACAGTAATGTTGATAGTGTTGGAACCATTTATTATCATCCATCCATTGTATAACTTCAGGATCTTCAGACATAGCATATCATCTGATGGAAGTATTAAAGGTGGGAAGGTTAGTCATAACCTTCTTAATAGGTTCACTTAGATCTAGGATTACATTAATATGTTTCATGGTGCCATAAGTGAATAGAGCTTCTAATACATCAACGTAACCATATATTCTAGAACTCAGTAGTAGATCTTTGTATGTAGTTAATAACCATAGAGACACATCATGATGTTTAGCTTCAAGAGCATTAATAAGGCCTCTATGTAAGTTGGGAAATCTTATCTCTAATTTAGAGTCGCAATTGAAGCGTTTGAAGGTATCGTGCCATCTAATGATACCATCCCAGTAACCATACTTACATGCCATATACAATCTAGCTCCAGGATGAACATCACACATAAGGTGTCTCAACAATTGCCTTTGAGTTCCATGGCCTTGAGCTTCATGACAGACTAAATCTAAGGTCTTAACACTCTCTATGGTGCCTATAAACTCAGCTATGATACTAAATATCAAACGATCCATATTTAATGAAACCTTAAAGTATAAAAATTTATTATAAACATGGGTAATAACATTGGATCTGTTATTAAGAAGCGTTACATTAGTCCCGAATTAGTGACTTGTATCATAAGCTTCCTGAAACCAGAGAGATACTATAGAATTAACAAACATTACATGGCTTTAGCCTTTAATCTATTAGATCCCGATAAAGTGCAATATGTTTATTCTAAGGTTATGGATAAGCAGGGACATATACTTTTTATGGAATTATTCTTGTCTAAATATCAGACCAAAAGAGTACCTTCCATTATGGAATACATGAAGCTATATTACTATAAGCATTATGATAAGGAAATGGCTCTGAAATCCATTATGGAAGCAGCTAGATCCAACAATGCTTTAGCTAAGATGATCTTCAAGTCGGAACTCTTAGAACTAAGTAATAATAAAAGTATCAGAGAATATGCTCTAGCGTTAGCCATTAAGTATTCCGATTTGGATAGTTTCAATAGAATTGTATTACATACTAAACCTAAGTTAGAACATTTAATTACAATCTTGAATTTAGAATGTATGTTACCCTTCCTCAACAAGTTTGTACTAGAATTTCAAGATCCTGCCTCTCTACCTAAAATCATCCTTAACATGAAAGATTCTCTTTCTAAGGAGCAACTTAGAGCTCTAAGGCAATCTAACATTAATGATAATATCAAGAAAGATTTATACATTGCAGAGTTAGAGAAAACTATAGAAGAATTACGTTATAATATTATACATAAAGATGAGAAGATACAGGAACTCATTGAGAATATTAGAAGTTTAAATTATAAGCTAAGTAAGTGCATTAAACCTCTAGGTTTATAGAGAAATAAATCATACCAAGTTATATGGTATAATTAAAAGTGTTAGTGTATTAAAATGTTAAAGATGGAGTAAGCTTTATCTGTATCACCAAAGCATTTATAGATCTCAACTGTTACTAAAGTCTACTCCTTCATGCATCATTTCTAGAATCATCTGTGTTGACCATCGATAAGGTAATTTGTATCTTGACAATTAACTAGAACTATAGAACCTGGGATTACGTCCTTTAACTTTTAAATATTCATACTGTTGTTTCTTGAGCTCTTGAACCCATTCCATGTTAAGGCCTCTCTGATTATCCCATATAGCAGCCTTAGAGCTCATGAAACTAATAAAATCTAGTATGTTATATCGATAGAGATCTATGCTTATTTTATAAGAGAACGTTACACTTCTAACGATATAATTTTTATATCGTTAAACCATTTTACAGACCTAACAGGTATTAAAATTGGATTTTATGGTAGTATAACTTTGAGAATTATATATTAATATATGTAACAGATCCAAATTGATTTTTACTAAAATTAAATGAATCCGGCAGCGTCAACCATCGCTACCTGACCGGTTAAGTCCTGCTTTAAGACATGAATATTGGGATGAGGATTTTAAGAATCGCATTATATAAGAACATGATTATGAAATAATTTTTGTAAAGATGTAACCTTAAAGACCATGGGAGAATACTTTGTTCTACATAACTTATCTAAGAATCAAACAGCTCAACCGCATGATTTCCATTATGGAACTAAGTGGGGAGAATTTAACCCTTATAAGATCATGAAACTTTTAGGATGGAGTATGTCTGATATTGTCTTCGCTGAAGGTGATTATGGAACAAGCTACTGTTTAACCAATAGTGCCGAGATCTATGAAGAGCAGCATTTGGAATCCAAAGCGACAGTAATGGACGAAATGAAGCTCTGGATTATAGAAGCTAGAAGGGAGGAAAGAGCTAAACCTACATACTTTAGTTTCTATCAGGATATAGAAACTATGATATCTACATGGTAAAATTATACCGCAATAATACGAGTTGTATCTCGTATTATTTATATAAAATTCTATTAATAACATCGTTCTATTTTAACATTACGGATCTGAGCCTCTAAGGTTTGTCCAAATTCATGTAAGCTTTGATCGTTAGCACTGTTAGCAGTGTTAGAGAACCAACTGGAAGGTTTAAGGAAGAATTCGTCTGGAGTGTAATGATTTACTAGACCAGTTAAACTAGTGATGTCATTAGGATCAGTCTTATCCATTTGACTTAAGCATGCTAAAATTGGCATAAGGTCAGGTAACTCTACTACATTGGTGTCAACTCTTTCGTTTATATCATAGGCATATTCAGCTACATTAATGCCATCTTCTTGATTAATGGAACCTACTCTAGTGATAGTTCTTTTAACTTTATCATCTACTATATATCTTACTGTATTAGTGGATCTATCATATTCTATCTTAAGTTCATTGAATTTGTGGGAATCTCTATGAGCTATTTTCTTCATGTTAAAGAAACCCTTCCAATTACCAGAGTTAGACCATGGATATTTAGGACGTGCATGATAAGACCAAATACTACTAGAAGTCATGAATAAGGCATTAGCTACACCCATGGTTGGAGAGTAGAGAATAATACCACAAGTACCAAATCTAGGATCGGAGATTGGATCTGAAGAGTCGGAACCAAAAGGTTGAAGATTAATATTACCTCTTTGTGTTGCCATCTTAGCTGAATATGAGACGGTTTGATTGACATCTACGGTTATGGGATTGTAGAAAGCCTTCGGCATTAGATCACACAACTCATTGGAGAACCAACCCATACCAGGGAACATATTACTAGGTCTTTGTACTGGATTGAGACTGAGAGATCCTTGGTTGTCGCTATTGCTGATGGCACACTTGTTGAAGCTGACTCCGTTAGGTAAGACATAAGGAATAGGTGGCAATCCCGATGTAAACCATTGAGAGTTAGGGTTAGCTGGGTCGAAAGGACCTGAAAAGTTCTCTTCAAAGAGGATCTCAGCTGAAACCATAGTACAACAAAGCACTGCCAAAAGCCATGCAACCTTCATTTATATACCAAACATGAGCATATAATTTTATAAAATTATATATAGAGCATCATGAATTTATGTATAATACCTGATATCAGGTATTATAATCTATATATGTTATACGCTGCATTGTATTGTAACATCATGTAATTTTGCATGATGTCTATCACGAATCTCGGATGATGGCTTATACGGAGTCATGATAAAATAGCGTTCCCAGTATTTCAATGGTTGGTCACCTTCATAATTAACTAGTGTAAATAAGAGTTGGTTCAAAGGGTCGTGTAATTCTTGAGCTCCAGGTTCTGAGACTATGCTATCTATGATAATGAATCGTGGTCCAGAAGAACCCATTCTTAGCATTAAGACATAACATACTAGTTGATGTTGATCGGAACTTTGTTCTTGAAGGTAATAACATCCATTGGGTTTATGTAATTTTGTATCACATCCCAGAGCATAAATATAAGAATTATAGCTATATAGTTTGGTAACATGATTTAAGTTGATATGAGCATCGGTTGAATTAATACAATAGGTACCTAAACTATAGAAGGGATCGGTCTCCTCATATATGGTGTATTTACGGCAAAGGATCATGAGCTTTCTTTCAGGATACTCATCTCCATGATCTAATAGCAGTGGTATCTCATTGAATAGGATGGTATCACAAATGCTGGCGTCGAGTATATCACTACTGATATTATCACATTGCTTCTTAGGATACTTGAGTTCATCACAATGTCTCAACCTAAAGTAGACCGATGAACCCAATTCCCAACCTGGTTCCGACACTCCGTAAGCTACATTCTGATAGAACAAGAACCTATCTCCAAACTCCCCTTTAGGAGCTGTAATTCGTTTGAGATGTCCATTATTAATACTATAAACTTTGAGCTTTTGGTTCTGAAACAAGACATAGTATAGCATAGAGACCTCGACGCTGCGCTTCTGTGCTCGTATCGATTCATACATTGGTTGTTCATAGATAGCTCTAATAGGATGATATAGATCTCTAGAACCATTGGTCCAATATATCATAGTATCCTGAAAATGCATTTAGATGAATAATGAGATCATTATATCTCATTATTTTTATTAAGCTCTTATAGTATAATATACATGAAATTAGTTGTATGTTTATTGTGCATTTTATTATAGATAGTGGTTATCTCATGATAATCTAAATAATTAATAATGTCATTAACCATGGTTCCAGCTACATAAGTATATCTCATTTCTGACGGAGATAAGATACTCTCTATGACTATATTTTTGTCTAATTTATGGATGGTCTAAATACCATCTAGCAAAGTCGATCCAGTCAGTGATCGATGATAAGATGGCATTTTCGGAAGCAATTAGATAATCTATGACTGCCTCAAGTTCCAAAATTATGACATAAAGTGCTCATCTCTGGATTATCTATGATTAAAAGAGCAAGTATATCTTTAGTTTCATTCCAGTTCATGTTTTATAATAAATTATGTAATGCTCTAGATACAATTTATTTTCTTGATTACTATGGCAAATAAATAAAAATATCCTCCTTAAAGGAAATGTCTCTTACTCAAGCAATAGTGACTTTAGATGATACTCATTACAACTACAATGTACAAGAAGGTTATGTCCATCCTGGTGATGATGATTCAACATGGTGGTCTTCAGAAACTACTAGCTCAATCTACTTAGATCCTGGTACCATTATCGGCATTAGATCCGTAGAATCTAATTCTCTACTTGTTCCTTATATCATTAGTACGCATCCTAACCTAGCAGAGTTAGGTCTTAGAGTGGAGGAAACTAGAGCCTTTGATACCGATGGTCGTTTCTACTTTACCTTAACTAATCAGGGTTTGAATTCCGTGGTCATCAACACCGATGACGACATCGCTATTATAACTTATGTTTAAGATATGAAGTTATAACATCTCTGATATGAGATATTATATGTAAGTGTAGAGCGAAGCGATGAAATACTCTTTGGATCCTTCATGAAGTTCTATAGGTTCCTCTAAACTTCTTTAAAGTTTATAGAACCCAAAGATCATGAAAATCAATGCATGAAACTCTTAAAACTACTTTTAAAATATTATACCATTACTGTAATGGTATAATAACATGTTATTTGCTACAATCCATGATAAAAATCGTGTAATCCTGTTCTTAAAGCTTATAGATTCGGATTCCTTAGAGTTTTTATATAAAAACTCTAAGGAATCATGAAAAAATTATATACAATCTATGAAGTTCATGAAAAGGTTATAACAAAGTTATAACCTTTTCATTGAGATGTTATAGATATACTTAGAACAATTATGAAGATGTTTTTGGACTTTTCAATGAATGATTTTTCATGAACTTCATAGATTGTATATAATTTTTTCTAAAATCTATAAGCTTTATACATCGATGAAGTTAATGATTTTTATCATGGATTGTAGCAAATAACATGTTATTATACCATTACAGTAATAGTATAATATTTCTTAATGTATTTTTAGAGTTTCATGCATCGATTTTCATGTAATCCTGTTCTTAGGGCTTATAGATTCAGACTCCTTGGGGTTTTTATATAAAAACCCCAAGGAGTCATGAAAAAATTATAGAGACGGAAGGCTTCAGCCTTCCTTCGGAGCAGGAACTTGTTCCTGCGCCAACCTTTGAAGTTCATGAAAAATATATCACAGAAGGTCCAAAAACACTCTCATAGTTATTCTAAGCTTACATATAATATCTCTAACACGAGATATTATAACTTATATATCCTAACAAGGAGTTACTGAATCATCTGTAACTTTATATCGTTCATCGCTATACAAGATTAAATCATCTAAAGCTTTGCCTGGTGATACCATAGGAAGAACAGGTGAATTATGAACCTTAAATTCGCAAAGAATAGGGCCTTTATGTTTGAGCATCTTACTTATAGTCCAATCTAATGTGTTAAGAGTATCACAATGAAGACTATGGATATGGAAGGCGTTAGCTACGGATGTGAAGGAGGGATTCTTGAGGTTGAGACTAGCAGTTAAACGACCTCCATAGAAGAGTTTTTCCCATGTTGTAGCCATAGCTTGAGCACTGTTATTAATGACTACAATCTTAACATCTAAATTATGTTCAGCTATAGTTTTAAGATCCGACATAGTCATGAGGAAGGAACTATCACCATCAATATCAATAACTGTTTTATCTGGATTAGCGATTTTGACTCCGATAGCTGCAGGTAATCCGAAACCCATAGTTCCTAGAGCTCCTGAAGAGATAAAGCTATTAGGTTTAGTCCAAGTAATGTACTGAGCGGTTAGCATCTGATGGTTACCGACACCAGTAGTTATGATAGTCTTATCGTGTTGAATATGTCTATTAATAGCAGTTATGACCTCCTCAGTACTGAGCCGACCATCTCTTTTGAAGTTTAAAGGCATACTTAACTTCCATTGTTGGATGGTGTTAAGCCATTCATTTCTGGATCGATACTCTAAGAGAGGTAATAGTTTACGTAGGAATTTACCACAATCCATATTAACTGGATGATGAGCTTTGATTACCTTATTAAGTTCATATTGTTCAATGTTAACATGAATGATATTCTTGCATTTAGGAGCATAATATTTAATATTACCTGTAGTTCTATCATCGAAACGAGATCCTAAAGCAATGATAGTATCGGCATTTTGGATGCTATAGTTAGCAGCTGGATTACCATGCATCCCTAAGAACTTGAGAGATAGTTCATGAGTTTCAGGAAAAACGCCCATAGCATGAATAGTAGTGGTTACTGGAATGTTACCTAAGATCACAGCATCATGCAATAACTCTGGATATTGATTACAACCTTGACCCACATAGAAGACTGGCCTTTTACTTGAATTGATGATTCTAGCTATCTCATGCATATCTACAGTAGAATCTGAGCATAACTTATATTCTACAGATGGATGAATCATGGTTTTAACATCGTCAGCTTTAATCGAATCAAAGATATCATGAGCTACACATTTAGGTAAGTCAATGTGAACCACTCCTTTCTTACCAGAGTTAGCTATCTTGAAGGCCTTATCCATTACATTAGGTAACTCTAAAACATTCTGAACACAGTGACTCCATTTAGTGATAGGTTTGGTGATAGCAATAGCGTTACATTCTTGAAAGGCATCAGATCCCATAGCATTTATAGGCACTTGACCTGAAATAAAGATAACTGGAGTACTATCGTTCTGAGCATCTAGCATTGGAGTAACACAATTAGTTAAGCCTGGACCACTAGTGGTTATTACTACTCCAGTTCTATTGGAAGATCTTGCGTAACCTGTAGCACAATGTCCAGAGTTCTGCTCGTGACTGTTAACATAGTAATTGATAGGACCTTGATAGAATTGGTCGATGAGGCCCATAATAGCTCCCCCAGAATATAAGAAGGCATCTTTAACATTATGTTCTAAGAGCTTGTTATAAATGATCTTGCTACCACTTAATCCATTGAACTTAGAGAAGACTGTCATGATAATTTTAGGCCAAGCTAGGAACCATTAATACAAATCAATATTCCATAATTACATTGATAAATTATAAATTTATTATCTGTTCCAAAGGTATAATGAATTTCTTACATATTGCTTTGTCTGGTGACGTTGAACTCTTCAATAACTTCGTAAAACAAGGCTTACATAAGCAAGAGGAAGTAAAGATTTTTTATTATCGTGTCATGCCTGTTGCAACTTCAGATGCCATCTTCCAACATGCTATTCCAGAAATCCAGGAACGTTACTATAAGATGTATAAGGAGTATGTACATACCAGGGCTATTTTGTATTCCAACATAGATGTGCCTAAAGTTAGTTTGATGTCGTGGGATCTCAATTGCTTAACACAAGAACAAGCAATTAAGGTATTAGCTTCAGGTAAGGTTATCGTTTGCACTCACAGTTTACCTGATATTAAACCTGAAATCCTTAAACTATTGGAACCTGAGCACGTAGAGACTAGCTTGGATGAGAAATATCTAGTTCATGTAGATCGCATCTTAACATGTAATCCCAAACTAGAGAGCTTCTTCCATAAGCAGTTGAAATTCTCAGTTAATAAATCTTATGATTACAAGGTTTTAGCTTATCTCATCAAGCATGATTGTGTTGACTTCGGTACATTACACTTCAATAGTAATTTAGTCTATCATATACCTAAGATTAGGGAATACATTCCTGACTTTGAGCTTCCTCAATGCTGCTATCAATACGGAACTAAATTTAAGTGTTTGGTTGAATGTATCAACCATGGAATATACCCCACTGAATTATTATATCCAAAAGACATTGATGATAGAGATAGCTTCTATAGATGCATTAAATATCTGAAACCTCAATGTATCATTGATACTTATTTAAGTGAGGGATGGAATCTAGAAGATGTAGTGAGCCAATTGGAATTTAAAGATGTCCACGTTTATCTCACATCTGGGAGTGAAATAGAACGACTTTATGCCTTAGGAAGTAAGTGCTGGCATAAGATTAGAGTGAACTTAGACGTACAACTATGTGATCTGACCGATCAACAGTTACATCAACTAGAGGAGATTCATTCGGTTATGGAATTTACTATTAAACCTTATGATTTCCATAGCTTAGTTCTATACTATGAGTTCTTCAACGATCCTAAACCTAATAAAGTAGAATACATTGAAACCGATAAAGAGCTATTGGATTATAAGAAAGGTTTACACAGGTTATGGAAAGATGTAGCTAATCAAGAACCATATGTAAAACTATACTGTGATCATGTTCCATTTGTGTTGGCAACCTTAGATCCACCTATTAACGTGCAACTCTTAGATTATAAGTTAGTGAAACGATTCTGTAGAAACGTTAGCGCTAAAGGCTCTGATATCAACATTATATGCGTTGAATAACGTGCTAGTATGAAAAAAGTTATAACATCTCGAATTCGAGATGTTATATAAAAGTAAAGCAACTATTAAGGTATCTTTGGACCTTTGAACGAGATGACTTAGTCATCTCTTCGGAGCAATAGCGAAGCGTGAAGGGCGACAATGAATGTTTTTCATGAACTTCATAGGTTGGCGCAGGAGCTTGTTTCTACTCCGAAGGAAGGCTGAAGCCTTCCGTCTATATAATTTTTTTATGATTCCTTGGAGTTTTTATATAAAAACTCCAAGGAGTCTGAATCTATAAGCTTTAAGAACCTCAAGATCATGAGATTTAAACATAGATTATAGCATGTTATTATATTACCATAGTATATATTATTAACACGTTTTAGTTTCATTCATTGATTTTCATGAAGTTTGCGACATAAAGCTCTATAAATTTTAAAGAAGTTTAGAGGAACCTATAGCGGCCATGAAACATTCAACGAATGATTTAAAACGTCTTCACTGTTGCTCTAGTTGAAATATAACATCTCAATGAAGAGATGTTATAACTTTATGTCTGTTTTCATGATTTACTTATTCAAGAATGGAATAGAGTTGTTCCAAAGTTAAAATATTAAGGACTATAGGATCTAAATCTTTAGTTACATTCTTCATATAATATGTTATGGCTTCGGTATCTTCTATGATAAATGGTTCAGCTTCTAGCCATCTACCTTTAAATATTTTATGTGCATATTTAGCCAAATTTAATCCTTGATTTTTAGCTAACATGTTAGCTTCTATTTCAGTATTTCTAGCTTGAGGGAATACTTCTATATAATCTGCTATATTACCCATATATTCATTCTTTTTAAGTTTATCTTCTAGAATGATACTTCTCTCATGCAAAACATTAATACAATAGCTAGTAGCACTTGATATATTTCTCATGATTATGCCTTCCGCTTGAACACGACTGAAAGTTTTACCAGTGTCATCAACAGGCCATCTGGTCTTGATAACGTTCATGCAATATGGAACTATCGTGGATGTAGAGGATAAAATATATCCTTCTATTTCGTACCATCTGCTCTTAATAATATCTCTAGCATATTTATAGAATATTTCTGCAATATTATAAGGTAGTTGTTTTTCTATTAATATTTGTTTTTCCAGATCAAGATCTCTAGGTCGCTTTAGAGCAGTAATATATTTCATATATGTTGCTAGAGAATTATTGCGCATTCCAGTTTCTATCTTCTTAACCTGATCTTCTGGAAGAACTAAAGATAATTCTCCCTTTACGACATGTTTTATGTAAGAAATCAAGAAGTTATAATCATCATGGTTTTCTATAATTTTAAGATTATCTTCTATGTAAGAGTTCCTAGTCTTGAAGTGCGATAGATATTTATCTGTATAGTGATTACTATATGATATAGCTGATTCTGCCTTAATAGCTATTTCCTTAGGAACATCAGAATCTATCCAATAAGACCCCAAGAGTTTTGTAGCATAATCAAATGGTGAAATTGCCCCTTCGAAGTCTGAAGAAGCTATAGCTTCTTCAGCTTCTCTCCATCTAGCTTTCAGGATATAGATGGCATAATCAGCTGCATATTCTGTTTTAACTATGAATGGTTCAGCTTCTGGCATTCTATATCTAACGAATCTTATAATATAATCGGACAATGTCTCTCCCATTAATACTTCTGGAGTCATATCTTCACCTTCTGGATATCTAGCTGGTTCTAGCATGATTTTCTCGAATTCTGGCCATCTATTGGTATGGAATTTCTTATGATATCGGAATGCTTCATTTGCATTTTGTAAGATATAAGGTTCTGCTTCTAACCATGGCCGTTTAAGATTATTTATAGCGTAAAAGCTTGCATAAATGGGATCTGTCATGATGGCTGGTTCGGCTTCTATCCATCTATCTTGTTTGAGTATCTCATTATTATATATATAAGCTTGCTCACCATTTTGTAAGATATAAGGTTCGGATTCAGGTAATCTTTGATTTAATTTTTGAGCTAGATACACTGCGGCTTCAGGATCCCTGCTAATAGCAATATCCACATTAGTATCACCATTGATCTGAGACCATGGTAATCCGCCAGCTATTTCATAGGAATATTTAACTGCATAGTAAGAATTTTCTGCTATGATGTTTTCAGCTTGTGGCCATCTAGCTTTAATAACATCTCTAGCATATTTATAAATCTTTTCATAATCTCTGTCTTGAAGAATACGTGTTTCATAAGCTTCGAATAGTTGCTTGATAATAGGATGTTCTAATCTAAAATAATTAAGTAAGGCATCCGGTATCCTATTATCCAGTTCATCCATGAACTGGTCGCTCTCGAAGTGGAATTGATACTTCTTAGATAAAGGACCTTCAGGTACATATTTCCTATAAGTGTTCCATTGCTTATCGATCCATGTATAGATAAATCCCTTCTTATGATATTGTTCGAACATGTTATCTGTATGTGCAGCGGTACACCATTTAGTACCTGATCCTACATCACATGAACCTTTTTCGGTTAGTGGAACATATAACTCTCCATAAGGTCCTTTATAAGCTACTTCAATGTCTTTAGAAGTATCGAATGATTGGTTAAACTCTATTTTGGGTTGAAAAGTTTCCTGTAAGAAGGCCTTAAGCTTAGGGTAAGTAAAACTGTTGATATCCTTATTAGTACCAGTGAATCTATTTTTGTTCTTATGGAACAAGGTTAAATCTTCTTTAAGTCGTTCTACATCTTCTAATAGAAATTCTTTCCGTAAGTAAGATTTAGCAATCCAATCCATATAAGTACATAAATGTTGAGTTGGATCAGCTCTTCTAAGCGTATTATATTCATTTTTCAAAGTTGGATACTTATCGGATGTATCAAAACATCTTTTAGCGTCTGTCATTTCAAGTAATCGTAAAAATTATATAGAATACATTCATGATCTAAATAGCCTTACAATGTTATTGTAAGTTCATATAACATCTCTGATTCGAGATGTTATAACTTTTTCATGGTTAGATTACCACATGACGCCAGTTAATTACAATATAAAAGCCTACTCCATATACAACAATTAATGCTACCAAAACCCTAAACCATACAATCAACTTCATTGTAAGTAAGCTATTAGCTATGATGTTACGATATTTAAATAGATTAGAGTTGAAGCCCGTAGCTCCATAATAAACTTCAACTATATGTCTAGTTGATAACGCAGGATTGTTGTCTTTTAGAGTTAAGCTAAAACCATTACCTTTATATTTCTTATTTATGATTTCATGCTTTAAGGATGCATTTCTAGTAATATCCACCACATAAGTGTCATAATCACTTTGGGTTTGATGTCCTGGAATTACCTTGCCATCATGGAAGTGATGGGAGAACAGATCCTTACTTTCTTTGTGATAAGTATGTGTGACTAAACCAGGTCCAAGTTCTTGAATTTGATACGTTGCATAGCTAAAACATAAAGTAGTAATACATGTTAAGATAAGATACTTCCACATTTAGAGAGAAATAGTGTACATAATAGAACAATCAATTATATTAGCTGAGTGATTCTAATTGGATGAAAAAGACTCCTCCAATTAATGCAATCGTTACCACAAAGGCAGTACATAATACATGATCCTTTAGAGTTACAATATTATTAGCTATAGTTTCATAATACTTAAAGAGATCGTTATTGAAGCCTTCACTGCCATAATAATGGCTAGCTCTAAATTTAGATTCACCTAAATCAACAATGTAGGTGTTAAGTTTATGAAATGCTACGGATTCCTGGCGCGTTACATAACCTGGACCTAAACTTTGTATTTGATGGAAGGCATAGTAAGTCCAAAGGATAGTAGAACAAGCTATCATGAAATATATTATACCATAAATCCTTAACATTTAGAGGGAGAAATCCTGCATAGTTGGGTTCTTCAATTCTTATTGTATCATGAAACAATTAGCTTTATACTTTTGGCCTCGTGTATTAGAATATAAATAATGTGACATAGGGGTCACATTATTGCATTTTATAGCTTTTAATCTCCTTTCTTCCTAGCTATTTATCTCTTTCTTTTAGAACTTTCCTGTATTTGCTTAGGTAAATTCATAGGTATAATATCTTCATTCTTAAAGTCTGCAAAGAAATAAGCTCTCTTAGCTGAATACATTGCATAAGAGGTAATCACATCCAACATGTTGCCTAATAGGTTAAGATAAGTTTCATAGTTAACTAAGGATCCATTGAAAACTTTAGGTAAAGATATTATAACTGCATTCTATCTTGATAAACCCATCGCTTCGCTCCGAACTCATGCTAAAGCATTCGTTCAGCAATATGTTCTATGTTTGAGATAATTAGCTAAGCTTAGGACTGCATCCATATTAAAAAGCATATCTTCTGTTTGAAGGATAATAGTACCATTAGAATTAACATATTCTTGAGCATCTTGTCCATCTAAAGGAGCTGATATTAATTTGCCTTTGAATATTGGAGCTATCTCGGCCTTGGTCCAGTAAGGTCTGTCCTGATTAACCTTCCAATTAATTAAATATTTTATGTTAGTTAATGGAACACTTGCATAATAGGGAATCTCTTCAAAGATTTGGTGAAGTAATGGTACTGCGGTAATTATGCTATAATCGATTGTAGACATATTTAAGACTTCATTAATTAAATCCTAAACTCATAAGAATAATAGGAACTGGGATTCCTATTATTTATCAATGCAAACCTTTAGAGGTTACTCATAGCTAAGAAGATTTCTTGCTTAATGTTATCCTTGGCATTAGCATAGAACTTAGCTACGTTACCTGCTTTCCATTTAGAGTTAATGTGATATCGTAGGTGAGTATTCAACCTTATAAACTCATAATGCTCTTTAGTCATGAAACCTACATAAGCACCTATAATGAACTTATCAAAGGAAGAGAGTTTATCCGACCTCTCACATTCATATTGCAAGAACTCGCCTGTGATATGTTGATCTGGGAACCAACTCTTGATGTATTGCTCTAGTTGATTGCCTCCATGTACTAATCTAAAGTTCTTCCAATTAGAATTTAGAAATACACAATCCTTAATCATGGGAATGTATGAGATGGGTGCTTTATTTTCATACTTCACATACTTGATGGTAGAAGCATCGAGCTCACATGTATTTTGGCCACATGGCAAGACTATATTAGATCCAGTGAGAAGTCTTCTAAGCTCTAGGAATTGAGGCTCTATCTTCTACCATCTCTTAGAACTCAGATCATTCTTGAGCAGATCAGCTATTTCATCCAAATCGGCTATTGTATTAGCTTCTAATTTAGCTAAACACAATTCAAGTAAGGCACATTGCTCCATTGGATCCTTATCGGATAAGACTTCTTGTATGCTTTGGTATAGGTTAAGTACTTCCATTATTTAGGAAATATATTATTAAATTTATAGATCATTCTAGTTTATAGTGATTAAGATTAGCATATTATGATCTACAAATCTAATTAATTATACTTCCAAACATGGATCGTCAGATGTCACGTAATGTATATACTAAACCTTTAATTTACTTGCTATCGTTTCTCCTCCTACTATTGACTTTTGGAGGTTTAGGAGCTGGAATGGCCATTTACTTTTCGGATCGACCATGGGAGACGGCCAAAACCCTTCTATTTATAGCTATATTTGTGATACCTTTCTCAGTAATCTTAGTTGCTTTTATAGCCTTAACTAAAGCCAGAGATGATGAAGCATAAGGCTATGCTACAATGAAATATTTAAACATACCGTAAATAATGAGAAGTGTTGCTTCTCATTATTTCTTTAATAAGCTAGTTGTTTAAGTAATCTATCAACTAAGCTAGTATCTGATAGTTCCGGTTTTACTTTAAAGATTTCATCTACTAATTCCAATGGTATACTAGCATTAGGGAATAGCGCCTCTAAATATGCAAGATACGGATTATAATCACCGAACATAGTAGCAAAGATGGTATTTAAAGTAAAGGTTTCTCTAAATGTAGTTCTATGCATGCAACGTTCGTATAAGGATTTAGGTCGTAAGTTATAAATCTCTCTACACTCTTTGGAGATACCATATACAGCAATCCTAGCTAACGGATCTAATTTATTTAAAAGATATCTTAGAATTTCAGGATTGAATCTGAAGGAGGCATAGAGAATTAGTTGTTCTAAGTTATAAGGTTCTACTTCCAATACCTTTAAGATTTCAGCATTAAGATTGGAATCGTTTAGCTCCATACTAATGATGGCAAAAGTTAGAACTTTGATACCACCTTTAGCGTATAATCTTTGAACTCCAGCATATAACTCTTCAAGAGTACACGTTTCCACCAGGGATCTAAGAGGCATAACTTTGAGATATTCTTCTCCGCAATCCTGAAGGAAGGTTTCCATTCGATGTTGAAGTTCTATATCACATATCTCTCTACTTAGTCTATCGGTTTGAGCTAAGATTTTTAGATCTTTCACTGTTAGATATTGCAGAAATATATTACCTACAGTGTTATAAACAATGTGCTCTAAATCCATTTATAGTTAAATGATGTCTTACAATTAAGACATTATTCTTTTCATTATATCATGAAGTCTTTAACCCTCAAGTTCTAATATCTCATCTAAGGTTCTAGCTCTCAAAGTAATTCCATTTTTATCACAGAAATGTTTGAGAGCTGCCTTTCTTGCATCGGTCAAAGGCTCAAAGATTTTAGGTTCCTCAATAGATACATTATCAATGATTCAAGTTTTCTATGTGAAAATACAAATGGTTTATATCAGTCATCTAAATAATTTATGCTATAGTATTTTCACAAATGAATTATAATCTGTCTGATAAGCATCGAATATGGTTTCGCAGCTTATAGCATTGGAATTTACTAAATCTATATCATGATCTTATTATTCTTAATGTATCTATGAATTAGGACCGAATTAATTTTATATAAAATTAAGCCCAAATGACTAACATAGTAACAATCCTTTATACCATGGAGCCACAATTCGAGCAATTCTTGACTGGCACTGAGCTTCAGACCATGTCATTAGTCTCTCACGCTACCAGATCAGACGTGTTAGCCATACGATTCCGAAATATATTACAACATGTAAAGCAAGAATATAAAATCTGTAAGGCTAACAATTCTTACTCCAACTTTTATATCAATGATTTCTTGAAGGAATATCCCTTGAGAACTATCTTCAAGAATTATGCTATAACTAATGTTGATAGATATAATCTAATAGAATTCTTGCTTCAAGTTAAGGCTATAGATTATGTAACTAGCTTCATGAAGATAGAAATAGGAGACCTTTATAATGAGGAATTCAAATCCATGATATGTGATATTAAAGCTATATGTAATGATCCCAAAGATGATTTAATATATAACGGTGGAACTGATGATGCTATCAATGCGTTTGAGCAATATCCTGCTGCATTAGTCGAACTTTGCTATTACAATGACTTTAATCTTTCTTATATTTACTTAGAATTCATGCCAATGATATGTAAACGTCTCAATGCTTGCTTAGTTGAATACCTCTATCAGGACCAGGATATCAACTTCAACTTTCATGATATGGAAAGAGACTATTACTATCCTATAACTAAAGAACTCAGGGATGTTTATATCAAGTATGAACCTGAATTAGCCCATCTTCACGTCTATTATATTAATAAGACTGGTATGGATATAGAAGATGACATGTTCGGTTTAGTTAATACTCGTTGGGAAAGATGTGAGATTTTCTCACATACTCTAGAGTATGCATTAGAGTGTTTAGACTGGAATCTCTTCAAAGCTTATATGGAAAAACATAATAAACTTATTAAGTATGAAGAGCTCTTCCAGTTAGAATGGAAGAGGCGGAAACAACGATACATGGAAAGAGATATTATCCATTTTACTTGGAAGAATATACCTGAAAAACAACAAATGCTAGTTAAATTTGTGAAACAAATGTCTATAGAAAACTATGATTATTCTTATGTAATGTCTTTTGTAGCAGATAGACTTAATACCTCAGTGAATGACTTAGAGAGAGCTTATGCTTATCATGAATTAGGCATTCCATATACCTTTGAGCAGTTGTTTAAAGACTATGAATCCAAGCATAAATACACCCAACCTAAAAGTATTATAGCAATGGGTGTCGAACTAGCATAATTAATATGTACAAATAATAAGATAAAATATCTTATTATTTATCAGAGATCCATGCTATCTGATGGGACCAATATCAAACGGTAGTAGATATTGGTCCCTCCTTAATAGAGCTAAGCTACAAACTTAGGAAATGGAATAATCTCATGACTAATGAATATAATTAAGCCTTATTGGTGATGAATCTGCCCCTATTTCCGATTTAGAGTTCGAACTCTATCATGTTAGGAGAATATATAATGCGAAGCTGCCTTCGCATTATATTACAAATTTAAAGTTTAAACTTCTTGAGATCGTTACATATCTCAGAGAGATTAATATTAGCTTCTTGAATCCATCCATTATCCCTATAAATATATCTAGGTTTTGTTCTATTAATTAACTCTGTTTCATCTGACTTACGCTTGAATGATAGTTTATTCTTTTCATGGGATTGCTTTTCTATAAGACCTTGTCTTTTAACATAAGCACTTACAAGCTTCATGAAAGTAACATAGCTCATAGAATAAGAACCTGGCCTTTTCTCATCTACCTGAAATCCAATGCCTTGATGGCGGTAATTATAAGCTGCTGCTATATCATGCATAGTACTATTATCTAATATAGTAAACCAAGATTGTAATTGTTCCTTAGATAAGCCTAAATAATATGCAATGTTGTCATATAGCTCTCCTATTTCTTCTGGATAATATAGTATTTCAAAGGTGGCATTAATTGCTTGTGGTGTTAAATCGTACTTATGGCAGTGATACTGTCCATTGATATCTGGATCTACGAAACCTGCATCTCTTCTACCCAGAGAGTAAGCTTCCGCTACTTTAGGATCTGAAAATGTTTGTTCAACATCACGATAACCATCGATGTATGCTAAGATTATGGTGGATTCCTGAGGGTTAGATAGTTTCTCCTTAAGCAATGCGAATATGTTGGACATCTTTAACTAAAATTTTAAGAATATTTTATAACAGATATGCAATAGAGAAATGAATGATTCCGTGCTACTATTATGCTCAAGTTACATAGTTTAGGTTCTCATCTTACATATAAATATTTTAAGATCCTTTTTGCTGCAATATGTCCAACATCCTCTTATCATATTAGATATCACACTTATTTAACGAAAATGCATGTATTTTGGAATTTATTTTTAGTTTTTAATGATTTTCCTTCCTTGTTCTTCTCGGAATTTCCTTCTTCCTATCTTCTCAGGAAGTCTCCGGAAATTGAATCGGACCGGAAGAAAAATTAATACCGAGGAAGGAAAAGGAAAAAATGATTTCTAATGTCACTAATTTAGAACGTGAGATCGATGAGCTGAATGCTATAATTAACGATGATAATATTTTACCTTATCTAATTACTAGCAGTATGAAGCTTAAAGAAGATACTATCCAAAAACAAAGGAAGAAAGAAAATCGTTTTAAGGCCCAATTCTATACAGCAGATCTATCTAATTATAGAAATAGTCTCAAAGATCTAATAAACATTAGATCTAACAATGTTTCCATCGTTAAATATTTGGTTAAAACTATCCCAGTAGTTGATCTTATCACAATAGAAGAAGTATCGCAATTACCTATTGAAATAATGGATGATATGATTTCATGGCTTATGAATCTGAAATACGGACAAGTAACAAAGGACCAATTTGCAAATTGGTTACAACCTTTAAAGCCCAAGAAAATGGCATTAGATATATCTAAAATTAATGTTGAATTTGATATAAGAAACACTATAAATGTCTATAGTTTACTGTCTGTTGTAGACGGATTCAATGTTACTAAGGAGTATTGTTCTCATATCAAGAAAGCATTCTTCTTCAATCTCGAAGATTATAAGATATATGCATTATCTAGTGGCGTTAAACAGCTAATGATTCATGATATAGATAAATTAAAACCTAAGATTATTTTCTTCCTTGACAAGGAAGTATCTTTAAGCGACTTCATTATTAGAGTTATTAATTGTTATGCTGGAATAATAGATAGAGAAGGTCCCGATATTATCGAAGAGAATGGCTGTAAATATGTTAATATCTATTATCTCCGTAAACCAGAAAAACCTAAACAAGAACCTATTATACATGATAATACTCCTTTAGTTAAATCATTCTTAATTAACTGGATTGAATCTAGAACATCTTTAGAATTATCACAACCTTATTCTGCTGAGGAACTTTATGCTGAATATTGTAATCTTAATGCTAAATTGGGTCGTTCTATCGATGAACTTATAACATCTAAAAAGTTCAGCAAGGATATTCAAGAATTTGTGGTAGATATATCTACCAAGAGCAAAGTTAAATATATAGGTGAAATACCAATGAATTCTATTGTTAGAACAGATCTAACATCTAAACATACTATGTGTTATTATATTTATACTGGTATGTTTCCTAAGGGTACCAGAGAGTATAAACCTTAATTAAATAATAAGAAGCATTGACTTCTTATTATTTCGTAATAAGACTTTAGAGGAAACCACCCGATCGCTTAATTATAGTATCGGCCAAGAAGTCATCGACCTTGGGTTTATTCCTGAAGATAGATTTAATATATGCTTCATCTGGCTTCTTAACATATTGTCCTAGATAAACTATGTATAGATCATAATCTTCATTTTCTATAGCTTTCATGATCAAGTGTTCGTGATTAAATACTAGAGCAAAAGCATCTAAATTGTCAGGTATCTTACCGTAAATAAAATCTAAATTCTGCATCATTCTTCTAATAACACCAGGAGTTCTATATTCAATGATCACAGCTCTAATATCGTAATTAAGCATATTAAGTTGGGTCCAATCATATTCTCCTTCATAGTGTTGAAGTGCATATCTAAATAAATAAGGATTGAATCTATCAGCGGATATTGATGCCAACATAACATACACAGAATTAGGATCGTAGCTAGTAATCTCCTTGATTAATGAGGTGTCATAGCCAGCTTTAATAGCTTCATCTTTCATGAATTTAAGACTATTATCTTTATTTAAATGCGATGTTGTATATAGATCAGAGGCATAATTCTTGAGTTGAATTATATCTTGTATGTTTTGTATTACTAGATCATTAGCTTCGGCTTCTGCTCTAATAGACATCATAAGCATAGTAGATTTCTTACCTATAGTCCATAAGAATTCATAAGCTTCATATAACTCTTTCATGGAATAAGAACTAACTCGTGATATAAATCTCAAAGGCATCTTATCGTAATATACATCATTATCTGTCACGAAACGTACTACTTCTCTAAATCGTTTCGTTGTATGATGAAAGGATCTAGATACTTGAGACAAGGTGTACCAATCTATGGGTTCTAAATACTCAGTGATATTAGGTCCGTAATCTCCCGTTACGACATCAGCTAAATTCATTTAGCCCTTAAAAAAATAAATTTAGGGTACAAATAATACCATAAGTTCTATGGTATTATTGCAATATTTAGAGTTCTTTGAGATATTTCAGGAATGGATGTGAAACTTTAGCTTCTCTCAATCTCCTTACATGAATGTTGTACGATACTTTAATTCCGGTATGGTTATGGTGCTCGTGATGATAGTAATGGTGCAATGATCCTACTAAACGATCTAAAGCTTTAGCATCTAGGTGCGGAATCAAGTAATCTAAAGCTAGATTATCATCATCATCAGCATCATTGTAAAGAATATCAGCCAGATGATTATATACATAGCTATAACGATATTTAGGTTTCATACCTATCATCTTGAGCATGTTAAGCCGAGCTTGATAATTAGATTCTTCAATGATGCCATATTCATGGTAGAAACCGCAGGAATAATACACCCATTCTGGATCAATAACAAATTCTAAAGTATAGCGTTCAACACCGGTTTCTCTCAATCTATCATACAAGATGTTGCAGACAGTACATGCCACATTATCCGAACAATCCCATGAATCCATCTTAGAATCTAGAAACTCTAAAAAGTCAGTACATGTATCCAAATAAGCCATAAGATAGAAAGGTTCCAAACATATTAAAAATCTACATACTTCTAGATTGAAAGCTAGTTGTTTCTCAGCTAACGTATCATACACCTCGTTAGGTTCATGTTTGAAATTAGCATGAGTTGTGTAGAACTTGATATTCTCCTTAGATGGGTTGAGAATAACTTCCATTAAGGCATCTAACTTACGATTTTGGTTAATAAATTTAGCTAAGGTGGTATTAGAATACGGCAAAGTATATATGGATTCAAGAGTAATATCTAAGAACATTTGGATGTTAAAAGTCATAAAAGTTTTCTCATATATTATCCTCGAATATTTCATCTAGAGTTCTAGTTACCATAGTAACTCCTGTTCTATCACAGAAGCGTTTAAGAGCTGCCTTCTCAGCATCGGTTAAAGGCTCAAAGATATCTAATTCCTCAACAGATGCATCCTCCATGTTTTAAGAATAACAAGATACAATGATCTTGTTATTTATCTCAGCTATTTAGATATAACCGTTTCTGTAGTATCAACCATCTCATCCATTTACATGTAAAAACCGGAAAGCATATAAATTCATAAAAGTCATTAAATCATGTTTTGGAATTTATATTATTACATGCGATAATATGTAATAATAGAATTAATTAGTTAACAGCAGTCTACTGTAGGAGCCCTCCTCTCAATCGTAATACGAGATGCAGGGTTGATTCTTTAGTTACATTATAATCTGCTAGAGTACGACCGTCCTCAAGCTGCTTCCCAAATGCAATTAATCTCATCTGATCAGGAGGAATACCCTCTTTATCCTGAATCTTTTGTTTTACACTTTCAATCGAATCATTGGATTCTACTTCCAATGTAATTGTCTTATTCGTCAAAGTTTTTACAAAAATTTGCATCGTTTATATGTTTGCTATAATATTCTTCCGAAAAATTCATTTTATCCATATAATTTAATAAAGAATATATGGATAAAAATCTAGAAATAAGCTACATTACCTTAAATATAACATGAAGCATATTTCATGTTATATAACAGTTTGTTCGTTAACTGTTATATTTCTCGCAATTCAAACGAGATGTAACTCCATTCACATCTATAGGTCCAAAAGGTACTACAATCTCATAAGTACCATACCAATCGTATCCGTGCCGAATCCACCTCCATAATCCATAGATTCTAATTTAGTTAAGCAAGTACTCAGCAAGATACTGGTATCCCTAGAGTTAACTTGATAATAGACAATATTTAAGCCCTTATCATCGATATTGTATCTGGCATAAATATCTACTCTATGCTTTGATATACTGAGATTTGTTGATGCATCATTTCGAAAGTTAAAGCCCATCTTAGCTAATACGTCTCTAGCATTATTTTGGTTTAAGTCTGGTAAGTTTCTAAAGGTAAAGATATTCATTGCTTTACTTGGATAAAATTTGTATTAAATGGTCAAATGGCATACAGCTGTAATGATATATAATAACTACAAAGGTAGTTATTATATCGTTATCCCTTATTCAGCCATCCATCTCAATGGGTGTGATGGCTCTCCATATTCTTTAAACAACTTAGCATCATAACTCTTAGCTTCATTCTCTTCCTTGATTTGGATTAGGTGTCTAACTATGATGGATTCTTTGGTTCCATTATTAGGATAGCATCTATAGGTATTATATACTGTATCTTCTCCATATGTTTGAGAACCAATGATGCAATCATTTATAGCTTTAATATTAGTACATACACCATCTTCAATAACGAAGGAATGATTATGGCTCGGTTCGTTAGCTCTAAGCTCCACTATATCATCATGGCTTATATTATCCATTTCAGCCTTAATTAAGATCATAGTCTCTAAATCTATAGCTCCATATTTACGCATATGTAACATAACTGGATATAAGGCTTCTTTAGCATATGAAGTATCGCGTATTATGCATCTCAATGGAAGCTCCTTGCATGAGTTCTTATGTTCTAAAATGAACTTGACTTTAGCCCTGAAATCAGACGCTAGAACGCCCTCTCTGGTTATTGAAGCAGTTAAGCTCAAGGAATGCAATTCTGCTGGTTCTAGAAACTCTTCGAAGGTATTTTCAGGTATATTATACAAAGCTTGAAACATATTTAATTTAGGATATCCAACCTAAAATATAACAATATATTATGTCACTTGGTAATGAATATACTATCCAGGTAATAAATGAAGGAGCAGGTGTATTGCTTTAATCTACAAATAATAGGAACTAACCTTCCTATTATTTCTAAATTGTTAATCGTGGTCTATAGATCCAAGAATAGAGTATAGTTGGTCATAATTCATGTCATTAAACATCAATGGATTAACATCTTTAGATACATGTTTCATATAATATTCAATTCCAACTCCGTTATTGTATTATTATTCTTTCTTCTTATATTATGTATAATATAAGGGTTTGGATTTGATAATTATAAATGGTTATAATTTCTCCAAATATGGATCGTAATGAGGTAGTAGTTCAAGCAGAGATCGTCGAGATAAATAATGCTCCAAACAATAGCTTCTTTAGCGCATTGATTGAATCTGACATGGATAAGACTATCGATCTCGAAGCTTATTTCATGTATAAATTATCGACTTTGAAGAAGAATCAATGAATTATGTGATAAATATTGTATAGAGCCTAGCCATTTTGCAATTTTAGGCACAGGTATGCTATTAGATAAAATATATAAGGTATGCGACATACCAACTTTGATCGAAGCTAAGGAATTTGAGCTCGTTAAACAATCCATGGTGGATAAGAGTTGGGAGTCTATTTATTCCATTATTAAACCTTATATAAATGAAGTTCACGAGTTATATGAAATGAAAGATATAAATTCTAACACATTATTGATGCATACGATTGTATCAGATCCCAAAACAGCCGAGATTATAATAGCTAACGATAAATGCGATTATAATCTCCAAAATAATAAAGGTCTTACGGTATTAATATTAGCATGTAAACAAAATTCCGAAGTTCTAGTCTCTAAATTGTTAGATACTGGCAAGTGTGATTTAGGCATTAGAACCAAAGGACATTATACTGCATGCACCTATGCTAAACGTCATAAAATATCAGCAGAACTTGTCACTAAACTTACACCACCTTCATTAAAGAGGAAGAAATAGTGTGATATAAAGACACATTATAACTATTTAAGTAATGTAAGGAAAACTGTCATGGCTTCCATATTATTATTTACTATGATCAACTTAAGCAATTTTGGCACCAAGTATGAATACTTCCTGTCATCGTTCATGAGATGTAAGGCAATAATATGACGATTGGATTTCATTGCTTGATTAACGTAAGCATCTAATCTATAGGATGATATTTCAACTAAGATATCTTAGTTGAAATAGCTCATAGATATATATTTACTCCTTCAACGTGGTATGTTAAGAAACAACCATGCGACTTCATCTAATGAGATAAAAAATAATAACATAAACCTATGTTATTAGTAGCTAAGTTCTAAATCTTTTTTTTGGAATTGTAAACGCTTTCAATGAAGAAAAGAGATGTACCGACAGTCCTTTATACTATGGGACCTCAATTCGAGCAGTTCTTAACTGGAAAGGAACTTCAAGCCATGTCGTCAGTTTCTCAAGCTACTAGATCTGGTATGGTAGCTTCTAAGTTTAGAGAGTTACTTAATCATGTTAACCAAGAATTCCAAGTTCATAGAACCAATAAAAAAGGCAAAGCTGGAGATTTAAATTATTTCATGAAGAAATATCCATTAAGAACCATCTTCAAGAATTACCCTCCAACAGCTACCGGAGAAGAATTAAGTAGTCTAATTGATTATCTCAGAGATCAGAAGAAGATCGATTATGTTACTAGTGTAATTATCAAAACTGAATTAGGCGATATCTACAATGATGAATTTAAGCAGATGATTGTAACCGTCAAAGAAATATCCAATATCTATAAGCAAAGAGAAGAGGAATATGAAAGATCGATGCCGCCAAGATCTCTAATGTTTAGACCCGGAGAGACTATTAGTTCTTTTGAAGCACCTGATTTCGGAAGTTATGAAAAGTCTATCGTGTCCTTAGCTGAAGCCTCTGACTTTTCCCTTTCATATATTTATCTTAACTTGATAACCAATCTATCTAAGAGGTTAAATGCTAATCTAGTAGAACTTCTATACAAAGATACAGAAGTTAATTTTAGTTTTGCTTATGTAGAAAGGGACTATTACTATCCTATAACTAAAGAACTCAGGGATGTTTACATCAAGTATGAACCTGAATTAGCTCATCTTCATACCTATTATATAGATGAAACCGGAGTTGACTTTCCAGATGATATGTTTGGTTTAGTGAATGTCGACTGGGATCGAAGTGAGATTTTCCTTCATACATTAGATTATGCTCAACAATGTTTAGACTGGGATCTCTTTAAAGCCTATATGTCACAATATAATAAGCTAATTAAGTACGAAAGACTCTTGAAACTAATTTGGTCCGAAGACTTAGAGAAAGCTAAAAAAGACACTTACTTTAACTACCATGTAACACTATTTGTAGTTAATAGAATTATTCCACCTGAATGGCTCCAACGTGATGACATAGTTAAATTTATTAATGAAAATGGCGATAACTATGCAGGACTTGTATCTTTAGTAGCTCAGATACCAGGATCTCCACCCAACATATCAGCTGAGGATCTAGAGATAGCTTATGCTGAAGCTGAATTAGGTTTAGAAATGCCAACTAGCTTTGAGCAACTATTTCATCACTATGAAACGCGTCATAAGTATACCGAGCCAATTCAAGCTATTAAAGTCGGCGTAGAGATAGTATAAATGTTATAACATCTCATGTTAGAGATGTTATATTTCAACTAGAAGCAACAGTGAAGGGCTCTTTGGACCTTTCATGATGATTTTTTCATGAAGTTCTATAGGTTACTATAAACTTTTTCTAAAATCTATAAGCTTTGAGAACAATAACACATGAAATTTCATGTGTTATTGAAGTAAATAGTATGATATATTTAGAATAGCCCCCATGAACTTCAAAGGTTCTATATAATTTTTTCTAAAATCTATAAGCTCTAAGACACAAACTTCATGAAAATCAATGAATACCTTAAAACTACTTTAAATATATCATACTATCACAGTCATAGTATGATATCATGCTATTTACTACAATAACACATGAAATTTCATGTGTTATTGTTCTCAAAGCTTATAGATTTTAGAAAAAGTTTATAGTAACCTATAGAACTTCATGAAAATCATTCATTGTCGCTTCGCTCCGAACTCGTGCTAAAGCACTCGTTGGCGGAAGGCTTTAGCCTTCCTCCGAAGAGATGACTAAGTCATCTCGTTCAAAGGTCCAAAACGTCTTCGTAGTTGATCTTATTCTACATATAACATCTCTAACATGAGATGTTATAACTTTTTATGTTTATTACAAGAGTTGAAGGAATTCTTCTGGAAATTTAGCTAAACGTAATACGTTGATCATCGTTTCAGGATATGTGTTCTTAAAAGCCCCAAAGATAGCAACAAGCTTGAGTATCATTTTACCCATAGCTCCAGGAGTTTCGCTAGTATTTAACATAACCATTCCACTTTTATACCTAGTTGTAATGCAATCTGTCATGTTAATTCTTTCTATGACAGTGTTTAAGAACGGACATCCTTCTTCAAAGTATATTTGTCCCTTCAGATACTGAAACACTTCATACTCAGGTATAAAAGCTTCAGTGATTAGTTTGAGAACGTATGCTTTAACTTTGTTAGTGTACTGCAATAGGTCTTCCTCTGAGGGTAGAAAGTAAGCATCAACGAAAGTATAAACCGAACATAGATCATACACATCTAGATCATCTAATACTTTAAGGTGAGGCATAAAATAACTCAAGAATAAGGATCTATAAACTTCTAATTCTTTCGTAATAGGATGCTTAATGCCTAATTCGAAAATATTAGATCCTGGTATGGATGTTACAAGAGTTGATGGACAAAGATCACCCATAAACTTAGAAGGTAATGAAAGATCCTCATTTCTAACCTTAAAGGTTCTCACATTCCAAAAGCTACCATCTTGTACATATCGATTGCTCATATTTGTTGGATAACATATTAAAGAAAAATCTCAGTTACAATTATAGATTTATATAACAAGCTTCATGAAAACGTACACGAAAGGTTATAACATCTCAATGAAGAGATAGACTTAGAGCAACTATGAGAGTGTTTTTAGACCTATCATTGTGATCTTTTCATGAACTTCAAAGGTTCCTCTAAACTTCTTTAAAGTTTATAGAGTTTTAAGGACAAGATTTCATGATTTTTATCGTAGATTATTACGAATAACAGGTTATTATACTATGACTGTGATAGTATAATATTAAAACAGTAGTTTTGGACCTTCTATGATATATTTTTCATGAAGTTCATAGGGTTAGGCGTAGAAGCTTTGTTTCTACTTCGGAGGAAAGCTTAAGTCTTCCGCCAATAATTTTTTCATGATTCCTTAGAGTTTTTATATAAAAACTCTAAGGAATCCGAATCTATAAGCTTAAAGCCGCAAACTTTATGAAAATCAATGTATAAAACACTTAAAACTATTATAAAATATTATACTATTACTGTAATAGTATAATAACCTGCTATTTAGCAAAAAATATGTTTAAATTTCATGAAATTCTGTTCTTGGAGCTTATAGATTCAGACTCCTTGGAGTTTTTATAGAGAATCTTTGAAGTTCATGAAAAAATCATCATACTTCACTATTGTTTGGAAAACGCCTTCATCTCTCTATCGCAACTTCATAATGCTTGCTCTAAGCTGAAATATAACATCTCTCAGACGAGATATTATAACTTTATTATTCTTTCAGGATAAGTCCATCTCTAAGTTGTGTGAGAATTCTACCTAAGAGATTAGAACCTCTCCATTGTTTAGAATCTAAAGCTCTAGGATCGGTTTCCTCCAATCCAATACCCCAGATTGTATCATAGGGACTAGCTTCAGCGAAGGTTTTACCGGAATGCGACATCAGTGCTTGGAATAGATCTGGATTTTGAGTGAACTTAGCATAGTTACATTGAGTGACTATAGCTACCTTATGTTTATCCCAGATCCCAGAATCGAAATTCATTACTTTACGACCTAGAGCTTTGATGGTTTTAGGATCTTGAGATAGAAGAATCCGAGCAGCTATATTAACATCCTTGAACAACAAAGCTTTCTTATACATCATGTATTGTTCACAACAACAGTATAAGATACCATCAACTGTAAAGGGTTTAATATACCATTGAGAGAAGGGACTATTATTCCAGAAGAAGACATATTCATAAGACATTTAGGTAAAAATCGGATTATGTTATTTGGTTATATCAGATATGAAATTATTTATTAATTTTTGTCATGGGTAAGACACATAGAATGTACGGACCTTTATCTCAACATACCATCGTTACTAAACCAAGAAACTTGCAAAGGCTTCCAGTTGAAATCATAGCTCTTATCTTAGATTATGCAGTAACAGACTATAGAGTTATGTCAGCTTCATATAACACCTCCATTGCTTTTAGAAAGTTAGTCATCAACTTAAAGCGTCAAGATATGATTGTAGATGTCAAGGATTATATCACTTGCACTGAATATGAGAAATTTCATTGTATATCTAACTAGTGATAGCGATGGAGCTTGTAAACGTCTCATATATGCTCTTAAATATGTTGAAACCTTCAATCCCATTAAGTATTTATACTCTACTTTATCTAAACCTGAATCAGTGTTGAAAACTTCAACGAAAGGGTGACAGTTGTCTCCACCAATCCAATCATAGAGTTCTATTTCGCCATTGTATACGTGTCCGAGTATTTGAGTTGAAGTAAATGTGTATGTTGATGCCATTTAACCAAGATTTTATGTAAAATTTTACATAAATGTAAGTTTGTGTTTGGAATGATGGAGGATACATTGTGGATAGTAACATGTCACTTATGCTCGGGATAATGCATTGTGTGAACTAAGATAGATTTCATGATGTCCAAGTTCATGTAAACGGATGAAGATAAAAGTGTCATACAGTTCATGAAAAAGTTATAGCATCTCATGTTAGAGATGCTATATTTAAACCCAAAGCAACTGTAAGAGTGTTTTACAATCCTTCATGATAAATGTTTCATGAACTTCAAAGGTTACTATAAATTATTCTTAAAATCTATAGAGCTTTAAGAAATTTCATGCATTGTTTGAGTAAATAAGATGTTATCATACTATGACAGTGATAGTATGATATTTACAAGAGAGTTTTATAGATTTCATTCATTGATTTTCGTGTTATAAAGCTCTTATATTTTAATAATAATTTATAGTAATCTTTGAAGTTCATGAAAGATCTTGAAACGTTTTCACTAATACTCCAACTTGATATTGCATATCATGGGCTTTGTTGAAACGGGTCTTAGGAGTATCTCAACTTATAGCTCTCATGATGATTTTCTTTCATGAACTTCAAGGGCTTCTATAATTTTTTCTAAAATCTATAGAACTTTATAACACAAAGATCATGAAAATCATTGAATGAAAGCCCTGAAACATTTCTAAAAATATCATACTATGACTCTGATAGTATGATAACTAACTTATGTTATATTAGTTCATGAAATTTCATGATCTTTGTGTTATATAAGCTTACATATTTTAGAAATAATTTATAATAACCTTTGAAGTTCATGAAACATTTATCATGAAGGATTGTAAAACACTCTTACAGTTGCTTTGGGTTTAAATATAACATCTCATCGCTGCGCTCCGAACTTATGCTCAAAGCTAATAACTCTAGTATCGATTTTTATCTGTATGATAGAGCTCAGTATCCTTATTATCTTATAACTGGCCTCGAGAATGATAAAGCCATGCAATTAATGGTTAATATGTTTCCCCATCCAGCTTCTAATGATTATCTAGGTAATTAGATATAGTTAATGTAAAAAATAATAGCTCCAGGGAGCTATTATTATAATGATTTATGTAAGGCAATGAATGTTTAGATCATTATACCCTTGATTATTATATAATTTACGCTTAAAGATCTTAGTCTTATCAACTGGGAAGTAAACTGTCATAACTCTAAAGGATGAAGTTAGTTTAGCTCCTTGTTTCACTAACTTTGTAAGTAATTCATGCTTAATGGGCTCTTTTACACAACCAACATTATCGTTATCTAACTGGCGACAATAGCTGTTACCACAGACATAAACTCCATCTTCACATATAGCAATTAAAGAATATAAGCCTATGATATCATATATAACTTTATGGGATAGAAACTTACAAAGGCTAAAGGATATAGTTTCATTAGCATTCGATACACCAAAGCATGCATGATCGGTATTATGCCCTCCATAATAAACTTCTCCAGTTACTAGTTGGATGAAGGTTCCAGTAGCTGACGACCAAGCGTTTCGTATCTTCCAACCATTAGAATAGAAGGGTTCTAGAGCTTTAAAGCCTTCATATGGAGCAGTTAAAATATTTAAATTAGTTCCTGTAGCGTAGATGATTCCATCCGAAGATAATAACATTATAGTATGAGAACTGGTTATATACTTGAGTATAGTATTTCCGACTAAAGATAATTCCTTAGGTAGCTCTAAGATATAGGAGGGAACTTTATCAACATTAATTCCGAATTGGTATTGAGAGCTTCTACCCATGGCATATACTATATTATTAACCATGAAGATGGTACCATAATACAGGGCATGAACATCAGATACATTGAAATATACAAATGGTTTATTAAGTTTTTCCTTGAGATCTAACTCGCCATATTCAGTGCCTAAAGTTATCTCCAAACCTAGTTGCTTATCTTCATTGCATCTAAAACAATATAAGTTACCATTATCTAATAGAATACAGAAATGTTTATGTCCTGTTACCACCTTCTTGATCTTAATGAATGGAGTTAATTCTATAGGTAACTTGAATAGGCCTCCTTCCCAATACCATACATTAAATTCTGTTATATATAAGGTACCATAATAGACAGCATGTATTTCTTTCACCTGTTGTTTCAAGCTGAAGGCCATGTCCTTTTCGTTGAAGGGTTCTAGAGTCATGTTATATGAATGTTTGGCACCTAATCTATCACATGATCCTGCTATGTAGGGGAGCATTTGTTTATGAATTTCATAGAAGCTAGAGACATTATCTATCAACAAGTTTGTGATGTAACTGATAAATACGATCCAAAACTTAGGAATGAGTTCCGACAGACAGCATATAAGATGGAAGAGTTAGATACCATTGTGATCTTGTTGGAATCAGATCTCTCTTGCTCTAAATTCAAAGCCCTAGAATCTTATATAAGCTTCATTAAGCAATTCTGGGACCATCCTATTCACAAGATCTTAACCATAATAGCTGAATTAAGTTCCTATCAAGCAAAATAGATATCTCATCATATAGGAGAGGATGACCTTACTAATGCTAAAGATAAAATCAAGTATTATCCCGTTACTACCTTAGATTTCATGGTAACTTCGATCAATCATGATGTAACGGATAATAGAAAGCTCAAAGAAATTAATAATAAGCTTAACAATGGCTTTAAATACTCTGGTAACGAAACTATTATTCTAAGTGATTATGATAAACTTTACTTATAATAGCTTATGATCTTAGCGTTACTACAGTTAATCTTGATCTTAGCTGAAGGTTTAGACTCCTTCTTCAAGTTCTGGCTAGATGATAACCAACATTTACTTCAAGATCCTTCGACTAGAATAACATGGTTTGATAAATGTCCTTTCGCTAAAGTTAGAACTATTATTACTACAGGAACTCCATATTGGATTACTTATGTTATAGAAAGTCAAGTTAGCTATCTAACGCGACCCTATATTGCTTAATAGATTATTGTATTATACCTTATTGTAAGGTATAATATTTCCTTGATATAAGGCTATAGACTTTTATATAAATGTTATGTAAATATATCATGATCTAGTCCCATGAAATAGGCTTAAAGATTACTGTATGAAATTATATATAACATCTCTATCTCGAGATGTTATAACTTTAATAAAAGAATAGCATAACCATGAACATTCCAATCCAAAATGCAGATAGCATGAAATCAGGTAGCGCTGCTTTGGAGGATAAACCTAAGTTATTACATAAATCGGTTGAACAACACTGAACACCTGTAACTCCAGGACATGTGTTATTAGTTCCATACCAGATTTTAGATACGCTATAAGCCACATCAACATTAGAACAGGGACCTCCAACAGTTACGCACTTCTGCTTATAAGCATAACAATAATTATTAGTATTTAAGGTAGCCATTTGAGGTGGTGTATCATAACCAGTATAGCATCTAACGATGGATGTTGCTGGAGCGTTGCAATTATCCGAGGAACAAGCCGTAACATTAAGATTGAATTTGTTGACAAAGACATTAGACCAAGTGTTAGCATCATAACTTCCATAATTCCAAGTAGGTGTTGTAGAACATTGGCCATTAACCCATCCATTCTTACAATTATAGTAACTGAGGCATATTTGACCTACTGTAGTGTATTTAGTTACGAGGTTAGAATCAACACCGCTCCAACATCTTAAAGCTATAGCTAGAGTTGGAGAACTAAGAAGCAAGAAACATGCAATGATATAAAACTTAGAATAAGATGTAAAATACAACATTTGGCCTTCCAAGGACTATTTCGGTTAAAATAATTCAGATGAAATGCTTAAAGTTTCGATGTTAAAAGAATTTTATTAATAGAAGAGATATGGATTACCATTATATAGAACAGGTGCTTGATTTTCAGCTTGAGCCTTGCCTTGATTCCACCAAACTATCAGAAGAAATAAGAAAACCAGAACAATGAAGCCTACAAAGAGATATGGAAAGATATCATTGTAAGGTGAATTGACTACTGGAGTTGAAGAGTTAACGGTTCCAGTACTAGCGTTACAATCTATCTGTAATTGTGCAGGTCCAGCAGTGTTGGGATTATCCTCATAACAGACTGAAGAGCCACAGGATTGAGAGATGTTAATACCACCACCTATCTTAGAGTTAACGGCTGAAATAGTGTTATTTTCCATAATGCATGTACATGCAGCGTTGGATGTGTTAGTACCACATCCACCACACAGTTGAGAGAAGTTAATTCCATTAGTAACGGTTGTATTAAGCAAACTAATACTTATGTTATCTATCAAACAAGTATCGGTAGTACAAGTTATATTAGAGGTTCCAGTAGGATTAGTTAATGGAATGTTACCTCTACGATTGCATAATGGGGTGCATTCTTTGTTGATCTGATATTGGTTAACGTACTTAACATATTCACTGTCAGGTAAGTAACAACCGCACCATCTAACTAAGTTAGGGTTAGAGACTAAATCATCAGCGCTGTACTGACTGCAATAGTTAGTTAACATGGCTGTACAATTACCAGGTGAAGCGTTACATATACCAAAGATATTATCTTCTATACTGCTATATGCTGGATCACCTCTTGGAGCCCCTAATCTATAACCCCAGTTGGAGTATAGATTGTTAAAGTTTTGCATCATTTGAGAGGTAAAGGTATAACCTGTTATGTTGTTGAACAGGTTAGCAGGTATTTGTTCCCCTCCTACAACCGTAAAGGGAGTAGTAGAACCCACCAACCATTGATCTATAGTATATAAACAAGGTGGATAAGTTCCATTCCAATTAGTATTTAAGGTCTCAATGTTAGGAGCTGTGGAGCAATAATTAAGGATAGGTGTATAACATACTTCACTGAGATCGTTTTTAGTATCTGGAGGACATGTGTAATTTAGTTGATTGAAACATGGATTAGGATGGACGTAGGGATCATTGTTACCGATGCAGCAATAGCCCAAACCATTACTTCCTCCTAAATAAGCAACACGTCTACATTTAAAATTACCAGTTCCTAAACTGTATTCATCCCATTCATGTCCGTTTGTTTGAGGTCCAACGAAATCTCTACATATATTTTCCGGGATACCGTTGCACGAAGCAGGTAAAAACAAAGGGAAGTTACTTGCTTCTGATAGAGGGTAGTCGGTGCATAAATCCATCTTAGCTATGTCATCTTTACAACGTTGAAGTTGGCTCATTTATGTTATAGAAATCATAGCGCAATAAGAGTTATAAAATATTATAATATACATGGAATATTATAATAGAATTTAGTATAGGAAGCTACTATGAATTAGGGTGGGATAATTCAAGAAGTTATAGTATCCTGCTTTCACATATAGACTTTAATACAAGAGCAAAATACAATTTTACCATAACTAGTGCTCCTCAAGGCAAGGACCACCTGAGAGGCCCTCTTCCATCCGGCTGTTCCCTGGATCCTTTAAACTTTCATGATCATGGCCGAAACTATAGGGTAT
>Ga0306924_10000219_pt1 | contig 44821 bp, 38 predicted proteins | sample sta12Can44000111_FD_203756 | JGI IMG/M metagenome (GOLD analysis project Ga0306924, IMG submission 203756) | Lab enrichment of tropical soil microbial communities from Luquillo Experimental Forest, Puerto Rico - statanox.12C.anox.44.000.111 (v2)... | ecosystem: Environmental > Terrestrial >... | reverse complement strand
GCCGGCGTATGGTAGGTCTTGCTTGGATTCGGATATGGAGGGCGCCTCAGCGCGAGTTGGCTCGACGCTCGGATCTTCGCTAATTGGCGGGTCGCGCGGCGTCTCAAGCTCACCGCTCTCGGTTGGATGGGGGGTCGATTCGCCGTCGCCTACGGAGAGGCTCTCGATTTTCGGGGAGGAATCGCCCGCGAGAGCTGGCAGGCTCGCCGTTTCTATGGCGATAGTGCCGACTTCGAAAGGCAAACGTTCGCGCGCTTCGATCAGCGACGGCTCGGCTTCCTCAACCTCGGGTGCCGGCAAGATCTCGACCGTATCGGAAGCTGGCCGCGGTGCCCCAAAGCCGGATTCGGTGCTCCCCTCACGCCGCCCGCGTCGTCTACCGCCGCGCCGCCCACGCCGTCGCCGTCGCCGATCGAGATCAGCCTCATCCTCACCGTCTTCTGGGTCGCTGTCGGCTCGACCGTTCTCGCCATCGATTTCGCTTTCGTCCTCTTCTGCGCCCTCCATGGCCTCTGCCCCCGGCACAGTGCCGCGTAAGGCGGTCTCTTCCTCATGCCGGCGCCGGCGCCGGCGCCGTCGGCGGCTGCGACCGCGTTCTTCCTCTGCGTCCCGCTCACTGTCGGAAGCGTCTACAGCTTCGTCGATGTCCTCGTCTTCATCTCTCAGCATCACCGTTTGGGTCAAAGGCGCCGCCACCGAGACAGGTGTTTCGGACGGCACGTAAGCGCGCAGCCGTTCCAGCCGGAAAGCCGGCGGGATCAACGCGTCATCTCGCGCCACCAAAACGCGGATCCCGTACCGCACCTCGAGTTGCGCGAGCGAATCGCGCTTTTGGTTGAGAATGTAGAGCGCCACCGTCGTCGGAACATAGACGCAGATCTCGGCTGAGCGCCGCCGCATTCCTTCCTCCTCGATGGAGCGCAGGACATAGAGTGCGGTCGATTCAGTCGAGCGAATGAAACCGGTGCCGCCGCAATGGGGACAGGGCTGGGTCGACGCTTCTACCAGGGATGGACGCAACCGTTGGCGCGACATCTCCAAGAGGCCGAACGCGCTGATCCGGCCGACCTGAATGCGGGCACGGTCGTTTTTCAAAGCGTCTTTCAGGCGCCGCTCGACGGCCACCTGATTGCGGTGCTCCTCCATATCGATGAAATCGATAACGATTAGTCCCGCCAGATCACGCAGTCGGAGCTGGCGCGCGATTTCCTCGGCCGCCTCCAGATTGGTGCGGACCGCCGTCTCCTCGATGTTGCGCTCGCGCGTCGCGCGTCCCGAATTGACATCGATCGCGACCAATGCCTCGGTCTGGTTGATGACAACGTAGCCGCCGGAGCGGAGCTGGACGACCGGCGAGTGGATCGCGTCAATCTGGCTTTCGACCTGGAAGCGGTGGAGCAGGCCGATCTGATTATCCCGATACGGCTGGACCCGCTTGGCATGGCTCGGCATCAGCATCTTCATGAACGCCTTTGCCGTGCGGTAGCCTTCCTCGCCTTCGACCAGGACCTCGTTGATGTCGCGCGTATAAAGGTCGCGGATGGAGCGCTTGATCAGATTGCCTTCCTCATAAATCAAGGCAGGTGCAGTGGAGCGCAGCGTGAGGTCGCGGATCTCGTTCCACAGCCGCAGCAGGTATTCATAATCCCGCTTGATCTCGGCCTTCGAGCGCTCGGCACCGGCAGTGCGTACGATCACACCCATGCCCTCCGGGATATCGAGCTCCTCGAGGATATCCTTCAGCCGACGACGGTCGCCGAGATTGGTGATTTTGCGCGACACACCGCCGCCGCGAGCCGTGTTCGGCATCAGCACGCAATAACGTCCGGCAAGCGACAGGTAGCTGGTCAGCGCCGCGCCCTTACTCCCGCGTTCCTCCTTGGCAACTTGGACGAGCATGATCTGCCGTCGCTTGATTACCTCTTGGATTTTGTAATGCCGCAGCGAGCGCGAGCGGTGGTGCTCGGCTTCTTCCAGCTCATCGCCGCCGAGCGTTTCGATAGTTTCAAGTTCCTCACCCTCGCCGCCGCCCTCGGCACGCGCTTCGATGGTTGTTTCCTCGCCTTCCGGGCTGTCGAGGACCTCCGCTCCGGACAGCACCGCGAAAGACGCCTCGTTAGCTGTAGATGCCATCGAGTCGTCCGAGCTGCCGGACACCGCCGCCGTCGGCGATGCGTCCGCGGTGGCTTCAAGGGCCGCATCGCCAGGCTCGGACACAATCTCCGGGCTCCACCCAGATGGCTTCCATAGCGGCTCGCTCAGAGGCAACGCAGCGTGGTTTTCCTGGAAGCTCGGCTCCTCGCGGATGTTCTCGCGAGAGGCCGCTTCCTCCTCCCGTGTCGCAGTGTGCGGCTCTCCCTCATCTGCCACTAGCCCGTCGGGCTTCGATAATTCTGGCTCTGCGGTTTCGTCCTCGCCGCCCTCCTGCGGCGCCGGAACCGCGACCGGCTCCGGCAGCGCCGTTGCAAGCGAAATCCCGGCGTCATCGGCAACGTCGAGCTCGGCCTCCGACGTTTCCGTTTCTTCGGAAACCGTTTCGATCTCGCTGGGTTCCCGGTCGGCTACCGGAATCTTGTAATAATCGGGATGGATCTCGCTAAAGGCCAGGAAGCCATGTCGATTGTTGCCGTAATCTACAAATGCCGCCTGTAACGATGGCTCAACCCGGGTAACCTTGGCGAGATAAATGTTTCCCTTTATCTGCTTTTTGGTCGATGATTCGAAATCGAATTCTTCGAGACGATGGGCGTTGAGCACCACCACCCGGGTCTCCTCCGGGTGAGTGGCGTCGATGAGCATGCGTTTTGCCATTCGGGCATAACTCCGGGGCGCGCTGCCGCGACCGCGCGAAAATCGGCCGGCGGCGCGACCCTCTGTGCAAGGAAGCCGCCGGCGCCTGGAGCTATTCCATCGAGCAATGAGTGGACATCGGCCATGGGGATCTCGTCAGGGGGCCTTGATCGGCTTCGGGTTCCTACGATCCGTACCGCCCGGCCCTGCGACTCATCGCTGCGGCAGCCGTGCTGCCGGCCTGCGGAGTTGCGTCGCATGACCCCTCCAGGCACGGCGCCCGGTTGGCGAACGGCGGTTTGTCACGATCTGCAATGTATAGAGTAAGTCCGCCGGCCACAACGGTTTCATCCCCTCACGGCGCAGATCGAACGGCTCACCGGTGGCGAGAGAACATGTTTGAATGGCAAAACAGGCTTGGCACGGTCCTATCGATAGCGCATATGAGAGCCCTGCCGCGCGGGGTCAGGGGACGGTCGTCGGGCAGTCGCCTGCATGGAGGGCGGTCGCAAACCGCAGAAAATGGTCAAACTGCTCAGGTTTCTGTTTGTCTGCGCGGTGTTGCTGGCGATAGCCGGCTGCGGGTTCATCGGAATCACCTTGTGGTATTTCGGTCGTGATCTGCCGGATTACCAGCAGCTTGCGCATTATCAGCCGTCGATCATGACGCGAGTTCAGGCGGGCGACGGTCGGCTTCTCGCTGAATACGCCACCGAGCGGAGGATCTTCGTACCGATCCGGGCGATCCCAAGGCCTGTCGTCAATGCCTTCCTTTCTGCGGAGGACAAGAATTTCTACAGCCATCACGGCGTCGACCCGATTTCCATTCTGCGAGCCGCGATTACCGACGTCAGCAGGCTGCGTGCCAACCGTCGCCCCGTCGGCGCCTCGACGATTACGCAGCAGGTCGCCAAGAACATGCTGCTGTCGAACGAGATTTCGATCGAACGCAAAATAAAGGAAATCCTGCTCGCGACCCGCATCGAGGCTGCATTGCCAAAGGACCGCATTCTCGAACTCTATCTCAACGAGATCTATCTCGGCGCCGGCGCTTATGGCGTGGCCGCTGCGGCGCTCACTTATTTCGACAAATCGCTCGACGGGCTGACACTCGACGAGGCCGCCTTTCTCGCGGGATTGCCCAAGGCGCCTAACCGCTATAGCCCAACCCGGTTCCCGCAAGCGGCAAAGGCTCGACGCGACTGGGTCATGGAGCGGATGGTCGAGGATGGCCTGGCCACTCAACAGGAGGTGACGGAAGCCGAAGCACGTCCGCTCGAACTGCATCACCGACAGGAAGCAGAACAGGTCAGGGCTCCCTATTTCGCCGAGGAGGTAAGGCGCGAGGTCCTCATCCGCTACGGCGAGAAGGTGCTATACGGGGCGGGGCTATCGGTGCGGGCCAGTCTCGACCCTCGGCTGCAGGAGGCGGCGGACAATGCGTTGCGCGCCGGGCTGATCGCCTACGAGCATAGCCGCGGCGGCTGGCGCGGCGCCGTCGCGCATATCGATCCGAGGGGAGATTGGGCGGCACATCTCGCCGCGGTGCCGGTGCCCGGGGTCGCGAGCGATGTCGGGTGGCGGCTTGCGATGGTGGTACGCAGTGAACCGGACGGCGCAGTGATCGGCTTTGCCAATGGGGCATCCGGGCGGATCCCGTTCTCCGAGATGCGATGGGCGAGGCCGCGTCACGAAAACGGCACTTTTAGTACCGCTCCACGCAGCGCCGTCGATGTCGTCAAACCTGGCGATGTCGTGATGGTCGACCCGATCAGCGCGGCGAAGCCTGAGGCGAGCGGTGGTAGGACGGCAGGGCTCTACACGTTGTGCCAGGTGCCCGAAGTCTCGGGCGCGCTTGTTGCCATGGATCCGCATACCGGACGTGTGCTGGCGATCAGCGGCGGGTTCAGCTTCGCGACCAGTCAATTTGACCGCGCCACTCAGGCGAAGCGGCAACCGGGGTCGTCGATCAAACCGTTCGTATACTTAACGGCGCTCGATCACGGTTTCACCCCGTCGACGTTGGTTGTTGACGGTCCAATATCGCTCCCGCAAGGCCCGGGACTGCCTATGTGGTCGCCGACGAATTATACGAAGCGAGGCCAAGAGGTGAAATTCCGGGGGCCAACACCGCTGCGTATCGCGCTCGAATTGTCGCTCAATGCCGTGACCGCCAGGGTGGCTTCGATCATTGGGATGGAGCCGATTGCTGAGACTGTCGAACGCTTTGGCATCATGGATCATATGCCGCGCGAGTACTCGATGGCGCTCGGCGCGGGCGAGACAACCTTGCTGCGACACACTGCGGCTTACGCGATGCTCGTCAACGGCGGTAAACGCGTAACTCCGACCTTTATCGATCGCATCCAGGACCGCAACGGCGCCACTATCTTTCGCGCCGATCAGCGCCCGTGCGACGGCTGCGACGATGTCGACTGGAGTCATCAGCCGGTGCCGGTCATCCCCGATACGCGTGAGCAAGTGGCCGATCCGGGCTCCGCCTTCCAGATCGTCACGATGTTGCAAGGGGTGGTCGAGCGCGGCACTGGCAAGGTCGTTCAGGCCGTCGGCAAGCCGATCGCCGGTAAAACAGGAACCACCAACGATTGGCGCGATGCGTGGTTTGTCGGCTTCACGCCAGACCTCGCCGCGGGCGTGTATATCGGCTTCGACGATCCGGACAGTCTCGGCGACGACGAGACCGGCGGGCACATCGCAGCCCCTGTCTTCCGCGACTTTATGATCGCCGCGCTCAAGGATGCGCCGGCGACGGCATTCCGCACGCCGCCTGGAATGCGGCTCTATCGGGTCAGCGCAGCGACTGGATTGCCCGTCGGTGCGGGCGAGCCGGCGATTTATGAGGCCTATAAACCCGGAACCGAACCTGGTCAGAACCGAAATCTCGGCCTGCAGCGCGCGTCCGGAGAGGACGAGACGCCGATTGCCTCCACCGGCGGCGCGGAGGGGAGCGAAACCGAGCGGCCGCCGATGCGGGGGGCTCCGGCGAGTGGGACCGGCGGGCTATATTAGAGTTGGTGTCGCCCGCGCTTTCCGCGGAAATGACGCAGAGGAACGCAAAACGGAGTGAAGCATGCGCGCCGAGATTCAGGCGGCCGCCGACGACATAAACAAGTCGCTGGCGCTGCTGAGGAGGCATCTTTGACTGGGACACCGCAACCCGCCGTCTCGCTGAACTGAACGCCCAGGCCGAAAACCCGCGCCTGTGGGACGATCCTGACGCGGCGCAGAAGCTGCTTCGCGAGCGTACAAAACTCGATCAGGCGATCGGCAGTTATCAGCGGATCGAACGCGAAGTTGCCGAGACGCTCGAACTTATCGAGCTCGGCGAGACCGAGGGCGAAGCCGCCGTGGTCGCCGACGCAGAGGCGACGCTCGAAAGGCTCCGTGGGGAAGCGGCCAGACGCGAACTCGAGAGCTTGCTCTCGGGTGAGGCCGATACCAACGACTGCTATCTCGAGGTGCACGCCGGAGCCGGCGGCACCGAGGCGCAGGATTGGGCGGAAATGCTGCTGCGGATGTATGTCCGCTGGGCCGAAGCACATGATTACAAGGCCGAGTGGCTGGAGGAGAGCGGCGGCGAGGAAGCGGGCCTCAAATCGGCGACCGTCAGGATCCACGGATCCGACGCTTATGGCTGGCTCAAGACCGAGAGCGGTGTGCATCGCTTGGTGCGCATCTCGCCCTTCGATTCGAACGCACGCCGTCACACGAGCTTTGCCTCCGTCTGGGTCTATCCGGTCGTCGACGACAAGATCGAGGTCGAGATCAAAGACAAAGATCTGCGCATCGACACTTACCGCTCGTCGGGCGCCGGCGGGCAGCATGTCAACAAGACCGACAGCGCCGTCCGTATCACCCATATGCCGAGTGGCATCGTCGTGCAGTGTCAGAGCGAGCGCTCACAGCACCAGAACCGCGCCCATGCGTTCGCGATGCTGCGCGCGAGGCTCTACGAAGCCGAGCTCCAGCGTCGCGAAGCGGCAACCGACGCGATGAACGCAACCAAGACCGATATCGGCTGGGGCCACCAGATCCGTTCTTATGTCCTGCAGCCGTATCAGATGGTCAAGGATTTGCGCACTGGGATCGAGACCTCCAACACCGGCGCGGTGCTCGATGGCGACATCGATCGCTTTCTTGCCGCCGCACTCGCCGCCCGCATCGAGGGCGCCGACGTGGCATCGGCAAGCGTGTGACCCTTGACCGAGGAGGCCGATGCGATCGTCGTCCTCGGTTGTCGTGTTAACCCGGACGGCTCGCCCTCTGCTGCGCTGATCCACCGGATCGATTGCGGCGTTCGTCTGTTCCAGAAAGGAGCCGCCCCGCTGTTGGTGCTCTCAGGGGGTGGCCCAGGACCGGTGCCGGAGGCGGAAATCATGCGCCGCGCGGCGCTTGCCTCGGGCGTGCCCGATTCGACGATGCTGATCGAAGCTGGGTCTCGCAACACCTTCGAGAATGCACACGAAACAGCGCAGCTGCTGGGTTCGCGCGGCCTCCGCTCGGTGCTGCTGGTCAGCCACCGGACCCACCTGCCGCGCGCTATCCTGCTGTTCCGGCTCGCTCGTTTGGATGTCGTGGGGTGGGCCGACGCTCCATCGCCTTCGCTGCGCTGGGAGTTTGGGAACGCGATCCACGAATGCGCGGCATGGCCGGGGAGCCTTGCACGCTCTTTGCTGCATCGTCGGTCATCCCGAACCTCCTTCGATTACTGCCGGAGGTAGGATAAAATAGATAGGTTGCGCCAAAACAGCAGAGCGACGCCGAGCGTGGCGCTTCCGGTCACGAGGAATAGGCCCGGAACGCTGACCCCGGCTGCGATCAGCGCGATCGTCGCCAGCGACGAGATGACCATAGCGGCGGAGTTGATAATGTTATTCGCGGCGATCGCCCGCGCGCGATGTTCCCGACGGGTCGTCGCCTGCAGCAATGCGTAGAGAGGCACGACGAAAACTCCGCCAGCGGCGGCGATCCCGAAAAGGTCGGCGAGGATCCGCCAGTGTGCCGGCTCGCCGAGGAATGCGCCGAGGCTGATGAGGTCTCGGGCGGCCGCCGGATTGGGGCTTGCCAACCAGAAATCGATCGAGAACAAAGCGATGCCGAGCGCACCCCATGGCGCCCAGCGTGCGCTCGCTCTGCCGCCGAGGAGGCGGTTGCACAGCAGCGAGCCAAGCGCGATCCCGAGCGAAAATAAAGTCAGGAACAGGGTCACGACGGCCTCTTCCGCACCGAGGATAAAGCGGACGTAGCTCGGGAATTGCGACAAGTAGATCGCACCAGCCAGCCAGAACCACGAGATTCCGAGTATCAGCCGGAACGGCACGGGCTCGGCCGCCGTCTCCCGGATCACTCGGCCCGTGGTGGTCACAAGGTTCCAGCGGGGTCGGCTCCGCTGCGTCGCCGGACTGGTCGGCGGTATCCCGCCACTCGCCGCCAAGGCGGCGAGCGCCACCGTGACAATCACCAGGGCGACGGCTTCCGAACCATGCTCGGTTGCTATCAGCATACCGGCGATTGTACCGAGAAGGATTGCGGCAAAGGTACCCGCTTCGACGAGCGCGTTGCCGAGGAGCAATTCCTCAGGGGCGAGGAGATCTGGCAGGATCGCATATTTGAGTGGGCCAAAGAACGCGGCCTCTATTCCCATCGCAAAGAGGAGTGCCAGGAGTGTAGTCTCGCTGCCGGCGAGGACACCGCCTGCTGCAGCCAGCATCACCGGAATTTCGAGCAGCTTGATCAGGCGAATGAGCCAAGCCTTGTCGGACTCGTCGGCGATCTGGCCGGCTGTCGCGGAGCACAGAAAAAACGGCAGCGTGAAAATGCCGGCGGCAAGCGGGATCATCAACTGGGCAGATAATTGCGAGGCTGCATCAGCCCGATAGGCGATCATCAGCACCAGCGCATTGCGCACTGCGTTGTCGTTAAAGGCCGACAGAAATTGACAGGCGAAGAGCGGACCGAAGCGCCGAGATAAGAGGAGCCCCAGAGCGCTCCGGGACATTCCCTGCGCCGGCCGTACTCGCGTCATGACACCTGTCTCGCATGTTCTGCGCCCCGCGGCGAGCATCGTGTTTGCGGGCGGGAGCGGCCTCGCCTAACTTAAGCGCGGGCAGTATCGGCATGGTCGAAGTAAGCGCAGCGGAATACGGTCAGTTCGGGATCGAAGCCGGATGGTCATTAGCTCTGCGCCATCGCGTGCGCTGGAGCGAGTGCGATCCGTTCGGGCACGCCAACCATCGCGCCTATTTCGAATGGTTCGAGGAGGCGCGCAACCGCTACCTCGAGGCCGTCGGCTTGCCACCGCTCTCGCCAACGTCGCCAGGCCCGGTCATCGCCAAGACCGGCATCCGCTATCATCGGCCGCTCGTTTACGCCGACGATATCCTAGTGAGCGCCCGCACCGTGCGGCTCGGGCGTACCAGCTTCGACATGGAATACGCCGCGTGGCGGGAAGGGTTGTGCGCCTTGGGCAGAGCGGTGCTGATCCTGGTGGTCAACGCCACGGGAGAGAAGGCGCCGCTGCCCCCTGAAATGCGCGAGCGTATCCTCGCCCGCGAACCCGGTCTTCATCCAGGAGCGACGCAATGAACCAGGTCGTCATTGTCATTTGCGACAGCCTGCGGGCCGATCTGATCACCGTGACAGATGCGCCGTTCCTGACCGAGCTTGGACAGCGCTCTGCGCGGTTTGCTAACCACGCGAGCGTCTTCCCGTCGACGACCCGAACGAGTGCGGCGTCGATCGCCACGGGGTGTCTTCCGGCGCGGCATGGTCTTCTCGGCAACACGATGGCTCTGGACGAGGGTGAGGGGCTCGTATGCCTGTCGGTCGGCAAACCGGATTTTCGTGACCGGTTGCATGCCGCGACCGGGCGCACCTTGCACATGCCGACCCTCGCCGAACGGGTCAGCCGCGCGGGCGAGACCGCAATCGCAATCTCGAATGTCTCGCCCGGTGCGGCGTATTTCCTCGACCCCGACGGTTATGGCTGGGTTTACAACCCCGCCGGCAGCTTTGGCCCGGGCCGCCGTCCACTGCCCGTCGAGGAAGGGCTCGGCATCTCCAAAGGTGCCGCCGGAGACGCCGCCGCGACCGAGCGCTTCTGCGAGGAAGTGCTTCGCCGCCGCACGCCGGCCATCGCCTTACTGTGGCTCTCGGAGCCGGACTATACGGGCCATCACACGCCGCTAGGCTCGCCGGCGCATCGCGCGGCGATCGCGAGCGCGGATGCCAATGTGCAGCGCGTCGCCGAGACCGTCTCGAAGCTTGATCCGACGGGCGAGCGCATTCTGTTCATCGTCGGCTCCGATCACGGCATGGAAACGGTCGACGAAACAATCGATCTCGACAGGCTCCTGATCGCGGCCGGGTTGAAACGCGGGCCGGCCTCGTCGGATGTCGTCGTTGCACCAAACGGCTCGGCCGCATTGCTTTATTTTACCGATCCTGCGGGCGCCCTTGTCGGAGAGGTGGCGCGGTTCCTCGAAACGCAAGACTGGGTCGGCCGAACCTTCGTCGGACCCGGTCTCGGATCAGCGGGTTTGCCGACCGGTTCAGCGATGCAGATCGCGCTGACCCTCAAGCCCGACGAGCGTGCCAATCTTCACGGCGTGCCGGGCCACAGCCACATCGTGCGCGACTGGCTCGAACCAAAGGACTGCACCGGTTTTGGCCAGCATGGCGGTCTCGGCAGAAACGAGCAAAGCCCATTCCTGTTCATCTCCGGCGGCGGATTTGCGCCGGGCACCCACCACGGTCGTTCCTCGCTGATCGACATCGCACCGACCGCGCTGCGCCATCTGGGTCTACCCGCGACCGAGATGGACGGCACAGGATTGCCGCGTTGAGTTTGACACACCCGGCCGGACGCCTCGTCCCCGCGGCGCGTCTGACCGTCAGATCTTAGGGCGCCACATTGTCTTCGTTGTGGCAGCCATCCCCGTTCAGCACGAGGTTCGTGTGGTTATTTACGGCTGTGTTGTCCGTCAGGTTAGAAGGACAATCCGCTGAAATTCCGAACCCCATTCCAAAACCGCTATTATTCGTTGCGGTGTTCCCGATCACTGTGCTGCCGGCTCCCGCGTGTATGCCTCCCAGATTATTTGTCGCGGTGTTGCCGCGCACGATCCCGTCGGCTATAATCCCAGTCGCCCTACCGAAGCCCGTCACGTAGTTGTCGGTTACAATGCCAGAGGCGTTAATCCCGAATTGACTGACAGGGACGTTAGCACTGCCTCCAGTGACGGCGTTGCCCCTCACGATCCCGGTGGCGGATATCCCAGCCCCCAGAACAAAAACGCGCAATCCCTCGACGATAGAGCCGCCCGCAGCATCAAGATTTACTCCAGCGCTGGCGGTGATCGACCCGTTCCGTACGGCGATCCCCTGAAGCGGCGTGCCCGAGGTTGCCAATATTGCGGTTCTGGGTAGCCCCACGCTAATCGAGAAACCGGCGAGGTTGATCGTGACAAAGCTGGTGGTGATCACCAGGCAGTCGGCGCTGGTGCTGGTGAGATCGTTTGCAAGCACATACGAGCCCGGCTGAGTGATCGTCTGGCATGCCGTAATCGCGGTCGGCGCTGCCTGCGCGCCCGGCCCGGGCACGAGGATCGTCGCCCCGAGGGCGAGCGCAATTGGAAAAAGAACTGCTGGTTGTCTCATGCTGTCCTCCCTTGATCGAGCGCCGTTGGAATGAATTTTTCTTCGGCGCGTACAACCTATGATCTTGTAGGTATCATTGCGTCAACAAGTTTTTAACGAATGTTTATTGACATTTGGCTACTACTATACCGAGAATTTACCGCAGAAGCGCCCGCCTCTATCGGTAAGCGGTTGAATACACATGCTCGATAATAACGAGCCGCTAAGACCGCGGACTCCTGCGGTCGAATGTACAAGGTAAACTTCTAGCAGACGGCTGGGGTGGCGCGATGACGACCACCCTAAATTCGCCGCTTTAGCGTTGCATACATCCGCTCATGTCGGTTTCCGAACGGGAGCCGGTTCGACCAAGACGGTCCCGAAGGCTGACAGGCTTTCGTTCGAAACCGCCACCAGGCGTTACATTTTTGCTGCTGATTTGCTGTAGATGCAGCAACGAGTCATGGTCCATGCCCGTTGTAATTGTAATTCGGAGATGTGCGTGCCGCGCCGAAACCGGATGGGCCCGGTAAGCGCGACGAGGTCCAGGGAGTTCGATGGCTTGGACCGAAAGGGTGCAATCTGATAATCCCTGCGTCATGCCACTGACCCTCTACAACACGCTGACCCGCCGCAAGGAGCCCTTCGAACCGCTCGATCCAAAGCAGGTGCGGCTCTATGTCTGCGGGCCGACGGTCTATGACCGCGCGCATATCGGCAACGGCCGGGCCAACGTCGTCTTCGATGTTCTCTACCGGCTGTTGCGCGACACCTATGGGCGCGACCACGTGCGCTATGTGCGCAACATCACGGACATCGACGACAAGATCAACGCCGCCGCCTGCAAGAATGGGGAACCGATCGGGGCGTTGACGGCGCGGACGGCGGCGGCGTTTCACGAGGACATGGCGGCGCTCGGTACTCTGCCGCCCGATATCGAGCCGCGCGCGACCGACTATATCCCGCAGATGATCGCAATGATCGAACGGCTGATCGCAAACGGGCACGCCTACGTGGCTGAAGGCCATGTGCTGTTCTCGGTCTCCTCCGATCCTCACTATGGGCGGTTCTCGGGGCGCAGCCGCGATGAGATGATCGCCGGCGCCCGGGTCGAAGTCGCGCCTTATAAGCGCGACCCTGCCGATTTTGTGCTGTGGAAGCCGTCCGACGCGGAATTGCCGGGATGGGACAGTCCCTGGGGACGCGGCCGGCCGGGCTGGCATATCGAGTGCTCGGCGATGAGCGAGACGCATTTGGGCGAGACCTTCGATATCCACGGCGGCGGTCTCGATCTCGTCTTCCCACACCACGAGAACGAGATCGCGCAAAGCACTTGCGCACATGGCGGCCGCCCGTTTGTCAGGTATTGGATGCATAACGGGATGCTCACCGATGCTGGCGCCAAGATGTCGAAATCGCTCGGCAATATCCGCACCGTCCGCGAATTGCTTCACGAGGCGCCGGGGGAGGCGATCCGTTTAGCGCTCCTCACCGCGCATTATCGCGACCCGCTCGACTGGACGAGTGACAGATTGCGCCAGGCGCGGCAAACCCTCGACCGGTTCTACCGCGCGCTGAGCCTGCCGGGCGACGCCGTCTTCGAACGATTTGGTGAAGCCGAAGACGCGGCCCGTCCGGTGCGGGAGGCGGTCGAAGACGATTTGAACACGCCGCTTGCGCTGACGCACCTCCATGAGCTCGCCGGGGCGATCAACCGGACGACCTCGGATGCCGAGCGATCAGCGTTGCAGCGGGCGCTGGAAACCGGCGGGCAGCTGATCGGATTGCTCGGCCAGTCGCCGCTCGACTGGCTTCAGGGCAGTGCGAAGGCCGATGCCGACCGGATCGAAGAGCGCATCGCGGCGCGCGCCGGGGCGCGGCGTCAGCGCCGGTTTGCGGAGGCTGACCGCATCCGTACCGAGCTCGCGGGCGAAGGTATCATCCTCGAGGATAAGCCGGACGGCACCACGACCTGGTGGCGGAAGGACTGAGAATGGCTGGAACCGATCATCGCCGCCAGGCGGTGACGGCGGGTCCCGCGATCATCCTGCTGGAGCCGCAGCTCGGCGAGAATATCGGCACCGCCGCGCGGGCGATGATGAATTGCGGTCTTGACGATCTGCGTCTGGTGCGGCCGCGCGACGGCTGGCCGTCCGACAGGGCGATCGCTGCGGCGAGCGGCGCCGACGCGGTGCTCGCCAAGGTACGGCTTTATCCAGATTTGCCGGCAGCGATCGCGGACCTTGTCCATGTCTATGCGGCGACCGCGCGCGACCGCGGCATGGTCCGGCGCGAAGTGACCCCCCGTCATGCCGCGCAGGAGATGCGGGGCCGGCTCGCGGAGGGTGCGCCCTGCGGCGTCATGTTCGGGCCGGAGCGGACAGGCCTCCTCAATGACGATGTGGCTCTCGCCGACACGGTGTTGAGGGTGCCGCTCAACCCCGGGTTCTCATCCCTGAACCTCGCCCAGGCGGTGATGATCATCGGCTATGAATGGTTCACGTCCGGCGCGGCGGCGCCTCCCGAAACACTGCGCCGAGGCGGCAGCCGGCCGGCGACAAAGGCAGAGCTGTTGAACTTCTTCGAGCATCTGGAGGAAGAGCTCGTGCGTAACGGCTTTCTTCGTAACCGCGAGAGCCGCCCGAGCATGGTCCGAAACCTGCGCAGCCTCTTCCAGCGCGCGCAATGCACCGAGCAGGAGCTGCGGACCCTGCATGGCGTTGTAACGGCCTTCGCCGGTCCGCGCGAGCGCGGCAAGAAGGTCGAAGAGGTCATAGAGCATGCGACCGACTGTCGGGTCACGCCCTGTGCCGGCGAGTAAAGATGACCATTCCCGGACCATCATGCGAGGAAGTTGAACATGCCGAAGCCGACCTATGAGACTGCGCTGATCGTCGGCGCCGGAAGCGGGTTGAGCGCGTCTTTGGCGCGCCTCTTGGCCGGTGAAGGCCTGCGAGTGGCGCTCGCGGCGCGCAATTCCGAGAAGCTGGCGCCGCTCTGCGCCGAGACCGGCGCCAAGGCTTTTGCCTGCGAGGCGACCGATCCAGGCCAAGTTGCGCGCCTGTTCGCGGCGGTCGAGGCCGCAACCGGCACGCCGGATGTCGTCATCTACAATGCGAGCGCGCGCGCCCGCGGTCCGGTGGCCGAGCTGGTGCCGGCCGAGGTCGAGCGAGCCATCATGGTCAGCGCTTATGGCGGTTTTCTCGTCGCCCGCGAGGCCGTGTCGCGGATGCTACCGAAAAAACACGGGGCAGTGCTGTTCACTGGCGCTTCGGCGAGCGTCAAGGGCTACCCGCTGTCGGCACCGTTCGCGATGGGAAAATTCGCACTGCGCGGGCTGGCTCAGAGCATGGCGCGCGAACTCGCCCCCCAGGGCATCCACGTCGCGCACTTCGTGATCGACGGCGCGATCCGTAATCCAGGCCGCGTCGAGCCGCCGGACCGGCCCGACAGCATGCTCGACCCCGACGCGATCGCCGCCTCATACTTGCATGTGTTGCAACAGCCGCGCTCGGCCTGGACCTGGGAAGTCGAGCTGCGGCCGTGGGTCGAGCGGTTCTAAAGCAAGCAAACCTCGATCCAAACGGCGGCACTGCGGGCGCCGCAATATGGCTATCTGAGAGCGCTGGCGCCCAGCGGGTCTGGGGCGCCTTTGCGCTGCTCATGATCCTCGTTACCGTGCCACTTTTTTCAACGGTGTTGCCGCCGCTCTTCGACTACCCAAACCATCTGGCGCGTATGCACGTCCTCACCGAGGGCGGCAATGCATTTTACGCCGTGCAATGGGGGCCGCTTCCCAACCTCGCGCAGGATTTGATCGTGCCGCCTCTTGCGCGGCTGATGCCGCTTGAATTCGCCTCGAAGCTGTTCCTCGTAATGATCTTCGGCGTGATCGCAGCCGGCACGATTTGGCTCAACCGAGCCGCCATCGGTGTCTGGCGGATGTGGCCGCTGCTGGCGTTCTTGCTCCTCTACAACCGCGTCTTCCTTTGGGGATTCGTCAATTATTTGTTCGGGATTGGCGTCGCCCTCTGCGGTATCGCATTGTGGCTGGCTCTCGAAAAGGAGGGCTGGCGAATGCGTGCTTTCGCCTCGTCGCTTGTCGCGCTGGCCTGCTATTTCAGCCACATTGCCTCATTCGGTTTCTATGCGTTGGTCATCGCGGGGGTCGAAGGGCTGCCGGCCGTCACCGAACTGCGCCACAGCGATTGGCGCGCAATCGGCCGGCGGACCGCCATAGCAGGAACCCAATTTCTGTTGCCGGCCGGGATGTTCTTTGCTTTAGGGCAGGAAACCTCCGGTGGAACAATCAATTACGCGCGGTTTTCCCGCAAGGCCGACCTCCTGTTCAGTGTGTTCGACAATTACGACCGCGTCTTCGACATCGCCTGTTTTGTTCTGTTTGTTGGCCTCATTGCCTGGCTGGCGGTTGCCCGAAGGCTTCGTATGACACCTCGCTTAGCCTGGGCAGCGGGGGTCGTCTTCGCGGCCTATTTATTGCTGCCGAGCCAAATTTATGGAGGTTCGGCCGCTGATCATCGCTTGCCTCCGGCCTTGTTTTTGTTGCTGCTCGCGTCTTGCGCGCCGCGATTTCCGAGCTACCGCAGCGCTATGGCTATCGGAATTCTCGCAGCAACAATGCTGGTCGTTCGCTTGGCGGTGATAGAACGCATCTGGCTTCGGGCCGACCGGGTGTATTCGGCCGATTTGGATAGCCTCGACATGCTGCCGCGAGGCGCCAAGCTCGCAGTGGCCTATCCGCCCAGTGCGGTCAACTTTGTCCCGATTCCTGAGGTGCACGTCGCTGCCCTGGCTATTACCCGGCGCGAAGCCTTTGTGCCGACCCTCTTCGCCCTACCGTCGCAGCAGCCAATAGTGCTGAGAGCTCCCTACACCGCTCTGGCCGAGGCGGCACAGCCCGAGCCGCTCTGGTCCGCCTTTGTCGGCGGTAAACCTTCGGAAATTGCGAGTTTGGCGGCCGCGTTTTGGCAATACGATTTCATCGCCTTCACTGACAACAGGCCGGTCCATGTGCCGCCAAACCGATGTCTTGCCCCGTTCTCCTTACAGCCGAGTTTTCAGATCTTCGCAGTGGTTCATTCGCCGGGCTGTACGCACGCTGAAAGGTGAGCGGGTTAAGACTGTCGGCAGAGCGGGCCCCACGATAGGATGTGCTGCCATCGCCTATTCGCCGCATCTGCTGGGTAGGGCCACACGGTGAGAGAGTGCCATCCGCCGGGATCGTAGCGGAGCAGAACGGCCTCACCCGACGGAAGATCCTCATGATCGCCCGGCGTGCAGGATATCAGAGCGAGCCGGTAACCCAGACGGGCCACTTCGTCGAGTGTGGCCGGATCTGCAGTATTACGGGGCAACAGGTCCAACATTCGGCGCCGCGGCGCGGTGTCGGCGAGCACGCCCGACAGCATCGTGGCGACACTGCCATTGTCTCCCGGCAGCAGCAGCGCAAGGCGGTCACCGTCCTGTATGTAGACGGAAAGTTTTTTTGCAAGATCCCAGACGAGGGGTTGCGGCATATCGAGATCAAAACGCAGCCGTTTCATGAAAGCGACTGGCGCCAGGACGGCGATCACCAGGACGGCGGCCGTGGCGAGCCGGTATTGCTCTCGCTTGAGCCAAGCCAGCGCACCGAGATCGCGAGCTGCCAATGCCAGTGATAGCACCAGCACCAGTGAGATATGAGTGTTGTAACGGAAATACGAATGTGCTTCGCTGCTCATCTCGGTCGGGAAAACAGCGATGTAAGTGATCAATATGAAAATATTATAGAGTATCGATAGCGCTGCGTTAAATGTCAAACATCTGGTTGTTAGTGTCCAGCCCTGGAGGCGTAACAGTAATGGCAGAACCAGTGTCGCGACGGCTGCGCAGCCGAAAAAAGAGGGTTTGCCTGATATGACATCAAAAGCACTTGCTGCCGTCTGGGTGAGATGACCCCAGTTCCACTCGGCGACCGGCAGCGGCTTCAGTTCGTCGACGCCTGCGCGCATGACGTGATACCGCCAAATCGCGACGAGGAGGATAGCAGGGAGGATGGCCAATCCGGTGAACCTCACCGCCGCCGCGTATTGCAGCCCTCTCTCGGCCCGGGCCGAGATCAGCGCGGCGCCGGCGATTGCCGCGACGAGCCCAAATCCCGTCTGCTTGATATTGACCATTGCCGCCAGAATGAGAGCAAGCGGCAGTAGCTGAACTGGACGGTCTCCGGCGGCCAGTTCCCCTTGCGCTAGGACGAAGAGAAGGGCGGCGAGGACCGCCATTGCAGCCAATGCCGGCTCTCCGTAGGCTGTAAAATGTATACGAGGGACAAAGCCTGGATTGATTAACGTCGCCAGCAAGAGGCCAACCGCCACCAAGCCCCAGGATGGGGGCGTAGACGGTGACATTGGCCGAGGGGCGAGCGCGCGGGCAATCGCCAGCGCCGCCACCAGTTGAAGCAGGATATTGACCAGCGACATACCGGATGTCGGGTAATCCGGCTGAACAAGCGAGCCGAGAAAGCTTAAAAACTGCGTATTGTATGGTGCCGCCGGGAGGTACGAGAAGCTCGGCGGCAGGGACGCGGCTGGCAGCCGGGCGTAGTCCACCAAGTAAAAGGCGTTGGGTAACAAATTGAGAAAAGTGTCCGGTTGCGACGGCCGGATCGGCGCCATAATCACCCACAGCGGCAGCGAAACGGCGAGTATTCGACCAAATGCCCGCCACGCGCCGGCGCTCGGCCGCCGCCGCGAAATGAGAATCGCCAGCCCAAATAGACCGAACGCGATGGCAGGAACGCGCAGGCTCAGCGGCACGAAGACGCCCCAACCGGTCATCAGAATGCACAAGGCCCCCCAGCCCGCGCTGAACTGGAATTCGGGCACGACACGATTGCCGGACAGCCCGGAACCGACCAGAAAAACTACCGCGCCGATTACCCAGGTTACGAAAACAGCAAATATGTTTGCGAAATGCGGTAGGTACGGTGTCACGGTACCGCCGGTTGGATCACTTTGCGGGAGCCCTGGCGATCGCCATCGCGGCGCGAAACACCCTCTCGACGGAAAGATCTGCTAGTTCCGGCTGCATCAGCACCCGGACGATCTTGCCGCGCGGCGCGCACAAGCTCGGATCCGAGGCGTGCGAGAACAAGACAACAACCGGGTTGGCGCCGGCCGCGGCGACATGTGTCGCGCCGGTGTCATTGCCCACGGTCAGGCTCGCTCCCCGCGCCAGAGCGGCGAGCCCTGCAACATCGGTGTGGCCGATAAGATCCACCGCCTCGGGACAGACCTCGCAAACTGCGCGGCCGAGATCTGCTTCGCCGTGCACGCCTACCAAAACAGGCAGGTGCCCCGCGCATTTCAGCCGCCTTGCCAACTCGCCGTAATGGCGAGCCGGCCAGCGTTTCGCCAGGTGGCGCGGTGAAGAACCCGGGATCAATATAACAAAGGGCTTGCCGGCGACGACCCCGGGGAGAGAGCCTGCGGGAGGCAGCCATGGCGTGAGCGAGGCGGGATATATGCCGGCCATCAGCAACTGCTCCGCCTGCCGTTCCATCGTGTGCTGCCGATCTCGCTCGCGGTTCGCGTGCGGGTGGGAACATCGCCACACGATCCCGGACCATTCCGGCATTCGCTTCGGTCGAAACAGCCAAGAGTAGATGCCGGACCGGTCGGAGGTTTGTAAATCGTAAACCCGATCGAAGCGGCCACGCTGCAGCGCTCGACGCAGTGTGAGCCAGCCCGCAAGGTCGAGCGCCTTCGGACGACGATCGATCAAAATATCGTCGAACAGCCTCGTCTCCGACGCGAGCTCAGCATAGCGCGGTGTCGTCAGCAAAGTGATGCGGTCATTGACGTGGTAGCGCCGGATTTCGGGCATGGGGCCTAGCGCTTGAATGAAATCCCCGAGAGCACCGAGCTTGATGATCAAAATTTCCCGTGGAGACACCGGAGCGGCCTTCAAAGAGGGCCGCAAGCGGGCGAGGGGTTTGAGATCGATGTGTCTCGCCAAGTCCTCGAATGCGCGAAAAACCGCAGCATGCGTCGTAAGGTCGTCGGCGCCGATGCTTGCGAGCAACGAATCGACGAGGTTTCGCGCCGCGGCAATGGCAGGAGACCCCCGACATCCCGCAACGAAGTTTCGGGCGTCCCGAAGGCGGCTAGCCGGCACGAGCATCTGCTCGCCCCAACGCCAGCTGACGATCGGTCGGTTCACCAAGTGAGCCAGGCAGAGCTCGATGTCACCATCGAACCTTTGGAGCAGCCGGCAAATGTCGCGGGCGACGATGTATCGGCGATCCCGAAGCACGCGCGCCTCGTTCCAGGCGAAGAACGCGTTTAGCGGCGTCCCGACGGGAAAAGCGCTGGCGCCCAGGCGAGTTGGCAACGAGGTGATCGACCGGACACGCACCGATACTGTACCAGCAATAAGACGACAGGACTGGGCGAAAATGTTGCTCGAATAACCTTCACACGCGGTACTGACAATCGTCAGCGAACGGCTCCGATCTGCGTACTATCCTTCTAGACCATTTTGGCCTTCTAGACCATTTTGGCCGATCTCGCGGCTCCGGATTGCTGCAGCCGTTGGGCAAAATCGCTCTTTCGAAGTGATGCCGGATTGAGGCATCGTGATGCTTTCCGGGGGAGCGATCGAGATCGCGATGTTCGAAGCCGAGGCCTATTGGCTCCGCCGCGCGCTCGATGTGTTCCCACCAGAGCGGCTGTCGCCAGCGCTCAACCTTGGCAGCAGCTCGGCCGCGGTGCGAGAGATCGTGCAACCCTGGATCGACGCCGAGGTGTTTTTTCCGCTGCGCGTGCGCGGAGTCGAAGTCATCCACGTCGATATGCGCGAGTTGCCGGGTGTCGACGTCCAGGCCAATCTGACAGACGCTGCTGACGTGTGCCGGCTGCGCTCGCTTAAACCAAACGCGCTCCTCTGCTGTAATTTGCTTGAGCACGTGCCCGATCCCGGGCGGCTCGCGCGGCACTGCCTCGATCTTTTGCCGACGGGGGGGCTCGTCTTTGTCACCGTGCCGTTCAGCTATCCCTATCATCGGGATCCGATCGACACGATGTATAGGCCCGGCCCTACCGAACTCGCCGAGCTCTTCGCCGGGGCACGTCTCCTCGAGAGCATGATCCTTGGAGCGGGAGTGTCTTATCGTAACGCGGTAAAAGAACGGCCGTGGATCCTGCTGCGCCATGTCTGGCGGTTCCCGGTACCTTTTCTGTCTTTTGAAAGATGGAAACGCTCGATGGCACGGCTCTACTGGCTCGTGTCAGAATACCGGATCACTTGCGCGGTGTTTGAGAAAATTTAGTCGCAGCATCGACCGAAAGCTTTGAGATGGACGAGGGAATTTTCGGCGAGCTCGCCAGCTGGGTGACTGAGGCCGGGCTGATCGGCCGCACCGAGAGAGAGCTGATGGCCGGCTTCTGCCGGCGGGTCGTCGAGGCAGGGGTCCCGTTGGCGCGCGCCTTGGTCATCCTCGACACGCTCCACCCGATCTACGAGGGTCGCGCTTTCCGCTGCCGCGCTGATCAGCCCGAGGTGGCCGAGGCGGTGGATTATGGGCGTACCGGTGAAGGCGAGGCGGCGGAGAATTGGCGGAGCACCCCATTCTTCCATCTGCTGCAATCGGGCGAGAAAGCGATGCGGCGATGCCTCGCCGCCGGGGATCCGGCCGATTTTCTGATGATCGCGCAGGCCCAGCAGGAAGGAACGACCGATTTCCTCGCGCTGGTTCACCGGTTTGTCGCCGAGGGTGTCATTGGCGAGATGGACTGCGTCTACTCGTCCTGGACCAGCGATGCGCCGAGCGGTTTTGGGAACGACGCCGTCGTCTCGCTGCAACGGCTCGCCCCTTTTTTGAAACTGGCGGTTAAATCGGCGGCGCTTGGGCGCATGGCCGGCACTTTGGCAGAGACCTATCTTGGCCGCGATCCGGGCCGTAGGGTAATGAGCGGTCGCATCGTCCGAGGGGTTGCCGAGAAAATCGGCGCGGTGCTGTGGGAAAGCGACCTCCATGGATACACGCGGATCTCCGACAGCACGCCGCCGGAGCAGATCATCCCGCTCCTCAACGACTACGCAGATGTCGTCATCTCCGCTGTGCACGGTCATAAGGGCGACGTGCTGAAGCTCGTCGGCGACGGCATACTCGCCATCTTCACTGACGAAAACCGCGAGCAAGCGTGCCACGCGGCGCTTGCGGCCGCCGCGCGGGTGCGCAAGGACCTCGTCGAGCTCAATAGAACACGCGCAGAAGCTGGGTTGCCGACCACTCAGGTCTATTTGGCATTGCATGTCGGCGACGTTTTCTACGGCAATGTCGGCAGCAAAGATCGTCTCGATTTCACGGTCATTGGGCCGGCGGTGAACGAAGTCAGCCGCATCCTGGCGATGAGCCGGTCAGTCGAGCAGGATGTGCTGCTCTCGGCGAACTTTGCTGACGCGCTCGGCCCGAAAATGCGCCGCCGCTTGGTTTCCGTCGGCCGCTACGCGTTGCGCGGCGTGACGCAGCCGCAGGAGCTCTTCACACCGGAACCCGACTTCACTTAGCCGGATTTGCTCAGTTGATCGGGTTGCCTCTTACGCGCCCGGACATGCGGAAAATCGCGATAGGCGCCCTTAAACCACGCTTTTTGTCTGAGCCTGCCCTCGTAACAAAGCCGGTTTTGACGAGGACCCTGTCCGAGGCGTCGTTTCCCGGCAAGGTCCAGGCTTCCATGCGGTTCAGTTTGAAATGGTCGTGTCCGCAAGCAACAACCTCGCGGACCGCCTCGGCATGAACCCGCGACCCCAAAAATCGGGGTGAGATTCATAACCGATGTCGTTCCAGCGCCACCGCTCGTTGATGTCATTGATCCGCACAGCGCCAACAGATGCGCCAGTGCGCCGCTCCGCGATGAGCCAGGCGCAGCCTTTCCCGCTGGGGAAGAGCTTCGGCATCCAGGCCGCGATCCGTCCCGCCCGAATTGTAGTAGCGGCATCGGGAACATCGGAGAACCGCGTGACTCCAGCAATTCCCAGCACCGCATGGTAAGAGCCGCGGCCGCCGGAGGTCACGGCACGCAACTCTAACCGCTCTGTTGTCAGGGCCGGAAAAGGTTGCTCGTTCCTCATGGCCGTTCTGTCCTAGCGGATGTTTACGCCCGATCCGCAAGAGCGGTACGCTTCTTGCTGCTGAGGTGGTTTGCCCTCGTACTAAGGTATCGCCGTGATGTTGTTGAACCGGAACGAAATTCGCGAAGACAAGTACTTCGATATGCTGACCGAGGCGATCCTCGAGCGCGATCAGCCGCGTACCACCGATCTTTTCTTCCGGATGACGCGGGACGGGCATTCGGTCGGCGACGCGCTCAGCGTCGTGGCCGCAGCCGAAGCGCCCTTCGTGCAGGTGCCGAGCCACATCAATGTGCGGGATGGGCAGATCAACCTGATCAACAACGACCACACCATCCTTGGGCTGCGCGCCTCCGCCTACCTGATGCCCTACTTGCCCGAGAAATACCGGCTGCTCCCGCTGTCACAGAGTGTCTGGTACATCCCGGCGGGGCTCGACATCTGGAACCAGCTGCTCGGTAAATATCCCGGTCGCTATGCCACGATGAAGGGCATCGTCGTGCCGCCGCCGAGCTATGGCCCGGTGCTGTGGCAAGATGATCAGGAGCCAATACGCGCGCAGGGCACCGCTCAGGAGCGGCTCCACGCGCATATGATCGCCACGGTCAGCGGCGACTCGCGGCGGTCTTACGGCCTCTTCCTCGGACTGGCCGAAGAGGAAGAAGTACGGCCGTTGCTGGCCGATCAGCTGAACTTTCTTGGGCTCATCGATCTGCAGGACACGGTAATCGGCCGCAAGGCGCGCAATACCGGACACAAGGCAATCCGAGCTCGCTCAATCACCGACCTTGCCGATTTCATCGGCTGGGAACGTTCCCATGGCGTCTATTACATGGGTGTCCCCGATATGGCGATCGGGCCGCTCTATTACTCACTCTACGATGCCGTCTGCGTCCGGATGGTGCGCGAATTCCCCGATGGCGGGATCACTCTCAAGCAGACGAATCAGATGCCGCTGATTCCGGCCGAGGTCGAGGAGTTCATCCAGCAGCTGATGACTGCGGATGCCGATACGGTGTGGGACTTGCTCACTGCGCATCTGAAGAATGGTAAGTCGATTAGGAGCCTCGGCGACACGATCCAGCTCGGCGCCGCAGAGCTGATCCTGCGCACAACGGTGCCCCGGCAGTTCACCAACGGTCAGCATCCGTTCGACTACTGTAACGTCGCGAACAACTGGTTCCGTACAAGTGACAATCCGTACCAGCCACGCGTCCTTTACCTGATGGCTAATTTCATCAACGACGTGGCGCATGAGAACCAGCTCACCGCCTCAGTGATCGACCAGGAATGTGCCGCGGTCAACACGAGCGGCCGGACGCCCGACACGTTATTGCGTGATCTGGACGAGGCGATCATGGCTCTCGATTTCCCGCGCGCCACCGCGCTCGCCAATACCTATCTCCGGTCGGGCGCCGATCGGAAGGCGTATCAGGCCACTGTCGCACTGGCCGCCTGCCGGTTCCAGGACGATCCGCACAATCAGAAGATCACGATCTCGACCTTTGAGGAGTACGCTCACAACTCGACCCATCTGCGGGATCGTCTCTTGATAGCGACGGCGCGGCTCTTGGCGGGATGGGTCAAGATGCCGGGCGAGCGCGACTGTTTTGCCCGCTTCGAGAAGGACTGGATCTGCAACTGACCGAGGAGAAAGGTCATGGGCCGCGTCTACAACGTCATCGATTCCGACGGCCACATATTGGAGCCGCTCACGCTGTGGGATGACTATATGGACCCGTCCTTCCGCCACCGGGCGCCCAAGCTCGTCAAAGACAAGGACGGCAAAGAGCGGCTGCTGGTCGAAGAGCAGATCCTCGGCAGCCAGCAGGGCATGGGCGGGATCGGCGGGGTCGGCGCCCGGCAGGGTGTCGTGTCGGCCGAGACGATGAGCTACGAGGAAGGTCGCCCTGGCGGATTTGATCCGCACAAGCGCATCCCCGATATGGATCTCGACGGCATCGATGCCGCGTTTCTATACCCCAGCATGGGGCTGTTCGCCGGGGCGGTGCACGACCCGGCACTGGCCGGCGTACTGTGCCGCGCCTATAACCGGTGGCTTGCCGATTACTGCAAGCCCTATCCCGACCGCCTCTTCGGTATCGCGATGTTGCCGTTGCAATCGGTCGATCACGCGATCGAGGAGATGCGGTTTGCTCGCGAGGAACTGGGGTTCCGCGGCGGCTTCATCCGCCCCAACCCATACAACAACCGGATGCTGCACGATCCAGCCTACGAGCCGTTCTGGAATGCCGCCGAGGAGCTCGATTTGGCGATCGGCATCCATGAGGGTGGCAACAGCGGCATGCCGACAGTCGGCATTGATCGCTTTGAGGGCCGCGGTGCGCAGCACATTATCTCGCACACGATGGAGATGATGCTCGCCTGCATGAGCATGATCTGGGGTGGGGTGTGCGAGCGCCATCCGACGCTGCGCGTCGGGTTCCTCGAATCGGGCGGCGGCTGGATCGCGCCTTGGCTCGATCGCATGGACCGCCATTTCGACGACCAGGGTTTCAACGATTCCGGACTCAAGACGCGTCCGAGCGAACTCTTCCAGCGCAATTGCTGGATCTCCTTCGAGCCGGTCGAAGGAAGCCTCAAGGTGCTGGCGGAATATATCGGGCCGCACAAGATCTTATGGGCGACCGACTATCCGCACCGCGACGGCTTTTTCCCGGGCGCGCCCCAGATGATCAAGGATCGCCTCGCCGGTGCGTCGCCCGAGGTCACGCATCAGGTCATGGCCGGCGGTGCGATGGGCTTCTACGGCCTGAATTGACCTTCATCCACCGGCCTCTTTCGTATTGCACTGCGGGAGAGGCTGGCGGTTAGGCGCGAGGGAAGTTCAGCTCGACCATGACATTGTTGTTGTCCGGGAAGAACAGCTGATCGATCGGCGGCTGGTTGATGTGGTTTTCCCGGTATTTGATTCCGTGGCTGGCGAGCTTTGCCTTGATCCCGTCGAAATCGGTGGCGAGGAATGCGAAGTGATCGAATGACCCGGTATCCGATGACGGCCCGCCGCGTATAGCGCTGCCTTCCGGGACCAGGTGCACGACCGGGATGTCCCCGCAATAGAGCCAATAACCGGGGAAGTTGAGGTCAGGGCGGAAGCCGACCTCAAGGCCGAGGATGTCGCGGTAAAAATCGCGCGTGGCTTCGAGATCGGCAGTCTTCACCGTCACGTGGTGGAGTGCGTTGAGCGGCATGGGTCGAGACTCCTCCCTACTCGGGGGTTGATCGATTGTAAAAACTAGCGCGTTCGAGCTGCCGCGTCGATCGGACGTGTTCAGCTGCGCTCGCGACCATTACAATCCCGCCTATGCGTGTGCTCTATCACATGTGGCTCTCCCCGTTTGCACGCAAAGTGCGGGTCGTGCTCAGGGAGAAGAACCTCGACTTCACGTTGAAGACTGAGAAGGTGTGGGAGAGGCGGCCGGAATTTCTCGCCCTCAACCCGACCGGCGAGGTGCCGGTGCTGATCGAGCCGGACGGAACCGTGCTCGCCGATACCGCCGCGATCGTCGAATATCTCGACGAGGTCTACCGCGAGAAGATCTTGATCGGCATCAATCCGGTCGATCGCGCCGAAGTGCGCCGACTGACGGCCTGGTTCGACATCAAGATGAACCTTGAAGTGACCGAGAACCTGCTCGGCGAGAAGATGATGAAGCGGTTGACCGGTCATGGACAGCCGAACTCGCTGGCGATTCGCGCCGGACACACAAATCTGCCCTATCACCTCGATTATCTGGGATATCTCGTGGAGCGGCGGCGCTGGCTAGCTGGCGATCATTTCTCGATCGCCGACATCACTGCCGCTGCCCAGCTGTCGAGCCTCGATTATCTCGGCGACGTGCCGTGGGATGCGCACGAGCCGGCAAAAGAGTGGTACGCGCGGATCAAATCGCGCCCGAGCTTTCGGCCGATCCTAGCCGACCACATCCCAGGGGTTCCTCCGCCGAAACACTACGCCGATCTCGATTTCTGAAATCGATTAGTGAGAGCCCGGATGGTTAGCTGGAGCAGCGCAACACCGCAATGCAGCCAATTCCGTCAGACGCCGTTCGACAATGTAAAAATGCGCCAAGCGGTATTGGCCGCCGCCGACCAGGTCGATTTCATGGTCGCATATGCCGGCGACCCGCAGAATTGGAAGCTGTGCCCGTCCTTCTTTACCTGCGGCACACCGATGGCGAACAACGCCGGATCGGAAGCGCCGACCGGCCAGCGCGATTTCGACAAGGCAAAAAAACTGATCGCCGAGGCCGAATACAAGGGCGAGAAGATCGTGGTGCTCGACGCAGTCGATACGCCGGTCCCGCATTCGCATGCCCTTGTCGCAGCCGATCTTTTGCGGCGGCTCGGGCTCACGGTCGAAGTTGCGGCCAGTGATTGGGGTAATCTCTCCATTCGAAGGGCCTCGAAAAAGCCGATCGACGAGGGCGGCTGGAATGTCTTCGGCACGAGTTGGTTTGGTGCCGACATGCTGGACCCCGGCCTCAACCAGTCGCTGCGCACGAACCGCGACGGGGCATGGTTCGGCTGGCCGAAGGACGACAAGCTCGATGCTTTGCGCAGCAAGTGGATGAGGGCACCCGACTCGGAGGTTCGCCAGGAAATCGCCGCGGCCATCCAGCAGCGCGCCTTCGAGGTCGTGCCCTACATTCCCACCGGGTAGTGGAAAACGAGGACCGCTTACCGCACAAGTCTCGAAGACCTCGTCCTTGGCCCGGTCATCTTCCAATGGGGGGTCGAGAAGGCCTGACGTGGTCGCGCTGGTCCGCGGACACAGCGCTCCAAATTCTGCTAAACTGTCGGTGTCAAATCCGCCGAACGAGGATCAGGGATGGCTCATAGATTGACACGCCGCAAATTTGGGGTCGCGGCAGGGGCGGCGAGCCTTGCCGGCTTTGGTTTCGCCGCGCGGGCCACGGCCGCCGACACCAACACGTTGCGCTTTATCGCGCAGTCGGATTTGCGCGTTCTCGACCCGATATGGACGACGGCGTACATCACGCGCAATCACGGCTATATGGTGTTCGATACGCTCTTTGCGCTCGACTCCAAATTCAAGCCGCACCCGCAAATGGTCGGTGAGTATAGCGTCTCGCCGGACAAGCTCCTTTACAGCTTCACTCTGCGCGACGGGCTCAAATTTCATGATGGGCAGCCGGTTCATGGAACCGATTGCGTCGCCTCGCTCAAGCGCTGGATGGTTCGCGACTCATTTGGCCAGGCGCTGGCGACCGTGATGGATGAGATGAAAGGCGGTGACGATAAGAATTTCACCATCCGTTTGAAGGAGCCCTTCCCGCTGTTGATTGACGGCATCGCCAAGGTGTCGAGCCTCGCCCCGTTCATCATGCCGGAACGGTTGGCCAAGACTGATCCCTATGAGCAAGTCACCGAGATGGTCGGGTCGGGCCCATTCAAATTCGTCAAAAGCGAATTCGAGCCCGGCCACAAGGTGGTCTACATCAAAAATACTGATTACGTGCCGCGCGACGAGCCCTCGGACTGGGCTTCCGGAGGGAAGGTTGTCAAAGTCGACCGGGTAGAGTGGCTCGTCGTGCCCGATGCGATGACCAAAGTGGCGGCACTGCAGAGCGGCGAAGACGATTGGTGGGAGAATCCGCCGCCCGATCTTTGGCCCGTTCTGCTCGCCAATCCCGACGTCGTTCTGGCGACGTCAGATCCGCTCGGCAATACCGGATGTTTACGCTTCAATCACCTCCATCCGCCCTTCGACAACGTGAAGATGCGCCAGGCAGTGCAGATGGTGGCGAGTCAGGCCGACTTCATGACGGCCTTCGTCGGCGATCCAAAATATTGGGAGACCTGTCCGTCTTTTTTCACCTGCGGCACGCCAATGGCAAGCAAGACCGGCTCGGAGGCATTGGCAGGCAAGCGCGATTACGACGCGGCCAAGAAATTGATCGCAGAGGCCGGGTATAAGGGCGAGAAAATAATTCTGCTCGACGCGGTCGACCAGCCGCTGATCCACGCCGAGGCGCTGGTCGCTACCGATGAGCTTAAAAAGCTTGGGCTCAATGTCGAGGTGGTGGCCAGCGATTGGGGCACGGTAGTGACGCGCCGGGCGTCAAAAAAGCCCCCAGAAGAGGGCGGCTGGAACATGTTCGAGACCGGCTGGGTCGGCGCCGATACTCTGGACCCTTCGCTCAACGTCATGTTGCGTACCAATGGCGACAAGGCATGGTTCGGCTGGCCGAGCGATGACAAGCTCGAGGAATTGCGGACTCAATGGCTCAAGGCGAGCGATTCCGAGGCGCGCCAGGAGATCGCCGCTAAGATCCAAGAGCGAGCATTTGAGGTCGTTCCTTACGTACCGACTGGCCAATATGTCCAAAAGACCGCCTATCGCAAGAGCATCAAAGGTGTCGTCAGCGCTCCGGCGATCTTCATGTGGAACGTAGAGAAAGTCTAAGCCGGTTACGTCCTCAGATGGTGAGTCTCGTTTACCGTCTGAACAACAAACCCACTCTCGGAGAAGTCGATTTCGTTGACCGCACACGGACCTTGCCCCAATCGCCGATATCCTGAAAGCGGTAGCTGCAGCGCGTGGAGGAGGATGATGCGGTTGACGCTGTCGTGTCCCACCAGAACGACGGCGTCACTCGGATGGCGCTGGATTACCTCCCGCAGCGCTGAAACGGCCCGGGTGAGAACATCCTGAAGGGTCTCGCCACCCGGGATCGCCGCCCAATCCGGAGCTCGATACCATGTGTCGAGCGCCTCGGGCCACTGAGCCTTGACTTGGTCCGGTGTAAGTCCCTGCCATTTGCCGTAATCGATGTCGGCCAGGCCTTCGACCGAGATCGGCGATAGACCGGCTGGTTTTCCGATCGCTTCCGCGGTTGTGATGGCACGGTTCAGCGGGCTGGCGTAGATGGCGGCCAGGGTGCAGGTCGCATGAATGCGGCGCGCAGTCGCTTCGGCCTGTTTGCGGCCCTCCGGGGTCAACGACAGATCGGCGCGTCCTCGAAAACGTTCGGGTGAGATCCCTTCGACATGGCCATGGCGAACCAGGATGATCTTAGTCATGCGGGTCGTCCTTTCGAGCGCGGTGCGGTAGGGTTACCTCGATAGAGCTATCCTAGGGAGGTTGCGATGCCCGCTGACCCAAACCGCGTGATCTTGACGGGCGAAAACCCGTTCATCCGGTTGAGCGCGAACGACGACGGTCCGCTGACGACGAATGCGAGCTTCTGGCGCATTATTTCTTGCCAGGCGGGGCCGGGACATGTGCTCTACCTCAAAAGCGAGCTGACCGCCGATCGCTGGCGCATCTACGCCGACAATATCGCGATGGCGCGTTGGTTGCAGACTACTGTACAAGGAATGCTCAATCCCGAGACGGCAGACACGACGATCCCGGTGATCGATGCCCAGTTCACCAAATCGGGCGATCCGCGATATTTCTGGACCGAGGAGATCGTCGCGTATGACGAAGAGATCGGTCTGACCTGGTATCAGATCGGCGACCCGTTGCTGATCCACACCCAGCCCAACGAAGATCCGACACGCCCTTACGGCGTGTGCACTCTCCTCATACCCGCTTTGGGCGCGCGGCTGACACGCAACGGCGTCGAAGCGGCTGGCCGGCCTTGGCCGCGAGAGCGCGAAGGACGGCCCTTCAGCACCTGCGCGTTGGCCTTTTCCGAAAGCTGGACCGAGGCGCGCTAAACCTCAGTTCCCTCTCCTGCACCGCGCGTGAGGGGCTAATCGCTAAAGGTCGGCGTAGGTGTGGGTTTCGGCGCGGCCGCCGGGATGCGTCACAGCGCCCTTCTCGGCGTCACCGACGGTCTGCGAGTAGCGCCACAGACAGCCCGCCTGGTAGTCGTTGCGGCGCGGTGTCCAGGCACGGCGGCGCTCGGCGAGTTCGGTGTCGCTCACCGCCACCTCAAGTGTGCCGGCCTCGGCGTCGATCGTGATCGTGTCGCCGTCGCGCAATAGGCCGATCGGCCCGCCGACGGCCGCTTCCGGCCCGACATGGCCGATGCAGAAGCCGTGCGTCGCGCCGGAGAACCGGCCGTCGGTCAGCAATGCTACCTTCTCACCGACACCTTGGCCGTAGAGTGCAGCCGTCGTCGACAGCATCTCGCGCATTCCCGGCCCGCCGCGCGGCCCCTCGTAGCGAATGACGATGACGTCCCCCTCCTTGTAGCGACGCTTGTCGACAGCCTCGAAGGCGTCCTCCTCGCGGTCGAAGCAGAGCGCCGGCCCGGTGAAGCGCAGCGTCTTCATCCCGGCAACTTTGACAATCGCACCCTGAGTGGCGAGGTTGCCCTTGAGGATCATGAGCCCGCCGGTCGGAGAGAGCGGCGCGGACGTGCGCCGCACCACATCCTGTTCAGTCGGGAAAACGACGTCGCGCAAATTTTCGGCCACGGTCTTGCCCGTGACGGTCATGCAGTCGCTGTGCAGATAGCCGCCATCGAGCAATGCCTTCATTAATACCGGCACCCCGCCGATATCGTGCAGGTCTTTCATGACGTAGCGGCCGCCCGGCTTCAGGTCGGCGATATACGGGGTCCGCTTCGAGATCTCCCCGAAATCATGCAGGTCAAAATCGATGCCAACCTCGTTGGCGATCGCTGGGAGATGCAGCCCGGCATTTGTCGAACCGCCCGCGGCGGCAACGACCGTCGCGGCGTTCTCGATCGCCTTGCGGGTGACGATGTCGCGTGGCCGAATGTTCCGGCGTAGCAGATCCATCACAGTCTCGCCCGAAGCCTCGGCATAGGCATCGCGCGAGTCGTAGGGCGCCGGCGCGCCGGCCGAGCCGGGCAGGGCCAGCCCCATCGCCTCGGAAACGCACGCCATCGTATTGGCGGTGAAGAGCCCGCCACATGATCCCGATGAGGGGCAAGCGACGCATTCGAGCTCGTGCAACTCCTCATCGGAGAGCTTGCCGACAGTGTGTGCGCCGACGCCTTCGAAGACATCGCCAATCGTCACATCCTTGCCCTTGAAGCGGCCGGGCAGGATCGAGCCGCCATACATGAAGACGGACGGCACGTTGAGCCGCAGCATCGCCATCATCAGCCCGGGTAGCGACTTGTCGCAACCGGCGAGCCCAACGAGCGCGTCATAGCAATGGCCGCGCACCGTCAATTCGACCGAGTCGGCGATGACCTCGCGACTGACCAGCGAGGACTTCATGCCCTCGTGGCCCATTGCGATGCCGTCGGTGACGGTAATCGTGGTGAATTCGCGCGGCGTGCCGCCCGCCGCGGCGACCCCTTTCTTGGCCGCCTGAGCCTGACGCGACAGCGCAATATTGCACGGCGCCGCCTCGTTCCAGGTCGTCGCGACACCGATGATCGGTTGGTTGATCTGCTCTGTCGTCAGGCCCATCGAGTAGAGGAACGCGCGATGCGGCGCCCGCTCAGGCCCGACGGTGACGTGCCGGCTCGGCAGGCGCGATTTGTCGATCGCGGGGCGGCGAACGTCGTCAGGCATCTCCGGATCTCCCGTTGAAGGCAATGAGAGGCGCCACGGTAGCGATCCGGTTGGGCTTGATCAATCCCGCGGTCAGCCGGCGGACTGGCAGCTCGCTGCGGCGTGGCGCGCTGCGCCAGGAGGGTCGGACGGGGCGGTCAGCATCGGCGAGCCAAAACACACCGCCGCGACGATCAGGCAGACCAGCCAGGCGCCGATCACGTCGCGCTTCCCAACTAAGAAGTCCGCCGGGTAGTACCACATCACGACTCTCCAACGTCCGGTTTTCGTCACACCGGCGAAGGCCGGTGTCCATGGCAGCATGGGTCCCAGCTTTCGAACGAGTGAGGGAATTGGCTGTATCGCGGTGGTGCGTCCTTCGAGACGCGCCCTTTTGGGCGCTCCTCAGGATGAGGTGGGCCAATTGGTGGCATTAAGAAAATTCCTCATCCTGAGGAAGCTGCGGAGCAGCTGTCTCGAAGGACGCACCAAGCTTGTCCAGCTCAATTTCACATCTTTCACACGCTCTCTCGCCGGGACGACGGGTCGTAATTCGACGACGCTTATCCCCCGGTTTTGACGATGATTTTTCCGACCATGCGCGGATGTATCGAGCAGAAATATTCGTATTCCCCCGGCGCGGCGAAGGTTTGCGAGAAGGTGTCATCGGTGTCGAGCGCGGCGGATTTGAACTTCCCGTCCTTCTCTCGCACCGAGTGCGGGCTGTCGTCGTCGTTGGTCCAAGTCACTGTCGTCCCGGGAGTGACGACCAGTGTCGGCGGGGTGAAGTTGAAGTTGTCGATCTTCACCGCGGCCGGGTTTGCGGCCGCCTGGACCGCCGCTTCACCGGCAGAAGGGCTCTCGGACGCGCCAGCGAGAAGAAGCGCGATCACCCCAGCGGCGCCGAGCAGTGCGGCTTTGGTCGGTAACATCGCTGCACCTCTCAAGCACTGAGCGGGGTCTCGACGACCGCAAGAGGACTCTTGCCGCGAACATAGTTAACCGTCCGCAGGCCGAGCACCGAGTGCAACTGCTCGGCCGGCACCTTCATCGGCCCGGGCGAGGGAGCGGTCCCCGGCTCGGGCTGCGGGAAGGCCGTTGATCGCGCCGTATAGAACGAGACGTTGCCCTCGACCTTTTGTTGGATCTGGTGGATGTGGCCGTTGAGCACGGTCACCGAACCGAAGCGCTTCAAATAGCCGAGAGCGCGCGGGGCGTCCTCGGTGCCCCAGCCCCATTCCTGGTAGATCGTCCAGAGCGGCAAATGCGCGAACACGACAATCGGTGTGCTGGCGGAGAGCCCCTTGACGTCCTTCTCCATCCATTCGAGCTGCTCGTCGCCAAGTTTGGCGAGACCGGCAGATTTGAAGCCGGGCTCGAAATTAAAGACGTTGATCAGCGCGATGAAATGCACACCGCCGTCATCGAAACTGTACCAGCCTTTGCCCTTCGTCCCTTTGCCGTAGCGATCGAGATAGGCCTTGCCGTTATCGGCATCGGCCACGTCGTGCTCGCCGGGTATTACGTGCACCTTCGGCTTCAGCGCTTTCATGGCTTGATCGGCGTCGTCGAATTCCTTGTCCTTCGACAAATGGGTGATATCGCCGGTATGAACGATGAAGGCGGGCTGGGTCGGCATCGCGTTGATCTTGGCGATCGCCTCCTGAAAGGTACCGAGCGCATTTGGATTGGCCGGCTTGTCGAAGCCAACGTGGCTGTCGCTGATCTGCAGAAAGGTAAAGCCGCTCGCCGGCGTCTCGGCGGCGGCAGCCTCTTCGAGCAGTCCCAGCGTGCGCGGCACGCCGCCGCTCACCGTCCAGAGCACGCCGGTTCCCGCCCATGCCATGCACTTCAGCAGCCCGCGGCGGTTCATGGGGACTGCGCTCGATAGCTCGCGTTCATTGTGATCGGCCATTTCTCTCTCCCGAATGGCGTCGTGTGTGACGCCCATTCAGACCGATCAGCTTCAGGGTTTATTCCCGATGCCATCTTTGCTCGAGGCAGGAATAATTCGTTCCCTTCGCAGGTCAGATTCCGGCACAGCCTCAAGGGGGTAGGAAGTGAGCGCACGGGTAGAAGAGAGGAGTGCACCTAGATTGGCCGCTTCGCGAGAAAGCTATGACCGTGTGATCAAGGCAGTTCACTGGTCGACCTTACTACTGGTCGCCGCCGCTTACCTCGCGATGTGGTCAAGCGAGATCGTAGCCACCAAAGAGCTGCGATCCCTGCTCTGGCAGCTGCACTACTCGCTGGGGGTCACGGTTCTTGCGCTGACATTGTTTCGCTTGGGCTGGCGATCGCGCGCCCGGATACCGAATCTTCCAGCCGACCTCCCGACCATTCAAAAAGCGGCGGCGCGAACCACCGAATATTTTCTTTACGTGCTGCTGCTGGCACAGCCGATGCTTGGCGTTCTGCACATCAACGCACGGGGAAGGCGGATCGACTTTTACCTATTGGGCGAGCTGCCGTCGATTATTGGTCCCCACAAGATCCTCGCCGAGCAAGTCATCGCCGTCCACGACGTCGTGGCCTATGTGTTGCTCTCGATTATCGGTCTGCATGCGGCCGCGGCGCTGTTCCATCATTTTGTTCGCCGCGACAACGTTCTGAGCGCGATGCTGCCCAGCCGGTTTCGCTGAGACCCCGAGCCGCCGGGAGCCGGGAGACGATTCCGCTTGCCTACGGGAGGGAAGCTTTCTAAACGACCGAGGCTTCGTATCTCGTCGGGTTCCGGGGAGTGGAAGGTGGTGCGATCTCGCGCGTGGCTCTCCGTGTTGCTCTCGCTGGCGGCCTGCGGTCCGGTCAGCTCAAAGTCATCCGCGACATTGATCTTGAGCAATCCCACTTGGGATCGCGTCAACGTCCAGGCGGTCATCACAAAAAGCCCCGACTGCGACAATCGAGATGTGTATATCTCGACCCAAGAGTTCGTGATGACCAAGGACCACACCCAGCGTATCGAGGCGCCAAACGCCGAGAACGTCTGCTGGCGTCACGATCGCAACCCGAACAACCCGATCGCCGGCGTCTGGTCGGGATGGAGCCGGGCCGTAATGTTTCCCGGCCAGACTTTCGAAACCGATTTGTAGGTTTGTCTCCGACCGGGTCCCTTCGCGACCTTCGCGCACAATGAAGGCGATGGTGTTCCCCGTTTCAATAAAAGGGGTTCTCTATGAGGACGATAGGGTCGTCCTGCTGGAGAACGAGCGCAACGAGTGGGAATTGCCAGGAGGACGGCTCGAGCACGGAGAAACTCCAGAAGCCTGTCTCGCACGGGAAGTCAGCGAGGAGCTTGGGATCACCGTCGAAGTCGGGCCTCTCCTCGACTGTTGGGTCTACGAGGTGTTGCCCCAAAGAGAAGTGGTCATCGTGACCTACGGCCTGCGCGGCCGCGACAACGGCGATCTTCGGGTCAGCAAAGAGCATCGCCGAATTGGCCTCTTCAGCATCGACCAAATCGACCAAATTCCACTCCCGCGCGGCTACCACCGCTCCGTTCGCGCGTGGGGAAAAGCTGTTTTGGTCCGGAAGAACGCATGCTGAGAGGCGCTCGAATGAAGCGGTTTGCAGAAACCTATGCGGCCCTGCCACGTGGTAGTTTCTGGCGCAGCACAGTCAGGTAGCTTCGAAAGACTAGAAAAGGGAACGCTCAAGAACAAGAATGATATCGTCTGGCTGAACAAATGACAAAGTATCAGCCTTGCTGTCCTCGCCATTTCGTGTGAGAATTACAAAATTCTGATTGGCTCTATAAGTGTAACCACCCCCTGCTGCTACAGCGCTGAGCACTTTCATACCGCTGACATAGGGATAAGCACCGGGGCTCGAAACTTCGCCCAGAATAAAGTACGGTCGATATTTCAATACCGCAACGGTGACACGCGGTTGGGTGATGTATTGGCCCGCCTTTAATTTCTCCTCGATCTTGGTTTGGACCTGTTCCGGGGTGGAGCCCGCCGCCGGGACATCGCCGGCCATCAACATCCGAATCGTCCCGTCATCTTGAACCGAGTATTGGCCGTTTAGCTCATCGGCGCCGAGCACTCTGATTTCCAGCCTATCTCCTGCTCCGAGGTGATACGACGAGACATCGGGCTTGGCAGAAAGCATAGGCAAGTCGCTGCCCGGAGAAGAGCAGCCGGCTAGTGGCAAGAGAGCTATCAGCGCCATCCAGACTATGCGGGCATACAGATCCATTCTCGATCACCCTCTGCAACATTCTTAGCACCAGATCGCATTCTAATCATAGCATCACCGCTGACTGATAGGTGATAGCCGAAGCGCTACGGTTGATATGCGGACAGAATATTCAGCTCATAGGGGAGCTTCGCTTTTAACCGCGATCGGTATTCTGATGCACTTTGCGGTGGCGGTTCGCAGCGAGCGACCTCGAAGTTCAGCCTCGTCCAGTCCTTCGCCGTTCGCATTGCGCGGGCGATGGGCTAAGCTGGAACAGGCGTAGGGTGTAGGGAGTTGTCGATGTCGCAGCATCATGTATTGCGGGCCGGTCCGGAGACCTGCCATTGGGGGTTCTTCGATGCCGGACTGAAGCCGGTTTTGACGATCGGCACCGGAGATACGGTGACGATGGATTGTGTCTCCGGCGGACCCGAGGTGCTGCCGCAGGGGGATAATTTCGACATTCTCCCGGACCATCTGGCGATTCATCGCGGGCTCCAACAGAATCTCGGAGCCCACATCCTCACAGGGCCGATCGCGGTCGAGGGTGCCGAGCCCGGTGATGTCCTCGAGATCCAGATCCTCTCGATCGACCCGCGGCAGAATTGGGGCTACACCCGGGTGAGGCCGCTCTCCGGCACTCTGCCGGAAGATTTCCCGATCCGCCGGATCTGGCACACCGCAATCGACCGCCAGCGCGGGATCGCCACAGTGCCGTGGGGTGCGGAGATCGAGTTGGCGCCGTTTTTCGGGGTCATGGGAGTGGCGCCGCCACCGGTTTATGGTGCCGTGACCTCGATCGTGCCGCGCGAGTTCGGTGGCAACATGGATCTGAAGGAACTTGTCGCCGGCACCACACTGTACCTGCCGGTCTGGGCGCCCGGAGCCCTGTTTTCGGCGGGCGACGGCCACGGCGTGCAAGGCGATGGCGAGGTTTGCGTCACGGCGCTCGAAACCGCGCTCAGTGGCACCTTCCGCATAGTCTTGCGCAAGGATCTGAAGTTCGATCTGCCGAGAGCCGAGACCCCAACCCACCATATCACGATGGGCTTCAACGAGGATCTCGACGACGCTGCGAAGACGGCGCTGCGCCAGATGATCACCCTGATCGGGGAACGCATGGGTCTCTCGCCCGAGGACGCCTATATGTTTTCCAGCCTCGCCGTCGATATGCGGGTGACGCAACTGGTGGACGGCAACAAAGGCATCCACGCGATGCTTCCGAAGCAATACGCGAAGAACGCGAATTAGAAAGCAAGCAGCGGATAGAGCGGAATTCCTCCTTCCTTCATCTTAGGCTCACCAAATAGGCGGAGGAGGGAAAGATGTTGGATTTCGACCAATGCTGGGCGGCGCTTGAAAGACGCGACGCCGGCGCGGACGGCAAGTTCTTTTACGGAGTGCGGACGACCGGCGTCTATTGCCGGCCCGGCTGCACTTCGCGGTTACCGCTGCGCAAAAACACGCAGTTTTTCGAGACCCTTGAGGCGGCAGAGGCGGCCGGACTGCGGCCTTGCAAGCGCTGCCGTCCCACGGAAAACTCGGCTGCTTCCCGGCATGTCGCCGCGGTCGAGCGGGCCTGCGCGCTGCTGCGCAAGAGCGAGACGATGCCGAGCTTGGCCGAGCTAGCCGACGCTGCCGGCATCAGCCCCTTTCATTTCCATCGGGTGTTCAAGCAGATCACCGGTGCGACGCCGCGGGATTATGCGCGAACCCACCGGCTCGGCCGGTTCGCCGAAAAGCTCGATTCCGGAGAGCCGGTCACCGAGGCGATCTACGCTTCCGGCTTCGGGTCGAGCTCCCGCGCCTATGAGGCCGCACCGGCGGGGCTCGGGATGACCCCCGGGGCTCGGCGCCGCGGCGGCGATGGGCAGACGATCCGTTTCGCGATGGTCGAGACGCCGATCGGATGGGCGCTCGTCGCTGCCACCAAGCGCGGGATCTGCATGACCGCGCTCGGCGACGATCGCGAAAACCTCATCGCCGCGCTGCGCCAGCGGTTTCCTGCGGCGGAAGTAATCGCAGATGAGGCCGGGCTGAAGGATTGGGCCGATCGGATCGTGCATTTCATTACTTCCCCTGAACGCAACCTCGACCTGCCGCTTGATATTCAGGGAACGGCGTTTCAGGCGCGGGTGTGGCGCGCCTTACAGAAAATCCCGTTCGGCAAGACCGCGAGCTACAGCGAGATCGCAGCAGCGTTGGGCCAGCCAAAGGCGGTCCGTGCTGTAGCGCAGGCCTGCTCGGCTAACAAGCTCGCGCTGCTCGTGCCGTGCCATCGCGTGATCCGCAGCGACGGCGAGCTCGGCGGTTATCGTTGGGGAGTGGAACGCAAGCGCGCCCTCCTCGCCGGCGAGCAGGGAGCTGTGGGTCCCGAGCCAACCGATGGGGCGGCAGCTTAAGCGGCGACGGATCGCGCCGCCGTGGTCGATTGGTGGGAAGTCTCAGCATCGCTCGACAGCGGCATAGGCCCGGATTCGCCATGCAGGATTTTTGCATGACGGCCGTCTCGACTTGCCCGCACCGCCAATCGAAGGTCGACGCCTCGGGACGTTTCGCTCGCTCGTCCCCTCCTAGTGGATAAACTCAGACAGATGGTACCGCATCAGCGCGCCGCGTTGCCATACCGGCGAAGGCCGGTATCCAGGGCAGCCATGGGCCCCAGCCTGCGCCGGGACGACAAAGTAGACGCAATATTGTTGGCTACTCGATTGAAACGGCACTCCAGCCCTTCGGCTGACTCTGCGCAGCCGGATTTCCGGCGTCCGGTATCAAATGTTTGAATCGTACCACTAGTGGTCAAAATCAAACGGATGGTTCCCGTCGTAAACCCTCACCCACCCCGCCTTGCGGGCTGGGTCCCCCCTCTCCCGCGGTGCAGGATAGGGTTTGAGGCTAGGCTGCACATCTTACAGGTTCTCACCACTAGTATTCGGGCCGCAGATGGGAACGAGCGTGGTTGCTGTTCTCGCTATTGATTCATTTCCCGGCTCTTGATCACGCCTTTTCCAGCACTTGAAGCTGAATCGGCAAGTCAACACAATTTCGGTTCGCCTCGAGCTTGTCCGACACCCGCCTCACAATCGCGCTCCATTGATTGGTCTCCTGCAGCTTCTTGGCGTCCTTGTTGACTAAGAAACAGACGAGATTCACGACGTCCTGGATCACCCGATTCTCGGACGTCGTCATCCCCCTCTCGATCGCCTTCCAGTGCTCATCATCGATTCCGGGAAATGCGACACGCACGCTCCCCGACTCGCTCGCGAGTAGTGATAGGGTGCCCCTATCGACAAAGTCGGCGAGCGTCTGAACGACGTCTCGGTTTACTTCATCATTGGCCGATGTGACAAGTTGGTCTAGGAACGGTTCCCGCGCAAAGTCCGTATGCAAGGCAATTAACACACCATTCCTACCCAAGTTATTGATCAATTGAAGGCATACGTCTTTAAGATCTTTGACAAAATAAAGGCAATTGCAGGCCAATATCAGATCAAGATCCTGTCTGCTGCCTTGGCGCAGAAAATCTTCTATTTTAGTTAGCCGAAAATCACCAAATCCCTTAAGTATAGGTTCGAGTCTTATACTTAACTGTTGAAGATAACTTCCGCTTGGCTCAAGCCCAATATATTTCGCAGTTTGGCGCAGCAGACCATGTGATTTTAGCATTTCAAGGAACGCAACAGTGATCGAGCCCTCCCCGGGTCCGACATCGAGAATGGCGTCGAATGATTTGTTAGTCAGGACTCTCGTAGACTTCTTGAGTGTCTCAATTTCTGCGGTCTTATTCTCCGAATATCGCAAAAACGTGAGATACCATTGTCGATATAGATCCATCGCTTCCTGAACTCCCGGATCGTAGATCCGCACGTATTCGTCATCAAAACCCTCCCTGTTTTTATAAGCATTAAGAAATTCGAGCGCTCTGCTACGCTTTTCGTTAAATGTTTTTGCACGAGTCACTCGAAAGCTCTCATCCGACAATCGTTCGGCCACCGTATGAAAATAATCGTCATCATATCTACCCTCATACATTGCCGGCTCTTTGGCGCCGAGGTCCATATATTGGATCTCCGCCTTCGCGTCAATTTTCTTTCTCGATCCGGACTTAGTAGCCTCATACCAGAACGTGAGCTTCCTATCAGCTAGTTTGGCCCAATAGGACCGCCAGGTCCACCAGTCGCGCCCGTGTATGTTCCACGAGATGCCTTCAAGCGTATAAACGTCGTTAGTCCGGATGATCGTTATAAAACTGCAGTTGACGATTCTTTGTGGATGAATTCCGGGGTCATCGATGCCTACATCGACCCAAAAGCCTTCAAAAAATGACTGGCGCAGGATCACGGTATCAAAGAAGAACCGAAACCCTGGGAATTTCTGATATGAGAACGTAATGATGATTTGTGTGAATAGAACGAGTAACAATGCAACCACAGCAAACATCGAGTAGATTGCAATGTTGGCAATACCGGTGACGTTGGGCGGTACGACATTATTTTTGATGATAACCGAGGCGAACCCAGCAATGACACCTATGACGGTGCTTCGAACCTGCGAGCCCATAATGGCCCCCTCTCGGGTAAAGGGCAACCACGCCCAATTGGTGTTTCGGCAGAGAACTTTTCTAGAAGCTTACAGCAATGCTCGCCCCACGGCGATTGCTGCTGCGGGCGCGAAGACATCTGTATGTTCTGGTGCGTGGCCGTCGACAAAACGATGACCCAACTGGTGGACGGCATCAAGGGCGTTCACATGCTGCGGAAACGCGATGCGGATAGCCGCAATTAGAAAGCAATCGCCGGATAGACGGAAGCCATCCACCTTGCCATCTTAGACTCGTCGCATCCTGCGGAGGAGCCGAGCATGCTAGATCCAAAGAGTGCTGGACGGCGGTGTGGCGAGCATTGCAGAAGATCCCGCTCGGCAAGACCGCGAGCTATATCGAGATCGTCGCGGTGCTCGGCCGACCGAAGGCGGTCCGCGCTGTCGCCCTAGCCTGCGCCGATAACAAACTCGCACTGCTCGTGCCGTGCCACCGGGTGATCCGAAGCGACGGGGATTTGGGCGGCTATCGCTCCAGATTGGAGCGCAAGTGGGCGCTACTCGCTCGTGAGCGCGTGGCCGCGGTGGGAGAGCCGGCCAATGAGGCGGGAGTTTAAAGCGAAGGCGGCTGCCAATCCTTTGGCCACCGTCGATTGGGCGAAGGTGGAGGCATCGCTCGACGAGCGGGGATACGCGACCGCCCCGGCACTGCTGACCCCCGAGGGGTGCCGCGGGCTCATCGCGCTCTACCCCAGGGAGGATGCTTTCCGCAGCCGGGTCGTCATGCAGCGCCATGCGATCGGTCACGGTGAATACAAATATCTCCGCTATCCGATGCCCACCACCGTCGAGGCGCTGCGCCAGTCGATTTATTCCCGTCTCGCGCCGATCGCCAACCGCTGGCGCGAGCGGCTGCGGGAGGAGGGCCGGTTTCCGTCGTCGCTCGGCACTTATCTGGCGCAATGCCATGCCGCCGGCCAAGCGCGACCGACGCCGCTGCTGCTCAAATACGAGACCGGCGACTACAACTGCCTGCATCAGGATCTCTACGGTGATCTTGTCTTCCCGCTGCAGTTGACAATTCTGCTCAGCGCTCCAGAGGAGGACTTCACCGGCGGTGAATTCCTTCTCGTTGAGCAGCGGCCACGGGTGCAGTCAAGAGCCGAGGTCGTACCGCTGCGGCAGGGCGAGGCGGTTATCTTCCCGGTCCACCATCGGCCAGTCGAAGGGACCCGCGGCCCCTATCGCGTGACGATGCGTCACGGCGTCAGCCGCCTGCGCTCCGGTCAGCGCTATACTCTTGGCATCATCTTCCACGATGCCGCGTAGGCGGGCAGAATAAGCCAGCTATTTCTGGCGAGCGATAATTTTATCCTTGATCTGATTGTACACGTTGGCTGGGATGATCTTGCGTTGGACGAGGTCATCTTTGCCATTATAGGGGCGGCCTGCAATGATCGCCTTGGCGCGCACTGGCCCGACGCCCGGCAGCTTATCGAGTGCTTCTGGAGAAGCCGAGTTTATGTCAACCAATCCGCCCTGTTGGGTCGTTTTGCCTGACCCCGTGGCCGCTGGGGGAGATGGCGAATTCGACGGCGATGTAGTCTGCGCAACGACAGGCATCGCAAGAAGCACACTCAACGCTACAGTTGCTGAATAACGCATGAATCCCATCGCCACTCCTCCCGTTGATCGTCTCCAAATCAACGTGGTCACTATCATGAATTCACTGGAGGCTTCAAATCCTCTCGTGGTCGATTACTGGCCGTCCAGTTCAGCGGCCCGCTCACCTATTTTGGTTCGTTTGGGACTGGCGGCCTAAGTGATCAGTTTGCGACCGCTGCCGGCGCACTGACCAGAAGCGTATTCACGGCCTGACCCATTCGACCTCGGCGTCGAGTGGGATAACCGGCCGCGGCAGACGCGTCCACTCGAAGCGAGTGAGTATCGGTGAGGTCAGGCCGGGAAGATCGACTTCGACAATCTGTTCCGGCCCGAAGAACTCATCGAACCCGCCGCGGAAATGCCCGCGCGATTTGACCGCGACCGAGCGTGCCCGGCCAATATCGAGGCCCATCATTTCGAAAAAGATCGGGTCGGCGCATTGGACCCGGTGCGAGATCACAACCACCGTGACCCCGGCCACCTGGAGGGCGGCGCAGGATCCCAGCTCGAGCCGCAGCCCGGCATAAATGCCGCGCCGCCCAACACAATGGCCGTCGGTCAGGGCAATCACCGTGACGGGGGCGGTGTAAGGCTCAGAAAAGCGGGTGGTCTCCGACCGGTTGAACCGCGCCTCAAAATGTGCACCAACACCGTGACGATGCGCTTCGGCGGCGAGATCAGGATCGTAGAAGACGCCGAGCAACGCGTCGGCCACCCCGGCCTCATAAAAGGCGCGCAGCAGAAAGGTTGTGTTGCCGCGTCCGCCGCCACCCGGATTGTCTGCGACGTCGGCAAAGACGAGAGCGGGAGCCGAGGGGTCTCGCCAGACGTCAAGAGCTTTCGCGACGGCTTCATCGAGAGAGGTGAGCCGCGGGTAAAACCGTTCGCGATTGGCCCAGCCAAGTTCGGCAATCTCGCCCGCCAGAGCTTCGGCGGCGCGCTCGTCGTGACGAGCGGTCACCACGACGGTCAAACCGTTTTTGGCGGTGTCGGAAAAGGCAAACCCGCCCATCACCGAGACATTCATGATTTCGGGGGTCATCCGACGCTGTCCGAAATCGATCATCTCGGCGTAAGGCCCGGCAGCGGTCAGCATTGTCACGGTCGGTGGCACGATCGGCAACCGAATAAAGGCACGCTGCGGCTTTACCCCGCCCAGCATCTCACGGATCGCCTCGGCTGCCTCGGCGCCGCGTTCGCGCATGTCGAGGTGCGGGTTGGTCCGATAGCCGATAAAGACATCGATCGACGCGACCATGCGCTCCGAGACATTGGCGTGCAGGTCCAAGGTCGCTGCGATCGGCACATTCGGGCCAACAATCTCTCGCACCCTCTCAAACAAGTCCCCGTCGGGATCATCCTCCTCGGTCGTGAGCCCTGCACCATGCGAGCAGATATAAACCGCGTCGACCGGCAGCGCCGCTTTGAGACGACGGCTGATTGTGTCGAGAAGCTCGGCGAAGAACTTGTGCTCGACCGGGCCGTTCGGCTCGGTCATCGCCAGCGCGATGCCGACCGGCGTCCATGGGCCCGAGGCGTCCATCGCCGCGACGAAACCCGGCGTCTCCGGCAGCATAGTCGGGGTCGGCGAACGCGCGTCTTCAAGAATGGCGGCGCCTTCGAGATAGGTGCGGGCGAGGAAATGGGCCTTAGTGGCCGGCGGTGCGAATTTGTTGCACTCGATCGAAAAGCCGAGAAGCGCGACACGGGGGGAGCCTGGGTTAGGCATGCGGTCATCCACGGCCAGTTTCCGTTAATTGCGATCCTAGGCTAGTCTTGCGCTGATCGCCACGGCCGCTGAGAGGACTGGACCATGCCGAGCATCGACGGACGGCGCGTTGTTGCGGATTTGAAGCGGCTCGCCGAATTCGGCCGCTACAAAACCGGTGTCCACCGTCCGACTTATGCCCCGGTCGATGTCGAGTCGCGTCATTGGCTGGCTGAAAAGCTGCGCGAAGCCGGGCTCGACGCGGTGATCGACGGGATCGGCAACGTGATTGGCCGCAATCCGAAGGCGCGGCGCCGGCTATTGGTTGGCTCGCACAGCGAAACGCAGCCCTATGGCGGTTGGCTCGACGGCTCGTTGGGCGTGATCTACGGGCTCGAACTCGCCCGCGCCTTTGCCGCGGACCCCGGCTGCGCCGAACTCGGCATCGAGGTCGCAGCCTGGGCAGACGAGGAAGGCCATTATGGCAATTTTCTCGGTAGCCGTTCGTTCACCGATGCGCTTTCCGATGAGGAAATCGACCAAACCCGAGGTCGGGATAACGGGACGCCGCTGCGTGAGGCGCTCGAGCGCGCGGGGTTTGCCGGGCGGCCGCGCGACCGGGTCGATCCGTCGCGTTACATCGGCTACCTCGAAGCGCATATCGAGCAGGGTGATACT
>Ga0306924_10000218_pt1 | contig 44843 bp, 32 predicted proteins | sample sta12Can44000111_FD_203756 | JGI IMG/M metagenome (GOLD analysis project Ga0306924, IMG submission 203756) | Lab enrichment of tropical soil microbial communities from Luquillo Experimental Forest, Puerto Rico - statanox.12C.anox.44.000.111 (v2)... | ecosystem: Environmental > Terrestrial >... | reverse complement strand
CGGCATGTACGAGGGCTTCGTGCACGGACTCGGCGTCGGCTACAAGAGCAAAGTCGAAATGGCTCGTGCTTTCACCTTGGTGTGGTCGGGAAAGGGAATCGCGACCTTCACCGCCACCGGCGATCGCGCCATCCAAGCGAACGAGCCGACCCTCTTTGAAATCTGGGTGTGCGTCGATGGCTACTGGACCGACCTAACCAAGAACGCGTGTCCGGGCGAACTGACCGCGCCATATCACAAATTGCTCGATCTGTTGCTGCGCGTGTTTCAGCAAGCTGCGGCCTTCGCCCGCGACGGCGCCAGCTTCCCCGAACTCGATCGCCTGGTCCGCGCGCGCATCGCCGAAGGTGGATACCCTGGGCAGCCCTCCCACCCGATCTGCCACGGTGTCGGCGCGCGAGCCCATGAGCCTCCCTATGCGCACCAGGCGGGAGGCGGTTTGGTGAAGAAGGGCATGGTGCTAGCGATCGAGCCAGGCATCTATTGGCCTGGCGGCGGTGGGCTCCGCCTGGAGGACGACTTCCTGATCACCGACCAGGGTAACGAGAAGCTTTGCTCCGATCCGGATGATTTTCGCTTGGTGCGACGAAACTGATGGAAGAAGCTACGAAGAGGGAAGTGGGCAATAACTTGGGGACCCCGAGCAAAGACCGCAGAACGGCTCTTCACCCCGACCTGGCGCAGAGAATCCTGGCCCAGGTCAAGGAAGAAGAGATCGTTGCTATGGCGCGTGACGTCATCAACATTCCGAGCCCTACCGGCGAAGAATTGCAGATGGCGCAGTACATGCAAGGCTCCCTGCAGCAGCTTGGCTTAAACCTGACCTGGCAGGAAGTCGAAGAGGCCCGTGCCAACCTGGTTGGCCGCTGGATCGGTGCCGGCGGCGGCAAAAACCTGATGTTCAACGGCCACATGGACACGTCGAACACCGGGCGCGAAGACTTCCTCTCCGGTCTCGGCTACAAGCCGAACGCCGTGGTGAAAGACGGATTCCTCTACGGTCTCGGCATCTACAACATGAAGGGCGCCCTGGTCTGTTACACGCACGCGGTCAAGGCCCTGCAGCGTTCCGGTGTCCGCTTAAAAGGCGACGTGATCATCGCCGCCGTTGCAGGTGAAATCGAGAAAACGCAATGGGGCGAATTCAAAGGCAAACAGTACCGCGGGTACGGATTCGGTACGCATTACCTGGTGAATCACGGCATTCTGCCCGACATGTGCATTCTGGGCGAGCCCACCGACATGCATGTAGTGCTCGAGCACTTCGGTTCCATGTGGGTGCGCATTTCCTGTACGGGCATCTATGTGCATACCGCTTTCTGCGAAGGTCGCGAAGAGATGAACTCAGTTCGGCGGATGTATGCGCTGATGCAGCCGATCCTCGAATGGATTAGCACCTGGGAACGCAAGGCCGCCTACGGTGGAAAGAAAGCGATCGTCAATCTGGGCGGAATCCGTGGCGGCCACGCCTGGCGCGCGAGCCGCACCCCCGAAAAGACTGACCTGTTCCTCGATGTCCGCGTGCCTCCTACGATTCCCATGAGCGAGGCTCGCCGCGACATCCAGCAATTGTTTCTTGAACTGGAGAAGGAGCATCCCGACTTTGGCCTGGAGTTTGAAACTTATGTCTCGGTGCCGGGCGCCCGCATCGACGAAAACCACGAGATGATCCGAGCAATCGAGGCCAATCACGAGCGGGTCATGGGCCAACCACCGCAAAGGGAAGTCGTCACCTGGTGCTCGGATGCGAGCGTGTTGAGCCGCTACGGCATCGAGACGGTTAACTATGGTCCTTCGAGCGGTCCGCGCGACAAAGAGGGCGAGAAGGTCAAGATCCAGACATTGGTCGATATCACCAAGATCTACGCATTGACAGCGGCAGAAATCTGCGGCGTCGTCGCGTAATGGGCGAAGAGTCCCCGAGGTCAGGCTTGCCGAGTAAGAACGAAATCGAGCGTCGCTACAAGAACGTGCGATCGCGCATGGACCAGGAAGGCCTCGACGCCTTGCTGGTGTGCGGAAACCAGTACGCCGGATTCGAAGGCGCGGTCTTCTACATGTCGGGATTCGAGATTGTGCACCGCTACGTCTACGTCTTGTTACCGCTGCAGGGCGAGCCCACCTTAGTTTTTCCACGCGAGGCCCGCTGGATCGGCGACAAAGGTAAGCCCTGGGTCAAAGATCACGTCTGGCCCGAAATTCCCGGCCAATGGGTTCGCGACCTTGCCAGCGAGCGGAAATGGAAACGGCTCGGCGTGTACGGCATGAACTTCGTGATGGCTGTGCGCGACTATCGGGAACTGTCCAAGGGATCGCTCGAACTCGTGCCCTTCGACACGCAGTTTGATATGGCTCGCGCGGTCAAGAGCGAAGAAGAGCTGGCCGAAGTGCGCGATGCCATGGATATCATCCTCGACGGCTTCTGGGCGCTGGTCGGAGCCTATTGCCCCGGCAAGACCGAAGCGGAGATCATGGCCCCTGCCGTCGCGCGCTTCTTCGCGCGCGGGGCCGGGCCGCGCATGATGAACATCCTGCTGTCGGGCTCTAACGGTGAGGCAGAAGCTTTCTTTAAAGTACCCGGCCATCGCATGGTCGAGGCGGGCGACCTGCTCCTCTACTCGCTCGAAATCACGGGCGTCGGCGGATACTGGGTGGAATTCTCCCGCCCGCTGCTTCGCGGCAAACCCAGCAGCACAACCCAACGAATGGCAGACGCCTACCCCGTAGCCCTGGAAGAAGCGCGCAAGCTGATGCGGGCCGGGGAACTGGCCAGCAATGTGCATCGCGTCGTAGCAGAAACCTTCTCGAAGCACGGCTTCACGCTTGGGCACCTTTCTGGACACTCCATCGGCGCGACCATGCTCGAGTATCCGGCGATTGGCGCCAAGAGCGAAGTGCCGCTCGAAGAGAACATGATCTTTTCTTTACACCCACAAGTCGTCGATCGCGATGGCAAGGTTTGTCTTTACACGCAGGATACCTATCGCGTTGGCAAGAGCACGGGCGAATGCCTGGCCAGCGTGCCCTGGAAATTCTTTACCGGCCAGGAAACTCCGCAATCCGTCACCCGATGAAAGCCGCACGTCAATCTCCTGGAGGATTCTGCAAATGAGGATCTGTATCGTCGGTTGCGGAGCTGTGGGCAGCCTCTTTGCTGCACATCTGGCGAAGGCAGGCGAGGTTGAGGTGTGGGCCTACGACGTCTGGAAGGAACATACCGACGCGATTCGCAAGAACGGGCTGAAGCTTTCAGGCGCTGAAGAATTCACGGCCCGCCTGAACGCCACGAGCGATGCCAGGGAACTTCCTGCCTGCGACTACGGCATCGTCGCCACTAAGGCCATCCACACTCGAGCCGCAATTGCACAAACGGCACACGCCTTCAGCCCACATTCGGCCGTCTGCTCCGTTCAGAACGGAGTCGGCAACGAGGAGATTCTCGCCGAGCACGTGAAATACGTGATTCGTGGCACTACCTTCCCCGCCGGGCACCCGATCGCTCCGGGCCACATCGGGTACGACATCAAGGGCGATTCCTGGATCGGCCCGTTCGAACCGACCGCCACGCCAATGAGTCGGGTTGAGGAACTGGCAGGCCTGATCACGCGCTCGGGCATGAACACCATTGCGCTGCAGGATGCCCGGGGCGCGCAGTGGACCAAGCTGATCTTCAACGCCTCGACCAACCCCGTGGGCGCGTTGACGTTGCTACATCACGGTGCCGCCACCCGATTCGCTCCAACCGGGAAGCTGTTCGAAGACCTCATTGCCGAGGGTGAAGCCGTGGCCCATAAACTGGGAATCCAACTCCACGGAGATCCCCGCCAGTTGGTGCAGAAGGGCGCGAACGCGCCGGGAAAACATCGGGCCAGTATGCTGCAGGATGTTCTCGCCAAGCGTCAGACCGAAATCGATTTCATGAACGGGGCGATCGTGAGGTGGGGCGAGCAGGCCGGCGTGCCGACGCCCGTCAACCGCGCGCTCTGGGAACTCGTCAAGGGGCTTGAGCATTCCTGGGGCGATCCCGACTAATCTGCCAAATCTTGCGAAATCGAGGAGTTCATCGCGCGATCATGACCATCCCCTTCAACATCGGTGTTCTGCAATTGAGCATGGAGCCGGTTCGCGAAACTGTCGCCATGGCCACGGCCTGCGAGCAGGCAGGCTTCGACACGTTCTGGATCGCCGAGGCCTACCCGTGGTGGCGCAAGCATTCGTTTGAAGCTCGTTCTTCCACCGCCGTTCTTGCGGTCATCGCGGCGGCCACGAAGCGAATTCAGTTGGGATGGGGCATCATCTCTCCCTACACCCGCCACCCAGTGCAGATCGCGATGGAAGCCCGTGTTATGCAGGATCTGGCAGGCGACCGCTTCCTTCTTGGGCTTGGGGCCTCAAAGATTTTCATGAAGGAGATCGGCGAAGGAGAAGGAGAGAAGGTCGGTCCAGCCACGGTCATGCGCGAAAGTATCGAGATCGTGAAAGGAGTCCTTCGGGGAGACGCTTTTCAATATGAGGGAAAGGTGTTTCAGGCGAGCGTTCCGCCTCTGAAAGGCGATGCTCACACGCCGCGTGGCATCCCCCCCATCTACGTGGCCGGGACCGGCCCGGTGCTCCAGAAAATGGCTGGCTCCATCGGCGACGGGCTCCTGACCGCCAGCATCACCACACCCGCCTTCGTTCGCTACTCACGGCAGAACATGGAGGAAGGCGCGCGCCAGGCAGGGAAGGACCCGTCCAAGCTGATTCTCGGGTCGGTCATCGTCGGCAGCATCGGGCGCGACTCCGTGAAGGGCAAAGAAGGCGCGCGCGAGCAGGCGGCCATGTACCTGGCCAACAAAGTCCAGAACATCAAGGGCTCGGCGGATGTGCTGCTCCAAAGTGCTGGCCTGACCTTCGAAGAGCTTCAGCCCATCGCCGATGCCATGGAAAAGGGCGGTCGCAAGGACGCCGCTAGGGCCGTCACCGACGAGATCCTGCGAAAGGCTTGTGCAATTGCCGGCACGCCCGACGAGTGCATCGCGCGGATCGAACAGTATCGTGCAGCCGGATGCACCCACATCATGCTGGAGATTTGGGGAGACGACCGTACCGGGCAGGCCAGACTTTTCGGCGAAGCGGTACTCCCGCATTTCCACAAATGATCAGCGATTTACCGGACTCGCAATTTCGTCCACGATCTGACGAAACTCGGCATCTGAGACAAGCCCGCGCTTGGCGATGGCGCGCTTCTTGATTTCTGCCAGAATCTTTGCTCGCTGGTCGGGCGCGACTGCGACCCCCAATTCTTTCCCCTTGAGATCGATGCTGTCGAGGCCACTCTTTTTGCCCAGCACGATGGACCGTTCGGCGTTCACCAGTTCCGAAGAGTACGGCTCGATCGCCTCGGGAATGTGGAACTGACTGGCGACCGCGCCGCTCTCGCGCATAAAGAGGTTCTCGCCCACCAACGGCTTCCAGGCCTCAAGCCGGTATCCGCCGGCTTTCTGGACGACCTCCGAAACTGAGCGAACCTTGGTCAGGTCCAGCATCACCGGCACGTCGTAGAGACAGCGCAGAGCGAGCGCAATTTCGCAAAGGTCAGCGTTCCCAGCGCGCTCTCCCATCCCGTTGATCGTGCCCTGAATCCAGGTTGCCCCACCGCGTACCGCCGCTACCGCGCAGGCCGTGGCCATGCCAAAGTCGTTGTGCCCATGGAAGTGAAGAGGAACGTCGCGCCCCACCCAATCTCGCGTTTGCCGGATCAAGTACTCCGCAGCCTCCGGCCCGCACGCACCGATGGTGTCGACAACCACGATTTCCGCCGCACCCGTTTCCAGCGCGGTGCCGTAAGCCGCGTGCAAGAATTCCAACTCCGTCCGGGTGCCATCGACCGCAAAGAATGCGACGGTAATCGAGTTCTGGCGCGCGAACGAAATCGCCTCCCTGATCCTCTTAAGCACCTCGTCGCGACTAATGCCGTACGCCTTCAGCTTGATGTCGCTGGTCGGAGCTTCGATGATGGATGCCCGCAAGCCAAGCCTTACGAGTTCCTCAATATCCCCCTTGACCGCCCGCGAGAAGCCCCACAGCTCGGCCTTCAGTTTGGCGCCCAGCATCAACCGAATCGCTTCCGCATCCTCCTCCGAGACGCGCGGGAACCCCGCCTCAATACGGCTCACGCCGAGAACGTCGAGGTGCCGTGCAATTTCCAGCTTCTGCTGTGGAGAGAGCACGACCCCGACCGTCTGCTCCCCATCGCGCAGAGTCGTATCGTAGAAACGAACCGGAGCTTTCGGAAATTGAGAACGAATTTCGGGCCGGGCGTTGAGTTCACTGACCCAAACCTGGTTTTTGATCGATGTCGCCATAGCGCTCGCGCCTCAGACTTCCTGGGTTGCCAGAGCCATCGGTTTGTGCCCGTACGCTTCTTGCCAGGAAATCACCCGGTTGCGCAGGATGCCGATCTTTTCGATCTCGCACTCCATCACGTCGCCCGGCTTCAGATACCAGGCCTTCGGATCGCCGCTGAACGCAGCGACTCCCGAAACCGTCCCTGTCGAAACCACATCGCCCGCGCTGTATCCCATGGGTGAATAATGCGACAGAATTTCCGGAATCTTCACCGACATCTTTCCCGAGTGCGAACGCTGTCGCGGCTCGCCATTCACGCGCAGCTCCATTGCCAAGTTGTGTGGATCAGAAATCTCATCGGCGGTCACAATCCATGGCCCCAACGGGCAAAACGTATCGATTCCTTTGCAGAAACTAAAGACGCCCGACTTCATCTCCCGGCGCTGAATGTCCCGCGCTGTGATGTCGTTGAAGATGACATAGCCCCCGACGTGCTCGCTCGCTTCTCCGGGGGTGAAGTGCTTGCCGCTCCTCTTCAGCACGACAGCCAACTCGAGCTCGTAGTCCAGTTCGCTGGTTAGATGCTCCGGATAGATGACCGACTCCTCGTGACCGATGATCGCGTCCACATTTTGGAAAAAGACAATCCACGGCATCACCGGGTGCGAGAATCCCGCTTTGCTGGCCTCCTCATGATGCTCCCGGAAGTTGCCGGCCGTGTGAAAGAACTTCTTGGGGATAATCGGAGCCTTCAGGCGCACCTCGGAGAAGGCGTAACGCACGGGCTCGCCCTGCACGCCGCGCACCTCACCGCGTAACCCCGCCGCATGCTCCAGGGCGGTCCGGGCTGCATCCAGGCTTGAGTCGCCGCCTTCGAATAACGCCCGCATGTCGGACGGAACCACTGCACCTGCGAGCCGCGAGCAGGCCCCTTCGTTCCGAACATCCCGTAGATAGAGCGCGTACGCGGAATTCACGTCGAGGATCTCATTGCCATTCGTGACCGCGCCGACGCGCGATTGCCTGAGGGAATTCTGGAAAGTCACCAGTTTCATGGGAGCGTGGGTTCGCAGAATTGAGCGAACTCCAGTAGTTTAGTGTGCAGGGCTTGGGTTGTCCATCAACCACCAGTGAAGGCTCTCAACGGCCGAGTCAGTGATACGATTCCTCGAGGCGCCCAATGGCGTCGGGAAATTTCACATCGCATGAACAAAACTGAAGAGTTGCGCAAACCGATCCTCCCGGGCCACGGGGCTTCCGACTACGAGCGATATTTGCGCACCGATGAGTTGCTTGCTTTGCAGAAGACCCCGGCTGAGCTACTTCATCCCGACGAAATGACCTTTCAGGTCATTCACCAGGCTTCGGAGTTGCTTATGAAGGGAGCGGCCTTCGAGCTCGAACGTGCGCTAATGTGCGTCGCCGAAGGCGACCATCTGAATGCCGCCCGCCTCATCCGTCGAGCCAATATGGAGCTGGAGTATCCGATCTCCATGTTGCACGTGCTCGAGACCATCACACCCTACGACTACCACATCATTCGCGCCGGCCTGGGCCACGGCAGCGGTCTGGATTCGCCGGGCTTCCTCGCCCTGCTGCATATCGGTCCGCGACTGGGGCAGGTGTTCGACCACGAACTCCGGAAAAGCCACCTCACGGTGGACGATCTTTACCGCCGCCACGCGGAGTTCTTCGGACTGCACGACGTGGCTGAGCGCATGCTCGATTTCGACGAGCGTATGCACCTGTTCCGCTTTCATCACCTCAAGCTCGCGCAGCGCATCATCGGCGGAGGAGTCGTCGGCACCATGGGAACGCCGGTAGAGGTTCTGCACCAGCGGATGGAACATCTGTTCTACAAAGAATTGTGGGACGTGCGGAACCGGATTACCGCTTCTGCTAGCGTGTAACTGGCTTTGCCGACGCCCGACCGGCTCTCGTTGGTATCCTTGGGCGCGCGCTCTTGCATCCCGCATACCGCACCCCGCTGATTCTTCGCACTCACTTCTTCGTGGGCGGGTAGGCTTGTGATAGTGACAGACACGATCAACAAGGACGAAGCGCATAAACTCGAGAAGGCGTTCATCAGCTTGTTCGGCGGATCGCCAAGAATCTTCCGCGCGCCAGGCCGCGTGAATCTGATCGGCGAACACACCGACTATAACGACGGCTTCGTGATGCCGGCAGCCATCGCTTTCTTCACCTGGGTAGCGGCTGTTCCCCGGGGCGACCGCAAGGTGGTTGTGAACTCACAGAATTTCTCCGAACAGCTCGAATTTGATCTGGACCGTGTCCAGCGCCGACGTGGTCATCATTGGGGAGACTACGTCGTAGGCGTGGCTAGAATATTGGAGACCGGGGGCCACCGGATTCCTGGGGCGAATCTGCTGATTCGCGGGAGTGTGCCGATCGGGGCCGGGTTAAGTTCGTCTGCTTCGCTCGAGGTGGCAGTCGGTGCCGCACTGCTGGACCTTGCCGGAAAAACTGCCGATCTTAAGGAAATTGCGCTCCTCTGCCAGCGCGCCGAGAACGAATTTGTGGGTGCGCGCTGCGGGATCATGGACCAGTTTGTCGTCTCCCACGGGCGCGAGGGGAAAGCCCTGCTGCTCGATTGCAGGTCCCTCGAGCACAAATTGTTGCCCTTGTCCGGAGCGCCCTGCCTGGTGATTTGCAATACGATGGTTCGCCACAGCGTTGCTTCAGGCGAGTACAACACGCGGCGCGCAGAATGCGATGAAGGTGTGCGATTGCTGGCGAAGTATCGGCCCGGAATCAAAGCACTCCGTGATGTTGGGCTTCCGGAATTTGCCGAACTCGTCGGAGGGTTGCCGCCGACGGTGATGCGGCGCTGCCGTCACGTCATCAGCGAAAACGCCCGCGTCGAAGAATCTGCCCTCGCTCTCGAGCGCGGCGATCTGGAGATTTTCGGGAAACTGATGGCCGAGTCGCATGCCAGTCTGCGCGATGACTTTGAAGTGAGTTGTCCAGAACTCGACCTGATGGTCGAACTTGCTTCCAAAGTCGAAGGCGTCTACGGTGCGCGGATGACCGGAGGAGGCTTTGGCGGCTGCACAGTGAACCTGGTACGGGTCGAGCATATCGAGGAATTCAAGCAGGTCGTCAGCAACCGGTATGCGCGCACGACCGGCACCATTCCCGAGATCTATGTTTGCTCCACCACGGATGGTGTGACTCGCGTCAGTTGATGCGCGAAGAAGTGGAGAAAGAGACGGTGGGATCTTTGAACCTGTCGGTTCATCCACATCGGCGCTTGAACCTGCTCACCCAGGAATGGGTGCTGGTATCGCCCCATCGCGCCCAGCGTCCGTGGCAAGGACAGTTGGAAACTGTCCCGCCGGAAACCACCTTGCGCTTCGATCCCGAATGTTACCTGTGCCCCGGAAATAGCAGGGCTGGCGGAGTTCGGAATCCTGATTACGCAACGACGTTTGTCTTTGACAATGACTTCGCTGCCTTGAGCCTAGAAACACCGGCTGGTGCCTCTGAGGAACGGAGCTTGTTGATGGCCAGAAGCGAATCGGGGCGCTGCCGCGTGGTCTGCTTTTCGCCGCGACACGATTTGACCCTGGCGCGAATGAGCGTGCAGGGTCTGGAACAGGTGATTGATGTCTGGACGAAAGAGTTCCGCGAATTGGGAAGCAACCCTCGCATCAACTCAGTGCAGATCTTCGAAAACCGTGGCCCGATGATGGGTTGCAGCAATCCGCATCCACACGGGCAGATCTGGGCTGCCGAAACCGTACCCAATGAACTGGAAAAAGAATCGCGTTCGTTCCGCGCTCACTATCAGGCACATTCGTCGAGCCTGCTGGCCGACTACCTGCAACTGGAACTCAGAGAGCAGGAGCGGGTGGTCTATGCGAACGACGGCTTTGTTTTGCTTGTTCCGTTCTGGGCGATATGGCCGTTCGAAACCCTGTTGATCAGCCGCAGACCTGTGGCAAGCCTTCTCGATCTTTCCCCCCCCGAGCGCGCGGCGCTGGCCGATGCATTGAAGCAGGCCACCATTCGTTATGACAACCTGTTCCGCACATCGTTTCCCTATACGATGGGATTCCACCAGCAGCCGACAGACAATCAGATGCACCCGGAGTTTCACCTCCACGTGCATTTCTATCCGCCGCTTTTGCGCTCGGCCACGGTCAGGAAATTCATGGTGGGATACGAGATGCTGGCCATGCCACAGCGTGACATTACGCCCGAAGCCGCTGCTGCCGAGCTTCGTGGCGTGGAGACGGTGCACTACCTGGGCTTGCGCGACGGCAAGTAATGCCCACATCCCGGCATCGTGCTGGGCAGAGCCCCGTCGGATTCGCCCTAGTCTCCCGGTTTCTTGTCTAAGTCCCTTTCTGGCCCTATCTCTAGCAGAATCAACGTGTAAAAGATTGTAAAGTTACGAAAATTCACGCCACCTACTTTAGACTAGACACGTCTGAAAGGATAGGGTGAGCGCGAAGGCCCTGTGCGCGTTCCGACTTTCTCCCCGCCGCAGATCAACCGCTTCGGGGTGCTCGGGCCGAATTGGGGCGCCGCGGTCTCGCCCGATTCATGAAAGACACTATGAGATCTCACACTTCTATTTCTCCGCTCCATCGCATTTATCCGCTTGGCATAGTTTTCGTGTTGGTAGCTCTTCTTTCCGCCTGCAACAGCGCCGGTAGCAAATCTGCCCAGGCCAGCGCCGGCCCCCCGTCCATTCCGGTGGCTGTGGCGACAACCGAGCAACGCGACTTCCCGGTCTACTTGTCCGGCCTTGGCAACGTCCAGGCCTACAACACCGTGAGCCTCAAGAGCCGGGTTGACGGACAGATTGTTCAGATCGCGTTCAAGGAAGGCCAGCTCGTCAAACAGGGCGATCTTCTGCTGATCATTGATCCCCGGCCCTACCAGGTTGCTGTCGAACAGGCCGAAGCGGCCATCGCGCGCGATCAGGCGCAGCTCAGAAACGCCCAGCTCGACTACGACCGATACCAGGGATTGTTCAAGGAAGGGGTAGTTTCGCAGCAGCAGTACGATGCGCAGCGCGCTCTCGTGGGCCAGCTCGAGGGCACAGTCAAAGCGGATCAGGCCGCGATTGACAACGCCAAGCTCAACCTCGTGTACACCAGGATTACCGCTCCAGTCAGTGGCCGCGTCGGTCTACGCCTCGTCGACATCGGCAATATGGTTCACGCTAACGACACCAACCCTCTGCTCGTGCTGACGCAGTTGCAGCCCATCGCCATGGTGTTCACGCTGCCCGAAGATCAGTTGCCGGCCGTGACCAAGCGCATGAAGACGGGAACTCTGGAGGTCGACGCCTACAGCCGCGATGACAGCACCAAAATTGCCGCCGGGAAATTGCTGACCATCGACAACCAGATCGACCTGACAACCGGCACGGCCAAGCTGAAAGCCATCTTCGACAACATCGACAGCGCCTTGTTTCCCAATCAATTCGTAAACGCTCGGCTGCTTCTCGAAACTCGCAAAGATGCGACCGTCGTTCCTGCCGCAGCGGTTCAGCGCGGGCCTCAGGGCAGCAACTACGCATACGTGGTGAAAGCCGACAAGACGGTCGAAGTGCGTCAACTGAAGGTCGTCCTCACGCAAGGTAATGTCAGCGTTATCGCTTCGGGCCTCACACCCGGAGATCAAGTCGTTACCGACGGGCAGGACAAGCTGCAGTCGGGCAGCCGCGTGGATCCGCACCCTGCGAACGGCTCGGCTGCCAATAGCAACACGCGCCCTGCGGGAACCCCAGGACAATGAGCCCGTCTCGCCTCTTTATTCTCCGGCCAGTTGCGACCACGCTACTGATGATCGGGATCCTGCTCGTTGGGTTGGTGGCCTACACCCAGCTCCCGGTTTCGGCTTTACCCGAGGTGGACTATCCGACCATCCAGGTGGTGACGTTCTATCCCGGTGCGGATCCCGAAGTCATGGCGTCATCGGTCACCGCTCCGCTCGAGCGCCAGTTCGGTCAGGTCCCCGGGCTGAGCCAGATGACCTCCACGAGTTCCTTCGGGAGCTCGCTGATCATTCTGCAGTTCAATCTCGACCAGAATATCGACGTTGCGGAACAGCAGGTACAGGCCGCGATCAATGCCGCGACCACGTATCTCCCGCGCGACCTGCCCAATCCCCCGATCTACAGCAAGGTCAATCCCGCCGACGCTCCGATTCTGACCCTCGCCCTAACCTCGAGCACCCTGCCTCTCACGAAGGTCGAAGATCTCGCCGATACCACGCTCGCTCAGAAGATCTCGCAGTTGCCGGGTGTTGGCCTTGTTTCCATCAGCGGCGGACAGAAGCCGGCCGTGCGCATTCAGGCGAATCCCACCGCGCTGGCTTCCTATGGGTTAAGTCTCGAAGACTTGCGCACCGTTCTCGGACAAGCAAACGTCGACCAGGCCAAGGGCGTGCTCGATGGTCCGCGCCAGTCCTTCACCATCAATGCCAACGACCAACTGTTTGATAGCGATGAATACAAGGACGTCATCGTCGCCACCAAGAACGGGGCACCCGTTCGCCTTAGTGACGTCGCCAACGTAATCGACGGTGCCGAAAATGCCCGCCAGGCTGCCTGGATGAATCTGACGCCCGCCGTCATCGTGAACATCCAGCGCCAACCGGGTGCCAACATCATCAGCGTCGCGGACCGCATCAAGAAGCTCTTGCCGCGCCTGCAAGCATCGCTGCCGTCTTCGGTCAAACTCACGATCCTGACCGACCGCACCCAGACAATCCGCGCCTCGGTCGACGACGTTCAGTTTGAAATGATGCTCACCATCGCGCTTGTCGTGATGGTGATCTTCCTGTTTCTCCGTAACCTTTCCGCCACCGTCATCCCGAGTGTAGCCGTGCCGCTCTCGCTGATCGGTACCTTCGGCGTGATGTACCTGCTCGGCTACAGCCTGAACAACCTCACGCTGATGGCGCTGACCATCTCCACCGGCTTCGTGGTCGACGACGCCATCGTCATGATCGAGAACATCGATCGCTATCTCGAAGACGGAGAAACTCCGCTCAACGCCGCCCTCAAAGGCGCAGGCCAGATCGGATTCACGATCGTTTCGCTGACGGTTTCGCTGATCGCCGTGCTGATTCCGCTCCTCTTCATGGGAGACGTCGTCGGCCGGCTGTTCCGCGAATTCGCCGTCACGCTCGCGGTCACCATCCTGGTCTCAGCGATTGTTTCGCTGACGCTCACGCCGATGATGTGCTCGAAGCTGCTTAGGACGAAGGGCGCACAGAAGCACAGCCGTTTCTACGAAGCCTCGGAGCGAGCCTACAACCGCATCATCGAATTTTACGGCTCCACACTGCGCTGGGTCCTCAAGCATCAGACCGCGACTCTGATCGTGACCGTCGGCACGCTCGTGTTTACCATCGCCCTTTTCCTCGTGGTGCCAAAAGGATTCTTCCCGGTGCAGGATACGGGCGTCATTCTCGGCATCTCCGACGCGCCGCAGACGGTATCCTTCCCCGCGATGGCCCAGCGCCAGCAGGCCTTGGCTGAAAGGATTCTCAAAGATCCGGCCGTCGACAGCCTGTCTTCTTTTATTGGGATTGACGGCGTGAATACCACTCCCAACAGCGGTCGCATTCAGATCAACCTGAAACCCCGCAGCCAGCGCAAGGACACCGCCTCGGAGATCATTCGCCGTCTACAGCCGCAACTTGCGAAGGTCGAAGGCATCACGCTGTACATGCAGCCCGTGCAAGACCTCACGGTCGAAGACCGCGTCAGCCGTACCCAATTCCAATACTCCCTCGAGTCGGCAGACGCTAACGACCTGAACCTCTGGGTTCCTCGCCTGATGGCCAAGCTGCAGGGCTTGTCCGAATTGCGCGACGTGGCCAGCGACCAGCTCACTGCCGGACTCAAGGCCGACCTGGTCATCGACCGCGACACCGCCTCTCGCCTGGGAATCCTGCCTCAGGCCATCGACGACACGCTCTATGACGCCTTTGGGCAGCGCCAGGTCTCTACGATCTTCACCCAGTTGAATCAGTACCACGTCGTGCTCGAAGCCGACCCGAGCTTCCAGCAGAGCCCTGATTCGCTCCGGAATATCTACGTGCATTCCTCGACCGGCGCGCAGGTGCCGCTGTCGGCGTTCACGCATTTTCAGCAGGACAGCGCCCTGCTGGCCATCAATCACCAGGGGCAGTTCCCGGTGGTGACCCTGTCGTTCAACTTGGCCCCCGGCAACTCGCTAGGCGAAGCAACAAAGGCAATCGAGCAGGCGGAGCGAGAAATCAATCTCCCCGCTAGCATTCATACATCTTTTCAGGGAACCGCCGCTGCCTTCCGCAACTCGCTTTCGTCCGAGCCCTATTTGATTCTCGCCGCGCTGGTCACGGTCTACATCGTGCTGGGTGTGCTCTACGAGAGCTACATTCATCCCATCACGATTCTTTCGACTTTGCCGTCTGCCGGCGTCGGCGCGATTCTTGCCCTCATCCTCACTCGCAACGACTTCAACGTCATTGCGCTCATCGGCATCATCCTGCTGATCGGCATCGTCAAGAAAAACGCCATCATGATGATTGACTTTGCGCTCGAAGCCGAGCGCGAGGAAGGCAAGCCTCCGGAGCAGGCGATCTACCAGGCATGCTTGCTGCGCTTCCGCCCCATCATGATGACCACGATGGCCGCATTGCTAGGCGGCTTGCCGCTTGCCCTCACTACCGGTACCGGATCTGAGCTTCGTAATCCGCTCGGCATCTCCATCGTCGGCGGGCTGATCCTCAGCCAGTTGCTCACTCTCTACACCACCCCTGTCGTCTACCTCTGGTTCGACCGCCTCGGAAGCCGGCTGGCGCGCTACCGCGTCAGAAATCCGATTGAAGGGTCAGCCACGGCGGACTGAGCCATGAATATCTCGGGTCCATTCATTCGACGCCCGATTGGGACCACGCTGCTGACAGTCGCGCTGTTGCTCTCCGGTGCGATGGCCTTTCGATTCTTGCCGGTGGCCCCGCTCCCGCAGGTGGAATTCCCGGTCATCTCCGTGGGAGCCGGTCTGCCCGGAGCCAGCCCCGAAACCATGGCCTCCTCAGTAGCGACGCCGCTGGAGCGCCAGTTCGGCCGCATCGCGGGCGTTAACCAGATGACTTCCTCGAGCCAGTTAGGCTCGACCAACATCACCCTGCAATTCGACCTCAGCCGCAACATCGACGCCGCAGCTCGCGACGTGCAGGCCGCGATCAACGCGGCCCGAGGGCAGTTGCCCGCCAACTTGCCCAGCAACCCGACCTATCGCAAGGTCAATCCGGCCGACGCTCCCATCCTCATTCTGTCGATGACCTCCGACGTCATCCCTCTGCCGAAGATTTACGATTCCGCTAACTCGATCCTCGCCCAGAAACTCGCGCAGGTTTCAGGCGTGGGACAGGTCTTTGTCGGTGGAGGCGCGAACCCGGCCGTGCGCGCCGAACTGAACCCGATGTTGTTGAACAAGCTCGGCGTGAGCACGCAGCAGGTAGCCACCGCTCTCTCCGCAGCCAACGCAAACAAGCCCAAAGGCGAGTTCATCGGACCGGTCAACGCGTGGACCATCGACGCGAATGATCAACTGCTCAAGGCCAGCCAGTATCGTGGCCTGATCGTTTCCGGAACTCAGAGCAACGTTGTCCGTCTCGGCGATGTCGCCGACGTCCAGGACTCCGTCGAAGACATCCGCAATGCCGGAATCTCCAACGGCAGGCGCGCCGTGCTGCTGGTGATCTTCCGCCAGCCCGGCGCCAACATCATCTCGACGGTCGACAACGTCCGCGCTCTGATTCCCGAACTGCGGTCCTCGATCTCTCCTGCGATCAATGTCAACGTGGTCATGGATCGAACCCTGACCGTTCGCGCCTCCGTGCACGACATCGAGATCACGCTGGTCATTTCCGTGTTCCTCGTGGTGATGGTCGTTTTCGTCTTCCTGCGCAACGTGCGCGCCACGATCATCCCCAGTATCGCGGTTCCCCTGTCCCTGGTCGGCACCTTCGGCGTGATGTATCTACTCGGCTACAGCCTCGACAACCTGTCGCTGATGGCCCTGGCCATCTCCACCGGATTCGTGGTCGACGACGCCATCGTCGTTCTCGAGAACATCAATCGCCACCTGGAGGAAGGTATCCGGCCGGTGCAGGCCGCCTTTCTAGGCGCACGCGAGATCGGCTTCACCGTGGTGTCGATGAGCACTTCGCTCGTGGCAGTTTTTATCCCGATTCTCCTGATGGGCGGCATCGTCGGCCGGCTGTTCCGCGAATTTGCCGTCACGCTGAGCGCAGCCATCGGCGTCTCGCTCCTGGTTTCGTTGACTACCACGCCGATGATGTGTGCCAAGCTCCTTCGGCCACTCGAAAGCGAGAAGCACGGCCGCCTCTATCGCGCCAGCGAGGGCGCATTCAATTCACTGCTCAAGAACTACGGCACCGCATTGCGCTGGGTCCTGCGCCACCAGGCCCTGGTTCTCCTGATCACCATCGGCACCGCCTGTCTCAGCGTGTACCTCTACGTCATCGTTCCCAAGGGATTCTTCCCGCAGCAGGACACCGGCCGCCTCGCCGGGTCCATCCAGGCCGAGCAGGACATTTCCTTTCAGGCAATCCGCCAGAAGATGAACGACTATGTCGCCATCATCATGAAAGATCCCGCGGTCGACACCGTGACCGCCTTCGTGGGTGGCGGCGGAACCGCTAACACCGGGCGCATGTTCATCATGCTAAAGCCGCTCGGAGAACGGAAAGTCAGCGCCGACCAGGTCATCGGACGACTCCGCGGCAAGCTCGCAAAAATTCCTGGAGCCACTCTCTTCCTCCAGTCGGCGCAGGATCTGCAAATCGGCGGCCGCCTGGGCAACGCGCAGTATCAATACACGCTGCAGTCTGAAAGCCTCGACGATCTCAATGCTTGGGCGCCCAAAGTGCTCGCTCGCCTTCGCCGGTTGCAGCAATTGAAGGACGTCAATACCGACCAGCAGAACCGCGGCCTCGAGGCCCAGCTCGTGATCGATCGCGACACCGCTGCCCGACTCGGCATTCAGCCGAGCGCCATCGACGCTGCGCTCTACCAGGCCTTCGGCCAGGCCCAGGTCTCGACCATCTATGAACAGTTGAATCAGTACCACGTCGTGATGGAGGTGGATCCCCAGTACCAGCAGACTCCCGACGCTTTGCAGAGCATCTACGTCCCTTCCAAGTCGGGCACCATGGTGCCGCTGGCCTCATTCACGCACTATCAACCCTCGAACACACCTCTCGCGGTTAATCACCAGGGACAATTCCCCTCCGTCACCATCTCCTTCAATCTAGGAGAAGGCGTCTCGCTCGGCGAAGCCACGCAACTCATCGAGCGCGCCAATCGCGAGCTGAACCTGCCCACCACTGTGCACGCCAGTTTTCAGGGAACAGCGGCAGCATTCCAGGATTCTCTCTCCAATCAGCCCGTCCTCATTTTTGCCGCCCTCACGACTGTCTATATCGTGCTGGGTATGCTGTATGAGAGCTATATCCATCCCATCACGATTCTCTCCACTCTGCCGTCCGCGGGAGTGGGCGCCATCCTCGCGCTCCTGCTCACTCGTAACGAACTCAACGTCATCGCCATGATCGGCATTCTCTTGCTTGTCGGTATTGTCAAGAAAAACGCGATTATGATGATTGACTTCGCTCTCGATGCCGAGCGCAAAAGCAATCTTTCTTCCGAGGAAGCAATCTTCGAAGCCTGCATCAAGCGTTTCCGGCCCATCATGATGACGACCGGAGCCGCTTTGCTGGCCGGTCTTCCACTCGCACTTGGTACCGGGACTGGCTCTGAACTGCATCGTCCGCTGGGCATCACCATCGTGGGCGGCCTGATCGTCAGCCAGATGCTGACCCTGTTCACCACCCCGGTGGTCTACCTCTATATGGACCGCTTCCGCCTGCGCTTCCGGCATGCCTTTGGAATGTCCAAAGGCGGCGACGCGATCGTTCAGCCCAGTTGATGCGGGCGATTCCCCTGCTCCCGTAACTTGCAATTTCCCGCCTCGCTGATATCCAATCGTTGCATGGCAACATTGTCTTGGCAGGGAGCTTCGGCATCGCCGATGCGGTTCCTTCACCGGATGCAGACTCGACGCCTCCCGATCGTCATTTCCTTCATCTTTATGTGCGCCTCGATTGTCTGGGCCGCTCGCGAGACTGGGGCAGCCAGTTTCTCCATCGACCTGGACAAGCCCTATGCTGACGTTCTTGCCGTGGTGAGTGATGTCGCCCACGAAAGCACCGTCAAGGGCACGTTTGAGTACCGGGGAGAGGACTCCCTCGATAGAGCCGAGTTCATGGAAAATTCCCGCTTGTTTCCTGCTTGGACGGCAGGCGGCAAGGTTTTCTACAAGGTACGCAACAAGGCGCTCTCCCCAAGTCACTTTCTGAACAGCAATGACGTGGGCACTGTGGCCGTGCGCTACGTCGTGCAGGAGCGCGGTCCGAACTCGACGCGTCTGTTCATCGATGCCGTATTTGTCGAGAGCGCCCGACACCACGGTCACCCCTCTGACGGCTATGTAGAAACCTGCGAGTTCGGTGAGATCGGCAAGCGCCTGAAAGAACACGACCAGTTGCTCGCAGAGGTCGCTACCGGCCAAGAGTTTTCCCCGGGGACGGAAAGTTCATCGCATCCAGTAGAGACGGAGGCGGTCGCCAAGCAGCCGCCTGCTCCCGTTCCCGCTGAGTCGGTCGACGCTGCCAAGACGAGCGACCTCGAACGCGCCATTGGCGAGCAGAAGACTGGCCTGGCTGCAGACTACCTAGGTATGGAGAAGTTGGAAGCGCAGGCGCGACAGCTGCGTTCTGCGGAGTTTGTCAGAGTCAAGGCGGATCGCGCTGAGCTCAAGGCTCTGCCCTATGCCCACGCCCGCGTCGTCGAGGCACTGAAGAAAGACCAGGAGGTCACAGTTCTCGCCAAGAGTGCGTATTGGTATCAGGTGCGCGCCGAGGACGGCAAAGAAGGCTGGATTTCTCACTCGATGTTGGAGGTGCAGCCATGAAGAGTCGGTTCCTGCACCGCCTTTGCATCGCGGCGACCCTCGCAGGCTGTGCCGCCGCCTGGGCCCAAACCCAATCCGCCCCTGACGTGGAACGAACCTTCCCGTACTCAGTGGATCTGGTGCAACAGGGCTTGCAGCGAATTGGTGGGTTCGGGGGAGGAAAGTTACCTGTGCTCGAGGGCTTTGTGGCCAGCTCGGTACCACAGGTCGACATGTACGAGCGGCCCTACTTCCAGTACCGCCTGCACATCAAGCCTGTCGATGCCAGCCACACCACGGTTGGCGCCGAGGCCCTGATCAGCGCACTTTATTCTGACCCGGTGGCCGGGCGATCCGAGTACCGGGCTCTGGCTTCGAATGGCAGGCTCGAGGCGGACTTGCTGGATCGTCTCCAGCAGGCTCTCCAGGCGGACCCTGCGACCAAGCCCGCTCCTCCTCTTCCCGAGAGTGCCGGTGCGATGCGTGATCGCAGATCCCCGCCGGGCAAACTGAGTATCCCAGCCAGGGGCGGAGGCGTCAGTAGTCCTTCATCGCCCCAGGAGCAACTCGACGCGATTCTCGCAGAGCGCCAGACCGTCCGCGAGAAGACCGCCACCCTGCAGGCGCAACTCGATCAGCTTCGCTCCGGTGAACGTAAACCCGCCAACGCCTCGCGATTGGCCGCGGTGAAACACTCCGGGGTGGGCGTAATGTCACGGAAGAACTTCGGTGGCCCCGTCATCTTCCGCGCCCAGGCCGAAGATGAATTCGAAGTGGTGGCCCTCGAAAGCGGGTGGGCACAGGTGCGCATCGATTCCGATTCGCCCGCTTACATTCAGGCCGAGGAACTGAACCTTCCTCCCGGTCTGCAAGAAAAGTCAGCTGCTTCTTCTGCCGAAGCTGCCGCATCGGCTGCCGCAAACGCGCCGGACCTCGGCTTCTCCGTGAGTCGCGAGGACGTCAACCTCTTTTCCGGGGATTGGACCCGCCTGAAAGGCAAGAAGGTTCTATTCGTCTATGCGCAACCCCGAGGCCTGCTTGCTGACATGGGGAGCGAAGATGCCAAGCTCGGCTACGCCAAACGCATCTTCCAAACACGGGTAAAGACCATCCCGCAGTCTCAACCCGAAGTCGAAGGCGTAGTGGTCGTGTTCCTCGGGAACCGGGGCGGCGTCGCAGCCGCGACTCTGGCGGACATACGCCAATGGGCGGAGGGTGGGTTGACGGACGACGCTTTCGTGAACCGCTGTTCCCTGGATCCTCCCACTGAATTCAGGCGCATGCGATTGAATTAACCCGGGTGAAGGTCTTCGAAAACTCACGATTCTTGCGATCGAAAGCGCAATCAGTTCCATCGTGTCGGTGACCATCGTGGAACCCCTGGGGCCCGCCACACTAGCCGCCAAAAAATTCGAACTTCCAGCCCCTTGCAGGAAGTGAGTTACCTCAGTCACCCCAATCGCCAGCAAAGGTGCAAAAACTGGGTCATCGCCTTTGGCTTTCAAAAGGGCTAGAATGGCTCACTGTCATCCGACTTTCTCGCGGGGGGATGGGAATGCTCACCACTGCCCAGGAAATCGGGGGCGCCAGCGGCATCCTCATCGACAACGATTACGTTGCCAAGACCGGCGGATCCAGTATCTACTTCTCCTCTGAGGGTGTTCCGCTGAATGCGGTGAAGCTCACACAACAGGGGCTCAATTAGAGCCCCTGCTGCACCGCTCCCGATAAAATTGGCTCGCCTGTTTATTCGGCAGTGATCTGCCAGCCCTTATCTCCTTTAGCGAACGTCATGCTCGCCTTCGTGGGCGCCGCGTGATAGAACTTCGCGCCATACTTGTCGATCAACGTTCCTCGGTCCCAGGTGTTGAAACTCTTGACCGTTGGGCCTGACGCATCCAGCAATTCGCCCATCTGCGTTGGCGCCCATGCCCACTCGAAGTACGCCTTGGCTCGTCCCATGCCGAGCATCGTCACTTTCGGCGTCCCCACGAGTTTGCGCTCGGCGGCCGGAACCACATATTCCAGCGTTCCGTCCTTCGCGTCTTTGTTCTCTTTCACTCCCGGAATGTCAGCCAGCAGTTTTCGTCCAGCCGCTGTCAGCACCACCGGAGTGATTCGGCCCTTGTCCTTTTCGATGTTAATCAGCCCCGCTTTTTCCAACAGGCGATAGTTGGCATCATGCGGGCGGTCCTGCACGCTCGCGATGACCATGCCTGTCCGGAAATGAAAAATAGCTGGTCCGTCGCTTTTCAATGAATCTGCAATCAGATTGCCGGCCTCGGCGGCAGCCATGACCTTGCGGTTCTCCATCACGTAATACCCGGCCACACCCACGAAGGCCAGAATCATGGCGATGATCAGAATCAGGGGGACAACCGACGATTGTTGTTGTTCCATTTCCAATTCTTGTTCAAACATGGCGGACTCCTTCTTGCGAGAGCGGCCGGGGACGGTCATCCCCGCCTGAGAAAATTCTCCCCGCCTACCTCATAGAATGATGTGATTTGGCTCACTAGTGGATGGAACCGCCGTCACAAGAACGGCGGAACGACAAATGGCCTTCCCCGCATCGGCAAAGCTTCACCGCGCTGCCACGCTCACCAGCGTCGGCCGCTTCGGTCGCTTTCCCGGGTGCACTCTCAGATTTCGCGCCAGCTCCGACGGCCGCGTGTTCTTCACCCGTTTCTCGATCTCCTCCCGCACATCCTTCCAGCGAGCGTGCCGAGGGCAGGGCTCCTGGTCGTTGCACGTCGATGGGCCTAGTACACGGTCCCCCAACCGGGCTCCGTCGTGACCCATCAGAAGGATCTCACTCAGCCGGATGTTCGACGCCGGACCTGCCAGTTCATAGCCTCGGTGCACTCCCTTGAATGACCGCACCAGCTTCTCCTGGCTCAGCTTGCGCAGAATCTTCCACCGAAAGGGCATCGGTATCTACAGGTTGGTCGCGATTTCGCAGGCGCCCACCCGTCTTCCCGAAGGCTGCGCCGCCAGATAGGTCAAAGCTTGTATTGCATATCCCGATGATCTCGAGAACATGGCCCGCTCCTTGCGCTCAGTATTCGTGCTTTCCGACGAAACTCGCAAGGACCCCCGGCATGGTATTTCGACCCGATTCCCGTTACGGGAACAGCCCTCCGATCCTGCGAGAGAAGTTGCAACTCCTTGCACTTGTTTCCAGTCGGCCCGTTTGATAGGTTCCGCATCTAGTTGAAGCGTCGTGATTTAGCGAGGCTCGATTGCTGGCACACGGATTGCCCCACTTCTAGTGCGAAAAACGTGTAGACTTCTGGGCTAATTTTGAACGCTGTCCGGTGATTCTGTGATGGTTTCGCGCAAACTCTGGCCCTGGTTGCTTACGCTGCTTCCTTGCTGTGCGTTCGCATCCCACGCTTCGGGCGCGCTGCGCGTCTCCCGCAACGAATCTCTCGCGGTCTGGGAGAACCGGCTTTCCTCCGTCCCGGTTCACAACTCGGAATTTGCCGACGTTCCGCACACCAGCGCGCGCCCGCGCTGTGAACGGACGCATCCACCCGAGGCTCTGACCACACCCAATCCCATCCTCAATCCCGGCGATCCTACGCTGAAAGTGCGCGTTAGTTTCATCGTCGGTGCTGACGGCCGTGTGCATAGCCCGCTGATCCTGGAGAGCGCCGGCACCTCTGACGATCAAGCCATTCTCGACGCCGTCCGCTCGTGGCGCTATCGCCCTGCCATGTGCAACGGTGTCCCCACCGAGACCGAAGGCAAGATCGAGTTTTCACAGCGCTGATTCTGCCCTTGCTTGAAAAGGAGCGTGGCTGGAGTCGGTCGTGGACCCGAAGAACCCATCTCCCAAGCCTTCGGAAAATTCTCACCCCTTCGCACCAGCGATCCGGATTTCAACTCCACCATTGAGGAGTTCTTCGCGCGACTGCACATCCGATTCGCGCCATCCGCCGCCTAGCCTGGTGCCCCAGGTTCGCGTCCGTTCCCTGGACGCTAACCTGGGTACTTTCGCTCCCTATCCCACCCCGAATTCCCGCAAACTCGCCCGTAACTGCTCCACCCCATCCATCTCGATGGTGTGCATCCCAATCCGTTTCGCTACTTCGAGGTTCAAAGCCCGATCGTCGATAAAGCAACACTCCTCGGCGGCCTGTTGCGTGAGATCGAGCGCCAGCCGGTAAATGGCTTCTTCTGGCTTACGCAAACCGACGAAGCACGAACTCACAAAAAGGCTGAATATCTCCCGCATGCCGAATTTCTCAATGCGGTAGAGATTCAGTTCCTTCGACTCGTTGTTGATCGTACCCATCCGGTACTTGCCCGAATCTGTCAGGCTTTTCGCGAACGCCAATGCCGCCGGGTCAGGGGTCGAAAGTGAATACATGAAAGTCCGAAACTCAGCTCGGCTGAACGCTCGCGGCCGATAGAACACGGTGCGCTCCAGGTACTCCTCGAGCGTGATCTTTCCGCGCTCAAACGACGAAACTACTAGCTCATGGCGTTCGTTGAATTCTTTGGGGTCCAGGCTGAAATGCTCCAGCGCCTGCCCGCGTTGCGTGTGGTCCCAGGCGTTGCTTAGCAGGACTCCCCCCACGTCCCAGAAGAGCGCTTTGATCAATGCGTCCTCCCATACCGGTTTCGGATCGCCTCACTCAAGACCTCGGAAGATCTGAGCCGGCTTTGCGAGCAGTCTGCCTCATTGTACCGTCATGAATTTCCACACCATTTGGTGCCCCAGGTTCGCGTCCGTCTTTTGGATCCTAAACCGGGCAACCAGCCGCTTCTCCAGAACGATGACCCGAGCAAAACAAAACCCCGGTCCTTGGGGGGCCGGGGCTGGTTGAGTGAATGTGTGCGTGGTTTATTGTGGACTGAAATTCTGGTGATAGCTCAGGTTGTCGACGTCCTGGAACATCGGTGTTCCTGGCGGCAGGTTCTGCGGCTGCAGGAACAGTTGATCGAACTGGTAAGCGCGCGTCGGCGGGCTGTACACCGTCGTGCAGCACTTAAACACGCCGGTCGCATATTGCGAGCTGTACAGGCTGACCAGCGACCCTTCGTAGTTCAGGGTGCCACCCCAGCTTTCCAGGTAGCGTAAGAAGTTGTGCATGCCACCGTCGGTACCCATGTCCTGTCCGCCCCATGTCGGCTGCGGGAAGGCCAGGGTCTTGCCAGCCGCGACAGCCATGCGGTAGTAGCTCGTGTTGCCAGCGCGTCCGCCCAGGTTGTTGGGGTTCTTTAGATCGTTCGAGTCGCTCCAGTTGTTCGAGAGCAGCGTCACTGCATCCGCGATAATGGCTGCCGCCGCATGCGGATCGGCGAATCCCGCGCCCGTGCTGGCGTTGTAGTCGCCCTGCACATACACCGGATTCTCCGAAGCCACCGTGAATCCTCCAGCAGGCGTCGCGTTGTCCAGCCGGATGGGCAGGTTGCCCAGCGTGCCGTCCACCAGCTTCAGAACGTGGCGTGCGCCCGTGACTCGGTTTGCCCGGCCTACCGTCGCGCAGTTCACCGGCTGGTATGGATTCCTTGGATTCGTCGCCGATATGTCCATGCCGAATCCGTCGCCTACGTCGTTGGCTCCGTAAGTGTCCAGCGCGCCATTCTGATTCACGTCTTCGGGCGAGGAGGCCGCGGGCGCTTCCAGTGCGCCGTCCGGCGCGCCGCCTGCGTTGCCTGAGTTCACGACATCTTCAAAACCATATTCGCCGACCGTCACGCCGCCCCGGAGCACCATGCCGCGGCGGTCCGAGAAATACAACACGTAACCGTTCTGCGCGACAAAGTCCACCTGGTTCCCGGTGCCCGCGATTACGGGTTGACCGCCCGCAGGCTGGCCCAGCCAACGCCGCAAGTTGCCTACGTCGATTTCGACCGCGTTCATGATGCCGTTCACGTTGCAGTTAGAGGCTGTGGGCAAATTGCTGTCGCGTGGATGGCCCTCCCGGTCGTCGTAGAAATTGATCGGGTAGTAGTTGTACGGAATGGTCTCCGATGCCACCGTCAAGGCACCGTCCGCCGCGGTTCCGCCGCTCGCCGCGTCGTGCGTGCCGTTGCCGTTGCGGTCTGCCAGTTCCTGCAGAATCAGGATCGCGTTGGGATGCACCGCGTTCGCGCCCGCTGTCTTGGGCGGCTCAAAGTCGCGCGCGAACCCCAGTCCCAGCCATTCCGTGGTCACGCCCACCCAGTTGCCTACCGCGTTCTTGTACTCCACGCGCAACCAGGTGTGGTGTTGCACGCCGTAAAATGCCGTCTCGGCTGCCGTGTCGCCAAACAAAGACCACTGGGTGCTGGCTCCGTCGTGTACGTTGTGGATCCAGTTTGTGTCTTTGCTCGTGTCTGCCTGCGCGAAAGGGTACACGGTTCCGCCCACGGCGTATCCACCGCCCGTCGGAAACGTCGCCGTCTGTTGAACGTTCAGGTCCACGTCCTGCCCGTCCGCGAGTGGCCCACGGTCCGGATGCAAGTCCGCCTGAGTATCTGCAAGCAACACGCGGATCTGCGCCTTGGTGTATAACCGCGAAGCATTGAGCGTTGTGCCCGCCACTTCGCCGGCAATCGCTTTGCGGATGATCTGAATTGGCTGCACACCCGAACCCACGAAAGGCAAGGTCAACTTGCGCACACCTGTCACCGAGTTGGCCACAAACCCGTTGTAAGTTGAAGTGGAAGTCGTGATCCAGTTCGCCGTCTGGCCGCCGCTCGTCGGCGGAATCCCGCCGCTCCAGCTCGCTGGATTGCTCGCCGTCGAGGCCAGGCAGTGCGCCGCCGGCTGGCCCGAGTCGCAGCCGCCGCTGGCATTCGGAATGTAGATCGTCCCCGTGTAACCTGACGAGGTCAGGTGATTGTTCTCCAGGCGGTCGGTCACGATATTCCCGAAGGCCGTTGCCTTGTCGAACAGCGCCAGCGTCGATCCGCTGGCCAGGTAGAGGTTGCCATTGGTGTGCACGCGGCCCTTGAACGTGAAGGCTGGGCCGGCGAAGTAGTCGATGTCCCCCTCCGCAAAAATGCCAAACTGAAAAACCGGAATCAGAGCCACTTCCACGTTGCGCGTGATGTTGGCCGACACGTTCGAGCCCGGCTGCGTAGCATTGACGTTCAACGTGTACGGCACGATCATTGCCTTCAGCCCCTGGTTTGCACCCGAGCTGATCGTGTTCCAGTTCGTGAGCGGCGGGCTATTTGGATTGCCCGCCACCGATGGCGTCCAGGTGATCGACTCGGTGAAATTCAGATTGCCCAACGTCGTCGGGGGAAAGTTCGTCAGGTTCGTAACCGAGGTGGTGATTGGCGTCTGCGCCTGTTGGTACAGGTTCGCCAGGTCCGCCGTCAGTTTCTCCATCCCCGATTCGGCCGCATAGTAGGCAATGTTGTAGTTCATGTCATTGCCGCCCATCCGGGTCTCGCCGTTCACCATGAACATCAGGCCGGCCGCCACGCCGGAAAGTAGTAACAACAACAGCAGCGCCGCAATCAAAGTGAAACCACGTGAACGATGTGGCTTGTTCCCCATATTGCCCTCTCCTGCCCCTCGCACCCTCATTGATAACGGTTCTTGAAGCTCATGTTGCGTGCGCTGATCGAGGTCGCAAGCTGCATGCTCTGCATCCTCGATCCGTCTTGCGCCAGGCTCTGCGCCTGCACCGCCAGGTTGATCTTTCGGATCTGGTTCGGCGTCACTCCCGCCAGCGAGAGCGGGTCCCTCTGCTCTACGTTGTTGGCGCCTGTCGTGTCGTTGAATAAGTCGTAGGAAACTGTCACTCCGATGATGTCATCTGCTACCGGCACCGGCGTCAGACCGTTCACCTGCCGCATTAGTCGCGGCGATTGGCCGTTGGCCGGAACCTGCACGAAGTAGGTCACTACCTCCATCCGCGTCGCGGTGCAGTTGCCCTGGCCCGCCGGCGGTGCCACACTGCGATTGAACACGTAACCGAGGTTCCCGATAATCGGGTCCCCACCGGTGTTGTTCATGTTCAGCGGGTCAGCATTCCCAAACGTGACGGTGTTTGGTGTCACGTTCGTGACCTCGCCCACGATCGTGGCGATGTTGCCGCCCACCACCATCACCAGGTCACCAATCTTCAACCCAACGCCGGGATCATTGATCGCCGGCAGAGGCGGAACCGGTGCCGGAGCTGGCGGCGTCAATGTGATCGTCGACGTGGAAGTCACCACGCACGTGTATTGGTTCAGCGGAAATCCGTAATCGAGATAAGCTACCGTGACGCTGTCGGCCGATTGGCTCGTGGCCGGGATCAGGGCCCCGTTCTGGACTCCGTTGTTCGGCCCAGGAAGGATGCCGTACAAGTAGTTCCCGCCCGGGTATTGGTGGTTCGGGATGTAGCAGGTGCCGGCCTGGTCACAGCCGTACCGCGACGCACCCGCCGCACCACCCGTCGGCAACTGAATGCCACCCGGAGGCAGGCCCGCTCCCGCCATGCTCACATCTTTCGAGATCAGGTTGACGGCAGCGCGCGAGTTTGCCTGCAACTCAGCTCGCTGCGATATCAGCGTGCTCGCATCGACCCCGCTCTTGAACAACTGCACGGTGGAGGCCAGCACGATCATCGCCAGCGCGAACGAGACCATCATCTCGATCAGCGTGAAACCTGTCGTGGCAGTCTTGGCTTTCCGTCTCATAGATTGGTCCACTCGTCCTACCGATATACCGAGATCAATGCGTTCACGGTGTAGATCCTCGGCCTGTTTTGCAGCGGCCGGGTGTATTGCACGTTGACCGTGATCTGCTTCAGGTTCGGGTTGGGGGTTCCGTCCGGGTTCAACGTGTTCGCGATCACGATCGTTCGCTGAAAGTTCCCCAACACCATGTAGGTGTCGTCCGCGGTTCCCAGGATCCCGTCCTTCCCGGGCAGCTTGATGCACTGCACTCCCAGCGGATTGATCGACAACGGGCAGCCCGTGACCGCCGGATTGAACGCTACATCGTCCGCCGTCCCCGCCAGGCCGTCCGGTCCCGTATCCAGCAGGTTGGTCGGCCCGTCTACAAAGATCCCGCCGCCGCTTACGTTCGCAATCTGGTTGAAGGTGATCTGCTGCGTGTCGCGCGCCGTGAAGATGTTCTCCAGCGTGTCTTCCGCCGTCTGTTTCGCGATCTGGTCTTCCTGCACCGATTGCGTCGTCGACAGCGCGTAAGCGAACGTCGCCAGCATCGCGAGCAGCCCCGTCATGATGATCACTATGCTGAACAGGACTTCAATGAGCGAAAATCCCTGCTGGTCTTTGCCATTCCGGACTTGCCGAATGTTCTTCATCGTTGGACCCATGTCGCATTACCGCCTTGATTCACCAGTTGCCATCCCCGGATCCGGCCGGTGGCCCCGAACACGGTGACCGCTCGCGAGCTGTAGAGGTTGTTGTTGATCGCTACGTACAACACGCCGCTGTTCAGGTTCCCGTTCACGTCCTGCGACGAACCGTCCGGCATGAATTTCACGTAGTTGAACCTGCCCAGTCCGATCCCCTGGCCAAAGTCGATGGCTACAGTGCCGTTTCCGAAATTGTCCGGTGGGTTCGCCGTAGGCACCCCCGCAATCGTCTGAAACTGGATGTCCGGGGCCAGAACCTGGCTCGTGATCAGCACCGGCGCCGGGTTTACGGGCGTAGCTACGTCCTGTCGCCACACCTGGATCGTGTTGGGAGCAACAAAGGTCACGACATACTGCTTCCGCTCGTCGATCGCCTGTTGCCGGTAGCGCCGCAGCAGCATGAAGCACTGGTTGTATGCCGATGTTGCCCGTGAACTCTGGTAGACCGGCTGCATCTTGAGCACAGTCACTGCAACTGCCGTCAGCGAGATGGCAACCACGATCGCCATCTCCAGCATCGAAAAGCCCCGTGCCCGTCGCGACCGCGGGTCGCTGGTCCTGAAGTGTCGCGCAAACTGTGCGGTTCGACCGCCCAATCTCATGGTTCTCTCCAATGCCTCGAGGCTTGCTGCCTTCCCAACCTGGCCGCATCAGCCAAGCGAGAACGCGCGCCCCGCACACGTTTCGGCGCCGGGCGGTTGTACCTGCTTGCATCGTAGGGACGCGTCCTGACAGCGTCAAAGTACCCCCGTACTGTCAAGTGAGTGATCTTTTGTAACGTAATGCCAACAGGGTTACGCACGGCATCAACAATGCCCTCACGCGACCCCCACTCGCCCCCATTCCTCTCATCCCCAACCTCAAAACATCCCACTTCGTCAGGCACATCCGGCAGCGTCGTTTTGGGTGCGCCTTTTGTTCTGATCGGCGAACCCGATCGGCGTTCTGTCCCCGTCCTTGGCTTTCGGTTACGCGAGTAACTTGTGGCTGCCCGGTCGTAACTCTTACGATCAGGGCCTATGGCGTTGAACAGCCTGATCGTGTGCGCAGACGACGCCACCAGCCACACCCTGCGCGAAATCCTGGGTGCCATCGGGCTCTCGATCGAGATCTGCCCCGACGTGAAGGACGCTTTTGCTCGTCTTGGTGCCCGACGCTACGATTCCGTCATCCTTGATTGCGATCGCGAACTCGAGGCCCGCGAAGTCTTGCGCCAGGTGCGCGCCTCAGAACGTAACGCCACTGCGCGCGTCATCGCCATTGCCAACCCAAATAGCAACGTTCGCGAGATGTTTGCTCTGGGAATTAACTTTGTGCTCTACAAGCCGATCTCCGAGGAGCGCGCCCGGAGCAGCCTGCGCGCCGCCCGCACGCTCATGCAGCGCGAGAAGCGGCGCAGCCGAAGGGTCGCCGTCCACGCCGGGGTCAAGCTCGACTATGCCAACGTCGAAAATGTCTCCGCTACGCTGATCGATTTGAGTGAGGAGGGAAGTGCCGTCCAGAGCGAAAAGAAGCTGCCGCCCGACTGCCGGGTGTACTTCCAGTTCGCCTTGCCCGGACACACGTCATTGATTCGTTTGGCGGCGGAGGTCGTCTGGCAGGATTCTACCGGCCGCGTCGGCATGCGCTTCGTGAATGTTCCGACCAGTTCGCGGCGTGTCCTACGCAACTGGCTGGAGTCCAATCAGCCGGCGACCGTCAGCGTCGCGCCCCAGGTGCCGCGGCCCGGGGCCATCGCAAAAACGAGCCCCGCCGTACACGAGCACAAAGATACTCTGGAGTCCCGCTTACGCTCCAAACCTGGCAATCGTCGGACCCAGTCTCGTCACACTTGCTGCCTGGGCGCCGAAGTCTACCGGCTCGGCGTGTCGGTGCCGAGTCGTTGCAACCTGACCGACATCAGCTCCGGGGGCTGCTACGTCGAAATGCCCACTCCGCTCCCTGCAGCCACCAGGGTCGAGATCGTGGTTCGCGCTGAACAGATGAAACTCCGTCTACAGGGTGTCGTGCAGTCGGTCCACCCCGGCTTCGGCATGGGAGTCCAGCTAGTTCTTAAGACCGCCGAGCACCACGATCACCTCCAGTCCCTCATCCGACTGCTCGAAGAATCCGCTCAATCCTCCGAAGTCGCCTCTCGCAACGATCCTTGGATCCGCTAGCCCCTGAACTCAGAAAACTCTGTCATCCTGAGCGCAGCGGGGCATCGCCGAACCGAGCCGAAAGCCTGCCCTGAGCTTGTCGATGGCTTGTCGATGGGGTCCCCATGCAAGCTAAATCAGTACCGGCTGCAACAGCAATGTTCTTCGAGGATCTTTAGAAACTACTGTGTGGCCGGGTGCCCCACGTTTCGCGATTCTCGAAAAGCGGGGCTCCACGACTTTTCACCTCTGGATTGTCGCCAACGACCCCAGGACGAACGACCATCGACTTGGGTCTCTACGTCCGCGACCCTGCGCCCACCGCCTCCCGAAAATACTCCAGCGACCTCCGCAGCCCACTCTCCAAATCCACCTGCGGCTCCCACCCCAGCAACCGCTTGGCCTTGCTGATGTCCGGACGCCGCTGTTTCGGATCATCCACCGGCAATGGCTCGTAGCGCAGCTTGCTCTTCGATCCCGTCACCGCCAGCACCCGCTCGGCGCACTCAAGGATTGTGAACTCTGTCGGATTCCCGATGTTCACCGGTTCATGCTCGGAAGACTTCCCCAGCCGCACGATGCCCTCGATCTCATCGCTCACATAGCAGAAACTGCGCGTCTGGCTGCCGTCCCCGTAGATGGTCAGGTCCTGGCCCAGCATCGCCTGGCGCATGAAGTTCGGCACCACGCGTCCGTCACTGATCTGCATCCGCGGACCGTAGGTATTGAAGATGCGTACGATGTGCGTGTCCACTTGGTGATACCGCGAGTACGCCATCGTTGCTGCCTCAGCAAAGCGCTTTGCCTCGTCGTACACCGACCGCGGCCCGATCGGATTTACGTGTCCCCAATACGTTTCCTTCTGCGGATGCTCCATCGGATCGCCATAGCACTCCGAAGTCGATGCCAGCAGGTACTTCGCTCCATACCTCCGCGCCAGCTCCAGCGCCTGAAAAGTCCCAACCGACCCGACCCGCAAGGTCTCAATGCCATGCTCGGCGTAATCCACCGGGCTCGCCGGGCTGGCAAGGTGGTACACCCATTCCACCGGCCCACAGTCGAATGGCTGGCACACATCTCGCTCCTGAAATTCGAAACGGGAATCCTTCCGCAAATGTTCGAGGTTGGACAACCGGCCGGTGAGCAGATTATCGACTGCAACCACCGCGCAGCCGTCGGCCAGCAATGCGTCGCACAAATGTGAGCCCAGGAAACCAGCACCGCCAGTCACCAGGGCGCGTCCTTTACTCATAGTTCTTCGAGATTTGTTTCAGGGCGCGCCCTTGAGGCGCGCCAAAAGTGCCTTCTCTCCATGCTGTCTTCAGGCGCTACGCGGTGACCCAGGTTTGTGGCACCTCCCCTGGGCGCTAACCTGGGTTCAGCTCATGAACTTCCACCTCACTCCTCCGCACGCCCCCCCCGGCCCGTCGGCAAACCCTCTGGCAACGCCGCCGCCCGCCCCACACTGTAGTAGGTGAAGCCATGCGCCGCCATCGTTTCCGGATCATACAAATTCCGTCCGTCAATCACGATCGGGTACCGCAGTTTGCTGTTCAGCCGCCGCAAATCCAAAGAAGCAAATTCCTCCCACTCCGTCAAAATCAGCAGCGCGTCCGCGCCCGCAGCCGCGTCATAAGCGTTCTCGGCAAACTCCACGCCTGTGGTCAGCACTTCCCGCGCGCGACCCATCGCCGCCGGATCATACGCCGCCAGCGTGCATCCTTCCTGCAGCAGTGCCTGCACGAGAAGGACCGCCGGCGATTCCCGGATATCATCCGTGCCACCCTTGAACGCCAGTCCCAGCACGCCCAGTCGCTTCCCGCGCAACGTCCACAGCGCCTTGCGCACCTTCCGCAGGAAGCGTTGCCTCTGCTCCTCGTTGATCCGCATCACCTCATCCAGCAACCGGAACTCGTAACCCGACTCCTTCGCCACAGAACGAAACGCCATCAGGTCTTTCGGGAAACACGATCCGCCGTAACCAATTCCCGGATTCAGAAATCGCGGACCGATACGCGAATCCGTTCCGATCCCGTGTCGTACTTGCTCCACATCGGCCCCCACCGCATCGCAGATCGAGGCCACCGCATTAATGAACGAAATCTTCATCGCAAGAAAAGCGTTCGAAGCATGCTTGATCAGTTCCGCGCTCGTCGTGCTGGTCACAATCACCGGCGGAGGAATCTGCGCCCGGTCCGGCGCCGGGATCGCCTCCGCCCGCTTGTAATACGACCCATCCGTCAGCGGCCTATAAATCTCGCACAGCACGTCCGCGCAACGTTCCGAATCTGCGCCCAGCACAATCCTGTCCGGGAACAGAAAGTCCGTCACCGCGGTCCCTTCCCGCAAAAACTCCGGGTTCGACGCGATGTCGAACGACTCGGGGGGCGCTCCGTTCCGCAGGATCACCTTCCTTACCCAGTCGCTCGTGTACACCGGCACCGTGCTCTTCTCAACCACGATCTTGTATCCGTCCATCGCGCCAGAAATCTCCCGCGCCACCGACTCCACATAAGAAAGGTCCGCGTCTCCCGTCTCGGTGGGCGGAGTCCCGACCGCCACAAAAATTGCCGCGCTCGCCCGCGTCGCTTCCCGCAGGTTATCGGTGAAGTGCAGTCGCTGACCGCGATGCCGTTGCAGCAACTCCGGCAGGAACTTCTCATGGATCGGCACCTGCCCATTGCATAGCGCCGCAAGTTTCTGCTGGTCGTTGTCTACCAGGATGACTTCATGCCCCATATCTGCGAAGCACGCTCCCGCCACCAGTCCCACGTAACCCGAACCCACTACTGCAATACGCATCTGTTACTCCTCCACAGTTCTGGCGCATCCCGCGCTCAAGCACGAGCAAGGACCTCGAAAGCTCTCTAAAATGCGCTTGTCACTCCGACGCCCTCCGCAGCGAACGCAGGAAAGCCTGCCCTGAGCGGAGTCGAAGGGGTCTGCTTCTTCCTCCGGCCGCATCGCTGGCACTACGAATTTCTAATGTAGCAGGTTCGCCGTTTCACCCCGATGGCAAAACTCACATCCTCCCGCCGGCCCGCACCCAATCGGGAAATGTTCGATGCTCACTTTCACCCGTGACCGCCGTCACCGAGTTCCCGTACGGCCCGTCGCACAATCCCGGCAGAGGAGATCGCCGTGCCCATCCTCATCATGGGTCTCATCGCCCTCGCAACTTTCGGAGTCATCGCATTCCTGCTCGCCACCGCCTCCCACGAGGAGCGCAAAGAACATCCTCCGGAGCGCTGATCTCACCTCTTAGGGTCGCATCATCACGGTCGAACTGTCATCCTGAGCGAAGTGAGGCGCAGCCGAACGCAGTCGAAGGACCCCGTGTTTGCCCGCGCTAGAAATCGGCTCGGGCAGAAATTCCTCTCGACGGGACGGGTGGGACTCCACGATGCCCTCCCCCCAGAGCTTTCCCGACGACCGACGACTAAACAAAACTCTTCCCCTTCTCCTCCCGCCCCAGAGCCACCACGGTCCCCAGCAGCAGAAGGTTCGCGATCTCAAATGCGGCCAGCGCCCACGCATAGCCCAGTCGATCCCTCAGTGCGTACTCCAGATTGTTCGTCGGGGCCGCAAACAGGATCCCCAACTGGTACGCGAACCCCGGCATCAATCCCCGCACGGCCGCTGGCGACAACTCATTCAAATGCGCCGGAATGATCCCCCATGCTCCCTGAACACCCACCTGGAGTATGCACGCGCCTGCCACCAGGACCATCAGCCGTCCTCCAAACACCCACGCCGGAATCGAGACGAGCGCTAACGCCAGCGCTAGCAGAATTGCTCGCCTTCGCCCGAAATGTTCCGAGAGCCATCCAAACGCACACGCTCCTGCCACGGCGGCGATGTTGTATGCGATTGCCACATACGAAATCGTCGCCAACGGCAGCCGATGCACCTCCTTCAAGAAATGCGGATACAAATCCTGGGTCCCATGAGACAGAAACATCATCAGCGTCATCAGCAGCACGAGATACCCGAAGATCCTCCAGTGCCCGCTCGCCGTGCGCAAGATCGCACCCACGGTCGGTGCCCGATGCTGCTTCCAAGCCTCAGACTCCTTCACCTGGTATCGGATATAAAACGCGAGCAACGCCGGAATCCCGCCCACCCAGAACATCGGCCGCCATCCCCACAGCGGCAGCACCAACCGCGCGGCCACCGCCGCCAGCAAATATCCGATCGAATATCCGCTCTGCACCACTCCCGACAGCACGCCGCGCCACCGTTTTGGCGCGCTCTCCATCGCCAGCGACGCACCCACGCCCCACTCGCCGCCCATCCCGATCCCATAAATCGCCCGCAGCACAAAAAACACGGCATAGTTCGGCGCAAACCCACAAGCCAACTCAAACAAGGAAAAAAACACCACGTTCGCCATCAGCGGACGCCGCCGTCCATACCGGTCCGCCAGCAGCCCAAACACCAGTGCCCCCACCGGACGCATCGCCAGCGTGGCTGTAATCGTAAGAATGATCTTGCTCGTCGAAACGTGGAACGCAGCGGCCAGCGTGTCCACCAAAAACACCAGTACGAAAAAGTCGAACGCATCCAGCGTCCAGCCCAGAAAGCTCGCCGAGACCGCAGGCCACGGATCGGACCGCGTCAACGCCGGTTCGCCCGGCCCCGGCCGCAGAAGGGAAGTCGCTTCTGAACTGCGCGAGGTCGATTTTCCGGAGATGGCCATCCGCTAGATCGTTCGCAGCTCCCATTTCGTACCTGAGAGCCGGCAGTTGCCCATCAGAACACGAACCCGCGAAAGCTAGCAAACGTCCCGCGCCCTCTGCCCTGTTTCCGTTTTCCGCGTTCTTTGTGCTGCAATGAGTTCTTTGCGTCTCCCGCTGTCGTTCTTCCTTGCTTCCTCGTTGGCATCAAAAATAGACCTGCCATCCTGAGCGAAGTGGGCGACAGCCGAACGCAGTCGAAGGACCCCATGCCTGTCGACCCCAACACCGGCTTGTACACAGGAATTCTCACTATTACCGCGCTGGGAGCGCCGAGAGCACTCCCGCCCCATGGCCCTTTCGTGGGGGTCTAAAACAGGCCGAAATCCTTGCCTGTTAGCGATTTACCCGTTGACATCCACAGCTTTTCCGGCCACACTCGATGGTAGAATTCGATCGAGTCGTGAGTCGTTCCCCAGCCACTCACCCAGGTTGAAGGACCCATGTCGTGCCCGGACGCCTACCGCCCTTATAATCCCTTCGAGCCAGCGCCTGACCGCGACCCCGAGCGCGACCTCTATGGCACTTTGCCTTCGGACGCGGAAGTCCGCGGCCTCGCCAGCGCTTTGGCTGCCAACGGCGGAGGCGCTTCCTCGGAAGATTTGGCTTTGGACCTCGTCCTCAATCAGATCGTCGAGCAAGCCTGTCTCGCAACCGGAGCCACCGGCGCCGCCATCGCGCTCACTCGCGACGGCGAGATGGTTTGCCGCGCCACCACCGGGCGCACCGCGCCCGACCTCGGTGTGCGCCTCGATAATGCCGGATTCTCCGCCGAGTGTCTGCGCGTCGGCATGCTCCAGCGTTGCGACGACACCGAAACCGATCCGCGCGTCGACGCCGCTGCCTGCCGCCTGCTCGGAGTGCGTTCCATCCTTGTCGTCCCCCTCTGGTATTGGGGCGAGTTCATGGGCATCTTTGAGATTTTCTCCACGCGCCCCAATGCTTTCGGTGAGCGCGATGAGCAAACGTTGCAAGCCTTGGCCTATCGCATCGTGCGCCACACCAAGCAGACCGGTGGCCAGCTCGCCGGATTCTCTTCCGAGGAACAAGAAACCGCGCCGTTGCAGGTTCCCATCGCTGAGCCCGCTCCGAGAAACCTGATGCCCGTCGAGCCTGAACAACCCGAGCCCGAGCCCGTGCGCGAACGTCCTCGCGCTCCCATCTTTGAGTTGAAAACGCCGTCATCGCCCAAGCCCCCCACTACCAAGCCCGATCCGGTGACCACCATCTTCGCCGCGCTTGCATTTGTCGTGGCCTGCCTGATTCTCGCGCTCATGGCGTATCGCGTGTTTTCGCCGCCTACCGCCGCCCAGAAAACGCCGCCGCCCGCTGCCCAGCCTCAGGAAATCGATCTGAGCCTCGCGCAGTCACCCGGGGCCTCCGTGGCCACACCCGCCGAGGCCGCTCCAGCAGCATCCGGGAACCAGGCGTCCCGGCAAGCTCCGACTGCCAACAAATCGAGCGACCCCGCCTCTGCCGCCGACGTCGTGGTGTCGGCCGCCAGCAAGAAGACTGTTCGCGCCCCTGCGCCCGCTCCTGCAGGCGGTGGCCTCGCGATATACGATGAACACGGTAAGTTGATCTACGGCTCGCCGGTTCATTCTGACGACACCGCAGCCAGCAACACGAAGAAGTCCGCGACTCCGGCCAAGACCAGCTCTGCCGCAGCGCCGGCGTCCTCGGTGAAATCCGTTGCCTCCCGCAACAAAACGTCAGCCGCCTCCGACAGTTCCAATTCCGGCCTCATCGAAGGGCGCTACGTCCGCCTCAAGCCCGACCTCGCTGAGAGTCTCCTCGACGATCGCGTCGAACCCGACTATCCCGACGCCGCCCGCCGCGCCCACATCCACGGCTCCGTCATTCTCGAAACCCTGATCGGCGCCAACGGCAAGGTCCAGGAAGTTATCCCTGTCAGCGGCCCGCCGCAACTCGCCGAAGCCGCCGCCACCGCCGTCCGCCAATGGAAATACAAACCCTTCACTGTCGACGGCCAGAAAGTCGCCATCCGCACCCAGATCACCGTCACCTTCATGCTTGCCCAGTAGTCGGACGTGGCGCGGGTGCCCTCGCCCGCGAACTGTTGGACTCTGTAGTCGCCGTCATCCTGACCGGGCTGAGGCGGAGCTGAACTCAGTCGAAAGCCTGCCCTGAGCGAAGCCGAGGGGCCCCCGTGTCCGTGAAAATCAGCAACGCCCGAATCGGCATTTCTGTTGGCATCTGTGGTTAACAAGGCGTCACAAAAGCGCCAATATGTGCCGTTTGCCTTAAACCAAGTAGGTAACGGTTGACACGCCTAGCTCCGGGCGACAGAATCCCCGCACTGCCGCGGGGTCGCCCGCCTATAGACAAGGACCCCGAGGAGGTGGGTGTGCTCGCCGCTTCCACGCTATGGGTAGACGATAGAGGTCAGGACATTGCCGAATATGCCGTCATGCTGGCCGCGATCCTCGTGATCGTCATCGGCACGATTCGGCTGGTTGGTTCGAACGCAAACCTCGCGTTCTCCAGCGCCGCCAGCGCGCTGCAGTAACTGCTCCAGCGCCACGGCCAGGGAGAATCCGATGCCGACGCGGACTCCAAAGTGCGCCCCAAAAACGCGACAGCGACGGCATATTACGTCCCTCAAGAAATGAAATCAGACACGACAATAGCGAATCGATCACCTTTTGCCAGGTCGCTTTTTGGCGCTTGCTGAAGCCGACACGGTTCATCGACTCTCCAACTGACTCCTTCGGTCTGCTTGGAGGCAAAGTGGACCCAATCAATGGGGATGGATCGGGAAAGATCATCGAAGAGAACAAAAGGTTCCGCCACAGACTGTACAAGTCGGCGGCAAACCCTTCGTGAACCGTTGCTTCGAGGATTGCCTTCTTACCTACGGTGGTGCAGCCTGAGCATGGGAGCACTCCACCTTTCAACTGCCGCATCCTGCTGAATGGCTCAGCCAGCAACACAGCCGAGGTCTTGCGGGGCCTGGGCCTCTCTATCGGTGTGCCACGAAGAATCGCGACCAGCGAGCCGGTTGACGGGTGCCCCACCCTTAACGTCGACGTTAGAGTGGGATTCCACGAACCTCTGCCTCTCGGGTTTTTCTGTCTCAACGACTCACGACTGTTTCGCTGACGACCGACGACTAACTCGAATACGCCAACTCCTTCGCCCGCTGCGCCGCCTTCACCACCGCCTTAATCAAAGTCACGCGCAGCTTGCCCTCCTCCAGTTCCATGATCCCGTCAATCGTGCACCCCGCCGGAGTCGTCACCGCATCCTTCAACAGAGCCGGATGGTCGCCCGTCTCCAGCACCACCCCCGCCGCGCCCAATGCCGTCTGCGCCGCCAAGAGAGTCGCCACATCCCGAGGCAGCCCGACCTTCACTCCTGCCTCCGCCAGCGACTCAAGAATGATGTAGATATAAGCTGGCCCGCTCGCCGACAACCCGGTCACCGCATCCATGTGCTTCTCATCGACCACCACCGTGCGTCCCACCACGCGGAACAATTCGCTCGCGATCTCCAGATGCTGTGCCCCCGCATGCGCTCCCTTGCACAAAGCCGTCATCCCCTGCCCAATCACGCACGGAGTATTGGGCATCGCCCGTACTACCGGAACCTTTCCGCCCAAAGCATTCTCAATCGCCGCTGTCGGCACCGACGCCGCCACCGAGATCACCAACTGCTCTGGCCGCGCGCTCGGCCGGATCTCCTCCATCAATCCCTGCACCACCTGCGGCTTCACGCACACCAACACAATGTCGGCCTTCTTCGTTGCCGCCACATTGTCGGTGATCACCGAAATCCCCAGCTTCTTCCCCAGCGCGCCCGCCCGCTCATCATGCGCCACGGTCGCAGTGGTCAGTTTCGGCGAAAGCAGCTTCTTCTCCAGAAGCGCCTTCACCAGAATCCCACCCATCTTCCCCGCGCCGAGTACGGCAACCCGCTTCTCTGCCAAATTTCGAGCCATTCCCCCCTCCATCCCGCATGCGATACAACTCTGCTTAAATCACCTCTGGATCACATTTTCATCCTGAGCGAAGTGAGGCGAAGCCGAACGTAGTCGAAAGGACCCGGTCTTTGCCAAGTCCGCCACCGGCGCACGAAGGAATTTTCGCCACAGGCTGCGTCAATATCCTAGCGTCGCGTTTCTTGCGACGTTAGGATGGATTCCACAAACCTCGCAGTCCTGGGCCTTTCCCAACGACCAACCACCAACGACTAGCCACCCCACTCCCACGCCTTCTCCGCCATGTCCACCACCGCCCTCCCCACCGCCAGTGAGGCCGTCGCCGCCGGCGATGGCACATTGTACAAATGCAGCATGCGTTCGCTCAGCGAAAATTGAAAATCGTCCACCAACGCTCCCGACCGATGGATTGCCTGTGCCCGCACCCCCGACCCGCCGGAAACTAAATCCTCGTCCCGGACCTCCGGCACCATGCGCTGCAAGCCCGCCACAAACGACGCTTTGCTCGCCGCCCGCCACGCTTGGTCCGTCCCCATGCGCCAATGCTTGAGCGCCACCCGCCAGAATCCCGGGAACGTCAGCGACTCCCACGTGTCCCGCACACTGAGATCGCTCACCCGATACCCCTCACGCTTGAACGCCAGCACCGCGTTCGGACCGGCATCGACGGTCCCATAAATCCGTCGCGTGAAATGCACCCCCAAAAACGGAAACCGCGGGTCTGGCACCGGATAAATCAAAGCCCGCACCAAGTCTGCACGCGCAGGAACCAGGTCGTAGTACTCCCCGCGAAAGGGAACAATCTGCACCTCGGGCCGCTCGCCCGCCATCCGCGCAATGCGATCACTAAACAACCCGGCACAGTTGATCGCCCACTGTGCTGCCACCGCTCCCGTCGTACTCTCCAGCACGACTTCGTTCGCTCCCTGCCGCACACCCGTCACTGCGCTTCCAGTTCGCACCACAGCACCCTTCGCCGTCAGCAGCTCCTCATGCTTCTCGCAAACCTTCGCGTAGTCCGTCACGCCCGTCCCCGGCACATGCAACGCCGCCACGCCAGTCGCATGTGGCTCGATCTCGCGCAGTTCTTCCGGCCCCAGCATGCGCAACCCCGGCACGCCGTTCGCCTGCCCCCGCGCAACCAAATCCTTCAGCCGCGGAACCTCTTCCGCTGAGGTCGCAACGATCACCTTCCCGCACACCTCATACGGAACGCCGTGCTCGCGGCAAAACTCCACCATCGCCGCCGCTCCCTCCACGCAAGTCCGCGCCTTGATCGATTCCGGCTTGTAGTACACCCCCGAATGGATCACCCCGCTGTTGTGCCCACTCTGATGCGACCCCACCCGCGCTTCTTTCTCCAGCACCAGCACGCGCATCCACGGAAACCTGCAGGCCGCCTCCCGCGCCACTGCTAGCCCAACAATCCCGCCACCAATTACAGCAATGTCGTACCGTTCAGTCATATCGCACCAATCTCAGCAATTTGTTCGCCGTTTGTAGCCCGCGGGAACTTCCCCTCAGCCGTGAAAGGCCGACGCCCGCGTCCCGGCAAACTTTGCGCCACTGCATGACCTCTCAGGATAAGCGCACTTGCCGCCCATTCCGCAAGGACGGAAAACACACGACAAAGGATGTGCACGAGAAAAGGATGTGGAGAGGCAAAAGAATTTAGACTTCACGAAGAGGGCGCCCAAGACGAGGCAAGTCCATCAAAGGATTGTCATCCGGAGCGCGGCGAAGGACCTGCTCTTTGCCAAGGCCGAACTAAAGTCGGGTGCCGCATGTTTGCTCATTCTTTGCGCAAACGTGGGGTACCACGAGCCTCATCCCCTCGGGTTTTCGCCGCCGCCGAATGACCGGTGACTGCCTTGCTGACGACGGAAGACTGACGACTAATTCACCACTAGCACCGCCGCCGTCGTCTGCACCACACTCCCCGCCGTCGCCGTCACCGTGACCGTGTACGTCCCCGAAGGAGTCGGCGCCTCGATCATCACCTGGGCAGTATCCGACCTCGTCACGTCCGCCTGCGACACGGCCGAGACCATTACCGTCGCCGGGTTCGGCACCGCCGCTGGCGCGGTGTACAGGCCGCCGGCGTCAATCGTACCTGTCGCAGGACTGCCTCCCATAGCCCCGTTCACCTGCCATGTCACCGCGGTATTCGTCGATCCGGAAACCGCCGCCGTGAACTGCTGCGTCTGAGCGGGAAACTTGCTTGCCGATGACGGACTCACTCGCACCGACACCAGGCCGCCACCTCCACCGAACCCGCCACCGCTCCCCCCACTGCCCCCGCACGAAGTCAGAATCAGAGTGCTCACCACCAGCAGCACCATCAGGACGGCAGCGTTTTTCCGCACACTCGGCCGCCGCACGAACCCGCCCACCATCATCGCCACCGCCGAAGCCCACAGCACAAATGGCATTCGCGATCCAGTCTTCCTTTTCCCCGGGTCGCTCCGCGCAAGCTCTGCTTGGGCGGGCCTTTGAATCGAAGCAAGCCGCAACGCCGCTTTCCCCGGTCCCAGCGTGCTGATCGTCAGCGTTACGGTCTGCGCCCCACTGGCCCCCGCCGCCACAGACGGATTCGAGCACGTCGCCCCTGCCGGCAATCCCGAACACGTGATGTTCACCACACTCGGGAAGGTCGTCGATCCCACAGGAGTCACCTCAAGCGTGTACTGCGCACTCTGTCCTGCATTCAGCGTCTGCGGCAAAGTGCTGTCTGCAATCGTCAGCGTGAACAGTGAATTGAACGTCGCGGAGGCCGTGTGCGCCACATGCGCCGCATCGGTTCCGGTTCCATTCACGTTGAAGTTGTACGCTCGCGCCAGGTCACTCTGCGTCGTCAGCGTGAATGCCGCCCCCGCCACCGTGGGCGTCACCGGGTTCGGCGACACTGTACAAGTCGGAGGCATCTCCGCCCCACAACTCAAATTCACCGCGCTCGCATACCCGTTCCTTGCTTGCAGCGTCCCATTGAAGGTCGCCGCCGAATTCACCGTCGCCGACTGCGGAGAGTTGCTGATCGCCAGCGTGTAATCGGCTGCTGGCGCGGTCACCGTCAGGCTCACACTCTGTGTCTTCGCCGTTGGATCCCCCGAGGCGTTCGCCGAAATCGTGATCGCCGCGGTGCCCAGCGCCGCACTCGGACTCGCCGTGAAGGTCAAAGTCACCGTCTCTGGCAAAGCCGAGACCGAAGCCGACGGCGCGAAGTTGCACGTCACGCCCGCTGGTATGCCCGTCGGACACGACAGCGTCACCGTCCCGCTGAACGCTGCGCCGCCTGACACCAGGAACGTGATACCTTGGGATGCGTTTCCCTGCTGTACCGAGACGCTTGCCGGTGAGGGTGCTCCTATGTCCACCACCTGCAGCGTGACCGCCGCATCATGCGTGGTCGAGCCCGCATCCGTTCCCACGCCATTTACATTGAAAAAATAGTCCTGCACGATGCCCGAGGCGCTTACCGTGAAGGCCGCTCCCGTCCCGGTCGGCGTTTGGCTCGCTGGACTCGGTGTACAGACCGGCGGCCCCGTCGTCCCCGCCGTGCAACTCAGATTCACTGCGCCCGCATATCCGTTTAAACGCCGTCAACGTGCCGTGGAAGGTCGCGCTCTGGCCAGGGAAAATCGTCTGCGGAGAATCCGAAATCGCAATCGAATAATCCGGAGTCGTCGGTGCCTGCAGGTCGTACTGCCAGATGCCCCGCCCATACGTCGACGCCCGCAGCAGCTTCTTCCCGCCGCTGTTGAATAACCGCAGCGTCGTTACCGGCACGTTGGGCAAGAATCCGGAACCTCCTTGCCCTTCCTCCGGTCCCACTTCGCTCCAGCTCGGGGCGTTCGTGCTGCTCACAAAAACGCCAACGTCGGTCCCCACGTAAAGCACGCCCGCCTGCGGATCCACCAAAAGAGAATTTGCGGGAGCGTCTTCAAGATTGCTGGGCGCGGTACCGTCGAACGCGTTCCAGGTCTGGCCCGCGTTCGTCGTCTTGAACACGTGCTCCACGTGAAAGCCCATGATCGCCACGTACGCCGTTTGCCCCGTCGCATCCGAAGGATCGATGGCAATTGCCGAGACCGGAAATTCCCCCGGGTTGATCGACCCCGTCCGGTCCGCCATCAGCGTCCCCACAGGTGGTGTGCCCGCATTGGTCGTCACAAACACGCGTCCGCCCGTCACATTCGACACGTTGCTTCCGGGCCCCAACCCATCTGTTCCCGCGTACACCACCTTGGAAGCCTGACTCGGCGGGCTGCCTGGAGCCGCCGCCAGCGATCGCACCAGGTTGACCTCGCCGCCGCTGCAGGCGGTGCCGTCGCCCGTGTCGAAATTGTTGCTCAATGCGGTGTAGGTCCCACTCGAGGTTGCGGGCCCGCCTCTCCACACCCGGCACGTTCCCAGCAGCAACTCCGAACTCGTTTGCGGATCGAGCATGTACGGAAAGTAAAACGCCCCGTCGTCGTTCCCCACCTGCCCGCTCGTAACCACCAGCTGGAACGAGTTCGCGTTGCAGTTGATCCCCGATCCGCAGTGGTAGAGGAACAGTCCGCCCGGCCCCACGTCCGAGCCCGCCGTGAACCAGTCTGTCGGCGTCGTGGGGCTGATCGCGTTGTATCCGCCGTCGCCCCCCATCGCATTCAGCCAGGTCAAACTCGTCCCGGCCGACGCTGTTGAAGGCGAGCCGTTGTCCTGCGTCCCTCCCAGCATCGTCGCCGGGTCCGTCGGATGCACGGAGAACGACACAAATTGCGTCATCGACCCCAGCGTGCCATTCAGATCGTCGAACGCATTCGGATTGCCGCCGCACGTCCCGGTGGTTAATCCCGTGTATCCATCGAGCGCGCGATACACGCCGCCGTCGTTGGCGAAGTACATCAACTCCGTGTTGCTGGGGGTGACCACGCCGGCCAGGTGGTGTTGGTCGGGATGCACGTTCGCAATCGACAGGCACCCTAGGTTATAGACATGTGTGAGGTTCAGGAACGAACAGCTGGGAGCGGACGGGTTCGTGATCCGGCACTTGTATATGTTGATCGTCCCCGCGTACAGGTCGGTACCCGATCCGTCCGGCAACGCAGCGATCTCCAGGTTGTAGGTGCCCTGGTCCACACCGCAACCGTTGTTCGTCCCGTCGCCGCAGTTGGTGATTCCGTCGTCCGTGATCTTGTTCCACGAAGTAGTTCCCGCATTCAGGTTCTGCCAGACGCCGACGTCAACCTCCGAGAATGTGTTCGGGTCGATGGCGACCACCCACGTGTACATCTCGAAGCGCCCGGGGACCACCGTCAGCTCAGCGCGATAGATAGGGCACGCCGATGGCGTCGGTGGCGCCGGCG
>Ga0306924_10000216_pt1 | contig 44933 bp, 42 predicted proteins | sample sta12Can44000111_FD_203756 | JGI IMG/M metagenome (GOLD analysis project Ga0306924, IMG submission 203756) | Lab enrichment of tropical soil microbial communities from Luquillo Experimental Forest, Puerto Rico - statanox.12C.anox.44.000.111 (v2)... | ecosystem: Environmental > Terrestrial >... | reverse complement strand
CAGGTAGGCGGAACCTAAGGGACACGGCGCCAGACCTCGACCCTACTTTTAGGGGAGGCGATGGAAACGTCGGCATCATTCGAAGCCCGGTCCGCGCCATTGCCTTACCCGACAACCGGCATGAATGTCGCGGTCTCCCATCGTTGTATGAGAGCCGTGATTTCCGATTCGCGGGCTTTGGCGTAAGATAACCGATGCGCTCGCAGGAGACCAATCGACAGTGCCTGAACTTCGTAAAGATCCCATCGTAGGCCGATGGGTAATCATCTCGACTGACCGCTCGAAGCGCCCAACCGATTTTGTAAGGGAGTCGGTGAAGCTGAAGGGCGGATTTTGCCCTTTTTGTCCCGGCAACGAAAGCAAGACACCTTCCGAAGTGCTTGCTTACCGTCCGAACGGCGCCGGGCGCGATGCCCAGGGTTGGACGGTTCGTGTAGTGCCCAACAAGTTTCCGGCACTGCAGATTGAAGGCAGCCTGAACCGCTCGGCCGATGGCATGTTCGACAAGATGAACGGCATCGGCGCGCACGAAGTCATTATTGAGACGCCGGACCATAACGAGACGCTGGCATCGCTGCCCGAAAAGAGGATTGAGGATGTGCTGTGGGCCTTCCGCGACCGCATCCTCGATCTGAAGAAAGACAAGCGCTTCAAGTACATCATGATCTTCAAGAACCATGGCGCAGCCGCAGGAGCAACGCTGGAACATGCCCACGGGCAGTTGATTGCGTTGCCCATCGTGCCCAAGCATGTGCTGGAAGAACTTCAGGGAGCTGAGGACTATTACAGGTTCAAGGAACGCTGCGTGTTTTGCGATATTATCCGGCAGGAAACCGATGAGGACGTGCGCGTGGTAGCGGAAAATGAGGGATTTCTGACGGTAGCTCCGTATGCCCCGCGATTTCCCTTCGAGACGTGGGTGCTGCCGAAGAAGCATGCCTCGGCGTTCGAGGCGTCATCGTCGCAGACGTTTGAGCAACTAGCGCGAGCCCTGAAGAATCTGCTGCAACGGGCCGATACGGTGCTCGACAATCCTGCGTACAACATGGTGATCCACACCGCTCCAGTGCAGGAAGGGCCGATGGAGCATTACCACTGGCATGTGGAATTCATGCCGCGGCTTACCAAGATTGCCGGATTTGAGTGGGGCAGCGGGTTCTATCAGAATCCGACTCCCCCAGAGGAAGCAGCGCAATACCTACGTGAGACGAGGGTAAAGACGCAAGTGCCGGCGGTGGTGGGATAGTTTTCTGTATCGCAAAGATGGAAAGAAGGGAGGAAGCCTGATCGAAGAGGTCAGGCTTTTATTTTTTCTACGACGTCCTATTCCTGCCGATCTTGAAATTCCTCGTACCAGGCCATCTGGATGGCTTCGAGCTTCGATTCGTTCGACATTTTTGGGTCGTCTGTGAACGCAGGAAGTTCCGTTACGTAGCGATGCAGGTCGGTGAAACGGAGTTCCAGCGGATTCTGCTCAGGGAATTTGTCAGCCAGCGTCAGCCCGATGTCCTCGGCGTCATCCCAGGTGAGTTGTTCGGCCATCAGTGACCTCCTCCTTCCGAAACGTAGTTGCGGTTCCATGCGGGCACTTCAACCACGATTTCGCCGGGCTTCTCGATCACGCTCTGGCAGCCCAAGCGCGAATCGAGTTGCAGGTCGGCGGCCATGTCGAGGCGATCAGCCTCGTCGTCTTCCATCTCGCTCAGCAGTTCCTTCCCCCTCTTCACCACAACGTGACAGGTCGTGCAGGCGCAGTTGCCACCGCAAGCGTGCTCGAGGTGAAAGCCGAAATTCATGGCGACGTCGAGAATCGACTCCGGCTTGCCGTGCTCCTGATAAGGAAGCTTGCGGTGTTCAAACTCGAATGTTTTGTTCTCGGGCAGGAACGTAACCTTAACGGTATTTGTTCCGGGGGCCTCGATGGTTGCCGCTCCACTGCCTTGGTTTTTTTCGTCTGCCATAAGTCCTCTATTGCTCAATCTCAGCTTTAGCGATGGGATGTGGCGCGGCCGGGCCTTCGCCCACGTCGGCCGTGTCCATCCTTTTGCCTTTCAGTGCGGTGCTGACGGCGCTGTCCATCATCAGCTCGGCCAAATGCATCGTGGCTTGATTCAGCGCGTCAATCGCCGTGCGAATCGCATGATAATCATCGCCGGGCATAACCGCCTTCAGCGCATTCTCCAACTTGCCGATGGCTTCCCGTTCGCGCGAGCTGAGCTGCTCCCACGCGGGACTGCTGCGACCCTTTTCCAGTGCGGCGAGAATTGTGTTCGCCTCGTTACGGGCCTCGATGACCTGACGTTTCGCAAAGTCTTCTTCCGCATAGTCGAAAGACTCAAGAATCATGTTCTCGACTTGCTCGTCGGTGAGGCCGTAGCTGGGCTGGACTTCGATCTCGGCTTCCTTGCCGCTGCGGGCCTCGCGCGCCGAGACGTGCAGGATTCCGTTAGCGTCGAGTAGGAACTTCACTTCGACACGCGGCAGCCCGGCTGGCATCGGCGGAATGCCCTTCAGATCGAAACGAGCCAGGGAGCGATTATCTTTTGCCAGTTCACGCTCGCCCTGCACAACGTGAATGGCAACGCTGGTCTGGCCTTCCACTCCTGTGGTGAAGTGCTCGGTAGCCGACTCGGGAACGGTCGAGTTGCGGTGAATGATCTTCACCACGCCGCCGCCCAGCGATTCGATGCCGAGCGAGAGCGCTGTGACGTCGAGCAGCAGCATTTCTTTGGTGGCTTCTGAGCCGCCACCCAGAATGTTTGCCTGCACGGCCGCGCCCAGAGCAACAACTTCGTCCGGATTCAGCTCAGAGTGCGGAATGCGCTGGAACTGCTCCTCCACCAAGCGGCGAATCAGCGGAATGCGCGTGGAGCCTCCGACAAGGACTACTTCCCCAATCTGTTTTGCCTCGAGCCCGGCATCTCTCATGGCCTGCCGTACAGGAGCGAGCGTGCGATCGGCAATCGGCTTAATGAGCTGTTCGAATTGTGCGCGGGTGACGGTGCGCTGATAGCGCGTTCCGTCAGGCAATTCGAAATCAAGCGCGGCTTCCGTTTGTGACGAGAGCGCGATCTTGGCTTCGATGATGTCCTTGCGAATGCTTTGCACGGCCTCGCCGTTGTGGCGAACGTCAATACCGAGATCACTCAAAATATCGTTCAAAGCGATGGTAATCAGCAGGTTATCGATATCGTCACCGCCAAGATGTGTGTCGCCGTTGGTGGCTATGACTTCGAAGATGCCTTCATGCAGCTTGAGAATCGAAATGTCGAACGTCCCGCCGCCGAGGTCGTAAACCGCAATCGTCGCAGTATCTTTCTTGTCGAGACCATACGCGAGAGAAGCCGCGGTCGGCTCGTTCACCAGGCGCAGGACTTCCAGACCGGCAATGCGGCCAGCATCTTTGGTCGCCTGGCGCTGCGCATCGTTGAAGTACGCAGGAACCGTGATGACGGCTTTCGTAACCGGCGCTCCGAAATAACGCTCGGCGTTTCGTTTGAGCTGGCGCAGGATGAACGCCGAAATCTCGGGCGGTGTGTAGGTCTTGTTCCCCAGCTTGATGCGCAGCACTTCGCCGGGCGCTAGGTCATCGGCGAGGCGAAAAGGAAAGAGCTTGAGCTCATCCTGAATGTCTTCCACGCCGCGACCCATAAGGCGCTTCACGCTGTACACAGCGCGCTCAGGCGTCTCGATGAGGTACTTCCGTGCAGGATTGCCAACCATGATCTGATCGCGCTCGTCTAGAGCGACGACAGACGGCACGAGGTTCGAGCCGTCTTCACCGGGGATAACAGCCGGGTGATCGTTCTCCATATAGGCGACCAGTGAGTTGGTGGTGCCGAGATCGATGCCGATGATGCGGTCGCTTGCCATGATCAGCTTTCCAGGACCTCGTCGATTTCGCGCAGCAGGTTGCGAATGTAGGATCGGCGATTCAGCACGGCGAGCAGAGCGTCGAGGGCGGCCTTGCGGTCTGTATTAGGCACAGTTTCGCTGGCAGCACGATCGAATAGCGCATCCCATCGATCCCACTCGGTTTTAAGATCACCGAGCATGGCAGCCTGCTTCTCTTCCAAGTGTTGCTTCGTATTGTGCAGCTCGCGCGCAAGGTCGGGATCGTCTTCGCCCATCTTCTTTTCCATTCGCAGCTCTTCGAGTTGCATGTTGAGCTCGAAGACCTCTTCCAGCAGATCAGGCGGGACGACCGGTTTCTTCATTGCCCCTGATTTGCGCGCCTCTTCGGTTGCTGCCTTCGACTGTTCCTCAAGCTGCACGCCATGCAGGCGCAGCAGATATTCCGTACGCGAAATAGGGTCTTTCAGCGTGCGGTACGCGTCATTCAGTTGCGAGGTCTTTTCCAGGCTCCACTCCTGCTCCTGGCGGTTGGCTTTGGCGTTGATGTCGGGGTGGAGCTTGCGGCTCAGGGCGTAGAAGTCGCGCTCCAGCAGCGCGGTATCAAGGTTTAGCTTCTGGGGCAGAGCAAAAAACGTGAAGTAATCCACCGGCGCAGGAGGTTGCACTTTCCCGCACTCCTGGCAGTAATGCGCCGCGCGCATGGCTCCGCAGGAATAACAGGTATTCGTTGCTGGTCGCGCTGTGGCGTCGATGATTACGCCGGACTTTTCGGAATTTCGGGTCGTAGCCATATTTCATGCTCAGAACTACGCGGCGCTCAAGCGCCGCGCGACTTGCCAAAATTCAACGGGATCTCTGGGCAAGTGCGGATTATGAGAATGAGCTGCCGCAGCCGCAGGACTTTTTGGCGTTCGGATTCTGAAATACGAAACCCTGATGCATCAGGGTTTCTTCATAATCCAGAATCATGCCGTGTAGGTAGATGAAAGACTTGGGATCGACGAACACACGAACGTCCTCAAACTGAAACACGCGATCGCGCTCGCGCGGCTGCGTGTCGAAGCGGATGTTGTAGCTCAGACCAGAGCAGCCGCCACCCTGCACTCCTAGCCGCAGCCCGCCTTCGGCGGGAGAAATGTTCTCCTTTGCCATGGCGGAGCGGATGCGCGCCAGCGCCGTGCCCGTGACCTGGATGCCCTTGACAGCAGTGGCCGTCGCCGTAGCCTGTGCGGGATTGTCGATGTTCACCGTCGTCATGTCGTGATTCGCCGCGCCCCATGGCGCGGCCCTCTCCGATTTCAGTCTACGCCGGCTGCACGACGTTCGCGTGCTGAACAACAGGGGCGGACTTTTCCTGCCCCTGCTTCTGCTTCCAGTCGCCGATGGCAGCACGGATGGCATCTTCCGCCAGCACAGAGCAGTGGATCTTCACCGGAGGCAGCGAGAGCTCCTTCACGATCTCGGTATTCTTAATCTCGAGGGCCTCGTCCACTGTCTTACCCTTCACCCACTCGGTAGCCAGTGAAGACGACGCGATCGCCGAGCCGCAGCCGAAGGTCTTGAACTTCGCATCCTCGATGATGTTGGTCTCGGGGTTGACCTTGATTTGCAGCTTCATGACGTCGCCGCACTCCGGCGCGCCTACCAGTCCGGTGCCCACCTCAGGGCTATTCTTGTCGAGCGAGCCCACGTTGCGGGGATTGGTGTAGTGATCGAGAACCTTGTTACTGTATGCCATGTGTCTCTCCTAAAAAGTTCTCCACGAGGCTAAAGCCCCTCAAATAAAGTGGTGCCTTTTGCGCAGGCCTGAAGACCCACTCTAGCTAAAATCAGTGGGTCGGCTCTGCTGCCCAATGTACTTTCGTCAAGTCGATGCCTTCCTTCGCCATCTCGTAGAGCGGCGAAAGTTCACGCAAACGGGTTACCGTCTCCACGACGCGATTGGCGACATAGTCTACCTCGGCCTCAGTGTTGTAGCGGCCCAGACCAAAGCGAATCGAGCTGTGCGCCAGGTCATCGCCGGCGCCTAGAGCCTTCAATACATAAGATGGCTCCAGCGTCGCAGAGGTGCAGGCCGAACCGCTGGACACCGCAATATCGTTGATGCCCATCAGCAGAGACTCGCCTTCTACATAGGCGAAGCTGATGTTCAAATTGTTGGGCAGGCGGTGCTCCATAGAGCCGTTGATGTAGACCTCGTCGAGCTGGCCCATGATCTTTTCCCTCAACCGATCGCGCAGCCCCCTCAGCCGCTTGCCTTCTTCTGCCATCTCTTCGTTCGCGATGGCGCAAGCCTTGCCGAGTCCCACGAGGCTGGGAACATTCAGCGTGCCGGAACGCATGCCGCGCTCGTGACCTCCGCCGTCGATCTGCGCAACCAGCTGCACGCGCGGGTTCTTGCGACGAACATACAGAGCGCCCACGCCCTTCGGACCGTAAATCTTGTGACCACTGATGGAGGCAATGTCCACGTTGTCCTGAATAACGTTGAACGGAACCTTGCCTACGGCCTGCACCGCGTCAGTGTGAAACAACACGCCCCGCTCATGACACATCGCTCCGATCTCGCGGATCGGCTGCAACACACCGATCTCATTGTTGGCGGTCATGATGGTGACAAGAATGGTCTTGTCATCCATGGCACGCTTCAGGTCGTCGAGGTCGATGCGGCCGTCCTTTTGCACCGGCAGGTAAGTCACGCGGAAGCCGTACTTCTCCAGTCGCTTGCAAGTGTCGAGCACGGCCTTGTGCTCGGTGGCCTGCGTGATGATGTGGTTGCCCTTCTCGCGGTACATCTCGGCTGCGCCCTTGATGGCCAGGTTGTCGCTCTCGGTAGCGCCGGAGGTGAAGATAATCTCCTTCGTGTTGGCGCCGATGAGCTTGGCGATGCGTTCGCGAGCTTGCTCGGTAGCCTGCTCTGCTACCCAACCGAACTCGTGGTTGCGGCTGGCAGCGTTGCCAAAGAGCTCGTTAAAATAGGGCATCATCTCTTCCACAACTCGCGGGTCGGGACGGGTAGTGGCATGGTTGTCCATGTAGATGGGCAGCTTTACATTCCCGTTACCACTCATGACATCTGCGCTCATAATTGCCGTAATCTCCTAAACCTTTTCTGCCGTGTCAGATGACCAGCCAAGAGTCACAAGCTCCGGCGCTGACTCCGGTTCGGATTCGATCATGTCCCATATGGTTAGTTTGTTCAGAACTTCTTCAATCGTGCGACTCACCTTCAGCAGGGGCCCGCGAACCGTGCAACGGTCGCTCTGATCGCAATCCGAGTCGGCTGCACTGCATGAAGTTATGAACAAAGGACCTTCTATCGTGCGAATCACCTCGTACGCGCTGATCTTCTTGGGATCGCGTGCCAGAACGTACCCGCCATTCGTGCCGTACTGAGCCGTCAGCAACTTGGCCTTTGCCAGCCTCTGCAGGATCTTGGCAAGTGCCTCCTGCGGAATGCTGTACATTTCAGCCAGGTCTTTGGCGCTGCAAGCCCCCAAGTCAGCATGTTGCGCCAGATGGCGCAAGGCAATCAGCCCGTAATCCGCTTTCTTGGTGAGCTTGAGCAAGTTCTAACCCCCTCGGCAGTACCCTTGGACGAATTGCCGACCAATTGGGTCGCAATTTAATTGTAGCCATCCAGGCCGCTGAAATGCAAGCCTTTCCAGCCAATGCAACCGATTGGCAGTAAGCGGTAAGCTTATGAGGCTGAATGGCTTGCTAATTGGCGATAAATATCGTCGGATATCGTGTGGCAGGGATGCCCTGCGATGCCCTTTCAGACAGTTTAGGGAACGAATTCATCTGGCCTTCGGGAAGTGAAGTAGAGATCCCAATTCCATTTCTTGGTCTTCGCTGGTCGCCTCTCGTTAGGGCAGAAGGGTTAAGACACTGGCCGAACCGGTTGAGACGAACAGCCAACAGCCAAGAGCGAACAGCCGCTGATGGCCCAAGGTGACATATACGAACACTTCCACGTGTGGCGCGATTTTCACATTCCAGTCGCGAGAAATGCTTGACATGATGTGCCGCGGGGCTACAATACCGCTCAATTCGCAGCTGCCCCGGGGGGTCGGGCGAGGTGTTATGAGCTATATCCAACCGACCAACACAACTCACAGTTATCCCCAGAGCGAGACAATGGCCCACCCTTGCCTTCATCCTCGAGTCCAGGTGGTGTCGCGCGACGAAGATTCGGAATTCGTGGAGTGCCTCGAATGCCGAGAGATCTTCGAATCGAGCGAATTCCGCGACATGGAGATTGAGGCGAAGATTCCCACCGAAGAAGAATAGGCCGTCGAACAATCCAAAGCTTGTGCGAGAGGATAGAGGTGTGTCCAAAGGCCGCTTTTCGCTCTTGGCTTGATTCTTATCCCAAACGCAAACCTGCATCGGACGAGACATCGGCGGGGGCGAGCTCGCCGGCGAGAAACCTCGGATAGGCTGCTGCGGCAATCATGGCCGCGTTGTCCGTCGAGAGCTTGCGAGAAGGGAAGAACACTGGGAGAGCTTCTTCGGCGGCACGGTTTTCGAAGGTCTCGCGCAACTCGCTGTTGGCAGCGACGCCGCCGGTAACCATCAGCGTCGCGACTCCGTGGTCGACAGCGGCCGCCACCGTCTTACTAACAAGGTCATTTACTACGGCGTGTTGGAATGATGCGACGAGATCGAGCGTCTGACGATCGCAATGGGCAAGGCAGTCTTCTGGTTTCAGTTTCGCGATCGATTTGATAGCCTCGCGGCGGCGCTGGATACTCTCCGCCATGACATGCACTTCAACATACCTCAGCACGGCAGTCTTGATGCCGCTGTAGGAGAAGTCAGTGCGCAGTTCGTCAGGCGAATGGCGGTTTTCCGGGTTGCGGTCACGGTGCTTAATCTGCGCAAAGGGAAACTTTACAGCGTCGGGATCGCCATGCTTCGCCAGGAAGTCGATGACCGGCCCACCGGGGTAGCCAAGCTCCAGTAGCTTCGCGACCTTGTCGAAGGCCTCTCCGGCAGCGTCGTCACGCGTGTGGCCAATGTTCCTGTAGGTCCAAGCGGAGTTGCGGCGTTCGGCGAGATAAAGGTGCGTGTGGCCCCCGCTGACCACCAGAGCGAGAACCGGGAATTGGAGCTCGGTGTTGCCGTTTTGCCGCTCCTCGAGCAGCACAGCGTGGATGTGACCTTCTAGATGATTCACCGCGATGAGCGGCTTATCGACCGCGAATGCCAGCGCCTTGGCATAGCTCAGGCCGACAAGCAGCGAGCCGGCGAGGCCTGGGCCTTGGGTGACCGCAATCGCATCGATCGTTTCATACGTTTTGCTTGCGTCTTCTAGCGCTTTTCGTACGACAGGAACGATGGCCCGCAGATGTTCGCGCGAGGCCAGCTCGGGGACAACCCCTCCGTAGGGATGGTGTGTCGCAATCTGCGAATAAACCACATTGGAGATGAGCTCTTCGCCCGACCGCACGACAGCAGCAGCCGTTTCGTCGCAAGACGACTCGATGCCGAGGATGTAGGTGTCAGCCACCCATCCATTTTACGGCCGAGCACTGGACGTATTGGTTAGTGCGAAGTCTCAGGAGTCGTCATGTGCAGGCTAGAGGTTGCATCTTACAGCTTTGGCAAAAATCCCCGCCGCAATAAAATCAATGGTCCAATGAGTAACGCTGGCAGCGCCTACACGTGGCTGCCGCTCTTGCGGTCAGCCACATAGAAGCAATCTGCCATCATCACTCCTCCACTGATTTACGAATTGAAAAAGACTAGCACGATGGCGAACGAGGATCGGGAAGACTACAAATATCTTTGATTTAACCCTGCCTTCCTCACGCACCACAAAAATGCCGAAGCTCACGACGCGGGCTTTAGAATCTCTTCATGTCCATTCGCCCATTCGCCGTTGATGTGGTCCGCGAGCTCCGTCGGCACGGCTTCCAGTCATACCTGGCGGGAGGCTGCGTGCGCGACATGCTGTTAGGACATGAACCGACGGACTACGACGTCACTACTGACGCCACTCCCGACCAGGTGATGCGCATCTTTCCCGAGACCTACGCCGTAGGCGCACAGTTTGGCGTGGTCCTGGTGCCGGTGCCGAAGGATGGACGTGAATTCGGTCCCGCAGGACCTCCGCATCCCGTCGAGGTTGCAACATTTCGTTGCGACGGCATCTACTCCGACGGCCGGCATCCCGACCAGGTGCAATATTCCAAATCGCCGCAGGAAGATGTCCGGCGCCGCGACTTCACCATCAACGGTTTACTTATGGATCCGCTGGACGGCTACCGAGTGCTCGATTTTGTCGGCGGGCGAGCGGACCTTGATGCGGGTGTCGTACGTGCCATCGGCCAGGCCGAGCGCCGCTTCCAGGAAGACAATCTGCGCATGTTACGCGCGGTCCGCTTTGCAGCGCGTTTCGAATACAGGATCGACGCCGCGACTTTCGCGGCGATCCAAAAGCTCGCAACCGGCGTTCACCAGGTCAGCCGCGAGCGCGTGCGCGACGAGCTTACGAAAATGTTGACGGAAGGCCACGCGCGGCGTGCCTTCGAGTTGCTCGACAACTCGGGGCTTCTGGGAGAAGTATTGCCCGAAATCACGCGCCTGCGGGGTGTGGAGCAGCCGCCGCAGTTTCATCCCGAGGGCGACGTATTTGTGCACACCATGCTCCTGTTAGCGCAATTGCCGGCGAACGTGCCGCGCACACTGGCTTGGGGAGCGCTGTTGCACGACGTCGGCAAGCCCGCAACCTTTCGGCTGGCTCCCGATCGCATTCGCTTCGACGGGCACGTGGAAGTCGGAGTCGCTATCACTCGGGAGATCGGTCATCGGCTGCATTTCTCCAAGGATGATATCGAGCAGATAGCTGCGCTGGTTGCCAATCACATGCGCTTCATGGACGTTGAGCGCATGAAGGAGTCTACCTTGAAGCGCTTCATGCGGCTGCCTCGTTTTGAGGAGCACTTGGAAATGCATCGCATGGACTGCCTGGCCAGCCACGGCGATCTGGAGCTGTACCAGTTCGTGTCAGACAAGCTGCGAACCACTCCGGCCGCCGAAATCAGACCGTCGCCATTGTTGAACGGGCGAGACCTGATTGCGATGGGCTACCATCCCGGCCCACGGTTCAAGGAAATTCTCGCGGCGGTGGAAGATGCGCAGCTCGAGGGTAAGCTGCGGTCGCGCGAGGAAGCGGTGCGCTGGGTGGAGCACGAGTTTCAGCGATGATCGGCTGTAGCTGCGCTTCAGCGCAGCCTGGTCGTGCATCGGCCAGCCACACAGCCGTTTTTTAGCCTGGGGCCACACCTGACGCGAACCTCTCGTTTGCTCTAGAATCAAGGTTCAACTTATGCAGCACGCGCGTGCAACACTGCGGCAGATTTTTGCCGAGAAAGTATGTGTTCCCTCCGCTGCCGAAGCTCCGCTGCTCGCGTGGCCGGTAGTCTGCGGAGCCGCTGTGGCGCAGAAAACTCGTGCGTTGAGCTTTGTGGATGGCGTGTTGCTGGTTGCCGTACCCGACATTGCATGGCGTGCCCAACTGCAAAGCATGTACCAGCAGTACCTTTCCGGTCTGCATCAAGTGGCGGGCAAGCAGGTGAAAAGCATTTCCTTCGTGGTGGCGCCGCACGTCACTCGTCCAATTGAGTAATCGCGGAGACAGCAAGGCATGGTTTCGGAGAAAGACGTCTCTTACGTCGCAGACCTGGCACATCTCGAGCTGACCGCTGAGGAGCGTGTCCGCATGTTGAAAGACCTGAACTCCATCCTTGGATTCATTGAGCGACTGAACGAGCTCGACACCTCCAAGGTCGAGCCCATGGCGCAAGTGGCCAGCCGCTACAGCACTAAGAAGGATGGCGACGCATTCGGCTACGCCATGCGCGCCGACGAGTTGCGTCCCAGCCTGCCGCACCAAGAAGCCATGCAGAATGCTCCGCAGACGGACGGCACGTTCTTCAAAGTTCCCAAGGTTATTGAACGATGACCGCCCTCGAAACCATGACGGTGGAATCGACGCGCACTGCGATCCTGGAAAAACAGACCACAGCGTCGGCGCTCGTGGATGCGTTCTACAAGAAGATCGAAGCCAATGATCCCGCCATTGGCGCCTATCTTACGCTTTGCAAAGACCGTGCGCATCGCCAAGCCGAGCGCATTGACTCGCTGGCTGACAGGGGCGATGCGCTGCCTCCGCTTGCCGGCGTGCCGATTGCGATCAAGGACGTTCTGACCACCAAGGGTGTTCGCACTACGGCGGGCTCGAAGATTCTCGACAATTTCATCGCACCTTACACAGCGACTGCAGTTGCACGCCTTGAAGACGCCGGTACGATCGTGCTCGGCAAGACCAACTGTGACGAGTTCGCCATGGGTTCGTCCAACGAGAACTCCGGCTTCCATCCGGTCAAGAACCCGCGCGATCTCTCACGTGTACCGGGAGGATCCTCTGGCGGGTCGGCGGCGGTTGTCGCAGCGGGAACTGCCGTCGCGTCATTGGGCTCCGATACCGGGGGTTCCATTCGCCAGCCGGGGGCGTTCTGCGGCGTAGTTGGCCTGAAGCCAACCTATGGCCGCGTCTCGCGCTATGGATTAATCGCGTTCGCTTCTTCGCTCGATCATGTCGGGCCATTCGGCAAGACGGTAAATGATGTCGCGCTGATCTTGCAGCACATGGCCGGTCGCGATCCAATGGATTCCAGTTCGGCCGACCTGCCGATCTCCGATTACGCCTCGCACATCGGCGAGCCAATCACCGGGCTGCGCATTGGAATTCCTAAGGAGTACTTCGGCGAGGGTCTGGATCCTGAAGTTCGGGCGGCGGTTGAAACCGGTATTCAAGAGCTTGCCAAGGCGGGTTGCGAGATTGTTGATATCTCACTGCCTCACACCGAATACGCGATTCCAACCTACTACCTCATTGCCACTGCGGAAGCTTCATCTAACCTTGCCCGCTTCGACGGTGTCCGCTACGGCCTGCGAGAACGTGGAGCCAAAACACTCGCTGAGATGTATCGCAAGACGCGGGACGCAGGGTTCGGCACAGAAGTGAAGCGCCGGATCATGCTCGGAACCTATGCGCTGAGTGCCGGCTACTACGATGCTTATTACCTGAAAGCGCAGAAGGTGCGCAGTCTGCTGGCCCGCGACTTCGACGAGGCGTTCGCGAAAGTCGACGCGATTGTGACGCCGACCACACCGACGCCCGCATTCAAACTTGGCGAGAAGGCCGACGATCCGCTGGCCATGTATTTGGCCGATATCTACACGGTGACGGCGAACCTTGTTGGCGTGCCGGGCATCACGGTTCCGTGCGGCAAGAGCAGGGAAGGGCTGCCCATCGGACTGCAGATTCTGGGCAAACACTTCGACGAGGTGACTGTCTTGAAGACCGCGCATGTGGTGGAGCATGCACTGGCGGCGTCTACAGCCTAAGCAGGCGAGTAATACCGCTCTCCCGCGCACGCCCTGCAGAGTGTCCCGCCTTCCCACCGTACCTCGCGCCGGAAGTTGATCCCCTCACCGCATTGCGCGCACACGATGCGTTCACCTTTGTAGCCGGGAAGCTCCTGCGGACCAACCTCAACCTTCACCCACTGCACCTTGAACAGATCATCATTCGACATCTCACGGTAAGCCAGCATCTGCTGCTGGTTTTTGTTCTCTATCTCCGGATGCAGCTGCCGCGCCAGCGCCTTAGAACTCTCGCGGGCTGCCAAGCGCACTGCGCGTCCGCTCTCCAGATCGACGAATGTCGCCGCCACCTTGCCCCAGTCCCTAAACTTCAGCGCGCGCTTGCCAAGACGGCATCCCGTCACCACGCCAATAGCGTCGGTCATGCAGCGGTCAATCTCGACATATGTGACCAAGCGCTTGCGGTCTTTGCCGTAGGGATCCTCGAGCCCGAGCAGTTCGAGCCCATGCATGGCCATGCGCACGCCGAGAACCTGTCCGGCACAGAGGTGTCCGTGGGCTATTTCTGCATCGTGAAGGAGTTCGTCGAATGACTTCAAAGCCTCACCTTGAGCTCGAAGGGTGTGGCTAGTTTACGTCATTCCTCCCCCGCAGAGTCTGGCGCAAGTTAGGAAAGTAACCCGCTGTCATACAATGAGCACGCGCTTAACCTTGTCATGTCTCAGCCCACCCACAGCATCGTCATTCCTGCCTACAACGAAAGTGAGCGTCTCGCTTCCTCCATCCCGAAGGTACTGCAATACATTCATGAGCGCGGACTGAACGCCGAAATCGTTGTGGTAAACGACGGTTCGCGCGACGCGACCGCTGAGGTTGTGCGGAAATTCGCGGCCTCCGACGCCTCGATCTTGCTGTTGGAAAACCCTGGCAATCGCGGCAAAGGCTACAGCATTCGCAACGGCATGTTGCACGCGCGCGCGGCGGTCGCCCTGTTCAGCGACGCGGACTTGTCCTCCCCTATCACTGAGGCCGACAAGCTGTTTGCTGCGATCGAAGAGGGCGCTGACATCGCCATTGGCTCCCGCTGGTTACAGCGCGAACTTCAGACCGAGCGCCAGCCGCTTCTGCGTCAGCTCTTCGGCAGACTGTTCAACATTGGCCTTCGTCTGATGCTGGGGTTGAAATACAAAGATACCCAGTGCGGGTTCAAGGCCTTCAATCGCCGTGCTATCGAGACCGTCTTCACTCGCCAGCAGATTGAGCGCTGGGGGTTCGATCCCGAGCTGCTTTTTCTGGCCGATAAATTCGGTTTGCGAACGGCCGAAGTCCCAGTGGAGTGGGCGCACGACCACCGGTCGAAAATCAATCCGTTGCGCGACGGGCTGAAAATGGGCACGGAAATGCTCAAGATCCGATGGAACTGGTTGTTGGGCCGATATCGAAAGCCATCTAAAGAAGCGGGCCTGGTTCAGCAGTCCGATTGAGCCTGCAATCCTAATAACTTACAGAACTCTATTTGGGGGTTGCCTGGGCAAGTCAGCTCGAGCAATATTTTTTGAGCGTCTCATGGACCGGAGCTACAGGAATTTTTGCAGCTTCGTCGCGCCCCGAGCATCTTGAGTTGAGGCACTTTGGCCTTACAATCGCCTGCAACTCAGCAGGAAGAGACGGCGGAGAACAAAGAAATATGACAAGTACGCTGACTATCCCGGACGAGCGCGTCAGCCCCGCAGCCTTACTCGACAAATACCGTTCGGTCCGGCAAACTTCGCTCCGGCTCTGCGCGCCGTTGACCATGGAAGACCATAGCTTGCAGGCCATGCCCGACGCCAGTCCGGCGAAGTGGCATCTGGCTCACTCGACTTGGTTCTTTGAGACGTTTCTCTTAAGCGAGCACCTTCCGAACTACCGCCCAGTAAATCCCGCCTTTCGCAGCCTCTTCAATTCCTATTACAACGCTGTTGGCGAACGGCCTCTGCGCGCCCTACGGCACATGTTGTCGCGGCCAACGCTGGACGAAGTGCTGGCTTATCGCGAGCACGTCGATTCGGCCATGGAGCGGCTAATTGCCCGCGATTTAGCATCGGATGTCTTGGACTTGGTGGAACTAGGTATGAATCACGAGCAGCAGCACCAGGAGTTGATTCTCACCGACGTGAAATTTGGATTGGCGGCAAATCCGCTGCTGCCTGCCTATCGCAACATCTCGCCGGTCCACCACCCGTCGAGTGCTGGCCAACTGCGCTGGCAATCCTTCCCCGAGGGCGTGTATAACGTCGGATTCGATGGCGGGGGCTTCTGTTTCGACAACGAGCGTCCAACGCACAACGTCTATCTTGGCCCCTTCCGCCTTTCTTCTCGCCTGGTGACCAACGGCGAATACCTGGAGTTCATGCGCGACCACGGCTATGGCAACCCGGCCCTGTGGCTTTCCGATGGCTGGGACACCGTCCTCACGAACCAATGGACCGCTCCGCTGTATTGGGAGCAGCGCAATGGTGGGTGGTGGCAATACACGCTCGAGGGCATGCAGCCAGTGAATCGGTCCGAGCCGGTTTGTCACGTCAGCTACTACGAGGCCGATGCCTTCGCGCGCTGGGCAAGCGCGCGTCTGGCAACTGAGTTCGAATGGGAGGTTGCGGTGCGGGGATGCGAAATCGCCGGTAACTTTTTGGAGACTGATGCCCTGCATCCGCAGATTGCTTGCGACCGAGAGAGTCTGACCCAGATGTTCGGCGATGTATGGGAGTGGACCTCAAGCGCCTACCTGCCTTATCCCGGATTTCAGCCAGCCGCGGGAGCCGTCGGCGAGTACAACGGTAAGTTCATGTGTAACCAGATGGTGCTGCGTGGCGGCTCTTGTGCCACACCGCGATCGCACATCCGTTCGACCTATCGCAACTTTTTCCCTCCACACGCTCGTTGGCAGTTCATGGGCATCAGGTTGGCCAATGGCGACTAGCAAACCGCTGCAATTTCTCGCCAGCGATGCTACCGCCCTGGCGGTGCGCCGCGGATTCTCCGCCGTGCCAAAATGGCTTCCGGCGTGGCTCTTTTACGACGAAGTCGGTTCGGTTTTGTTCGAAGAGATTACCCGGCTTCCGGAGTACTATCCCACCCGCACCGAGCGCGCGATTTTCGAGGCCTACGCCGGTGAAATTCTGGAGGCAGTGGGCCCTTCGGTGACGCTTGTCGAATTGGGGGCTGGCACCGCTACTAAGACCTCAGTCCTGATCGAAGAAGTTCTCCGGCGGCAGACGCAGGCACTGTTCTATCCCATCGATGTGTCCGTGAGCGCATTACAGGAAGCAGCCCGCCAGCTGGGAGGGCAGTTTCCTCGTCTGCGCGTGAACCCCATTGTTGCCGACTACACCGGAGGCGTGGAGGCGCTGGGTCGAATCTCCGGACGCAAGTTGGTGCTCTACATCGGTTCCAGCATCGGCAATTTCGAGCCCGACGAGTCGGTGGGAATCCTGCGTCGCATGAAACGATCGCTCCGCCCCGGCGATGCATTGCTGTTAGGCACCGATTTAGCCAAGAGTCCGAAGATCCTTATTCCTGCCTATGACGATGCCGAAGGTGTGACCGCGGCGTTCAACAAAAATATCCTTGCGCGCCTGAACCGCGAAATGGATGCCGACTTCAAGCTTGATGCCTTTCGCCACATCGCCCTCTGGAATAAGCGATGCTCGCGCATCGAAATGCATCTCGAAAGCCTCTCGGCACAGCACGTCTTCCTTCCGATGATCGACATGGACGTCTCGTTCACATCGGGCGAACGCATCCACACCGAAAACAGCTACAAATACACGATGCCGATGGTCGAGACCATTCTGCGCGAGAGCCGTTTCTGCCTCGAGCACACCTGGTGTGACCGGCAAAAGTGGTTCGGCGTGCACCTCGCCCGCGTATAACTAGGATTTCGGTAAAGACATTCTGGATCGCTTACTGCCGCCGAGACTGTGCCGACACCTGTTTGACAGCCTGCACAATCCAGGCTGCGACTCAAACGCCCGGAACTGCTCTTCCAGTTTAAGTTGCAAGGCAGCCTTTTTGTTGGTTCTGTCGCCCGCATAATCACGGCAGGTCTTGGTGATCGCCGCGCTGGTCTTCAATTCCGAACACTCTTTAACCGGCTCAAATGTCTTCGGATTACTCCACAGGCTAGTGCCCTGAATGAAGGCATATTGCAAGCTATTGCGCGCCGAGCGTTTCAGGTCCGTATACGACAGCTTCTGGTCCTCTGCAGCACGCAGATATTCATGGCTCATGTCTGAGCGCGACACCCCTTCGTCGTCGGTAGCCAGCGCAACTGGCACGCCCGTCTGCATATATTCGTGCAGTGGATGTTGCTTTCCGCGTACTCCCAGAATGACATCGTTGCTGGTGAGGCAAATCTCCACCATCACCGGCTTCTTACCGTCATTACCCGACATCTCCTGCATCAACTGCAACGCGTTGGTTTCATTCATCACGTCCACACCGTGACCGATACGCTCCGCCCCGGCAATTTTGACGGAATCGTGGATATGAAAGCGCAGTCCCTCGGGTGGAACCAGCCCGTACGCTAGCTCTCCGGCATGTAATGAGACAGGTATAGAAGGGTATTGACTGCGCAGGTAAAGCATCATCCGCATATGCAGTGGAAAGTCATGCATGGGGATGTAGTAGTCTTCAGGCATCACCATGTTGAGGCCAACGAATCGCGGATCCGCCATCGCCAGCTCGAACGCGAGTACCATTTGGGCATAGACGATCTGCTTGGGCAGGCCTCGCAACACCTGAAACAGATAGCGTTGCACCACCGTACAACCGGGCTGCTTTTTTGACGTGTCGCAGCCCAACTTCGCGTCGCGACTCTTCTCGGCCTCGTTGGTTTGCTGAATTGCGTCCTGGACTGCACCGCTCATGCCGTTCTCTAGCAGCGCTTTGCGCAAAGCCGTCAGCGTCTCTGTGGAAGCGTCATCCGTAAGCCGGATCGACTTCACGTCATCTGCTGCCAGCATGGTATGGAATGGCGTTCCTGTAGGCGTGAACATCAATTCCTGATAGATCTCGTTCTGCGATGCGGCGCGGGCTGCCGTTTCTGCCAACATGGGTCCGGTGTTGCCGTGCGTTGCTGCTCCAAACTTTTCGAACGTATCAAAGAAATGATCGTGCCCTGATTGTCCGGAGAGTTGCCAATCCCGCATCGACCACGCGTCCACCATGCTGCGATACAGCACCGGATTCGACAATGCCGTCTCGGCTGGAACCAAAGGCGCCACGCAGGTCATCCCGCCGCCGCTCGGGCTCTTTGTTCCCGCCGACAGCACGTACGTTGACGGATCGACACACTCGGCCTGCTCCTTAGCCCATTGAATCATCGACTCGGCATAGATCGCCCCCGACAGGTGATTGTGCAAGTCGCCACCCTTGGGCATTTCCAAGAGAAACACCATCAATAAGTTTGGGTCCTGTCGAATGCTGTCGAAATACTGTGCGGTCTGGCCCTCGCGTGATTGCGCCGTTCGCTCCGCAGCCCATCCAGCAGAAGTTCCCCAGCACAGAACAGCCAGAAATCCGGCAAAGATCGTTCCTCGGAGCATCCCACCCACCTCCTGTGAAAGCATTCGAACCGGAATGCGGCATGATAACAACCGAATGGGGAGGGACGGCGCAGATTGGCGGCTCCGCCGCCGCAGCGCCAAATGTGGGTTGATCTTCAGTTGTCTTTCTCGCTGCAATTCTCTACCATCCCTTTTTCTTTGCCATTGGAGCCATGGTGTACCGCCTGAAGATCCTGCTCACGCGTGAACAAATTGCCGCGAAAGTGGCCGAGTTAGGCGCCGCGATCACTCGCGACTTCCCCGGCGAATCCGTTGTGCTGCTCGGTGTGCTCAAAGGCGCCACGGTTTTTCTCGCCGACCTTGCGCGTCAGATCCAGGTCGACGCTACCTTCGACTTCATTGGTGTCTCCAGCTATGGCAACTCGCGCGAGCAAAGTGGTGAAGTCAAGCTGGTGAAAGACGTAGACCAGTCTATGGAAGGGAAGAACATCATACTGGTGGAAGACATACTCGACACCGGCCTGACGCTGACGTATTTGAGAAACTTGCTGCTGGCGCGTAAGCCGAAGACGCTGAAAATCGCAGCGCTTCTCGACAAGGTGTCACGCCGCAAGCAGTCCGTCCATGCCGATTATGTCGGCTTCGTCATTCCCGACGAGTTCGTTGTCGGCTACGGGTTGGACCTTGCCGAGCGCTTCCGCAATTTACCGGATATTTGCATTGTGGAAAGCGGCGAGAAATCGTCGTAGAATCTGCGGAGCTTATGTCGGTGAATTCTCTGGTCCTCGGGCCCGAATCGAGTGCCCTTTTGCAGGACTGGCATTCCGCAGCCAGTCTCATTGATCACACTCTTCTCAACCCAGCAGCTACGAGCCAGGATGTCATTCGTTTCTGTGCTGAAGCCAAGTTCTACGGCTTTTACTCCGTAATGGTGAATCCTGTATGGGTCGCGCTGGCAGCCTCGCAGCTACACGGCTTCCCAGTGAAAGTCGGGACGGTCGTGGGCTTCCCACTCGGCGCGAACCTCACCACCACGAAACTGGCCGAGGCCGAGACCGCTTCGCAAAACGGCGCGCACGATCTCGATACGGTTATCAACGTTGGCGCACTCAAGTCCGGGGACCGCGTGCTGGTGCAGACCGAGATTCGCAGTCTTGCTCAGATGGCCCACGAGCACGGCTCCATAATCAAGGTCATCATCGAGACTGCCCTTCTAACTGAGAAAGAAAAAATCCTAGCCTGCGCTCTTGCCGCCGAAGCTGGAGCCGACTTCGTAAAGACCTCCACCGGCTTCGGCCCCAGCGGCGCCACCGCCGCGGATGTAGCCATCATGCGCGGCGTTGTCGGCACGGCGATCGGCGTGAAGGCGGCAGGAGGCATTCGCACTGCTGCCCAGGTGGCCGAAATGGTCGAGGCCGGCGCCAACCGCATTGGCGCCAGTGCCAGCGTCGCCATCGTACGTGAGCTGGGCGCCCCCTCGGACTTGCTATGATGGCTTCGAATTACTCGAGCTGAAGATCAACACGGGGGTCATCCTGAGCGGAGGCGTCGTCTTTTATTGCGACGCCGGAGTCGAAGGACCCTTACCCGGCGCGGAGGTCCATGGGGCGCTTAACTGGTGTTCTCGGCATTCTGGCCATCCTCTTTTTTGCCTACCTCTTCTCCACCAATCGCAGAGCCATCCGCATTAAGACTGTCCTCATCGGACTCGCTTTTCAGATCATCTTCGCCGTTCTCGTCCTCCGTATCGGCTGGGGCGAGCGCATCATGGCCGTCGTCGGCGACGCTGTCACGCGCCTGCTGAGCTATTCCTTCGCCGGTTCCGAATTCGTCTTCGGGCCGCTCGGCGCGAAAGATTCGAAATACGGCTTTTTCTTTGCCTTCCAGGTTCTGCCCATCATTATCTTTATCGCCGCATTTTTTGCGATCCTCTACCACTACGGCGTCATGCAGTTCGTCATCCGCCAACTGGCCAAGGTGATGATGAGATTCATGGGGGCCAGCGGCGTCGAGTCCATGGACGTCGCCGCCAGCATCTTCATGGGACAGACCGAAGCCCCGCTCACCGTCAGCCCGTACCTCGCGACCGTCACCCTGTCCGAGCTGATGACCATCATGACCGCCGGCATGGCGCACATCTCCGGCGCCGTAATGGGAGCCTACATCGCCTTTGGTGTCGAAGCTCGCCACCTGCTCGCGGCTGTTGTCATGACCGCTCCCGGAACCATCCTCATTGCCAAGATGCTGGTTCCCGAGACTGAAACGCCTGTGACCGCCGGCACCACAAGGCTCGCTGACGTGCAGTTCGAAAGCAAAGACAGCAACGTGCTCGACGCCACCGCCAAAGGCACCTCCGACGGCCTTCGCCTGGCACTCAATGTCGCCGCCATGCTGATTTCGTTCCTCGCATTGATTGCGTTGATCGATGGTGTGCTCGGCGGCGTCCACAATTTCCTGGCCGCGCACGGTTTTCCCTGGTTCCCTGGCAAGCTGGAGACCATCTTCGGCATCGTCTTGGCTCCCGTCGCCTGGCTGATTGGCATCCCCTGGCGCGACTGCCTCGCCATCGGCCATCTGCTCGGCATCCGAATGGTGTTGAATGAACTCGTAGCCTTCCGCGCCCTCGGCACGCAAAAGGAGCTGCTCGATCCCCGCTCTTACACCATCGCGACCTTTGCGCTCTGCGGCTTTGCCAATCTCAGTTCCATCGGCATTCAGATCGGGGGTCTCAGCGCTCTGGCGCCTAACCGCCGCCACGACCTCGCCAAGCTCGGGTTCCGCGCGATGATTGCCGGCACCATGGCCAATCTCATGTCAGCTAGCATCGTGGGGATTCTGCTGCGGTCGTAGTGAGTGGCTAGTGCCCCGTGGCTGGTAGCCAGGAGTTTAAGCCCTGGCGTGCTCAACGGTGGATCTGCCCTCCTTGCGCTGCTTTTGGCGAAAGGGTTGCAATTCAGGACCGCGCCACCGCGATGAATCTGGACCTGAAGGGCGACGTACGTTTACCGCGTAAGCCGCTTGCCACAGAGCGCTAGCTAGCCCCTGGGCTGTTTCAAAACGTTTCACCCTGCTGCTCCTCACACTCCCTTGTGACCTCCGTACTATTACCCCTCTTGCAACACGCCGATCATGGTCTTGCGGAATCTTCACGGAGATCATCATGCCCGTTACCAAACAAGAAGCCCTCGAATACCACGAGGGAGATCGCCCCGGCAAAGTTGAGGTCGTATCCAGCAAGCCCTGCCGCACCCAGCGCGATCTGAGCCTGGCCTACACGCCCGGCGTTGCCATTCCCTGTCTCGAAATCGAAAAAAACCCTCTTGACGGCTATCGCTACACTGCCAAAGGAAATCTTGTCGCCGTCGTCAGCAACGGCACAGCCGTCCTCGGCCTCGGCGACATCGGCGCGCTCGCCGGTAAGCCCGTTATGGAAGGGAAGGGTGTACTTTTCAAACGCTTCGCCGACATCGACGTCTTCGACATCGAGCTCAACACTCACAACGCCGACGAAATCATCAAAACCTGCCAACTGGTCGAGCCCACCTTCGGCGGCATCAACCTCGAAGACATCAAAGCACCCGAATGCTTCTACATCGAAGAAATTCTGAAGAAGACCATGAAGATACCGGTGTTTCACGATGACCAGCACGGCACCGCTATCATCTCCGGTGCAGCGCTCGTCAACGCAGTAGGACTCGTCGGAAAAAAGATCGGCGAGCTGAAAGTTGTCGTGAACGGCGCCGGAGCCTCCGGCATCGCCTGCGCCGAGCACTACATCTGCCTCGGGGTGAAGCGCGAAAACATCATCATGGTCGATACCAAGGGCGTCATCTTCAAGGGACGCACCGCCGGCATGAACGCCTACAAGGAGCGATTCGCCCACGAGACTGACAAGCGCACCCTGGCCGATGTGGCCAAAGGCGCCGATGTTCTGCTGGGCCTCTCGATGAAGGGCGCGTTCACGCCCGAGATCATCGCCTCCCTAGCGCCGAATCCGATTGTTTTCGCGATGGCTAATCCCGATCCCGAAATCACCTACGATGAAGCCCGTGCCGTTCGCGACGACATTGTCATGGCCACTGGCCGCTCCGATTATCCCAACCAGGTCAACAACGTACTCGGGTTCCCTTTCATCTTCCGCGGTGCACTCGACGTCCACGCCACCACGATTAACCAGGAGATGAAGCTCGCCGCGACCTACGCTCTGGCTGCGCTGGCGAAAGAGGACGTTCCCGACTCCGTCTGTCACGCCTATGCCGTCGAGCGCTTGAAGTTCGGCCGAGACTACATCATTCCTAAGCCGTTTGATCCGCGTGTGCTGGTGTGGGAAGCCGCGGCGGTTGCCAAAGCGGCGATGGAAACCGGCGTTGCCCAGCACCCTGTGGATCTCGGCGAGTATCGAGAGCAGCTCGAGAAGCGGTTGGGCAAAGCGCATGAGCTGATGCGCATCATGATTCACAAAGCACAACGCAACCCCAAGCGAGTTGTCTTCCCCGAGGGCGCGCACGAGAAAATTCTTCGCGCTTGCCGCGTGCTGCTGGAAGAGAAGATCGCCATTCCAGTGCTGCTCGGGCACGACAATGAAGTGCAAAGAGCCGCCGACGAGCTCGGCATTTCGCGTCAGAACGCGATCATCGTCGAACCAGAGGAACATTCCCGCTTCCATGAATACGTGCAGGAGTTCTATCGCCTGCGGCAGCGCAAAGGCGTTACCCTTGCCGCCGCCGAAGAACTGATGCACCACCGCAACATCTTCGGTGCAATGATGGTGCGCATGGGCGATGCTGACGCGCTCGTCTCCGGCGTAAGCCAGAACTATCCCGACACGCTGCGGCCGGCGCTTCAGGTCATTGGGGTGCGTGAAGGTATTCACAAAGTCAGCGGCATCTATCTCCTGATCACACGCAAAGGCGATCTGTTCTTCCTCGCCGATGCCACAGTAAACATCGAACCCAGCGCTGAAGATCTTGCCGAAATCGCGCTGTGCGCGGCTCAGGAAGCGCGTCGCTTCGATCTCGAGCCGCGTATCGCTATGCTGTCGTTCTCCACTTTTGGTAGTACACGCCATCCGCTATGCGATAAAGTACGCCGTGCCGTGGAACTGGTGCGTTACGCGGACCCGACGCTTATCATCGAGGGCGAATTGCAGTCGGACATGGCCGTCAACGCGAAGAAGCTACGGGAGGTCTTTCCCTTCAGCCGTCTGAAGGGCGGAGCCAACGTCCTGATCTTCCCCGACCTGCAATCGTGTAATATCGCCGCCCGCTTGCTGCCGCAATTGGGAGCAGGGCAGACAATAGGCCCGATCTTGTCGGGAATGGCCAAGCCTGTGCATTTGTTGCAGCGCGGGGCCGAGGTCGAGGATGTCGTCAACATTGCCGCCGTCGCCGTAGTCGATGCGCAGGACAGCTTCGCTCCAGCACGAACACAGTCCCGTGTGGCTGTGACTGTCAGCTAGAGGGGCGAGGCTGCGCCTGTTTTTAGGTGTGGCAGTTGGCACCGCGCACAAAGGACCTGAGGATGCCAGAGCCGCGGAACGGCGTTCTTTTTGCTGGCGCCACTTATCGCCTTGTTCTGGCGAAAGGTGGAATCAACAACTTCTTTAGGGAACTGACAACTAACAACTGACAGTCCTCAAGTTCGGTTGCGAAACTCCTGAATGGTATTACTACATTAGTTGTATCCCCCTACGATGGACGTGGGATGCATCACAGTCTCAGAAATGTAAGAATCCTGCGCGATGGGATGTGTGCCGTACGCGGCATGCAGGTTGTGCAAATGTTCACTTCTCGCCTCCTGAGACGTGGACCTAACAATTGGCGGAATTCCTGACCCACGAGGTCGAATCGGTTGTGCAACTGGGCGCTGTGCTTCCGAAGGAAGGAATATCCGCCAATTTCATTTCAGCCCCGATTGCGCCGGGCAACCAGCAAGGCGGAAGCCCTATGGTTCCGCCTAATCAGCCGTTCATCCGCATCTCGAACCCATCGTCTTACTCGTCCCGCAACACTTGCATGGGATCGGTCCGGGAAGCTCGCCAAGCTGGCAGTAATGCCGCGAACCCAGCAACAAACAGCATCAGCGCCAGGACTCCAGCAATTGTGAGCGCGTCGAAGCTAGACACGCCGTACAACATACCAGACAGCAGCCTTCCTGCTCCCACCGCCAGTATCAGTCCGCAACCGCAGCCGAGGACGGCCAAACGCAGACCTTGCCCCACATACCTGCGCGCGATTTGCCGCCGCACCGCTCCCAAAGCCAGGCGCAATGCGATTTCTCGCCTTCGCTGGGCAACGAAGTAGCTGAGCGTTCCGTAGAGACCGATGCAGGCCAGTGAGACCGCAGTGAGGGCGAACATGGTCAGAAGTATGGTTCGCAGACGACCCTCCGCGAAGGCATCGCTCAAATGCGCCTGCAGCGGCATCAAATCGAATACGGAGCGGCTTGGTTCAACTTGCAGGATGGCGCGGCGAAGGGTATCGGCCATCATCATCGGTTCGCCGCGAGTACGCACCAGATAATGCGGGTCTGGCATCGGAGCGCTCACGCACCAGTAGGCCGTGGGCATCGGCTCAGCACTGAGACCCTGCTCGCGCGCATCGGCCACGATGCCGCGAATCTCACCTGTGACTGAAAAAGGCGTATTGGCTCCGAAGACAAGATGGTGTCCAAGCGGCGGCATAGTGGAAAAGTAGCGGCGGGCGAAGCTGCGATTCACCACAATACCCTTGCTACCTTCCCTGTCACGGCATCCCTCGCCCTCGAGCAGGGGGATTCGCATGACGTCAAAGTAACCTGACGAAACGAAGCGGCTATCAGCAACCATCCTGCGCGAGACGTCGTCCTGGCCTTCGGGGAATTGCAGCTCTGTCTTATAGTCACCCGGCACTCCTGGCAACGATGCTGAGGTCGCCGCTGCCTCGACTGCCGGCGCTGCACGCAAGGTGTCGAGGATGCGATTCACGCGCTGGTTTAGAGCTTTCATGTCCGCCGTCTCGGCCCAGGATGCGCTGACGTGAAGCGTCAAGATGTGGTTTGGATCGAATCCCGGCGAGACGCGGCCGAGTTTCTGGAAGCTGCGCAGGAGAAGGCCCGCGCCAAACAACAACATGACCGCCAGCGCAACCTGCACGCCAACCAGGACCCACTGCATCGGATTGCGTGCCGCAACCTGTGTGCGGCTGTGTTGAGCCAAGGAGCCGGCGAGTCCGCGTGTCGCACGCCACGCCGGAAGCAATCCGCACAAAAAAGTGACTCCCAGTGCGCAGAACAACGAGTAGCTCACGATGCGCCAATCGAGCCCAATCTCGTCGACTCGCGGCAGAGTCTGCGCCAGCGTGCGGAAGACAAACGAAGACGCAGAGGCGACAATCAGCCCCAGAAGTGTGCCCGCCAACGACAGCACGAATGTTTCCGTGAGCAGTTGCGCCATCACCGTGCGGCGCGAAGCGCCGAGCGAAAACCGTACCGAAATCTCATGCTGGCGTTCGCTGTTTCTTGCCAGCAAGAGCGCAGCGATATTGGTGCAGGCAATCAGGAGCAGCAGAGTGACCGACCCGAACAGAATCCAGAGCGAACGGCGGACCCCTCCGACCGTACTTTCCTTAAGCGGTTCAACCTGTACCGCCAGCTTGCCGTCGGTTTTAGGAAATTGCTTGCCGAGCTGGCTTTGCACGGTCGCCATGTCGGCCTGCGCCAGTGTCACACTGACGCCAGGCTTCAACCTGCCAATCACCGTGTACCAGGTCGACCCGCGGTCCTGCGCAAACGGGGCATCGAAGGGTGCTACCGACCAGAGCTCCACATCTGCTGAGGGGAACTGAAAGAAGGCTGGCATCACGCCGACGATCGTGCTCGAATACCTGCCGAAGCGCAGAATCTTTCCAAGCACGTTCGGATCGGCAGGGAAGCGCCGCTTCCAGAATCGGTCGCTGACGAGCACCGCGCTCGGACCTTGGAACTTTTCTTCCTCCCGCGTGAAATCGCGTCCTAACGCTGGGCTAACGCCCACCACCTGCAGGAACCCCGGAGTCACGAAGGCGCGGGTAACCTTTTCCGGAAGCTCTCCCGAGATCTCTGACTGGTCCTCCGTGTAGTAGCCGGTCATGGCCTGGAAGCTAGAGTTCATGCGGGTCCAATCGTGCAGTCGCACAGGAGCCACAAACACATTCGGGTCCTTACCCGCAGGCTCATATTGGCGCAGCAACAGCAACTCCTCGCTGTGTGGGAAGGGCAGGGGCCGCAGCAACACGGCGTCGATCGCAGAAAAAACTGCGCTGTTGGCCCCGATGCCCAGGGCAAGAGTAAGAATGACAGCCAGCGAAAAGCTGGGGGCGCTGCGCATCAGGCGGAAGCCGGACTTTACATTAGCCCAGGCGCGCTCCAGCACCGGGATCACATAAACATCGCGCAGCGATTGCGTGGTCTGCTCCTTGCCGCCGAATTCCAGCATGGCACGGCGGTGGGCCTCTTCCGGCGTCATGCCCGAGGCGAGGAAGTCGCGTGTGACCTCTTCGATGTGAAATTGCAGCTCCCGCTCGAACTCCTGCTCGCGAAGAGTGCGAACGAACAGCGATTTCAGCCAATGCATGCGCTCCTCCTATTCCGCCGTGCGAAGGATGAGCGTAATGGCGTCCGTCAACCGTTGCCAGTTCTCTTCTTCCTGCGCTAGTTGCTTGCGGCCCTTCGGGGACAGCTTGTAATACTTCGCTGGGCGTCCGGTTTCGGTTTCGCTCCAGCTTGCCGTGAGCCAGCCACGCCTCTCGAGCCGATGCAGCGCGGGATAGAGCGACCCTTGCGGAACCTGTAGCGCTTCTTTCGACATTTGCCGGATCCGCTGCGAGATGCCATAGCCGTGCAACGGACCCAGCGCAACCACCTTCAGGACCAGCAAATCCAGCGTACCCTGCAACAAATCCGATTTGTCAGGCGCCACTGTGACCTCCAGATATCCTACATATGCAGGATATCTAGGCATTAGATCGCGGTGTTCAAAATTCGTCAACCGGCATGGGACGAGAGCGCATCTAAACCTCACCGAAAACGGGAGGTGTGATACGAAAATCATCTCGGTAAATTGTGGACTTCCGCGCGAAATAACGTGGAAAGAAAGACTAGTGACGACCGGCATTTGGAAAGAGCCTGTCGCAGGGCGCATTCGCTTACGGGAGCTGAACCTAGAAGGAGACAGACAGGCCGACTTAAGGGTCCATGGAGGCGAGGCCAAAGCTGTTTACTGCTATCCGATAGAGCATTACGATTATTGGAGAGCACAATTGCCGGATCAGGAGCTAACCATAGGAAATTTTGGAGAGAACTTCACAATCGATGGTTTTCGCGAAGATTCGGTATACGTTGGCGACAGATTTGCGATCGGTTCCGCAGACGTTGTGGTAACCCAGCCACGACTTCCTTGCTACAAGCTGGGAGTAAGGTTTGATTCGGACGACATGGTGAAGCGATTCCTGGACAGCCGTCGCACGGGTTTCTACTTAGCCGTCTCGCGCGAGGGAGACGTTGGTGCTGGGGACGAGATCAAGGAGATTAGCCGCGACCCGCAGGGCGTTTCCGTAGCGGACATTACGCGCCTGTACATCGAGAAACGATACAGCGCCGCGGATATTGAGCTGTTGCAGCGGGCTCTTACAGTGGAGGCGTTGCCGAACGGTTGGAAAGATTACTTTCGCGAGAGATCGCAGACCGCTCGGGCGTAAGCGCCAGCGAAAGCCGAGCAAAAACAAAAGGCGGATGCCGGGTTGCTTCCGCCTCAATCACCTCGGATCAGAGTTTTGTCCGCCGGGGGCTAAAGCCCCGGTAGATTTACTTCGAACGCGGACCTGAAGGTCGGTTCTACCTCTACAGTGCGCTCATGTTGGCCAGGAATTCGCCGTTCGACCGCGTCTTGCCTAGCTTATCGATGAGAAGCTCCATGGCTTCCACCGGCGACAACGGATTCAGCACCTTGCGCAGAACCCAGATGCGCGCCAGATCTTCCTTCGGAATCAGCAGCTCTTCCTTGCGCGTGCCGGAGCGCTGAATATCAATGGCCGGGAACGTGCGCTTATCGACGAGCTTGCGGTCGAGAATGATTTCCATGTTGCCCGTGCCCTTGAACTCTTCGAAGATCACGTCGTCCATACGGCTGCCGGTTTCAATCAGCGCGGTGGCGATGATGGTCAGCGAGCCGCCTTCTTCGATGTTGCGAGCTGCGCCGAAGAATCGCTTCGGGCGCTGAAGCGCGTTGGAATCGACACCGCCCGACAACACCTTGCCCGACGGCGGAACGATGGTGTTGTAGGCGCGAGCTAGACGCGTAATCGAGTCGAGCAGAATGACGACGTCGCGCTTGTGCTCGACCAGCCGCTTGGCCTTTTCGATAACCATTTCGGCCACCTGCACATGGCGCGCAGCCGGTTCGTCGAAGGTGGAGGAGATGACCTCGCCCTTCACTGAGCGCTGCATGTCGGTAACTTCTTCCGGACGCTCGTCGATGAGCAGAACGATTAGCACGACCTCGGGATGATTGGTCGTAATCGAGTTCGCCAGGTTCTGCAGCAACATCGTCTTGCCAGTACGCGGAGGCGCAACGATCAAGCCACGCTGTCCTTTGCCGACTGGCGTTAGCAGATCCATGACGCGAGCGCTTATGTTCTCGCGCACCGTTTCCAGCTTGCACCGCTCCTGTGGATACAGCGGCGTGAGGTTGTCAAACAGAATCTTGTTGCGCGCTTCTTCGGGAGACTCGAAGTTCACCGCTTCGATCTTCACCAGCGCGAAATACTTCTCGCCTTCATGTGGAGGACGCACCTGCCCGCTGATGGTGTCGCCGGTCTTCAGGTCGAACTTGCGAATCTGCGACGGCGAGACATAGATGTCGTCGGGACCGGGAAGGTAGTTGTAGTCGGGGGAGCGAAGGAATCCGTAACCATCGGGGAGGATTTCCAGCACACCTTCGGCGAAGATGTGTCCTTCCTTCTCGCTCTGCGCCTGGAGGATCTTGAAGATCAGGTCCTGCTTGCGCAGGCCGCTGGCGCCGGGCAGATCGAGCTGGCGCGCGATCTTGGTTAGCTCGGTAATGTTCTTTTCTTTGAGTTCTGAGATTGTCATTGTCACCTACGGGGATTTACTGCAAAGGCGGGATGTTGCGGCAGGAGGCGCCCGAAGGCGCGGCGCGCTTAGGCTGCGCGCCGCTGGGCTTCGCTTGCGGTCTCCGGTTCCAAAATCACTTCTTCGCGTTCTGCTCCGGCAATGCGGTTCAGGACCTCATTCGTAGTGTCCTGAATGCGCGTGCTGGGGCGATGAAATTTGCGTGTCGCCTTCGAGGCGAGTTGGCAAAGGGTGTAACGATTGCGCAGCGTATGAACTGCTTCAAAAACCAATTCAGACCGCATGATTTCTCCTCTTGTCGTATGAATGACTGGTACAGTGCGCAGGCCCAAAGTTCCTATCGGCAAGTCTTGGCGGCGGGAACCGACCTGCTTCCTGCAGCAGGCGACCACTCCCTGGATGCTCTGCGCGGGGTCTTCGGTTCGTTTCTTTGCGCGCCTCGACTCAATCCTCACCGGACTGAAAAGCGCAACCGTACAGTCACGAAAGTTGTACTTGGTACTTAAGTCCCACACTTGCTTCGTGGGTCTTTCCGTTCCTGTTTCCTGGTAATGGCGTTCAGTGTAGTGGCCGTCTGGGGCAGGACGCCTTGGACTGGAACCTACAGGATACTGCGTACCTCGAAAAACAGTACGTTATCTGTATCAGGCTCGCGAGTCAAGGAAAATCTTACCCCTGTCAACCGCAACGTAACCATTAGACGTTACTAGGCGACAAATGTCTCATCTGTGTAAACCCCAAAATTTCAACAAGTTGCCTCAGGCAACAGAATTTCGCATTAGTTCTTTCGTTAATCAGTTATCCGCGTGTGCTTCACCAGTTAATGTTTTGATAACAAGCTACTTAGCGACCCTACGTTCAAAAAGTACTATGCAAAGTGCGATATTGTTGGCTAGCAATGGCCCACTCCAGCAGGTGGGCTGCCGCGGTATCCAGCTTCGCGATCCCGGATTTCCCGCGAAGCTCTGGCGTTGGCGTAAGTTCGCTCATTGCCTCGGGTGAAGTGGTCAAGCTGCATTTCGCGCGCCTTGATGATTCTTGCGCACATCGGCCGAGCTCTGGGCAGCGACCGTTGCACGCAACTCACGATAGTCAACTCGCGATAGTTCACTGCTGGTAGGTCGATGTGAATGTAGATCTAGTCCGGCAGCGGCCCGGAAATTTTCGAAATATACCGTCGGATCATCGGAGCTGCGTGCAGTGGCATTCGCAGGTGCGATCGCTGAAATATCGGCAAGAGCAGGGATTCATCGCCGCATCAGCATGAACCGCGGCGGAAACATACCGCAGCATTTATTCGTACGACAAGACGCCTTTGGACGCGAACATCGAACAGATCGGCGACGAAGACGACAACTACTCGGCAGGCGACGGCAACGAGCGCGCAACCGCCTACCTGTTTCTGCCCCAAGAACGGTAAGCCGCCTTACCAGACGGCTCTTCTGATTACGGTCATGGGTTCCGAGCAGGCAGGCCTAACTGGCGCCAAAAGATCGATCGTTCGTAGAGCTGCGGTTGGCCGTTCTGTTTCAAATCTCCAAACCGGGCTCACCACGATTAAAAACACTGTGGAGAGTTGGCCGCTAGCGGCGGAGGGTTGCCATGGAAACTGGGCCAAAATGATTTAGGTTTTTTTCAGCGGGAACCAGATTAGTTCTAGAGTATCTTTTTACCAGCACGCATGGAGTCTCCGAGCTTAAAGGGATCGGGCTGATCAGCGAATCGCTCGTCGCCGTAGAGTCCACTGTTCTTTTTCAGTCAATGGAGGCGATCTACATCCGGCTTCACGGCCCCGTCACTAATCTCGAAATTAGTGAGCTGTCGCCAGCCTTCAAGATCGATTCCCGGCTCTGTTCTGCCACTTATGTCGGTCGAGACCTTGGGGCAACGTAGTACACGGCCCTGCTGTAACGGCGTACTCGGCCTGCGCCCAAACCCCCCGGGGTGCGAGCAGTAGACCAGTCGGGCGCCGGTGAGTTTAAAGTCCGTTGGTGCGCGAAACGATTGACGGAAAGAGGTGCTACAGCTGAAATGCATCAATATCCCCCTTTCTCTTATGTGGAGGTTGCTGAACAGAAACGGCTGAATACCGCACGTGAGCAAGGTGTTCCCTGGAAGAAGTGGGGGCCTTATCTCAGTGAGCGCCAGTGGGGCACGGTTCGCGAGGACTACAGTGGCGACGGAAATGCCTGGGACTACTTTTCACACGACCAATCGCGGTCACGTGCCTATCGCTGGGGTGAAGACGGCTTGGCCGGAATCTCCGACGACAAACAGCAGCTTTGCTTCGCCTTAGCGCTGTGGAACGAAAAAGATCCCATCCTGAAAGAGCGCTTGTTCGGCCTGACGAACCATGAAGGCAACCACGGCGAAGACGTCAAAGAATACTACTTCTACCTCGACAGTACACCTACCCACTCTTACTTGAAGCACCTCTACAAGTATCCTCAGCGGGAGTATCCCTACCGCGCGCTCGTGGAAATCAACCGGCAACGATCGCGGCGAGAGATGGAGTACGAGCTTCTCGACACCGGCATTTTCGATGAGGATCGGTACTTTGATGTGTTCGTGGAATACGCCAAAGCCGACCCGGAAGATGTGCTGGTTCGCATCTCGGTCCACAATCGAGGCCCAGAAAAAGCGCGACTTCACTTGCTTCCCACATTGTGGTTTCGGAACACGTGGTCTTGGGGGCGCGGCCCTCAGGCTATGTTGCGTCAGGTTGAGGAAAACAAGGTGCGGGCTTCTCACCCGCAGCTTGGTGACTACATACTGCAGTGCGAGGGGTCCCAGGAACTCCTCTTCACGAACAACGAAACCAATGCCAGCCGCCTTTGGGGACAGGCCAACCCGTCTCCGTTTGTTAAGGATGCTTTCCACGAATACCTAGTCGCAGGCAGGCGAGATGCTGTCAATCCGACCAAGACGGGAACGAAAGCCGCAGCTCACTATGTCGTGGATGTACCGGCCGGGGAATCGAAAGTCGCCCGATTGCGGCTGAGCGCGCAGCCCGTCGCTGACGGTTTCGGCGCGTTCGACCAGATCTTTGCCGCCCGCCTGGCAGATGCGGACGAGTTCTACGAGCGTATCATCCCGAAAGATCTGAGCGAAGATCAGCGTCGCGTCTACCGCCAGGCCCTCGCCGGGATGTTGTGGTCCAAACAGTATTACTATTTTGACCTCGATAAATGGCTCAACCAACATGATGCTCATCCCATGGAAGGATCTGGCAAGGGGAAAGCTCGCAACGCGCAATGGTTCCACATGCTAAATAGCGACGTTATCTCCATGCCGGACAAGTGGGAGTATCCCTGGTATGCCGCATGGGACCTGGCCTTTCACACCATATCGCTTTCGCTGGTGGACTTTGATTTCGCCAAGGAGCAGCTTCTGCTGATGTTACGGAACCTCTACGCCCATCCCAACGGTCAACTTCCGGCTTATGAGTGGAATTTCAGCGATGTAAACCCGCCCGTGCACGCGTGGGCGACGCTGTTTCTCTATGACATCGAGAAACAACTGGGACGTGCTGACCTGCGCTTTCTGGAGCGCACATTTCAGGGATTAATGCTCAATTTCAGCTGGTGGGTCAACCGCAAAGATCCAGATGGACGCAATGTATTCGCCGGCGGGTTCCTCGGACTGGACAATATTGCAGTGTTCGATCGCAGCGCACCGCTGCCGACCGGTGGCTACTTGGATCAGGCCGATGGTACGGCATGGATGGCATTCTATTGCTTGTGCATGCTGAAGATGGCCCTCATCCTCACTGAGCTTGACGCAGTCATGTACGAAGATGTTGCCTTTCGTTTCCTCGATCATTTCTTCTGGATCAGCTACGCTATGGACCGCATCGGTCCCCACCGTGACGAGATGTGGGATGAGGAAGACGGCTTTTTCTACGACCTCCTGCACTTTCCGAATGGCGACAGTAAGCGTTTGAAGGTCCGCTCGATGGTGGGACTGCTACCGCTGTGCGCGGCTGCGGTGTTCGAGCCAGGGGTTCTCACGGATCATCCGAGACTCGCCGCGTTGTTGGAACTGTTCTGTGAACGCCATCCGCAGTTGCTGAAGGAAATTTCTCCCGCAGACGGCACGTTCGTCGGATACGCTGGGCGAAGACTGGCCTCGGTCTGCAGCCGGGACAAGTTACAGCGCATTCTGGCTCATGCGCTCGACGAGAGTGAGTTTCTCAGCCCATATGGCATACGTTCACTGTCGAAGTATCATCTCGATCGTCCCTTCGCTTTGGATGTTGCCGGCCAGGATTACGGAGTTAAGTATCTGCCCGCCGAATCGGACAGCGCTATGTTTGGCGGTAATTCAAACTGGCGCGGACCAATTTGGATGCCGGTCAATACTCTGATCATTCGTGGATTGCTGAACATGTATCCCTTTTACGGTGACGAGTTCAAAGTCGAATGTCCGACGGGTTCCGGAAAGTACATGACGTTGTTCGAGGTGGCGAAAGATATTTCTTTGCGGCTGGCGCGCATCTTTCTTCGAGACGAAAGTGGCAGGCGGCCGGTTTACGGAGGCACCAAGAAGTTCCAGGAAGATCCACAGTGGCGGGACTACATCTTGTTCTACGAGTACTTCCATGGTGACAACGGCGCCGGACTGGGCGCTGGCCACCAGACAGGATGGACGGGGTTGATCGCACCTATTCTTGATCTGTTCGCCCGGCTGGACCCGGGAATGGCGTTGCGTGTCCCCACCGCCGTAGCCGCCGAGATGACTCGACAGCAAGTTGCAGGGACATGATCTGGGCTTAGCAGAGGAGGAGTCAGGAAGGGGCATGAACGCAATATCCATCGACTACCTCGCTGCGACCAAGGTGAGCGGCGCTTGGGGCAAAGTTGCCATGATCCGATGCCTCCTGCTCACCGCGGCTTTGCCGGTCCCGATTGCTACGAGCTAGTTGAAGGTTTCGCTCGATCCGGGCAGTTCAACCGCTGATCCGCCGCCCCAAACAGTTATGAGAGGGTCGCGTTTTTGGGAATTGCAGCCTCGATTGGCGTCGCTTGCCGACTTCCGCAACGAAGTCGCACCCCGAAAGGGAAGCGGGAGTCCCAGGAGGCACGCCGATTGCTCAATCAGGGCCGCCACGTGAGAGGCGTATCGCGGCTGATCTTCACGTCGTTTGATTCGGGAATTCTTCAGCGCACCGACGAGCCGGCACGAAATTTCGCGCGGTTGCCACAGACTGTCACGCCGCAAAGTTACTCTCGATGAGTCTGCTTTGACAACGATGTAGCGGTGCACAATAATTCTTTGTTCCCCCGCGGAAACGAACAGAGGACTTCAACGTCACTCCTCTAAGCGAGTTCCGTGGGGCTCAAGTGAGGTACATGAACCAGACCAAACGTAATCGCGAACGCGGCTTTACCCTGATCGAGTTGCTGATCGTGGTGACGATCATCCTGATCATTGCGGCATTTACGATTCCGAAAATCACCAAGTCGCAGATTCCGGCGCACGAGGCATCGGCGATCGCCAGCATAAAGGCCATTAATGCGGCACAGATGATTTATTCCAGCAGCCACCCTGACCTGGGATTTACGGTTGACCTAATAACTCTGGGAGGTACCTCGCAGAGTGGCGGGGAGCAAACCATCGACAGCAACCTGGCCAGCGGAAGCAAGAGCGGCTACACCTTCACCTATACGCCGGGCGAGAAAGTGAATGGCGCGATCAGGTCGTACAGTATTACGGCAGTGCCGGATCAGGTAGGGACTACGGGCCAGCGGCGTTTCTATTCGGACGAATCAGGCGAAGTCCACTACAACGCCGGCGGCCCGGCGGACCAGACGAGCCCGGTGATTCAATAGCGCAGCCACAGGCAGTTAGCTCCTAGCAACTAGCTTTTGGCAATTAGCACTGGGCAGTGCCTGCGTGGTCTCGTCAGTGTGCACTTAGTTGCCATCCAGCATAGTCGTAAACCGCCTAGCTGGCATTGCTGCAATTTCATCTGAGCTGACGCGATCGCGTCCCGGCATGCGCGCTCTCACTCTCGCAGAAGGACAACTCCGCCATTGATTGTTACCGTTAGCATGTCTCAATTGCTGATTCCGTAGAGTTTTCCAATCGCGGCGGGATTGTCGGTAGTCTTCAGCATGAAGTCGGCCACATCGGCGCGGGAGATGGAGAGGCCGAAGGTAGGCAGGTGTCCCTCGCGCACCCGGTATTTTCCGGTATATGGCTTGTCCGTCAGTTCGGGCGGGCGCACGATGGTCCAATCCAGTCCGCTGGCTCGAATCACGCTCTCCATGACGGCCGCATCTGCGACAATGCCCGGGAACAGCAGCCGGCCGAGCAGGTAGGCCGGCGGAAAGATAGAGTTCTTGAAGAGGAAGGCCACTGAGACAATCAGAACGCGCCGCGTGCCGGAACGTCGCATCGCACCGGTCAGGGCAACCGCGAATTGCTCGAGCAGATGAGCGTCGGCTTTGGAGACCGGCACCCTCGGGCCGAATCCCGATAACACTGCATCATGACCTCCGAGCACCGCTGTAAGCGCGCCGTCATCCAGCAAGTCGCCCTGCACGATGGAGATTCGGTGCTCGAGTTTCTTTAGCCGTTCCGGCGATCTCACAAATGCGGTGACGGAATGGCCACGTTCCACTGCCCGCCGGATAATTTCCGTGCCTGTTCCGCCAGTTGCACCCAGAACCAGTAGCCTCATTACCTTACCTCCCGGCCGGTTTATGTCCCTTAAATAGTTGATATAGATAGCTCTATTGAATATTGGATGCTAAAATGTATTTGCGGTGAAAACAAAGAAACGGACCTATCAATCCGCCATCCGAAAAAGGCACGCGGAGGACACCCGACGGCGTATTGTCCAGGCAACGCGGCGCCTGCTTCTGTCGGAAGGATATGCCGGGATGACGATTGAGGAGATCGCACGACGGGCGCAGGTCTCAGCGCAAAGCGTATACGCCATCTTCAGGTCGAAGACGGGAATTCTCACGGAAATCCTCGACCAGGCAAGTTTCGGAACAGAGTACGAACAGGCGGTTCGCCAGGCGCTGGGCGCGGTCGTGCCCGAAGACCGACTGTGGTATGCTGCCCGCATTGCCCGGCAGATTCATGATGCGCAGAAGACCACCTTCGATTTGTTGCGTGGGGCAAGAGTGGTCGCGCCGGAGTTGGCAAAGCTGGAAGAGCGGGGAGAGAGGCTGCGTTACAAGAGGCAGAAGCAGTTGATCGAACTGTTACGAACGGCAGGACGGCTGCGCCGAGAACTTAGCATTCGAAAGACGCGGGACGTCTTCTGGATGCTTACGGGGAGGGAAGTCTACCGAATGCTGGTGCGCGAGCGTGGGTGGTCGTCCCAAGAATACGAAAAGTGGCTGGCTGGAACCCTGGTGGAAACGCTTTTGACAGCGCGCAGAGGAAAGCTTAAGCCAGGCCGCGGGTGAACCGCCGCAAAATTCACGCACGGAAAAAAGCTTCCCAGCTGTGTCGACCTTGAAAGCTTCACAAGTGGGGGCCCCCACCCTTTTCCCCTGTTTTGGAAAAAGGGTGGAGCAAATACGTTCCCACGCGCGCTATTCGTGCGATTTAGGCGCGTTCCCCAGCAGACGATACACAGTTGCCGTCTTGGTGCAATTCAGGGCGATGTACTCCTCGGCCGAGAACTGGAGCGAGATGAAGAATGCCTCAGCCCGCCGCAGGGCATCCTTGCTGAGCTTGTCTCGGTCCTGAAAGCGGAACTGGTAAGCGAACTCGCCGATGAGCGGACGGTGCTCGCCTCGGGTACGCCAAATGGCCACGTTGGCTTTGCAAGCCAGCCCGTCGCCGAAATCCAGCAGGCCGATGTCCTGCAGCACCTCTTCAACGATCGTGTTGCTGACCAGGTGGATCTTCTCTCCGGGCGTCTTGCGAACTTTGCCAAGCACCGGCAACAGCTCGACCAACTGGTCCATGCTGTCCACGTTCTCTTTACCCATACCAATGGCGGAGCGCACAAACTGCACATTGTGCGAGAACAGCATACGAACCCCGCCCAACCGTTCCTTCAGAGGCATGGCCTGAACCTTGAACTTCACGCGGTGCTCGCCAAGGATATTGGGCCGGACATCAGTTTCGGCGCACAGCTGCAAATCGGGGTGGCGGAACTTGAAGACGATTTCCGGCTCGCCGATGGGGAAGCCGTCCTTGTAGGCGATACGTCGGCGCAAGATGAAGGCGTTGTTGTAGAGGCGGAAGTCGTCGGTATCAACGAAGATCACCTCTCGAATCTTGACGGGCTGCACATCGAACCCACCGGCACTGAACTTCACGCCATGCTTTTTGGCAGGCTCCTTGAACACTTTGCCGAAGTCGAAGAAGCTCTGGCGCGAATGAAACTTGTTCGGCCGCAGAATCAGCTTGCAGCAGATGTACTCGGGCGAATGGATGGGCATGCCGTCGGCATAAACACCGGGCTTAAGTTGCGGCACGCGCCCTACCCAACTCGGCGTTATTGCCTCTTTGGGATAGGTGATGGGAGTTGGTGCGAGATTCTTATTGGCTTTAACACCCTTAGCTTTGCTGGGCGCAGGTGCGGTGGCAGTGGCCATACATGCTCCTTGAAAGGTGACTGGCTGAAGAATGAAAGCGTGTAATGGGAGTTTAACGCAGAAAGTTTAGACGAAGGGAGGAAAATGGTGCAAATGCGAATTTCCCGCCGCGCTCGAAATTCGTTCATCCCACAAGGCATCCAGGTGAGAATCGACTCGAAACCTTGCTTCCCGTTATGAGCCTCGTGAAGCGATCACATTACCTGGTGAGCCACGTCACAGATTACGGGTTCACAATCGACCAGAATTTCCTTCAGAAAGGAAGCCGCACCGGAGGCGAAGCTTCCTGGGAGGGTTTTCATGTCCGATGACAAGCGAGATGTGCTGGAGGTTCTGCGCTATGAATTGAACTTCATCGAGCAGGGAGGCTATGGAAATTGGTATAGCACGCCCTGGGGCCCGGCCTCCATCTTTCAGGATTCGCTGACCTGTCCCAATCACGGGGATCCAACCCGTCCGCACGCTTGCCATGAGTGCGTGCTGTACGATTTTGTCCCTGAACAATACCGTACCGAAGATGTGCCCTGTCATCATATTCCGTTGAATCGGCAAGGGGATACGATCGCCGCGCCGCAGTCTGAGGAGGAGCTGCGGGAAAACGTGAAGCACTGGCTGAAACGCACAATTGCGCGGATTGAGGCGGAGCGTGCCAAAGCAACGGCCGAGGAAAATCAAACCGTAAAGGCAGGTTAGGCCTGAAAGGGCACAAGAACACGCTGACTAGTTCCACAGTGGAACTTACGAAGCACTGGTAGGACTTCTTGGAGCTCTTTTTTTCTGTTCCGCAAATACAATCCAAAAGAAGCAGATTCGCAGGAGTTGCCATGACCCGCGCGTTCGCCTCCCTGAGTCCCCAGGAAGCCCTGCACGTTGCCATCTTTATCGAAGAGCGTAATGCCGATATCTATCAGTGGTTTGCTGAAATGTTCAACGAGTTCCGGGACGCGGAATCGCTGGAAATCGCCAGTGTGTTCTGGGACATGTCGGTAGAGGAAAAGCGCCACAGCACGCTGCTGCAGGGCCGTTATCAGGAGCTTTTCGGGAATACCGCCTGTGCGGTTACCGAAGAGGGTCTGAAGGAAATGATCGAGGTCCCGAAGCTGGAAAGTGGTGACGTTTTCGCCGCCGCGGAAGCGTCACAAGCCAATCCCCGAGAACGGGCGATCCGGGTTGCTCTGGCAGCCGAAAAGAGCGCGCAGATTTTCTACAGGCAATTGGTGATTAAAACTTCAAACCAGGCACTGCGCCGGCTCTACCTCGAGCTATCCGCCATGGAGGAGGGCCACGTGACCTACCTGCAAAATGTCCTAGTGGCCGCGCCGGGGAAGAAGGAAGTGCAGTGAAGCAGTCAATCACTGGCAGCCTTTGAAGCCTGCTTCAAGGTGATTTGTGAGATAGGTGACAGGCTCTCGCTGCTAATTGCTCCCCTGCCTTATATGCTGCGCGTCTGGAAAGGACTTCAACTCCACGGTTCGTTCGCTGACCTGTTCCTTGCCAGTCGCGTCGGACTGGTGCAGCGTAAGCTTGCCACGCAGTACGCGGTAGCCTTCTTCGCCCTTGCGTTTTCCTGGCCCGGTGGCAATGACACCGTCAAACTCATACCAAACGGCGTGAATTGTCTTTGTCTGGAAGTAAAGATGATCACCTTGTAGCGATGTCTTGTCGAAAAAATGATCGATAAACTCCCCCTTATCGCTATCGGTGTCGCCAAAGCGCGAGACAAATCCCGAGAGCTGGCCGTCTTCGACGGTGAGCTGTACGAACTCTCCTTCCCGCAGGAACGAGTACATTCCCGTTATACCGGAGAACGTCGTGGGTGCAGCGGCCTTGCCTTGTGCACAAGCAAATGGGGCCGAAGCGGATATCAATACCAGACAGAGGAACAGCGATTCGCCCTTGGCGAGGCTAGGAAGCATGAAGTCTCCCGAGGGCTCCATCATGGCACGTCTTGGTTAGCTGGGAAAGTGGCGGGAATGGGTTAGATCGGTTCGACTTTCTCGGTGTCCGATGCTTTTGGTGCGAGCACCAGTCTTCACCTGTTCGGTCATTTCCGATGCGAGCAATTGTATGGTGGTTCAGGCTGGTTAAAAAAGGGGATTAAGAGCAGCAGGTGCTTTAGCCCTGGATTAAGAACTGAAATTTAATCTAGCCGGCCATTCTCGTGAACTTACCAACTCGGCAGCGGCTTTTCGTTATAATCCACTCAATCGGTCCTGTTGGTAGGGGAGATGTCAGAGGCAACAACGACGCAGCCCCAGCAAGAAGACGCATTGCAGAGTGCGCCGGCCCTGAACTATGAGTTAGAGCCGTGGCCGCTTATGTTTTGGCGGCACCTGATTGACCTCATCCTGCGTCGCGAGCCTCCGCCGGTCGAGACGACCGCCGAACCCGTTCCTATTCCCGAAGAAAAATGGATCGCTACCGGGCTCGGTCCACGGCACTATCTCGAGTCCTACGGCTACCACATCGCGCTGGTGGTGGTGATTTATGTCGTGTGCACATCCTCGTGGTTCAACCGACCGGTGAGGCTCGAATCTCCATTTGCCAATACCGAGGTGGAGCACTATGCGCTGAGTGAATATCTGCCGCCCATCAATACCGGCCCGCGTGGGGAGGCTAAGCCGCGCAAGGGGCAGCCGAAACTGGCGAAACAGGAAATTCTGTCGGTGCCGCCTAATCCCGACAACAACCACCAGACTATCGTCACCCCACCGAATATCAAGCTGAAGCGCGACGTTTCGCTGCCGAATATGGTTGCGTGGACGAACATTCCCGGACAGCCTATTGCGGCCTCGCAGCGGCAGATCTCGCAACTGAAGCTGCCGCAGTTCACTCCGCAGGTGGTAGAGCCGACGGCGGACGTTTCCAAGCTGAAGTCGCAAAGCAAAATGGCCGCCCTCGAACAGCCAACCGTTGTTGAACCCAAAGCGGATGTGTCGCAGATCAAGCCGAAACTGACCATGCCGGTGCTGTCGCAGCCTTCGGTCGTTGAGCCTCCGCTGTCGCCCGACCAGCTAAAGTTGAAGCGCGGTGAGATCAATATGGCGCAGTTGAATCCGGACGTGGCCGCGGCGAAATTGCCTGTGGAGCCGCAGCGCGCTGGCGGCGTCGGCGATGCAGCAGCGGCTAATGGAGCGGGGAAGAATGTTCCCGCTCAGCCAAGCCTCCAGGGGCTGCAATCGTCGAAAGGGCAAGGGCAGATCATCGCCTTGAGCTTGAATCCATCCGCTGTTCGCGGACCGGTGGAAATTCCAGCAGGCAATCGCAGCGGCGAGTTTCATGCCTCGCCCGGCGGCAAAGCGGACGCGCCGGGGACGCCAAACGTGACCGGGACTTCCGGTGGGACGGGCAGCGGCGCGGGCGGAGGGAAGGGCAACGGCTCCGGCAATGGCGGAACGGGAACGGCTCCTCCCGGAATCAGCGTCGGGGCTGCACCGCCGGGAGCGCCGGTTGCAGCCATTGCAGGCACGCCAGGGGGCAAAATGCCCAGCGATGTCCAAAAAGAAGAGAACAAGCGGCTAATCGCGGCAGCTATGCGGCCGAACATTCCCAGCGTGAGCCGTCCTCCGGTTGCGCCGCCACCGCCTGAAGTGTCCGATGTTGAAACCGATTCGATCGAGCGCAAAGTTTTTGGCACCAAGAAGTACTATTCGCTGATTCTGAACATGCCGAACTTGACTTCGGCGAGCGGAAGCTGGGTCGTCCGCTTCGCGGAGCTGCAAGAATCAGACAACAAGGTACCCATCGCGGCGCCGGTGGCTATGTCGAAATTCGATCCTGCATACCCAGCCGACGCTCTGCGCGACAACGCCGAGGGCATAGTCAAGCTCTATGCCATCATCCACACCGACGGTACGGTAAGTGGCATCAAGCTGCTGAACGGCGTCGATCCGCGCCTTGATGAAGCCGCCGAACGTGCTCTGTCCCGCTGGGTGTTCCGTCCTGGAATGAAGAACGGCGATCCGGTGGAGTTGGAAGCGGTGGTGCTGATTCCATTCCGCAAGCACCACGTACGATAGCCGCCGCTGGTCAGTCGCCAGTAGCCGGTTCCCATTGAGCGGCATCGGATCGAAGCACACGCAATTTGGACTCATGAAACATGACGGCAGCTGGGGCCACGTTCTTCAGCTTTCCTTGTGTCCGTACACCCTCGCCTTGCCGTCAACGGCCACCGCGACAAAGCGATTGGTTTCCACGTCCTTGAACTGGACAACCTGATGACCGTCTCGTGCTAGCTTCCCCCAGCGGCTGGGCTTGTCAGGATTCTGCTCAATGGCTTGGTAGGTGCGCCCAGCCAAATCGAAGGACGCAGTCCTTAACCTATTCCTGCTGGTACGACGGACTGGCCATTCCTTGCCGTTCACTGTGATGCTTGCACGGCTCATCAGTTGGTCAGCAACAGAAGCGAGAATGGTTTTGTCCAGCATCGTCGCCTGGCTCACGTCCTATCTCGCGGAGCGTGGAACGCGCTGACCAGAATCGCAACCGTGATCGCGACATAAAGCACGCCGACTATGCCCTCCAGCGCAGCTAACATGCGAACTTCGGGACCCACGGGAACGATGTCGCCATAACCGATCGTCGAAAGCGTGATCAGGCTGAAATACAGTAGTTGGTTCTCGCGATGTTCCAGTAAAGAACCACCTTGCAGGATGGAGCCGGGTTGATACGTATCGATGGCACAGTAAACGGAAAACCACAGGATTCCGAGCAAAAGATAAATACTGACAGCGGTGAACAGGTGTGTTTCGGTGACCTCGCGAGCGTTTCGCAGGAACGAGAACAGGCCTACAACCGTGAGCGCGAAAAACACCGCCAGAGCTCCCCACTTCGCAACGATAACAACCGGGTTGGGCCAGAGGTTGCTGAGTACTGCGAGGCCGGTAGCGGCAATCATCAGCGATACCGATGGCCAAAGCCGTGTCTTTATCTGAGACAGCCTGAGAGTGGCGAGTAGCACCGGCACAAAAATCAGCATTTCCGTGAAGAGTCGCCGAAGCGTGCCGTGATCCAGCACTGGATGCAGCACGATCATCAGCAGCAGCGACAACAGAAGCAACAAGTCCGGGCGTATTCGGTTCAGCGACCACATGGAAAGCGGGAAAGCGCTATTCTACTGTGCTCCGCTGGCTTTTCTTGCTTTCTCGAATTCGTCGCCTGGGTTCCAGCCGACTTCCGTCGCCTGATTGGCGGCTTGCCAGCCGAGGGCGACGCCGAAGCGTGCCATGACTCCGTCGGTGGAGAAGTCCATCTCCGGATGGTATTCGTCGCTGGGGTGATGGTAGTCATTGGTGACGAAGTTCGTGGCTTTTTGTAGGCCCCATTGCCTGTCGTGGCCCTGATAGAGCTCGCCCGGACCGATGGAGAATGCCGGAACGCCGACGCGCGCCAGACTGAAATGATCGGAGCGATAGTAATGTCCGGCGCCGGGATTGGAGTCGGGAACGATGTTCAAGCCAAATGCTTTCGCCGTATTTTCGACCGTGGGGTAGAAGCTGGTGCGCTCCGCGCCGGACACCGTAACCTCCTGCGGAATACCCAGCGGCGGCACGTCGTCGTAGTTCAGGTTGAGCGAAAGCATCTTGGCCGGAATGGTGGGGTGCTTGCCGTAATATTCCGAGCCGCGCAGACCCTGCTCTTCCGCCGTTACAGAGACGAAATACATGGAGCGCTTCGGTTGCACTTTGGTTTCACTGAAAACGCGCGCGATTTCCAGCAGGATTCCGACGCCGGTGGCGTTGTCCTGTGCGCCGTTGTAGATGTTGTCGCCGGGCATGCCGGGTATGATGCCCAAGTGGTCATAGTGCGCGGAGTACATGACACCCTGGTCTTTCAGCTTGGTGTCCGAGCCGGGCAGCATAGCCGCGACGTTGTTGGAATCGAAGGGGCGCACCTTGCTGACAATGTGCGCCTTGAAGCGTGCCGGTAGCGGCTGGGCTTTGAAGCCCATCTTGCCGGCAGCGGTGATCTGGTCGTCCAGGCTCATGCCGCAGTCCTGCATGAGCTTACGGGCAACGTCGAGCTGGACCCAGGACGCGACCTTCAGCCTGGGCGCCGGATCATTGCGCAGATAGGAGCGCTCACCCGACCAGGAGTTGCGCACGACGTCCCATCCATAGCTGGCCATCTCAGTTTTGTGGATGAGCAGCACGCCGGCTGCACCTTTGCGCGCTGCTTCTTCGAACTTGTAGGTCCAGCGGCCGTAGTAGGTCATGGCCTTGCCGCCAAAGAATTTGGGGTCGTCAGAGGGCGGGTCGTTGACCAGCATCAACAGAATCCTGCCCTTCACATCGACATCTTGGTAGTCGTTCCATTTGTACTCGGGAGCGTCCACCCCGTATCCCATCCAGATGATTGGCGCATCAACGGTTGTCGAGCTGTCGCCGGTTTCATCCATAGCGACAATCTCATCTTTATTGCGCAGCGGCATGGCGTCGCCCTTGGCGGGAATAAGCGA
>Ga0306924_10000215_pt1 | contig 44980 bp, 41 predicted proteins | sample sta12Can44000111_FD_203756 | JGI IMG/M metagenome (GOLD analysis project Ga0306924, IMG submission 203756) | Lab enrichment of tropical soil microbial communities from Luquillo Experimental Forest, Puerto Rico - statanox.12C.anox.44.000.111 (v2)... | ecosystem: Environmental > Terrestrial >... | reverse complement strand
CATCCGGGCGAGACGGCGTCTCCACAGCAACCACCACTCTTTTCAGCGTGGAGGTCGCGATTTCATGGCCGGCGCATACCGGCGAGCGATCGGTAGTGCTGAGAACATTGCGTCTTGGGACTGGCGGGAGTGGCGGTTGAGGCGGGGTCTGGCGAAGCGATCCGGGCTCGGCCGGCAGACCGGGTTCACACTGCTCGAAATGCTGGTCGTGCTCGTGGTGCTCGGATTTCTGATGGTCGGGCTTACCCAGGGCGTGCGCGCCGGCTTCGCGCTCTGGGACGCGCAGGCGCGCCGCATTAGCGAAACTGCGGAGCTCGATGCCACCGCGCGAATTGTGCGTGCGCTGCTGAGCGGCGTTGCGCCCCCGCCATCGGGGGGTATCGCAGCCGGCGCGAACGCGGTGGGGTTCAAGGGCACCTCCGACAGCGTATCCTTTGTCGGCGATTTACCAACCGGGTTGGGCACTACTCGGCGCGCGGACATCACACTTCAGGTGAGTCAGGGACGATTGGTCCTTGGCTGGAAGCCGCATCGCCACGAGCTTTCAAGTGAGCCACCGCCGGTGGCTGTCGAAACCGAGCTGATTCGCGGAATCGATCGGATCGAACTTTCCTATTGGGGTTCTCCGTCCCCGGGTCAAGCAGCAAGCTGGCAGGCGCAGTGGGATGGCGCGGGCATCCCCGAGCTGATCCGCCTCCAACTCGCTTTTGCCGAGGGCGACAGGCGTCGGTTTCCCGATTTGATCGCTGCAACTCAGTTCTGATAGGAGCGATTCGCCTCATGGCCCTGCTGGCGCGGCACCCTTCATCTCGCTGGGTGCCCGCCTTGCCCGCGTTGGCTCCTGGAATGCAGGGAATGTTTGCCTTGCTCGGGCCATATTCAGAAAATTTGGTATAGGATAGTCAAGCTTGGGGGTTAACCGTCTTTTAGCGGGCAGCTCTATATTACGGCACTAGTAGAGGGATTTTTCGACCGGGTCTTCGCTTCGGGTCATGATACGCAACTTCTTCATCTGGTGGTTCGGACAACTTGCAGAGGTGCTGCCTCAAAGGTTGCGTCAGGTTGCTTTCAGCGCTGCCGATGCTCTCGTGGTCGCTCCAATAGGGACGCTGGCGCGCGGCGTCGAAGCCGTTACGGTTTACTTGCGCCGAAACCGAAAGGAAATGACGGTCGGCGAGTTCCCGCTCGGTGCTGCCGGTTTGGCGGAATTGCCCAGCGCAGTCGGCAAAGCGACGGTCTTGCGCCTTGGTGAGGCAGACGTGCTCGGCAAGACGATAACTTTACCACTTGCCGCAGAACGCGAGCTTGACCAGGCCCTCGCGTTTGAGATGGACCGGGAAACTCCGTTCAGCGCGGATGAGCTTTATTGGAACCATCGAATCGTTGCGACCGACCGGCAAAGCGGGCGCTTGTCGGTGCGCCTGGCATTGGTCTCTAAGGCGAACCTCGACCCGCTGCTCGCCGCTCTCGCTCGATTGGGCGTCCGGCCGAGGCGCGTGGAGATCGCCGACGGACCGGATCAGGGCTTTTATTTGCCGCTCAACGGTGACGGCAGCCGCGCACACCATGGTTCCGCACGGTTGCTCTGGCCAGCCACCGCGCTTTGCGCCGTCCTTCTTCTTGCCGCGATAATCACTCCATTCGTACACCAGGAGCTGACCCTCGCGTCCCTTGATCGCAAGGTCGCGGCTAGCCGAGTTGCCGCTGCCGAAGCCGACAAGCTGCGTCAAGAAATCGACCGATTGTCCGGCACTGCTGGTTTCATTGACAGTGAGCGCGACAAAGCCGGGCGGCCGCTCGTCGTCTTAGCGGCCGCGACACGTACTCTCCCGGACGACACCTACTTGACCGAGATGGAGCTGCGGCAGCGGAAAGTGACTTTGAGCGGCCGCTCCGCGGCAGCTGCGCGATTAATCGGCGCGCTTGCTTCCGATGGTGAGTTCCGCAACCCGGTCTTCGCAGCGCCGGTTACCCGGCTCGAGGCGCTCCGGTCGGAACTTTTCACGATCAACGCGGAGGTCGGGCCGTAGCCTCGCTTGCATCTTTACCTACCGGCCCGAGAGGCCGGCTATTGGCAGTGAGCCTGATGTTGGTCGCATTGGCAGGCGTCTATCTCCTGGCCGTGGCCCCGTTCATCGAGCTCTATGCTGGGCGCGCCACGGTTTTGGAGAACCGCCGTATGTTGCTTCCGCGATTGCAAGCGGCGGCGGACGAGCTGCCCGATCTACAGGCGCGGGTAGAGCAGCTGCGCACCACTGCCGGTAGCCGTAAATTCAGTCTCGAAGGGGCAAGTGATGCCATCGCAGCGGCCGCTCTGCAGAGCCGCATCGAGGAGCTTGCTGCCTCCGTCGGCGCCACCATCGGCAGCACCGAGAGTCTTCCGGCGGAAGCGCGCTCCGGTTACCGCCGCATTGGACTGCGTTACGTGTTGAGCGGCCAATATGAAACTTTGGTTAAGTTTTTGGCGAAGCTCGAAGCGGCCACCCCCCCGCTGGTCATCGACAATCTGCACATTCACGGCGTGCTGCGCCGCCCGGGAACTCCGGCCGCTTCGGGGCTCGATGCCGGGCTGGATGTGTACGGCTACCGCGACGGCGAAAAGTCGGTCGCTGCCAAGCCATGACCGATCGCTTTGTGCTGCCACTGCTGATCGTCGGATGCCTGGTGTTCGGCTCGCTCCTCTTTATCGAGCTCGGGCCGGCCGGGACGGAAGATGCCGCGATCGCCGAAGCAGCAACGAGGACCGACACCGCTCCGGCTGCGAGGCGACCGCAGAACCCGCGGATCGATGAGTTGTTGACGGTAATACTTGCCCGACCGCTGTTCAGCAGTACACGGCGCCCAGCCCAGACCGCCTCTCCCGGAGCGAACGATTCAGATCTCGCCGATACCAGGCTGACGGGGATCGTTACCGAGCCTGGACGGCGCATCGCGATCTTCGCCGTAAGCGGCGACAAGCCGTTGAGGGTAGCGGAGGGCGACGCGGTCAGCGGCTGGCGGATCGAGAGCATCACGCCGCGCGAGGTGTCATTGAGCGGTCCGACTGGAACCAAAACGATGCAACCCAAGCTGGACCCGAACCTCGCTCCGCCGCCCGCGCAACCTCCACCCGGGACTCCCCCTCGACCTGCCGCCCCGTCCGCGGCGGCGCGCCCGCCCATTCAGCCGGCCGCCGCTGGGGTCGCGCCGCCGAACCCAGGCGTTCCGTTCAATAATCCCGGCGCGCTGCCACGGCCAGCGCGGCTGCGGCAGCAGCGGTAATGTCTGCGACGCGACGTGCCCGGCCGCTCGCCCTTGCTGTCCCGCTGGCGCTACTCGCCGCATGTCAGGCGCCGGCGCCGGCGGGTTTGGAGCCGTTGGAGCAGCCGAGCAGCCTGCAAGCGGCAGAGCCTCGTGTAAACAGCACGATCCCCACCGACCGTAGTCGGCAACGCGCCTTTGTCGCGTCCGGCCCCGGGCCGGCGCCCGTGGTTCCACCGGCGCAGCCGGGCGTGACCCCAGGCCAGAGCGGCGATGTAACCCTCAATTTTGTCGACACCGACATACGAGAAATCGTACGCACCATCCTCGGGACCACACTCAACCTCAACTATACAATCGACCCGAACGTGCATGGCACCGGGTCGATCGAGACCGGCACTCCAATGCCGCGTTCGGCGTTGATACCCACGCTCGAAACCTTGCTCAACGCCAACGGCGCGACGGTCATCGAAAGGAATGGGGTCTACGCGGTGGTCCCGCTACCTGCCGGTTCAACCCGCAATCTCATCGCCGGCGCGAACGCTGTTGGCGCCGGCACCGAAGTCGTGCCATTGCGCTACGCTTCGGCGAAGGATCTCGCCAAAGTGCTCGAACCCTATGTTGCGGAGGGAGGGAAAATTGCGGCCGACGCGGCAGCCAACGCCTTGATCGTCTCCGGGGATTCAGCGGTCCGCCGGACCTTGGTCGGGCTCGTCCGGGCCTTTGATATCGACATCCTGGCGGGTCAGTCCTATGCCCTCTTCCCGGTGGGCGATAGTGATCCGGCAAAGCGAGCCAGCGAGTTTGAGCGGGTGTTGCAGGCTCAGGCCGAAGGGGCGCTTGTTGGCATTGTCCGCGTCATTCCGATGGATCGGGTCAACGCCGTTCTCGTCGTCTCGTCGCAGCCGCGCTACATCGAGGCGGCGACTCGCTTTTTCAAGCTCGTAAACCAAGTCGAGGATGCCACAGCACGAAGCTGGCACGTCTACTACGTGCAGAACGGCCAGAGCACGGATCTCGAAAACCTGCTCCAGCGCGCCTTCACGCCGCGCAATGTCTCTCCCACCGGCGGCCCGCCCGGCGCGACCGCGCCCGGCGCCGAACAGCTGGCGATCGCCCCAGGCGGCGCTCCCGGTGGCGGCCCGAGCGGCTTCGGGGGAGCCGGGGGCGCCGGCGGCGCAACAGGCCTGGGAGGAGCTGGTACGAGAGGCGGTGTGGGCTTGCCGGGCGGCGGCGGCGGCGCTGGCGGCCTCGGTGCTGGCATCCCGCCGCCGCCCACGGGGCCAGCGGCCGAGGCGGCGCCTCCCGCCACCGAGCCGTTGTCGACCGAGGCGGGTCCCGGCGGCGCCGGAACCGAGAACCGTATTCGAATCATCGCCAACCGACGCAACAATGCGCTTTTGATCTATGCAACGCCGAGTGAATATACGGTAATCGAGGGAATGTTGCGCAAAATCGATATCATCCCTTTACAAGTACTGATCGAGGCGACTATTGCCGAGGTCGACCTCAACGACCAGCTCCAATACGGCACCCAATTCTTTTTCAAGGCCGACCACGTCGCCTTTACGCTGGGGCCGTCCGGGACGACCAGCCCAGCGATCCCTGGTATCGGAGGCCTGAGCTTTCCTTCTACTTCCCCCTATTTCATCCTGAGCAAGGCCCCGAATGTTGCGCTCGCGGCGCTGGCCAATGTGAGCAAGGTCAAAATCCTGTCGGCACCCCAGGTCATGGTCTTGGACAATGAACCCGCACGCCTGCAGGTCGGTCAGCAGGTGCCGGTTCTCACGGGGACGGCGACCAGCACCTTGACTACCGGCGCACCGGTCGTCAACAGCGTGGACTATCACGCCACCGGCGTCATCATGCAGGTGACGCCGCGAGTCAACTCAGGCGGGCTCGTCACCCTCGACATCGCCCAGGAGGTGAGCGATGTCGCGCCTCAGGCGACCAACTCGGTCAGCGGCTCTCCGACGTTCAACGATCAGACATTCCGGACGCGGGTAGCCATTCAAGATGGCCAGACTATTGGAATGGCCGGTCTGATTCGCGACAACGCCTCAGAAGGAAACACCGGCATTCCTTTTCTGAAAGACATCCCGATTCTCAGCACAATATTGTCGACCCAGATCGGCACGCGCACCCGCCAGGAGTTGCTTGTGCTGATCACTCCACATGTCGTCCACGATCAGCGCGATGCGCGGGCGTTGACCGAGGATTTGAGGAGCCAATTGATCAACGCCGGGCTCGTTCCACAGCAGCTGCAGCGCAAGGGCGCACCGGGGCTATCCAACCCCAACGGGTTATAAGCGGGCTGATGCAGGGGCGACCGCCACAACCGGCGGTCAGCCGCAACGGCGGTTTTGCGCTGATTATTGTTTTGTGGACGCTGGTGCTGATCGGCTTCATCGTCCTCCATCTCACGGCGAGCGGACGAACCGAAATCCGTATCGCCAGCAACCTCGTGTCCAACTCTGTCGCGCAGGCAGCAGCCGATGGCGCGATTTTCGAGGCCATCTTCAACCTCTTGGATCCGCGACCCGACCAGCGGTGGCCGATCGACGGGAGGCCGCACGAAATCTTGGTCGGCAGCAGCCGCGTGGTGCTCTGGCTGGAGGACGAGGCTTCGTGGATCAATCCCAACACGGCTTCGCCACCCCTTCTCGAAACGTTGCTGCGGGTCACCGGCAGCGATCCGGAAACCGCCCAGCGCCTGGCAATAGCGATCGGCGAATGGGTTGGATCTGCAGCGTCCCCCCGGCCACAGCCAGCGCTGCTCGCGGAATATCAAGCGGCGGGGCTGGATTACGGCCCACCCGGTGGACCGCTCGAGACCCTCGACGAGCTTGGGCGAGTGCTCGGCATGACCCCGGCCACACTGGGCGCAATCCGGCCCCATTTAACGCTGTTCGGGCCAGCAGAGCCTAACCCCGCCACCACGGACCCGGTCGTGGCGGTTGCGCTCGCTCAGTCGGCGCAAGGCTCCCCGATCGCACCCCCGGCGAATCAACTGCCCCAGGATTTGTCGACGACGCGGATCACCGCGGCGGCATCGGGCCCCGGGAACGCTCGCGTGATCCGGTTTGCCGTCGCTCAAATCGGGTCCGCCCTGCCGCAGGGATATACGGTTTTGACCTGGGGCAGCAGAACTGAATCCGCTCCACAGGGCGCCGCCCCTGAAGGGGCCGTCACTCGTTGAAGATTGCTGCCGTATCCCCGGTGCCCCCGGGCTGACCGGTCGGGCCAAGCGAGAGAAGATCGTACTCATGCCCGGGCCGCTGGCTCGGGCTGCGGTAGATGAACGGCCGGCCCCACGGATCTTCCGGCACCTTCTCGCCCTTCAGGTAAGGTCCGTTCCAGCGAGCGACACCCGACGGCCGTGTGATGAGCGCCTGCAGGCCCTGGTCTGTCGCAGGATAGCTTCCCACGTCGAGCTTGTAGATATCGAGTACTCCCGCGATCCGCTCGATCGATTGGTGAGCAATCTTTTCCTTGGCGGAACCCAGCTGTCGCAGAGCCGCCGGCGCGACAAGACCGATCAGGAGCCCGAGGATGGCGAGCACGACCAGCAGTTCGAGCAGTGTGAAGCCTTGCTGCCTGCGTCGAAAATCGCCAGCCACAATTGGAACGGATAGGATGCTTTTCAAGTCGCGCATGCGAAAAACCAGAAGATTTTCCCGCCTCTCGTTATTAGAAGCAGATTTGGACATATTCATGATGACGGCCGAAGCGGCGGCCTCCTCAGCGCTGTTCTCGATTCATCTGAGCTCGACCGGTGATGCGGCAGTTCGACGCGACAGGTAGATACAGCCGCTAATGATATTGCGAATTGCTCGCAAGATTGGCATATGAATGCAGTCAATTTTGGATTGCCGTGCGAATGTACATCTGTCTCTGCAACGGGATCACCGATCGCGATTTTCGCGCCCACGCCGATGGCGAGGGCCGCACTGTATCGATGGTGTATCACGCTCTTGGCAAGAAACCGCGATGCGGCAAATGCGTCGCTTTCGTACGGCATCTGTTGCGCCAAACGGCCGAGATCCGGCATTCGCATGAAGCAACTGCGACAATCGCGCGGCCAACCTTGTGACAGGTCGATGACACCCCAAGTCTCGTTTAGGGCGATCTCCCGGGGAGGCGACCTTGCGTGGCGATGCAACCGTCTTGCACCATCTGAATGCAGTTCTAAAGAACGAGCTCAGTGCGATAAACCAATATTTCTTGCATGCTCGGATGCTGAGGCACTGGGGAGTGACCAAGCTCGGTGCCTGCGAGTACGGCGAATCCATCGACGAGATGAAGCACGCTGACAAGCTGATAGAGCGCATCCTCTTCCTCGATGGCGTGCCAAACCTGCAGGACCTTGACAAGCTGCTGATCGGCGAGACCGTGCAGGAAATCTTAGAATGCGATCTCCGGCTCGAACAGAGTGCCATGCCGTCCCTTCGCGAGGCGATTGTCTATTGTGAGAGCGTGCGCGACTTTGTTAGCCGTGACTTGTTCAGCGAGATCCTCGAAGCCGAGGAGGATCATGTGGATTTTATTGAGACCCAGCTCGATCTCATTTCCAAGATCGGCATCGAGAATTACACGCAGTTGCAATCGCAGCCTGCCGAATAGTTCTTGTCAGCTTAGTGGTGGAAGAGGTTAAGCGCCGAGCCTTTGCGGAACCATTCGAGCTGGGAGGCGCTGAAGGTGTGGTTCAGCCATAGCGTCTCACTCGTCCCGTCTGAATGTTTAGTTCGGCATTCGACCGGCTGGCCGGGTGCCATTTCCTGCAACCCGACGAGGCTCAAGCGATCATCCACCCGGATCCGGTCGTAATCCGCCGGATCTTGAAAGATTAGTGCAAGCAGGCCCTGTTTCTTCAAGTTGGATTCGTGGATACGGGCAAAGCTGCGCGCGATCACCGCCGCGCCACCCAACAGACGCGGTGACAGCGCCGCGTGCTCGCGGCTGCTGCCCTCGCCGTAATTATGGTCGCCAATCGCGACCCACTTGATCCCGTGGGCTTTGTAATCCCGGGCGATCTTGCCGATCGCCTCGCCCTTTTGTCCGGTCAGAACATTGATCCCGGTGCCGGCCTCGCCATTGAAAGCGTTGGTCGCGCCCATGAACATGTTGTCGCTGAACTTGTCCAAATGGCCGCGATAGCGCAGCCAGGGACCGGCTGGCGAAATGTGGTCCGTAGTCGTCTTGCCCTTGGTTTTGATCAGGACCGGCATATCCACAAAGTCTTTGCCGTCCCAGGCCGACCACGGCTCCATCAGCTGCAAGCGCTGGCTGTTCGGATCGACCTGCAGATTGACGCCGCTGCCATTCTCCGGAGGCGCGATATAGGTCGCGTGCCCGCTGTCGAAGTCCTTTGCTGGCACCTCCGGCGCCGGTTTGGGAGGATCGAGGCGGAACGGCTTGCCCTGGGCGTCGGGCAAGGTGTCGGTCAATGGGTTGAAAGACAGCCGCTTCGCCAGCGCAAAGGCGGTGACGATTTCCGGGCTGCCGATAAAGTTCATCGTGGCCGGCGAGCCGTCGTTGCGCCGCGGGAAATTGCGGTTGTACGAGGTGACGATTGTATTAGGCACCGCGTCGGCCGCTGTGGATCGGCGCCATTGGCCGATGCACGGCCCGCAGGCATTCGCAAGGACGGTGCCGTCGATGTCCTTGAGCGACTGCATTTGCCCGTCACGCTCGATCGTCGCACGGACCTGCTCGGAGCCCGGGGTAACCAAGAACGGCACGGCGGCTTTGAGGCCATGGGCCTTCGCCTGCTCGGCGACGTCGGCCGCCCGGCTCATATCCTCGTAGGACGAATTCGTGCAGCTACCGATAAGCGCGGTCGAGATCTCGTCGATGAACCCGTTATTGGCGTCGGCCACCTCGGCAGCGAGCCGGGAAATGGGCCGCGCTCTATCAGGAGAATGAGGCCCGACCACATAGGGCTCCAGCGTCGATAGATCGAGCTCGACGACGCGGTCGTAGTATTTTGCGGGATCGGCCTCGACCTCCTTATCCGGTTCGAGCATATGTTGGTTTTGCTGCATCAGCGGGACCAAAGCGCTCTTGCCGGTCGCCCGCAGATACTTGGCCATGTGATCATCGGCCGGGAACAGCGATGTCGTCGCTCCGAGTTCGGCCCCCATATTGGTGATCGTCGCCTTCCCCGTAGCGCTGATCGTGCGCGCACCGGGGCCGATATATTCGACGATGGCGTTGGTCCCGCCGGAGACGGTCAGCTGACCCGCGACATAGAGAATGACGTCCTTGGGCGCCGTCCACCCGCTCAGCTGGCCGGTAAGATAAACTGCGATATGCCTTGGGTAGAGCACCTCCCACGGCAAGCCGGCGATGACCTCGACGGCATCGGCCCCGCCGACCCCGACCGCACACGCACCGAGACCGCCGGCGTTGGGGGTGTGCGAGTCGGTGCCGATGATCAGCTCGCCGGGGAAGGCGTATTGCTCCAGCACCACCTGATGAATGATGCCGGCGCCGGGCCCCCAAAAACCCAAGCCATACTTGGCAGCCGCAGAGCGCAGAAAATCGTAGACCTCTTTGTTCTCGGCAAGCGACTCGCGCAGATCCGAGGCGCCCTCGACCCTCGCCTGTATCAGATGGTCGCAGTGGACGGTGGCGGACACCGCAACCTTCTCCCGCCGTGTCTGCATGAACTGCAGCAGCCCCGTTTGTCCCAGAACGTCCTGGAAAACGACGCGGTCGGGGCGCACCAGAAGGTAGCTCTTGCCGGGTTCGAGTTCCTGATGTTCGGGATCGTCGAGATGCCCGAGCAAGATCTTGTCCGCCAAGGTCAATGGCTTGCCCAACCGACGCCGGACCACCGCCAGAATACGCGCCATCGTCGCGTAGACCGCAGCCGCTATTTCCGGTGTCGATTCGATCGCAACCATCGTCGAGCCTTTCTTGCCTCTTGTTCGAGACATCAGCGCAAGTCCCCTCTCGTGCAAGTGTAGATGAGCGGAACCCAGCTTGATTTGAAGAGCAGCGCAAGGATCATGCCCGAAGCGGCCAAGACCGTCCAGGAGATCTTGGGGCGTAATCAACCTCTTATCGGATTAGCTACGGCAGCTGCGCAGGGCGGAATTGATGGCGCCCGGATGTGTTAAATGGCGTCGAGCTGCCAGGCGACGTCGTTTGCAATCCCCCAGAGATAACCGATATCGGATTGCCCAGCGAGCGCATAGGCGCGGCCCTGATGTCGCCAGTAGAGCAAGTTGACATCCTGACGGCGAGCGAGGGTAGGCGAAATATCCGGTTCCTTCGAGGACCCGATGATCAGGGTCAACGGCCCGATAGCCTTATTGTCGGTCGTATACACCAGCTGCGCCGCCGGGCGGCCATCGGCGACGATGAGGCGCGCTCCTCGGAAATTGAGACCCCATGGCTTGAGGTCCGGCAGGCGTACCTCCTGCGGCAAGCTCTGGCTGATTTTTTGCAGCGCCTCGCGCGGATCTCCGCTAGCCGACGCGTCGATCAGCGCGCCATCGCCGGCGCTAACGAAGAGCTTGAAATAGCCTGCGGCATTTTCGAGCCACACATCGTCGGCGGCTGCCATCTCCACACCCGGCTGCTTACCGGCAGTGCCGCCAGGCTCCAGCTTTGCAACCCCAAAATAAGCGACAATGCCGCCAAGAAGAAGGCCGAAGACCGAGGCGGCGACCGGCATTCCCATCCACCAAGGCCGCGTCGCGGTTTCGCGGGAGGCTACTTGCCCGACCTTGAACGGGAGAACTTGCGCGCTCGGCTCCGCCAAAGCCGTTTCGCCGCGCGCGGCCGCTATCAGCCGATCGGGTACGGGCTCATGAAAAACCTCGTCATAAGCAAGACGCAGCAAATTGGCCGACTCGGAGAGTGCCGCGAGCCTTTCGCGCGCCGCCGGATCGGTGGCGAGCCAGGCTTCGATCTCGCGCTGCTCCTCCGCCTTGACCTCGCCATCGAGGTAGGCGACGAGATGGTCGTCACTGCGCCGCTGCATCCTAGGTACTCCTGCGCATCCCGCCACCCGCTTGGAGCTGCTGTTGTAGCGCGATGCGCCCTCGCGCGAGACGGCTCATGATCGTTCCGACCGGCACGCGTATTACTTCGGCGGCCTCTTTGTAGCTGAGCCCCTCAATACTCACGAGCAGCAGCGCGGCACGCTGATCAGGTGGCAAGCGGTCGACCGCGCGCCGCACCTCATCGAGCGCGAGACGCGCCTCGACGCGCCGCACCGGCTCATCCGAACCCAGCCGCTCCGCGATTTCGCCATCCTCCTTCCGGACGTCTCTCGCGCGGATCTGGTCGATCCAAATCGTCTGCACGATGCGAAACATCCAGCTGTCAAACCGCGTGCCCTCCTGAAACTGATGCTGGCGTGCAAGGGCACGTTCGCACGCCGCCTGAATGAGATCGTCTGCGTCGACAGCGGAACCGGTGAGCCCACGGGCAAACCGCCGCAGTCTTGGCAGGACTGCGATCAGCTGATCGCCAAAACGGCGGTTCACCGGATCTCTGTCCGAAACCAGATGTACCGGAGAACGAGCCAATTTCTGACTAAGTGACAACGGACCTCCCGAAGACATATTCCGCCCGCGCGGCCGTATATATTAGGTGAATGATTGTGCGGTTGTTCCCGGATCGATCCGGCGCAAGTCAGATAGCGCAAAATTGCGAGCGGGTCGACTCTTTGCATCTTATCACAGGATAGGATTGAGGCGGAATCGAGACGACGGAGGGTTAACGGGCCACAGTTTCCCGATGTCGCGGACACAGGGTTGGCTCTTCACAAATCTCGGGCCACACGGCATTGTGGGGCGCGTTTCTCGGCCCTGCCCATTCAGGAATCGCGGCTCGATGAAGGTTGCCGTCATCAAGGAGAGGCGGGCGCATGAGCGCCGTGTGGCGGCCTCGCCCGACACTGTCAAACGCATGGTCGGGATGGGGCTGGAGGTTGTCACCGAAGGCGGCGCCGGCAGCAGTGCTTCCTTCACCGACGCCGCCTTTGCGGCGGCAGGCGCTTCGATTGTCGCGGATCCGGCCGCGGCATTGGGCGATGCGGATATTCTTCTAAAGGTGCAGCGCCCGCTGATCGACGCAGAGGCGGGCATTGACGAATTGACATACCTGAAGCGCGGTTCGGTGTTGATCGGGCTCTTGCAGCCTACGCAAAACCCGGATGATGTCGATGCCTATGCCCGCGCCGGGATCGCCGCCTTTGCGATGGAGCTCGTGCCACGAATTACGCGTGCGCAGGCCATGGATGTTCTCTCCTCCCAGGCTAATCTTGCCGGCTACAAAGCGGTCGTCGAGGCCGCAGCCGAGTTCGGTCGCGCTTTTCCGATGATGATGACCGCCGCTGGAACGATCAAAGCGGCGCGGGTTCTGGTCATGGGAGCCGGAGTAGCCGGACTGCAGGCGATCGCCACGGCCAGGCGCCTCGGCGCCATCGTTTCCGCGACCGACGTGCGCGCCGCGGCCAAGGAGCAGGTCGAGAGCCTCGGCGCCACGTTTATCACCGTCGACGAGGCGGCGGCCCATTCGGCGGAAACCCCCGAAGGCTATGCTCGCGAGATGGGGGAAGATTATCAGCACCGTCAGCGCGACAGGATCACCGAGGCCCTGAAGCGGACGGACATCGTTATCTGCACCGCGCTGATCCCCGGGCACAGGGCGCCTATTCTGCTGACGGATGCGATGCTTGGCGGGCTGGCCCCGGGATCTGTAATCGTTGATCTCGCCGTCGAGGCCGGCGGGAATGTTGAAGGCAGCCGGCCAGAGGAAATCGTCACCACCCCGAATGGGGTCCAGATCATCGGACCCCTCAACATGCCCTCTCGAATCGCCGTCGATGCGAGCCAGCTCTACGCGCGCAACCTGCTGTCTTTTCTCACTCTGTTGGTCGACAAAGATCATCAGCTCAAGATCGATACCTCGGACGAGATCATCAGAGCGACCTTGTTGACCGAAAACGGCGCCGTCGTGAACCCGGCGCTCAGGCCGCCCATCACCGCAGAGGCCGCAGCCCCGAGCGGCTGACGGAGATAACGGATGGCAGATCCCGCCTCACTGGCCGAGCGCGCCAGCGAGCTAGCCGGCAACGCCGCGACCCTCGCACAACACCTCGAGCTGTTGGCCCGTCAGCTCGCGACGGTTCAGCCGCAGCCGGCAACAGTCGGCGGCATACCTTTCGTCTATGAGCTTACAGTTTTTGGGCTCGCCGTCTTCGTCGGGTATTACGTAGTGTGGAGGGTGACCCCGGCGTTGCATTCGCCGTTGATGAGCGTGACCAACGCCATCTCCAGTGTGATCATCGTCGGGGCGCTGATTGCGGCAGGCCCGCTCGGCATCAGCTTTGCCAAAATCATGGGGTTCGTCGCGGTTACCCTTGCCGCCGTGAACATCTTCGGCGGCTTTATTGTGACCCAGCGCATGCTTCAGATGTTCCAGAAAAAGCGATAGCGGGGTCCGCGATGAGCGAGAACCTGTCCGCCTTCTTTTATCTGATCGCCTCGGTCTGCTTCATTCTGGCATTACGCGGCCTGTCCTCGCCAGAGACGGCGCGGCCGGGCAACATCTACGGCATCGCCGGGATGGTGATCGCGGTGGTCACCACCCTGCTGACGCCGCATGTGGTCAGCTTTTGGCTGATCATTCTCGGCATTCTGATCGGCGGAGCGATCGGCACTTACATTGCCCTCCGCATTCAGATGACGGCGCTGCCGCAGCTGGTCGCGGCATTTCACAGCCTGGTCGGTCTCGCGGCGGTGTGCGTCGCCGCAGCGGCTTTCACTTATCCCGAATTATACGGCATCGGGGTGCGCGGTTCGATCTACGGCGGCAGCCTCGTCGAGATGTCGCTCGGCATGGCAATCGGCGCGATCACGTTCACCGGCTCGGTCGTCGCTTTCGCCAAATTACAAGGCCTCGTCACCGGGCGGCCCCTGGTCTTTCCCGGTCAGCATCTGGTGAACGCGGCGCTCGGCGTTCTGCTGATCCTGCTGATCGCCCTCTTCGTCTCGACCGAGGCGGCTGGTGCGTTCTGGCTAACCCTTATTGCGTCGTTGGCGCTCGGTTTTCTGCTGATTGTGCCGATCGGCGGGGCCGACATGCCGGTCGTCATTTCGATGCTGAACTCCTACTCCGGATGGGCCGCCGCCGGTATCGGGTTCACCCTGTCGAACAGCCTCCTGATCATCACCGGCGCCCTTGTCGGCTCGTCGGGCGCGATCCTCAGCTACATCATGTGCAAGGGGATGAACCGGTCGATCTTCAATGTGATCTTGGGCGGGTTCGGCACCGAGGGCAGTACTGTCGCCGCGGGAGCGGGGGCCCTCGACCACTCGGTGAAATCCGGTAGCGCCGAGGACGCTGCGTTCATTCTGAAGAATGCCAGCTCGGTCGTCGTCGTGCCGGGCTACGGCATGGCGGTTGCCCAGGCGCAGCACGCGCTGCGGGAGATGGCCGACATTCTGAAGAAGGACGGTGTCAATGTCCGCTACGCGATCCATCCGGTCGCCGGGCGCATGCCGGGGCACATGAATGTGCTGCTGGCCGAAGCCAACGTCCCCTATGACGAGGTCTTCGAACTCGACGAGATCAACCGCGATTTTGCCTCGACCGATATCGCCTTTGTGATCGGCGCCAACGACGTCACCAACCCGGCGGCCAAAACCGACCCGACCTCGCCGATCTACGGCATGCCGATCCTCGATGTCGAGCGCGCCAAGACGGTGCTCTTCGTCAAGCGCTCGATGGCCTCGGGCTATGCCGGGGTCGAAAACGAGCTGTTCTATCGTGACAACACGATGATGCTGTTCGGCGACGCCAAGAAAATGTGTGAGGAAATCGTCAAAGCCCTCGAATAGCCTCCGGGCCAGGGCCCACCGGCCGCGCCTAATCGTATTAGGCAGCGCTCGAGACAAGTCATCCGCTAGCTCCAAGCGTTTCAGGAAACGCCGTGCAAAGCGGGATCTATCGGTCCAACGCTTCGCTTTGGCTCGGTAATTTCAACTCCCTTATTTTCGACTACGTAACCCGGCAAGAGGTTCAAGGTCAGCATCTCAATTGGTACATCGTCGAACAATGCCCGTCGTACCCGCTGATGCCTATGCACGCCGCTTCGGGCCGCGGACCGCCGCGCCGATCATCCGGCAAGCGATTCCCGATGAAATTTTTGATTGTAGCCGGCGGAAGCCAGAGGCGTCTGACCGCCATGCACTACGACGACGATTTCGGACTGTGGAAAACCGGCGCGCGCGGAGGGAACCGTCTTAAGACCCACCCATGCCGGTCCGCGCAATTCATGGCTCGCCGCGGAAGTGGTTGCGTTCACTCCGAACCTGTTCACCAGGGGGGCGAGGTTCAGTAACCCTCGCGCTCCAATCGTTTGCGCAGCAGCTTGCGATAGCGGCGGACCGCTTCGGCCTTTTCCCGTGCCCGCCGCTCCGAGGGTTTCTCGTAGTTGCGGCGGAGCTTCATTTCTCGGAATACCCCTTCGCGTTGCATTTTCTTCTTTAAGGCTCTGAGTGCCTGATCAACATTATTGTCGCGAACGAGGACTTGCACGGGGGCTCTTCTCCAATAGTTGCACACACGCCGGCGGGGCTACGGCAGCACCGGTCTGCGGCAATATTTAGCACCGATAAGGCCCAGTGTGAAGTCGGGCTGCGGGCAGAACAGGGGCTGGTGCTTTACCGCACGCGCTCCGCAGCACATATTACAGCAATGGCGTTGTTGAAAATCGCTCGAATGGGGCATCCGGTTCTACGCAATACCGCTTCTGTCGTCGAAGATCCGACGGCTCCGTGGGTGGGCCGCCTCGTTGAGGACATGATCGAAACCATGGAGGATGCCGGAGGGACCGGCATCGCCGCGCCGCAGGTATATCAGCCTCACCGGATCGTCGTTTTCCGCATCGACGGCGACCGCCTCACCGAATTGCCGGGGGATGTCCCTCAGGATCTGACCGTGCTGATCAATCCGGTGGTCGAGACCCTCGGCCACGAGCGCGCGCTCGGATGGGAAGGGTGCCTCTCGGTGCCCGGGTTGCGCGGCGTCGTGCCGCGCCATTTGCGGGTCCGCTATCGCGGAATTGGGCTCGATGGCGAGATCATCGAACGCGAAGTCGAAGGTTTTCATGCTCGGGTCGTTCAGCACGAATGCGACCACCTCGACGGGATCCTCTACCCGCAACGCATGACGGATCATCGGCTGCTGGTCTTTCTCGAGGAGCTGCAGCGCCACCCGATCGACCTCGCCGAGTTCCTGGCGGAAGGGCGAACGGCGTGAAGAGCCCGCTCGCCGAGAGCCAGCGCGATGCGCTGATCGCAGCGATGTTGCCGGACGTTCCGTTCGACGGCTGGTCGCGCGCCGGCTTGCGCGCGGCGGCGCGGCGGATCGGGATGCCAGCGCCGGAAGCCCTCGCCCTCTTCTCGGGCGGCCCGGCCGAGTTTGTAGCCTGCTTCAGCCGATGGGCCGACCGCCGCATGCTCGATCGGCTCGAGAACTTGCCGGCGGACCAGTTGCGCGCGGCCGAGCGGATTGCGCGCGCGGTCAATATCCGCCTGGAAATCGTCGAGCCCTGGCGGGAGGCGGTGCGCCGCGCGCTCGCGATTTTGGCGCTGCCGCAACACGCGCCGCTGGGGGTGCGCCTGCTGTACGAGACGGTCGACGGCATCTGGTACGCCGCCGGCGACAGCGCGACCGATTTCAGCTTCTATACAAAGCGCGCCACCCTTGCTGCGATTTACGCCGGTACATTGCTCTACTGGCTGGAAGATCGCTCGCCGGGTTTTGCCGACACGCGTGCGTTTCTCGAGCGCCGGCTGGGCGATGCAGCCCGCATCGCTGCGGCGCGCCGACGATTGGAGACGGCCTTCAATCGCCTGCCGAACCCGTTACGGCTGCTGCGCCCGTCGCATTGAGCCTCGATCACCGGTGTGGGATGAGTCGGGTAACGTGACCCATCTTGCGGCCGGGTTGGATCTCGGTCTTGCCGTAGAGGTGGAGCTTTGCCAGCGGGTCGCCGAGCGCGTCGCGCCATTTCTCGACATCACTGCCGAGCAGGTTCTTCATGACTGCGTCGGAGTGGTGCTCGACGGAGCCGAGCGGCAGACCGCAAAGCGCGCGGACGAGTTGCTCGAACTGGCTGGTGACGCAAGCGTCGATCGTCCAATGTCCGGAGTTGTGCGGGCGCGGCGCGATCTCGTTGACCAGGATATCACCCGCCTGCGTCACGAACATCTCGACCGCGATAACTCCGACGAGATCGAGCTTTTCGGCGACGTGACGGGCTATCGCCTCGGCCCGCATCGCCGTCTCCGTTGGGATCCGAGCCGGTGCGATTGTCGTGTCGAGGATGTGGTTGAGATGCTGGTTTTCGACCGGCGGGTAGGTTGCCCAAGCGCCGTTGCAGCCGCGTGCAACGATGACAGAGATCTCGCGCGCAAAATCGACAAAGCTCTCGAGGATGCCGATTTCACTGCCCATCCGCTGCCAAGCCTCTTCGGCTCCGATCTCTGGGGTCAAGATCACCTGGCCCTTGCCGTCATACCCCAGACGCACGGTTTTCAATACGGCAGGGTAGCCAAACTCAGACATCGCCCGGACCAGAGCCGCCGGATCGGAAACTTCCCGGTAGGCGGCGGTGGCGACGTCTATCGAACGCAGGAAGTCCTTCTCGTGCAAGCGGTCCTGCGCAATTTCGAGGATCTCAGGCCGCGGCAGGACCGGCTTGAGCGCTGAGATCCGACGGACCGAGTCGATGGGGATGTTCTCGAATTCGCAAGTCGCAATGTCGACTGCCGCCGCAAAGCGCTCGAGCGCTTCGCGATCGCTAAACTCGGCGACGGTCGCCTCCGCACAGACCTGCTCGGCCGGACTGTCGGGCTCGTTGGTAAACACGTGGCATCGATAGCCGAGACGGGCGGCGGCGAGCGCCGTCATCCGGCCGAGTTGGCCGCCGCCGAGTATCCCGATGGTAGCGCCTGGGGCCAGCATCACCGGCGCGTTGGGCTCTCGACCACACCTTCGGTCTGAGCCCGCCGCCAGTCGTCGAGAGCGCGTGCCGCAGAGGCGTCCGTAAGCCCGAGGATTGCCGCAGCGAACAATGCTGCATTGACCGCGCCGGCTTGGCCTATGGCGAAGGTCGCAACCGGGATCCCGGCGGGCATCTGGACGATCGAAAGCAGGCTGTCGATCCCTTTCAGGGCTCTGCTTTCGATCGGCACGCCGAGCACCGGGAGCGAGGTCAGTGCCGCCGCCATGCCTGGAAGATGAGCGGCCCCACCGGCGCCGGCGATGATCAGCCGCACGCCGCGCGACCGCGCTGTGCGAGCGTAATCGTAGAGCCGTTCAGGCGTGCGATGCGCCGAGACGATGCGCGTCTCGTAAGCGATACCCAACCGGTCGAGGCTGGCCGCCGCGTGCTGCATCGTCTCCCAGTCGGATTGGCTGCCCATGATGATGCCCACCATCCGACTGGCTTCGCTCATTCGGCTCCTTTCCCCGATGCGGGCCTCGAAATCGGCATTATAGGAGCCGAACCCGATCGCACAAGCCGCGTGCCGGCGAGAGTCACCCGCTAAGCGATGATGTCCGGTAACAGCTCGCTCTCGATCTTGGTAATCTGGTCCTTGAGCAGCAGCTTTCGCTTCTTCAGCCGCTGCAATTCGAGCTGATCGGCAGGAGCGCGCTCGGCGAGCCGTGCAATGACATCGTCGAGTTCGCGATGTTCAAGTTTCAGAGCGGCGAGCTTCGCCCTTAGAGCTTCTACGTCGAGGTCCATAGCCGCTGCCAGGAGTGTTTGTTTATCATTATAGCACTCCCGAGGTGCCGCGTATCGGAAGGTTGCCGTCTTGAGGTGTAGCATCGTGGCGGCGGTGGGAGACCGGGGCCAGCGCCATGACAAAACGTATCGGCCCATCGACGAGCGGGCGGCGATTGTCGCGGGCTGAGGCGCGGGTGAGAAGCGATGCTCTCCCGCCATGAGCCGGAGGGCAATGCCCTATGGCAGTTTTCGCTCGCATTCTACGCTGCTCCAGGGGTAGCCGACGCGCTGATTGCGCTGCAGGATCGAGATGGGCTCGACGTCAACCTGATCCTTTTTGCGCTGTGGCTCGGCTTGTCGGGGTATGGGCGGCTCGACAGAGATGCGCTCGCCGCGGCCGATCGGGCGATCTGCAATGTCCGAGACGAGACCGTAGGACCGCTGCGCGCGCTGCGCCGGAAACTCAAGAACAATCCGGACCCGGATATCCAGCGCTTACGCGAAGGCGTGAGGGCGCTCGAATTGGCGGCGGAAAAGGTGGTTCAATCCCGTCTCGTCTGCCTGGCGCGGCCTGGCGACGGCAGTGCCCCTCGTGACGCCCGTCTAGCCGACGCCTTTGCCAATTTCGCATTGTATCTCGGCCCGACAAGAGTGCAGGTGGGGGAGGCGCGATTGATCCGTGAAGCGCTCGAAGGGTTCCCGGGGGAGCACTGACCCCTGCTGCTCACGTGCTGCCGCCGCGAGGTTTCGAGCGAAGCGGCGGCCGGTCGTTCTCGGCCGGGGCTTCGCCCCAGCGCCTCACTGCCCCTGTATCGAGACCGTACAGATCGAGGACCCGGCCCAGGGTCTGATCGATCATCTCGGTTAGCGTCTGGGGTTTGGCATAAAAGGCGGGCACTGGCGGCGCGATTACTGCGCCCATCTCCGACAGCGCCGTCATCGTCCGCAAGTGACCGGTATGAAGCGGCGTTTCACGGACCAGCAGAACGAGGCGCCGGCGCTCCTTTAGCACGACATCCGCCGCTCGGCTCAGCAACGTCGTCGTCACCCCGCTGGCGATCTCGGCCATGCTGCGGATCGAGCACGGGGCCACCACCATGCCGATCGTCCTGAACGAGCCGGAGGAGATCGGTGCCGCCAGGTCGCCGATGGCGTGGACGACATCCGCCCGGCTGCGCACTATCGCCGGCTTGAGATCGGTCTCCAGCGCTAACGTCACTTCGGCCGCCCGGCTGATGACGAGATGCGTCTCGACCGGCAGAGGACGCAGCAGCTCGAGCAAGCGCGCGCCGTAGATGACACCGGAGGCGCCGCTGATCCCGACAATCAAGCGCGGGCGTCCGGACTTTTCTGCCATGACGGCCTCTTTGAATTTAATCGTTCCGTCATATCTCCGTCCGAGGGTCAACTACCCTATGGTCGGCCGATATCACCGGCGTTACCATCGATCGTTGTGACCTTCTAGCAGGAGGACCGTGTATGTCGCTGCAGGATCGCATCGAGGCGCTGAAGGAGAAGCATGCTGCGCTCGAACGCGCTCTCGATGAGGAGAACAAGCGTCCCCTTCCCAACCGGGACGCGATCTACGATCTGAAGCGTCAGAAACTCCGTATCAAAGATGAAATCTACCAGCTCGAGAGGCACTAACCGCAGCCTTCAGCGATCGAAGGCTTGAAAAGCCGGGAGAGGCGATGTCTCACCCGGCTTTTTTGTGCCCGCTTGGGGCCTATCGGTACTTGGGGTCCGCACGATAGAGCGTCACAACTCAGACGTGGCTTTTTCGCCTGTAACGTTAATTTTATTTGACGTGTTTGTCGACTGAGAGCAAACTGCTTAAAAAATTATCAAAGTAAAATTACCCTCTAGGGAAGGAACACGCTTATGCAGCGTCTTGTTGGGCGGCCGTCCGCGGGCTGACCCAGCGGTGGTCCCACTCGCGGCCCTCCTCTCTGCGGGAACGTCAAGGCCAATCCACAAAACATATCCGTTGCCAATCGCAACGGATAGGGAGGAACTTGTATGCAAGTGAAACGATCACTGGCAACCGGGCGCCAAAATATCAGCTTTCTTCAACTCGTTCACAAAGCAGGTTCGACAGGGGGTCTGCGACGGCGCTGTCCTGCGAGCACAGCTGAGCAATCCGAGCAACATCCAGGCCTTCTCGTGGGGGTATCGAAACCCCTACGCGATCCGCTTCCCACCCGAGGATCATCCGTTGGCCGGAGGTCTGCTCATCGGCGAGGACGGCGAAGACGAGCGCGGTGCGAGACCAACCAACAACGCCCCAGAACGGCTTCAGCTCGGGCGCCAGAACCCGGATCGCAGCCCGGATTATCACGGATGGCCCGATAGATTTGGCTTCCTGCCGTCGAGCCAGGCGGTATTTCAACCCAATCGGCGGGCGCTCCGACGACCTCTGCCAGTCCCCCCCAAACAGCCCATTTCCGGCGTGCATCTCGGACGTTCTGGCGAAAGATGTTCCAATCGCCAATGTGCTGGCGTTTCCACCGCAGACGATCACCGCGCCTCTCGCCATCGACGGAGCGGATTCGTCGTTCACCGGGATCGACTTTGTGCCGGATGCCTTTGTCGGTGGGCCGGTTCGACCGGGTGCAGTTCTGTACAGTCTTGAGGGCGATTTCGGGTTCTCACCGCCGAACGCCACCGATCCCGCCCCTGAGATCGGCCATGAGATCAAGCTGGTCAACTTCAACCAGCTCCCAGACACTCCGCTCTCGCTCCAGATCCAGAACTTTGCCCGCAACCCACCGGGCATGCCGCAGGCATTTGTCTTCCAGAACGTGAACGGGTTCAACCGCCCGACCAATATCCGGTTTGGCCCGGACGGATGTGCCTATGTTGTGGATTACGGCGCGGTGCGCGATCAGGGCTCGGACTCCCATGTCGTCGGTACCGGCAATGGTTCGCTCGTCCAGATCCCCGATACCGGGGTCGTCTGGAAGATCTGCCCGTCGCCGTAACGCGGCCATACGCGAGGGCGGCCACGGCTGCCCCTTTTTCTTTGTATAACCCTCAAACCGATCGCTTTGCGCGCTCGCGCAAGACAAATTTCTGGATTTTCCCGGTCGAAGTCTTCGGCAGCGTCTCGAACAGCACGGTTCGCGGGGCTTTGAAATGCGCGAGGTGCTCGCGGCAGAAGGCGATGATCTCCTCTGCCGTAGTGGCTGATCCGGGCTTTATGGTCACGAAGGCGCAGGGTGTCTCGCCCCACACTGGGTCGGGGCGGGCGACGACCGCTGCTTCAAGCACGGCAGGGTGGCGGTAGAGGACGTCTTCGACTTCGATCGTCGAGATGTTCTCGCCACCGGAGATAATGATGTCCTTAGAGCGGTCCTTGAGCTCGATATAGCCGTCGGGGTGCATGACTCCGAGATCGCCGCTGTGGAACCAGCCGCCGGCAAAGGCCTCCTCGGTGGCGAGCGGGTTTTTCAGGTAGCCCTTCATGACGATGTTGCCGCGCATCACGATCTCGCCCATCGTCGCGCCATCGGCCGGCACCGGTACGAGGCTCACCGGATCGGCGACGGTCAGCTCTTCGAGCACCGGGTAGGTAACACCCGGGCGCGCCTTGAGCCGCGCCCGCTCGGCGGCTGGCAGCTCGTCCCACTCGCTGTGCCAGGCGCAAACGACGGCGGGACCATAGACCTCGGTCAGGCCGTAAACATGGGTAATGTGGAACCCAAGCGCCTCCATTCCCTCGATCACCGCGGCGGGCGGCGCGGCTCCAGCAGTCATCATCTCGATCCTGCGATCGAGCGAGCGCTTCAGCCCCGGGCTGGCGTTCAGCAGCATGTTCATCACCACCGGGGCGCCGCACATATGGGTGACGCCTTCGCGCGCAATCGCGTCGTAGACTGCCGCGGCCTCGACCCGACGCAGGCAGACGTGAGTGCCAGCCATCGCCGTGATCGTCCATGGGAAGCACCAGCCGTTACAGTGGAACATCGGCAAGGTCCACAAATAGACCGGATGGTGCCGCATTCCCCAGACGAGGATATTGCCGAGCGCGTTCAGATAGGCACCGCGATGATGATAGACAACACCCTTCGGATTGCCGGTCGTGCCCGAGGTGTAGTTGAGCGCGATTGCGTCCCACTCATCCTTGGGTGGGGTCTCCTGGAAGTCGGGGTCGCCGGTCGAGAGAAATCCTTCGTAATCCGTTTCGCCGAGCCGATCGCCGCCAGGTCCGTTTGTGTCGGCGATATCGATCACGACGGGTTTTTGGTCGAGCTGTGCCAGCGCCTGCCTGATCACGGGTGCACATTCAGTGTCGGTGATCAGCACCTTGGCCTCGCCATGGCGCAGGATGAAAGCGATGGTGCTCGCATCAAGACGGATATTGAGCGCGTTCAGCACCGCGCCCGCCATCGGCACTCCGAAATGCGCCTCGAAAGCTTCCGGGATGTTCGGCGCCATCAGCGCGACGGTGTCGCCGCATCCGACGCCGCGCGCTGCGAGCGCCGCAGCCAGCCGGCGGCAGCGTTCGAGGGTTTCGCGCCAGCTGTACCGCCGCTCGCCATGGGCGACGGCGAGCCGGTTCGGGTAGACCGATGCGCTCCGCACCAGGAAACCGATAGGGGTTAGCGGCACGTAGTTCGCCGCGTTCTTGTCGAGCCCCACTTCGTAAGGGTTTGTCATCGCAGGCATCCTCCCTGATATCATGTTAAACTCCAACAGCCCCTGCACCCAACCCTCTCCCGCGAACGGGGAGAGGGGGGACCCGCGTAGCGGGAGGGCGGGCCAAAAGGGAGGAGGCTGATGACGACAGGCTATGCCGAGACCTATCGCCAGTCGATCGAGCAGCCGGAGGAATTCTGGGCGGAAGCCGCCGAGGCGATCGATTGGGAACAGCGCTGGGATTGCGTGCTCGACAGGAGGCGGCCCCCCTTCTTCCGATGGTTTCCGGGTGCGAGGCTGAACACCTGCTGGAACGCCATCGACCGCCATGTCGCAGCCGGAAGAGGCGCACGTGTTGCGCTGATCTGGGACAGCCCGGTCACCGGTCGCATCGAACATTTCACCTATCGCGAGCTGCGCGACGAGATCGCCCGGTTGGCCGGGGTGTTGACTAGCCTTGGCGTCGTCAAGGGCGACCGCGTGCTGATCTACATGCCGATGGTGCCGGAGGCGGCGTTCGCGATGTTGGCCTGCGCCCGCATCGGCGCGATCCACTCGGTCGTCTTTGGCGGGTTTGCCGCGCATGAGCTTGCGACACGGATCAACGACGCCAGACCGCGGGTCATCTTGTCAGCGTCCTGCGGCATCGAGGTCAACCGGGTGGTTGCTTACAAACCGCTGCTCGATGCGGCGATCGCCGAAGCACGTGCAAAGCCCGAGCATTGCGTGATCCTGCAGCGACCGATGTGCCGTGCCGAGCTGATCTCCAGCCGCGATCGAGACTGGCGGGAGCTGACAGCCGCCGCCCGGCCCGCCGACTGCGTGCCGGTGCTCGCAACCGACCCGCTCTACATCCTCTATACATCGGGCACGACGGGCGTTCCCAAAGGTGTGGTCCGTGACAATGGCGGCCATGCAGTAGCACTGCACTGGTCGCTGCGCTCGATTTATGGCGTCAGCCCCGACGAAGTGTTCTGGACGGCGTCGGATGTCGGCTGGGCGGTTGGCCATTCCTACACCGTCTACGCGCCGTTGCTGTTGGGGTGCACCACCGTGATGTATGAGGGAAAGCCGGTCGGCACGCCGAATGCGGGTGCGTTCTGGCGGGTCATCGAAGAGCACGGGGTTCGCGTCTTTTTCACCGCACCGACGGCCTTTCGCGCGGTCAGGCGCGAAGACCCCGAGGGGCGCTTGATCAGTGGGCGCAATCTCAGCCACTTCCGCGCCCTCTTTCTCGCCGGCGAGCGTGCCGATCCGCCGACAGTCGCGTGGGCCGAGGAGTATTTGCGCGTCCCTGTTATCGATCACTGGTGGCAGACGGAAACCGGTTGGCCCATCGGCGCCAACTGTCTCGGCATCGAGCGGCTGCCGGTCAAGCATGGTTCGTGCACCCGCGCCGTCCCCGGCTGGGACGTGCGCGTGCTCGATGCCGAGGCGGAAGGCACGGTGCACGAGTTCGCTGCGGGCGAGATAGGTGCGCTGGCAATCAAACTGCCACTTCCGCCCGGTGCGCTGCCAACGCTGTGGCAGGCTGACGATCGCTTCGTTGATTCTTACATGAAGGCGTTCCCGGGTTTCTATCAGACGGCGGATGCGGGGTTCATCGATACGGATGGATATATCCACGTGATGACGCGCACCGACGACATCATCAATGTTGCCGCGCATCGGCTCTCGACCGGCGAGATCGAGGAGGTGCTGGCGGCGCATCCCGACGTCGCGGAGTGCGCGGTGATCGGCGTCGCCGATGCGCTGAAAGGGCAGGTCCCGTTGGGCTTCCTGGTCCTCAAAGCTGGCGTCAAGCGATCCGCCGACGAAGTCGAGCACGAAGCCATTGAGCTGGTTCGTAATCGCATCGGACCGGTTGCAAGCTTCAAGACCGCCCTCGTCGTCCCCGGCCTGCCGAAAACCCGGTCGGGTAAGACTTTGCGCGCCACGATGCGCAAGATCGCCGACGGCGAGGATTATCCAATACCTGCGACGATCGATGACCCTGCGGTACTCGATGACATCGACAGCGTCCTGGTTAGTGCCGGCTACGCCCGGCGGCGGATGGTCTAGCCCTCCAGGCGCTCCCCCTCCTCGTCGCTGAGATCGTTACCCTCAGCGGGCCTTCGCGTCCGGGCATGGCTGATTGCCGCCTCGAGTTCCTCGATAGTGCAGAGGCCGAGGCCGACCGGGTGCCGTGGCTTGATATTGGGGCTGTTCCAGTGGGTGCGGTCGCGCACGGCAGCGATCGTCGGCTTTGTTGTTCCGATCAGCTTCGAGATCTGGCCATCGGACAGCTCAGGATGGCTCTTCAACAAAAAGGCGATCGCGTCGGGCTTGTCCTGCCGCTTGGCGATCGGCGTGTAACGCGGTCCTTTGTGCTTGACGAATTGGGGCGGCAGCGCCCGTGGGGAGAGCTTGAGACGCGCCTCGGGATCGGCTTGGCACCGCTCGATCTCCGCCACGGTCGTTTGGCCGTTCGCCACGGGGTCGAGCCCTTGCATCTGGTTGGCTACTTCACCATCGGCGATGGCTTGAATCTCGAGCGGATGCAGCTCGCAGAAATCGGCTATCTGTTCGAAGGTGAGAGATGTGTTTTCGACCAGCCACACGGCGGTCGCTTTGGGCATCAACGGAGCAGCCATGGCGAAATCTCGGTTCACAGTCACATCGGACACGGGATGAAAGCGGTGCCCGGAAGAACTCGTTGCAGGTTGATTAACATATAATCCGCACCCCTTGCACAGGGAAGACGGAAGGAGAACGGGAAGGCATGGACGAATCTGAACTCGAACCCCGACGCAAACCGTCCCAGCCCAGGGATCTGAGCCTGATGGGTATTGCCGAGCTCGAGGCCTACATCGCCGAGCTCGAAAACGAAATCACCAGGGTGCGGGCTGAGATTGCGGCAAAGCTAGGACAACGCCGCGGCGCGGAAGCGCTCTTCAAGCGTTGATATAGTCGTGCCGCTGGAGCACCCGTCTATTGCCCGCGAGGGCCTGGGCGAATCTCTGCTGCGCAAGGAAGATGATCGCTTTCTGCGCGGCTGTGGCGAATTCGTCGCCGACATCAGCCTGCCCGGCATGCTGGAGATCGCGTTCTTGCGCAGCCCACTCGCACATGCGCGCCTCCACGGAATCAAGAAACCGCCGGGTAGCGAGAATCGCGTGTTCACACACGGCGACCTAGCAGGGGTCAAACCGATCCGCGCGGTTGCCGGCCTCGCGGGCTTCAAGGCGTCAGAACAGCCGGTTCTCGCCGCGGGAAAGGTGCGTCATGTCGGCGAGATGATCGCGACGTGCGTCGCCGAGACCCGCGCGGAGGCCGAAGACCTCGCCGCCGAGATCGGTGTCGATTTCGACGAGTTGCCGGTGGTTTGCGACATGCTCGCCGCGCGCCGGCCGGATGCGCCACTGGTGCACGAGGCCTGGGGCGACAACATCGTACTTGAAACGCTCGTCGATGACGATCTTTGCGAGGTCGCGCGCACGGCGCCGGTCAAGGTCAGCCGGACCCTGCGCACCGCGCGCCAATGCATGGCGCCGATCGAAGGGCGAGGAGTCGTCGCGCAGTGGCACACGCGGCTTGGACAACTCGTCCTCTATTCGGCGACGCAGCTGCCGCACATCGTGCGCTCAGGCCTCGCTGAGTGCCTCGGCCTCGATCATGCACAGATCCGCGTCGTCGCTCCGGATGTCGGCGGCGGATTCGGATACAAGGGAATTCTGTTGCCGGAAGAGGTTTGTGCCTGCTGGCTGGCGCTGCGGCTCGGCCGGCCGATCCGCTGGATCGAGGACCGTCACGAGCATTTGACCGCCAATGCCAATTGCCGCGAGCATCATTATCAGATTACGGCCTATGCGGATACCGAGGGGCGCCTCCTCGCAGTCGATTGCGAGGCGACGGTCGATGCCGGGGCCTATTCCTCCTACCCGTTTTCGGCATGCCTCGAGCCGGCACAGGTCGCGAGCATCCTACCCGGGCCTTACCGTTTCCGGAAATACCGCTGCCGCAGCTGGGCCGTCGCCACCAACAAGCCGCCAATCCTGCCTTACCGCGGCGTCGCACGAGCGGGGGTGTGCTTTGCGATCGAGCTGGTGATCGACGCAATCGCCCGCGCCACGGGCCGCGAGCCTTACGAGGTACGCCTCAAGAACCTGGTGCCACCCGCGGCAATGCCGTTCGACAACATTACCGGCAAGCACTTCGACAGCGGTGACTATCCGGAATGCCTACGCCGTGCCGTCGCTGCGATCGGGCTCGACGCCATACGCACGCGTCAGGCTCTTGGCGGCGACGAACGCCGCATCGGCGTCGGGTTTGCAATATTTTGCGAGCAGGGCGCGCATGGCACTTCGGTCTATCAAGGCTGGGGCATCCCGATGGTGCCGGGTCACGAGCAGGCTTCGGCCCGCCTGACCCCCGATGGCGGTCTCGAATTGCGTGTAGGCGTTCACTCGCATGGCCAGGGTCTCGAGACTACCCTCGCCCAGATCGCGCACGAAATCCTCGGCATTGAGCCCGCTCGGGTTTCGCTGATCCATGGCGATACGGCCCTAACGCCATATTCGACCGGCACCTGGGGATCGCGCTGTGCGGTGATGGCGGGTGGCGCCGTCTCAGCTGCCTGCCGGATGTTGGCCGAGCGGGCGAAGCAGATCGGGGCGCGGTTGTTGCAGACCGATCCGGGCTCGGTGTCGGTAGTGGGAGGAAGAGTGGTCGGCCCCGGCGGCAGCGTCGGTCTCGCCGAGGTGGCACGGGTTTGGTACCGCGCGCCGCAACACCTGCCTGACGACGTCGACCCCGCCGGCCTCGAGGTGACAATCGGATACAAGCCACTACGCGACACCGGCACATTCAGCTACGCCTGCCACGCCGCGCGCGTCGCGGTCGACGTCGAAACCGGCGCCGTCGAGATCCTCGACTATGTCGTTGTCGAGGATGGCGGCAGGCTAATCAACCCGATGATCGTCGATGGTCAGGTGCACGGCGGCCTCGCACAAGGAATTGGTACCGCGCTCTACGAGGAGATGCCGTTCGACAACGAAGGCCAACCGCTCGCCTCGACCTTTGCGGATTATCTGCTGCCCGGTGCGACTGAGGTGCCGTCAGTCCGCATCGAGCACATGGAGACCCCCTCGCCCTATACCGAATTTGGCCAGAAAGGCATCGGCGAGAGCGGCGCTATCGGGCCGCCTGCGACCATTGCCAACGCGGTCAACGATGCCCTCAAAGGGCTCGGGGTGGAGATCGGCGAGCTGCCGATCACCCCGCGCCGGCTGTTCGCCGCCATTGCTCGGGCGGGGTCTAAGATCTCAGTGATGTCTTCCTCGGATCGAGGTTGATCCGGCCGAGCGCGGCTCACCTTCAGATCCTCGGCGACTGGCTCCCTGGGGATGTCCCTTTCCCCGCAAGCGGGGAGAGGGACGGGTCGGCGTAGGCCTGCTTACCCCAGGTGCTTGTGGAAGAAGGCGGCGACCGGGTCGAATGAGGCGCTGGTTGAACGCTTCTCGTTGTCGACATAGACGATCTCGATGTCGCCGCCCGCCTTGCGGTAATTCGAGACAAATCTCTCCGGCTCGTTGCCCGGGAAGTCGGAATCGTCGTCGTGATAATCGTGCACCATGTCGGGCCGGCCTTGCACCCACAGCGCCGGCGGCATCGGCACCTTCTCGCCGCGTTCTAGGAGCAGCATCGGGTTGCCTTCGGCCATGGCGGCTTCGGTCTTCCAATAGGTGTCGTGCTTTTCCTTCATGCCGATCGTGAAGGCCGGCGGGTTTGGGCCTTTACCCAGCTTCTGCGCATGACGGTAGCGCGACAAAGGATTGATGACGGGCCACGACATCGCGACGGCCCGCACAGTTGCATCGACCGATGGCGAGCCGGCCGGCAGCGGCACCGAGGCATATCGCGGGTCGCTCGGCCGCATCGCCGCGAGCATCGCGAGATGTCCGCCGCTCGACTGACCTGCGATGCCGATCTGGTCGGGCCGGATCTTCAGTTCGCCGGCACGGGCCTTTAGCCAGCGGATCGCGTAATTGATGTCGATCAGCGTGTTCGGATAGCCATCCGCGGCGTGGCGGAAGTTCAATGAGGCGACGACAAATCCGTTTTTCGCCAAGGTTTCGTCGAGCCCTTGGGTGCCGGTCAGATCTCCGCTATTCCAGGCCCCGCCATGCAGGTCTATGACCGACGGGAACGGACCCTCGCCCTTGGGCTTGTAAAGGCGGGCGATGAGCCGGGTGTCGCCATGGCGGAGGTACTCGACGTCTTCGGTCGTGAATTCATAGGTTTGATTCGGCATGTTCACTCCCCTTAGGGGTTGCTCAGCTGTTGCGGCGACCTCGAACGCGAAGCCGACGCCACAGCCTACTCGCTCCGAGCGCAGCGGGAAAGACGGCAGGCTCATGGCCGGCGAGGGCGAATTCCCGATTTTTCCCGTTGAGCCGGGAATTTTTCGATTTTCCCCAGATCCGCGGCCACTTGGCCGCAAAAACGTTGAGGCAAACCAAATGGTTGACCGCAAATTCCCGTTGCGAGTCGAACCGGGAATTCGCGGCGCCGAACCGGGAATTAAATGCGCCGAACCGGGAATTACGGGAATTACGAGAGAGCCCCATCACTCCGCTCATCGAAATCAAATAAAGGAGGTCTAACCAAAGGCCACATCCCTACCGCAAGAGTTGGCCTTTTGTGGGGCGGACAAGCCGTCCGGTTGCCTGGACTAGCGTGCGGCAACACCCGGTCCGGCCGCACGATCGAGCGCCTTCATGACAGATTCGGTCGAAAGCAGTTCGGGCAATAATTCCCCGTCCGGGCGACCCGGCCCGTAAACCACATTCACCGGCACGCCGTACCGGCCGAAGGATTGAATATAAGCGATGATCGCCGGATCCGGACGTGTCCAGTCGGCGCGCATCGCAACGAGCCCGGGTGAATGCAGTCGAGTGGAAACCGGTTCGCGATCGAGCACAACCGCTTCGTTCACCTTGCAGGTCAGACACCACGCCGCGGTGATGTCGACAAAGACGACTTTGCCCTCGCTGACTTGCCGTTTGATGCCGGTCGTGTCAAAGGGCTGCCAAACCTCGGCTGGAGACGTGACTGACGCTACCGGGTGCGCAGCAAGCTGCGGAGTGACGATCGCCGCGATGGCGAGCACGGCGGCAATCCCACCGGAGAGACGGCGAAGCGGCATCCCGAGCGACAGCTGAGCGCGGCAAGCAAGTGTTACCGCGCCGGCAACGGCAAGCAGACCCGTCAGCGCCGCCAAGTTGGTCCCGACCTCCTCGGCAAGGACCGCGACGAGCCACGCTGCCGTACCTGCAAGCAACAGCCCGAGCAGCCGTCGCAGCCAGAGCATCCATCGGCCGGGCTTTGGGACGAAACCGGCGAGACGCGGCACGGCTGCGACCAGCAGGTAGGGAAGAGCAAGTCCCAAGCCGAGTGCCGCAAAGATCCAAACGATTTCGACTGGGCCGCGTGACAGCGCAAAGCCCACGGCCGTACCGACAAAGGGCGCCGAACAGGGCGTTGCCAGCAAGGTCGCGAATACGCCGGTTAGGAAAGCATTGACGAGCGGCCGACGGGCCTCATGCGTCGCGGCGGCGTAGGCCGCGCCGGGCAAGCTGACGGTGAGCCAACCCCACAAATTCGCGGCGAAGAGTGTGGTGACGACGGCCATGCCTGCGATGAACCAGGGCTGCTGAAATTGAATGCCCCATCCGATCGAAGCGCCTGCTGTTTTGAGCACGATCAAGGTTGCCGCCAGCACCGCGAACGCCGCGAGGACGCCGCCCGCAGTGACCACAAGGCTGAGCCGCAGCGATCGCCGATCGAACCCCGACAGACGCGCAACCGCGAGCAGTTTGAGCGACAGAACCGGCAGCACGCACGGCATCAGGTTGAGAATGAGCCCTCCCAGCAGCGCTATGCCCAAGATTGTGAGACTGCTTGATCCAGCGGTGGAGGACGCCTCTATGGCTGGTGTCGTTGTGAATTCCGCCGCTCGGTCGGCGCCGTCGATGAGGGTGAATGTGAGCGATGCTCCCGCCAAGGCGGCGGCTGAAATGCCGGTGACACGCACATGCAGCTCCGCGGCGTGTCCGGTCTCGCCCAAGGTCACTTCGGGACGGTCAATTGTCCCGTGGTCCGGGCCTTCGATAAACAGATCGGGCTGCCGGAACGGCGCGCCGGTCGAATGCAAGCGGACCTTGACGATCGCGTCTCGCTCGCCGGCCGGTGTGACCGTTGCGCTGACGAGCGCCATTCGCGCCTGCTCCAAACCAGCGGGCACCCTCGCGCGGGTGGCCGCGATCAGCGGTGCCTCGGCGCTCGGCGACGCCAGCCCAGCGGGGAGCGCGAGTGAGAGATCCGCATGATAGGGAATGCACACCTCCGCGCAGGCGGCGTAATCGACAGAGGCGTGCAGGCTCAAAGGCGTGCCGGGCTCGGCGAGCTCGATAGCAATGGGTAGGAGAGCGTGATCAGGATAGACGTAGCTTTCGAGGCCATGCGTGGAGAGGCGCGCCGGTGCCGGCCAGGCGGCCTCGGCGCGTGCAAGGTTCATCGAGCCAGTCCAATCGATTGTCGGCGCGATTCCGGCATCACCCGGTGTCCGCCAATAAGTATGCCACCCCGGCGCCATGCGAATCTCGATGCCGGCATCTATTGTATGGCCGGAGCCAGTCGCCTCGACCGCGGTCACCAACCGGCTGGCCGCATGCTCGTCGCCGACACAGGCGGTCGCGGCGGCACGGGCCCCGCTGAGCGGCGATGCCACCACAGCCATGCCCGAAAAAATGCCGGCGATGACACTCGTCCTCATTGGTGCTCTTAACCTCAACCGGCGCTTTGGCCGCTGCGTCAATCCAGGCGCCTCACTGTTGACCCGCAGGCGGCGAGCTCGGCCGCCATTGCTCGTTCGGCCGGCCGTAATCACCGTTCCGCATGCTTCCCATCATCTGCATGCAGTTTTCGGCCATTCCTCGCTCCATTCCTCCTGTCATGCCGCTGTTTGGCATATCACGCATCATGCCGTGCGGGCCGGCCATTCCGTTACCACCGCTCTGGCTCAGCGCCGGAAGGGCCAGTCCAGCGGCCCCAAGGAGCAAGCCGGCAGCGATCAGGTGCCTCAGCCGTGTCATGGTCGATCTCCTTTAGAGAAGTTTGCCTCGGTCAGATGGTCATGTAGACGCTGGTCGTGCCGTCCTTTGCGACGGCATAGATGACGAATGGCGCTTGCTTGCTGCCCACCATGCCGGGAGACCCCTCCGGCATGCCCGGCAGTGTGATCGCCGTAATCGCCCGTCGTTCGGCGAGCAGCTTGCGGATCGCAGCGATCGGGACATGGCCCTCGACGACATAGCCGTCGATCATACTGATATGGCAGCCATCCAGCTCCTCTGGCACGCCGGCCCGGTGGCTCAATGTTGCGAGGTCGTTCGTCGGTTTCACATCGACGGTGAAGCCGTTTTGCCTCAGGTAGTCGGCGTAACCCTCGCAGCAAGCGCATTGCGGGTTCTTGTAAAGAGTGACCGGCATCGGTGCGGCAAGCGCCGGGAGCGGCGCGGATGCGATCATCAAAAGAGCAATTCGCCGGGAGATCTCGATCATCGGTGTTTCCTTTCCGAAGTTGAAGGATCAGGCGACCCGCAGCACGGTCATCATCCCCGCTACCTGGTGGTCAATGACGTGACAGTGCAGCATCCAATCGCCGGGATTATCGGCAACGAAGGCGACCTCCACTGTCTGGCGCGGCTCGACAAGGACCGTATCGCCCCAGATGGCATCGTCGATCGCTGCGCCATTGCGGCTCAAAACGCGAAAGCTGTGGCCGTGCAGATGCATCGGATGCCACCAGGCAGTTTCATTCTTCAGTGCAAGCACGTAGGTTCGGCCGCGCTGGAACTCCAAGAGCGGAGGCATGCCTGGTTGCCCGTCTCCGGTCATCGACATCCCGTTGATTGCCCAGGCCGCGCCTCCCATCCCCATCATGCCCATGCCGCCCATCATCCCGCCCTGGAGCGCTATCTCGTGGCGCTCGGCCGTAGCAAGATCCGGTGGGGCGAGCGGGTTCGGAGGGAGGCGCATCGGCGCGTCCAGCGGATGGTTGCGAAGAGGCGTCTCGGCCTCGTAGACCAGCTGGACGAGCGTGTAAGCGAGCTCATCGCCATAGAAGTCGTCGGTGACGGCATGACGGCTGCCCGGCTCGCCACCCATGTCCAGCACGATATCGGCGCGCATGGCCGGGCCAAGGAGCAGCCGCCCGCGCGCGGGCTCGTGCGGATCGCAAGGCTGGCCATCGAGCGCGATGACGACCGGACGATGGCCGGTGAAGTTGAGCGCCATGATCCGGGCCAATGTCGCGTTGATGATGCGTATGCGAATGCGCTCGCCGGCGCGCACCGATATGGAGCCCGGTACCCGCCCGTTGATCGTAACGGTGTTGCCGATGCGCCCGGCCATGGCCGCTTCCATACGGTTGCCGAAGCCGGGCGCGATCTGGGCACCTCGCGTCAAACGCCAGTCTTGTATGACCCAGGCCAGTTCGCGGTCGACCCGCGGCGGCTCGCTTTCCTCGACAATCAAGGCACCGGCGAGGCCGCGCCCCATTTGTTCGAGACTATTGTCGTGGGAGTGGTACCAGAAGGTCCCCGCATCGGGCGGGGTGAACTCATAAGTGAAGCTCTCTTTCGACTTGATCGGCGGCTGGGTCAGCCCCGGTACGCCGTCCATTGCATTCGGCAGGCGGATGCCATGCCAATGCACCGTGGTGTCTTCGTCGAGCCGGTTTTCGACAACCGCCTGAAAGGGTTTACCCTGGCGGACCCGCAGTGCCGGTCCAGGTACCGAGCCGGAATAAGCCAGGACCGCGGTTTGCGGATGGCCTGCTCCCACCAGCGGCAAGCGAGCAGGAGCAACCGGAATATGTTGAGCTGGAACGGCTTGATCCGCGGCATAGGCGTGCCGGATCTCGAACGGTACTGCCGCCGTGAGCGCGATGGCTCCGCCTGATGCGAGAAGCTGCCGGCGATTGAATGCCGGCGAGATGGATGAGTGTTTGGGTGTCAATCCCGTCCTCCAAACTGCCGGCGCCGACCCACAAAGTGGAAGAGGAGGCGCAGCGCCGCCTCACGCGCAGGCGTAGTTGACCCTTGCCGCAGGCCCGCGGCTTAGAGGAGGACGGTAGGTCTGGGCGGGAACGGATCGGGCGCGGGTGGAGCGCCAGGCCGACGCAGGAGCGGGCCTTGCGAGTAGCCAATCGCCGCGAAGCTGAGCAAAAACGGCGGCTGCCGCGCCGGCAACGCAACGACGACGCCGGCGCAAGCGAGCGCACCACACCCCATTTTGGCGCCATGATCTTTCAGCGGGGGCTTATTTGGGCAGTCGGCGCACGGTTTTACGGCGCCGCCGGTCATCGCATCATTCGGCATCGGCATCGCGATGACGGAAGCAGGAAGCACCGTGGCGAGCATGAAGGCCACGGCGGTCAACAGGAGCAATATCTGCCGAACCGCGGAAAGCACGTGAAAAAGGTAGGCCGTGAACGAGAAGACCGCAAGCCCGAGGGGCTCAGTTACCTAGCCCGGATACCCGACGACGAGATGTCTGCTGGCCGGTAAGCCAACCGCTCAGCGACGTCAAGAACAATGACCCGGCGCTCATTTTCTTTGGTGCAATGGATACTCCCTGCCGCAAGGACGTTCCTTGATAGGTCAATCCGCACCCAGCCCTGCCTATGGTTCAGAATCGACCGACCCAGCTGAGGGTCGCCGCTCGGACGGATTGAAGACGGCCTCTTGATCCCGCACGACGCGCACCAAAATGATGCCCCACCCCACTGGGGTGGGTCGGAGCATCCGATGAATGCGGCACACAAACGCGACGCTCTGCTGCGCCTCAAGACGGTGCGCGGGCATTTGGACGGCGTGATCCGGTTGGTCGAGGCGGAAGCCTATTGTCCGGACCTGATGAAACAGGTCGCCGCTGCACAAGCCTCGCTCGAACGCGTCAATCGAATTCTGCTGCAAAACCACCTGGAGACCTGCGTCACCGAGGCGATCCAGGCCGGCGGCGGCAGCGCCAAGATCGCCGAGCTGATCGACGCCCTGCGATACAACGGGAGTTTGACCGACTTTCGCGAGCGCGCGGAGCCGCTCGCCAGCCCGCCATCCGACGCCGCTGAGAGCAGCGAGAAAAGCGGCCCTCCGCCGACCAACCCGAAGGACGGGGAGACGGTGCGATGACCACGGTCGACAGCCTCTCTCAGGACCATCGCCATGCCGAGCCGCGCGAAGGCGAGCACGATTCAGTTTGTGACATGAAGGTTGAGCCCGCCGCTCCTGAGCCACCACCGTCGACTAAAGGGGAGGTTCTTTGGACCTGCCCGATGCACCCCCAGGTCGTGCGCAAGGAGCCCGGAAGCTGCCCGATCTGCGGCATGGCGCTCGAGGCGATGACGCCGGCCGCGGGCAGCGAAGAGGACAATCCCGAGCTGCGCGACATGAGCCGCCGTTTCTGGGCCAGCGTGGCGCTGTCGGTTCCGCTCGTGGTGCTCGCGATGGCCGCGGATTTCGGCGCTGTGCCGCGCGCTCCGTTCGTCGCGGTGTGGGTGGAATTTGGCCTCGCCACGCCGGTAGTGGTGTTGTGCGGGTGGCCATTCTTCGAGCGCGGCTGGCGCTCAATTCTGAGCCGCCGCCTCAACATGTTCACGCTGATCGCGCTCGGCACCGGCATCGCCTATGTGTACAGCCTCGTCGCGGCGCTGGCGCCCGGCATCTTTCCGCCGTCATTCCGCACGGCGGACGGCTCGGTCCCGGTTTATTTCGAGCCGGCGGCGGTCATCGTGACCCTGGTGCTGCTCGGCCAAGTTCTCGAACTGCGAGCCCGCTCGCAGACGAGCAGTGCCATCCGAGCGTTGCTCGATCTCGCGCCAAAACGCGCCCGACTCGTGCGTGACGACGGCACCGAGGCCGATATCGCGCTCGAAGAAGTAGTTCCGGGCAATCGCCTGCGCGTCCGTCCCGGCGAGAAGGTGCCGGTCGACGGCATCGTGCTGGAAGGCCGTAGCGCCGTCGACGAGTCGATGATTACCGGCGAACCGCTGCCGGTCGAGAAATCGCCTGGGGACAAGGTTACCGGAGCCACGGTCAACACCACCGGCACTTTTGTCATGCGCGCCGAACGCGTCGGCAGCGACACCTTGCTGGCGCAGATCGTTCAGATGGTCGCCGAGGCGCAGCGCTCGCGCGCCCCGATCCAGGCGCTCGCCGATACCGTCTCCGGATGGTTCGTCCCGGCGGTCATCGGTATCGCCGCACTGACATTCATCGTTTGGTCGATAATTGGTCCTCCGCCGGCGATGAGCTTTGCGCTCGTCAACGCTGTCGCCGTGCTGATCATCGCCTGTCCGTGCGCGTTAGGGCTAGCGACACCGATGTCGATCATGGTCGGCACCGGGCGCGGCGCCCGAGCCGGTGTCCTCGTCAAGAACGCTGAAGCCCTCGAGATCATGGAGAAAATCGACGCCCTTGTGGTCGATAAGACCGGCACTCTAACCGAAGGGAAACCGCGCCTCGTCGGCGTCACCGCGGTCGGCCGGATCGGCGAAGACGAATTGCTCCGCCTGGCCGCCAGCCTCGAACAGGGCAGCGAGCACCCGTTGGCTGCCGCGATCGTCAAGGGTGCCGAGGAACGGCGGTTGGCGCTCGGTGCGGTGGCGGAGTTTACCTCCGCGACCGGACAGGGAGTCATCGGCGTCGTCGAAGGAAGGCGCGTCGCGGTCGGTAACCTCGCCCTCTTCGCCTGGCTCGGCATTGATGCCGCTGACTTGGCCGCGCGTGCCGAGGAGCTTCGCAAGGAGAGCCAGAGTGTCATGTTGGCTGCTGTCGACGGCATCGCCGCCGGACTCGTCGCAGTCGCGGATCCCATCAAAGACAGCGCGGTCGAGGCGTTACGGGCATTACGCGAAGACGGAATACACGCGGTGATGCTGACCGGTGACAGCCGAACGACAGCGGAAGCGGTCGGCCGCAAGCTCGGTCTCGACGAAATCGCCGCCGAGGTGTTGCCAGACCAGAAGGCCGCGGTAGTCAGGGCTCTTCAAGACAAAGGACGCGTCGTCGCAATGGCCGGCGACGGGATCAACGATGCACCGGCATTGGCGCAGGCTCAGGTCGGGATTGCAATGGGTACCGGCACGGATGTTGCCATGCAAAGCGCTGCAGTGACGCTCGTCAAAGGCGATTTGCAGGGAATCGTGCGGGCTCGCCGCCTTTCCCGCGCGGTCATGCGCAACATCCGCCAGAACTTGTTCTTCGCGTTCGTGTTCAATGCGCTGGCGATCCCGATCGCGGCCGGCGTTCTCTATCCGGCCTTCGGCCTCCTGCTCAACCCAATGATCGCGAGCGCTGCAATGAGCATGAGCTCAGTTCTCGTTATCAGCAACGCATTGCGGCTGCGCACCGTGAGCCTATGAAGTGGCGGTTACCGCATATTCCCGGTGTGCCCGAGCGAATAGCGGCCGGGCTGAGGCCAGACCGTCAGCCCGTGTGGCTCCAAGCCGACTGCAACGGTTTTGACTGCTCCGGTGGTCGTATTGATGTCGTAAACGACATTGTCGAACCGACCCGACAGCCAGAGCTGCTTTCCGTCTATGCTCACATTGCCCATGTCGGGGCTGCCGCCGCCCGGGATCGGCCAGGTGTGCTCGACCTTGCCGGTGGCAAAGTCGATAACCGCGATGCTGCCTTTGCCGTGCGATGCTCCGCGCGTCGAGTGCGAGCCGCGATTGGCGACATACAGTTCCTGGCCGTCGCGGCTCGGGTAGAGTCCGTGCGTACCGACACCGGTCGGGATGAAATCGGACTGCGTGAAGCTGTCGCCATCCACGACGTAGACGCCGTCGGCGTGCATGTCCGCCACATAGAAACGCGTGCCGTCGGGTGAAATACGAATGTCCTGCGGCATCCCTTTCTTCGCAAAGTGGAGATAGCCCAGCACCTGATGGTTGACGAGGTCGATCTTCACCAGCCCGCCGCCGCGGAACTCGCAAGTGAAGATTGCGTATCGGCCGTCGATCGAGAAATCCGCATGATTGATCCCGGAACACCCCGGCGCGGCGATGGATTCCTGCAGTGCCATCGTCTGCGGATCGCGGAAATCGAGGCGTTTGTGGCGCTCGGCGACGACGATCGCCGAGCGCCCGTCAGGCGTAAAGTAAAGGTTGTACGGGTCGTCGACCGGAACGGCATTACCTGGTCTGCCGGCTTTGGGGTCGATCGGGGTCAAACTGCCGCTATTGCGCCGGCTCCCGTTGTTGGCCACCCACAGGGTCTTCAGATCCCATGACGGAACCACGTGCTGCGGGCTGGCGCCGACCGCAAAACGGTCAACCACTGCGAGGGTTGCCGGATCTATGACAGAGACGCTGTTCGACCTTCGGTTCGGTACATAAACCCGCGACAAGGCTCCGCCCACCACTGGGCTTAAATGATCTGCTGCAGCCCCGCTGTATAGATTACTGGAGTCGAGAACCGCCGGCATCCCCTGCACGGTTTGCACCGGCTCGCCGGAATTGGTGCGAACCTTGCGCAACAGACTGGGGCCGGGCTGCGCCGGGCGCCCAACAGACGAGCCGGCTGAACACAGCGGCTCACCGCGGCCTCCCGCGGTCGGTGACGGCAGTGCCGAGCCGCCGATCCAACTACACAGCACAAGAACCGGGCTGAGCCACAGGGCCCAGCGAAACCAACCACAGACCTGCTGGTGCACGATGATCTCCCAGTACAAAATCTCAGTGGTGGCCAATGACCTTTCGGATGGCATCCACCGTCCGCGCCACGATTAAATCAACGCCGAGTTGGCCGAGTTCGGCACTGGAGCGGCGGGGATCTCCACTCACCCCGGTGCTACCCTGGTGCTCGGCGCCGGATTGCAAGCGGTCCGTCCGCACGAAGCGCGGGTCGACCGCCAGCATCAGTGAGGTGTCGGCGAGGCCGGCATGGAGGCCGACTTCTTGCTCGGGATAGCCCTTGCTCCTCAGCAACTGGCCAAATTCGTTCTCACTTGCCCGGTAGTATTCCTCAACGGCGAGGACGCGGACCGGTTGTGTGGCCCATTCCTTGTCGAGCCGATCTGCGACCGCCTTCTCGTCCCTCTGATACGAACCGTGATCGCCGAGAAAGACGATGTCGTGGAAGCCAGCGAGCTTGAAGCTGCGCGCCGCATATTCGAGGGTTTTCTCAAAGACCTCTTCCGGCGTGGTGATCGTGCCCGGAAATCTCATATGGGCGGTGGGCGGGTCGAGCGCGCCTTCGGGCACATAGGCGATCACCGGCGCCACCAGCGCATTGCCCAAGGTGCGGGCAATTTTTTCGGAGAGGTAGCGCACCCTCTGGTTGTGCTTACCGAGTGCCATGTGTGGGCCGTTCTGCTCGGTTCCGCCGATCGGGACGATGATTGTAGTCTTACCGGATCGGACCAGGTCGCGCAGTTCGGTCCAGGTTAGTTCCTCGAGAAATACCGTGTCCGAGGCATGCGCGACCGGTAGGCCAAGAAGCAGGAAGCACAGAAACAGGACTGCTCTAACCATGCAACACCGGAATACCTGCCACTATTGTTGCCACGACTGCACCAAAAATCACCACCAACCAAGGCGGCACCGCCCAGAGTGCCAATAGCAAAAAGGCGAGAATGCCGATGGCGAAATCTGCCGGCCCGAGAATCCCGCTCGTCCATACCGGCTTATACAGCGCGGCCAGCAGTAAGCCGACCACCGCCGCGTTAACACCACGCAGTGCCGATTGCACGCCGGCGCCGCGCCGGAGCGTGTCCCAGAACGGCAACGTGCCGACCAGCAGCAAGAAGGACGGCAGAAAAATCGCCACGAGGCTGATAAGCCCGCCGAACCAGCCATTGGGCGGGCGACCCATGACCGTCCCGAGATAAGCGGCAAACGTAAACAGCGGCCCCGGCACCGCTTGCGCCGCTCCATACCCGGCGAGAAAGGCGTCATTGGTGACCCATCCCTCGGGAACCACCGCGGCTTGCAGCAACGGCAGCACGACATGGCCTCCGCCAAACACCAATGCACCGGAGCGATAGAAGGAAGCGAAGAGAGCAATCGTCTGCGACGGTACCACCGCGGTGATCACCGGCAACCCGATCAGCAGAGCAAAGAAGGTTATCAGAGCGGTGACAGACCAAGCGCGCGGCAAGTGGACCGCCAGAGAGCGTTTTGGCGGAGGCTGTGGTCCGCCATGCAGGAGCCCCCGGCCGATCAGTCCGCCAGCGGCGATCGCACCGAGTTGACCGGAAGCTGACGGGATTGCGAGTACGGCCATCGCTGCACCAACGGCGATCGTGGCGCGTTGGCGGTCGGGACACAAATTTCTTGCCATTCCCCATACTGCTTGCGCGACAACCGCCACCGCGACGATCTTGAGTCCGTGCAACCAGGCCGAATCGGCCAGATTTCCAAATGCCGTTACGCCATAGCCGAAAAGGATCATCGCGATCGCCGAGGGACCGGTAAACCCTAGCCACGCGCAGAGCGCTCCCAGAAGGCCGGCGCGCACTATGCCGATACTGATGCCCACCTGGCTGCTCGCTGGTCCCGGCAGGAATTGGCAGAGCGCGACGATGTCGGCATAGGCCGGCTCGTCCAGCCATCGGCGCCGTTCCACAAACTCGGCTCGAAAATAGCCGAGATGTGCGACCGGACCGCCGAACGAGGTCAATCCCAGGCGAAAAAAAGCGCGCAGCACCTCGAGCGCCGAACCGCGCTGCTGTGCATGGTCCACCACAAGTCCCGCTTGCGGCATGTCCGCCCGCTGCATCACGCCTTGGGGGGCGGGGGTGCGGTGAACCGCGCGAGATCGGCAAAACCGAGGGTCTGCTCGATTTGCGCAATCTGCTGGACCGCATCCTCAAAGCCATCCTTGCCGAAGGTTTGGCGCTCGACGCCTTCGAACTTGTCGCCCATTTCCCGGAGCTGCCACTCCGAAAGGGCATCCTTCCAGGCCGGGAACACGATCGTGTCCTCGCGTGCGGCGTGGTTCTGGTAAGTGAGGATGAAGGTTTCGGAGACGCGGGCGAGCGGCTCGGCGTCGCCTGCGCCGACTTTGTTTTCCTCGCCCCGCCTTTTGCTCTTTTCAGCCGCGGCCACAGGGCCGGCTTTTTGTGAAGAGAGGATACCGGCACCGGCTATCCCGGCAGTGAGCACCAGCCGCCGGCGCGGATCAGCATCGGCTGCTTCCCGTAGGTCCCGGAACCGGTGGGCGTTTGTCTCGGATTGCATCGCGCGATGGGCTCTCAGCGCTACCGACTGGTCCTCGATCGCAGTCAGATAGCTGCGCTCCTCGATCCCGTCCAGGATTGGTTATAGCGATCGGACCAAACAGGTGGGGCGCGCATAAATCCCTCACCCCTCCGTTAGCGCGCGACCGTTATGAACCGCGCGCCGCCCCAATCTTACGACCCCGACGCCAAGGCAACGACGTTGCTCCTCATCATCATGGAAAATCAGACCGATACGGACATCCTCAGCGATCCGATGCGCCATCCATGGTCGGCCTCGCTGATCGGCAACGAATTATTTCGTAGTTGGGCATCCCAGTGCATCGCGACTGCCATGACCTCGGGTCAATGCAATGGCCCGATCACACTTCCATGCAGATCCGCAACTTTCAGCTTAATGCTGCACCATGCCCATCCAAAACATCGTCTTGTCGCCGACATCGACATCGTATTTGCGAACGAAATCGAGCTTGCCGTTGTCGTCTATCCGGAACACCGCGAGGCTGGCCGGTACGATACGGATCGCAGCCCCCTCTTTGACCGGCAGCGCCATGATATGGGCGGCGACCAGCATGCGCCCGCTGGGGTCGATGTGAAATGTTCGGCAGTGGATGCCGCGCGTATCGACATGCTGGATGAGGGTCGGCTCGCCGGTGGTGGAATTGATCTCGTAGACGGCGATCGTATTCTCTCCACCCGCGAATACGGGCTTGCCCTCGACCTCCATCGTCGAGGAGGCGCGATTGACGGCGTACACAAAGCGGCCGTTCGGGTGTACGTGGATGGTGCCCGCGACCTGCCGGCCGCGGATGTTGTTGGGCTCGGCTAGGGTCTCCTTACGGAACACCGGTACGGCCGAAAGCGCCTTCCCGGCGATACGGAACATGTCGAGCTTGTTCTGGCGCTCGAGCGAAGCGTAGACCCAGGGCCCGGTTGGATGAAAATCGAGGTGGCGCGGCCCGAAGCCATAGCCGCCATTGGGCGCGACCGAAACTTCATTGTTCAGGACACCGTCATTGTAATTAAAGACCTTGAGGGCGCCCGGCTCCTCGGGCTTCCCGCCCGCGGCGTCATGGCCGCGCGTGACGAGGATCGCCAACTCGTTGTCAGGGCTGACCCGCACCTGGTGGCCGTAGATCCCGGGATCAATCGGCCCCGGCTGCGCGACCTCGGCCCCCGGAGTCGCATCGCGATTGACCCGGTAGACTCTGATCCCGCTCGGATTGCTGAAGGCGACCAGCAAGTGCTCCGAGGGAACATCGGTCGTCATGTGGATCGGGCGGGTCGGCAGCGGGATCGGAGCACCATGCGGGGTCAGCGCGCCCGAGGCCTCATTGATGCGCAAGGCCGTCACCTGATGCGTGTCGCCGGCCGAGCCCATCCCCGGCGCGCTGTCGCTGGAAGCGACATAGAGAAACCGGCCCGATGCGTGCGGCCAAGCATAGTGTACATTCGCCGGCAGTCTGACCGTGCCCCGTCTGACGAGTGCGGCGCCCGCGACATCAATATCGTATTGCGTCAGCTCGGGGCCGACACTGGCGTAGAGCGCCACTCGAGCCGATGCGGTCTGAGATGATGCTGATTGCGGCATGACAACGGCTCCAACGGGAAAGAGCGGCCGGGACGGCGCCTCACAGGGAGTTGGCGCGCGACAGCAGATCTTAAACCAACCCTCGCCGACTCTCCGAGAGTGTTTGACACACTTTTATCGAGGGGGTTGGCCGTCCAGGGGGCCCAGTCTGCAGCGCCCACCTGTTTGGAGAAATGGCGCACCCGGCGAGATTCGAACTCACGACCTCTGCCTTCAGCTGCTGCTGACGGCGCGGTGACGCTGATGAGTTATCGTTTGCGCGTGCTGCTGTGTCCCCCTGGCAGCACAGATTGACCACCTCAGCCCCGCCCCAAGCGGGGCTCTTTTTGGATCGCCGGCGCGGTTAATCGAGCTTTTCGAGGGCGAACTTTTCTTCGTCTGTGAGGTCGAGCGTCATGATCCCATGGATTTGCGATCGCCGCGATCCTGCGTTATCCCCGAAAGACAGAGAATGCAACAAAGCTTCAACATTAAGCTGGCAGAATTCCAGCCTATGGAGTTTCTATTTGTTGCCGGCGAGTTCGGATCGCTCTCGGCGAACCTCTGAACAATTGAGAAAATTGGCGCACCCGGCGAGATTCGAACTCACGACCTCTGCCTTCGGAGGGCAGTTCCATAGGTTTGCGTCCGTTTGCAGCAACCTGATTGGGATTGCGTAACTGCCTGCCTTTCTTCAGTTTCTGTTTGCGCACCACTGCCTGCGTTTGATATGATTTGCGCGCCCGCGGTTGCTATGCGGTCGCTAGCAACTCTGACAGCAAGCTGGCCTTAGGGCGCGCGGATGAAGTGCAGGCGGATTACATTGGCGGTAGTGCGGGGGCTCGGCGTTGACGAAATCGCGTGGGAGACCACGACGCCCGGTTTTTACGCTCGGCGTCAGAAAGGCGACGCCGTCGCATTCGGCGTCAAGTATCGCGCCGCGAGTGGTCGAGACCGCTGGTACAAGGTCGGCCGGTATGGCGCATTAACGCCCGACCACGCCAGAGAAGAGGCGAAGGTCATCTTAGGCGAGGTTGCCAAAGGCGGCGATCCAGCCGCAGTAAAACAGGCAGCGCCAAGGCGAATACCATTGCCGAATTGGCCGACATCTACCTCGCCGACGCCCAAGCCGGACGGCTGCTAACGCGGCGCAAGGTCGCGAAGAAAGCCAGCACGCTTGGCACCGATCGCGGGCGCATCGAGCGACACATAAAGCCACAGCTGGGGCACATGACCGTTGCCGCAGTGACGCGCGATGACGTCGAGCGCTTTATGCACGCAATCGCAGAAGGCGAGACGGCCGCTCGAATAAAGACAAAGAAACGCGGGCTGGCGCGGGTGCGCGGCGGCAAGGGAACGGCGAGCCGGACGGTGGGGCTGCTTGGCGCAATCTTCACCTATGCGGTCCGTCGCCGAATGCGTCCCGACAATCCGGTTCACGGCGTAATGCGCTTTGCCGACGGCCGACGCGAGCGACGTTT
>Ga0306924_10000213_pt1 | contig 44997 bp, 39 predicted proteins | sample sta12Can44000111_FD_203756 | JGI IMG/M metagenome (GOLD analysis project Ga0306924, IMG submission 203756) | Lab enrichment of tropical soil microbial communities from Luquillo Experimental Forest, Puerto Rico - statanox.12C.anox.44.000.111 (v2)... | ecosystem: Environmental > Terrestrial >... | reverse complement strand
ATGCTGGAGCGCTACAGTCACGTCCGCATGGAAGCCAAGCGCAATGCGTTGGAAGCCCTCGCCGCAAGTACCAAACGGGCGGGTTATGACACAAATCATGACACAAATTCCGCGTCCATGAGCACCCGACCCGTCTAAGTTATTGAGAAAATTGGTGGACCTGGTCGGGATCGAACCGACGACCTCTTCCATGCCATGGAAGCGCGCTCCCAGCTGCGCCACAGGCCCACGAGAGGAGGGGAAACTCCCTCTCTGATTCTCTCGCACGCAGACAATCGAGTCAACGTGGCATCCATCGTCAGCAGCGTCAGGAATTAGCCGGGAACAATCTCCTGCCTTGCGGGTTCTAATTAGTCGAGAAGTAGAGGCTCCCGCTGCCTTGCAGAGAGAGTGTCAACAGGGCGGAACCTGCGAATCTGGCGAAATGCGAACCAGTTGGATTGTAGAAACGGTGCCGCTTGGCTACGATGTGTGGTGCAGATGAGTAATATTGCGGGAGCATCGGCATTGAGCGATTTGGCGAGCGCGACGGTTCGCACCGACGAAAGCGCCATCGTGTCTGAACTGAAAGCCGGCTCGGAAGACGCATTCGCGTGGTTGATCGCTCAGTATAGTCAGCCGGTCTATAGGCTCGTCTATCGCATGCTCGATGACCCCTCTGACGCTGCTGACACGACTCAGGAAGTCTTCATCAAGGTTTTTCGTGGAATCCGGGGGTTCCACGAAAACTCTAGTCTTAAGACCTGGATTTACCGCATCGCTCTACGCGAGGCGTCGAACCAGCGCCGATGGTGGTTCCGCCATCGCGGCCGAGAAACCTCAATTGAGACACCTAATGTGCCTCGGCCGGAACATTGTTCCACTGCCCTTCGAGGACTGCTCGCCGACCTCGGTAAGTCACCTTTGGACAATGTCTACGACGCCGAGCTTCGTGAATGCGTGGAAGCCGAGTTGCGGGCTGTAGCGGAGCCGTATCGCACCACCTTGATCTTGCGTGACGTTGAGGAGCTCTCCTACGAGCAAATTGCGGAAGTCACGGACGTTTCGCTCGGCACCGTGAAGTCGCGCCTGACCCGTGGCCGTGAAGCGTTGCGTAAACGCCTTGAGCGCCACCTATCGTCGTTTGGACTCCAGTCTGATTCTTTTGAAGGAGGACGACGCCGTCACGGTCCCCTGATTGAGGGACGAGAAGCTGAGGTTCTGCCATGAAATGCTCGGAAGCAAAGCCGCTTATGTCTTCGTACCTTGACGCGGAAATCACTCGCAGCCAAGTGTCCGCTCTACAGGAGCATCTACAATCGTGCAGTGATTGTTCTCAGCGGTACCAGGTTCTGCGCCGCACCCAGGCGTTGGTAGCCCATCTTGAACACAAGCCAGCTCCGGCCGATCTCGCGCTCAAATTGCAGATTGCTCTTTCCCGCGAAATCGCTAACTCACGGCGCTCCCGGTGGGCGATTATGCGTGTCCACTGGGACAACGTCTTTCACGCACTTATGGTTCCGGCGACCGGCGGTCTGGTCACAACCGTCCTCACGTTCGGTTTGCTGATTAATCTCCTCATGCCCGCGGCCATTCCGGGAACCAACGACGTGCCTACGACGTTTTACACACCTCCTGAACTGCAATCCACGCCGTTCGAGATGGCCGTGGATGGCGGCCGATCGGAACCACTCATTGTCGAAGCTTTAGTGGGTCCTGACGGCCGGGTTCAGGATTACCGCATCTTGTCGGGTGGCGAGACAGGAAGCGCTACGCTAGCGAATCTCAAGAACATGCTGATCTTTGCAACCTTCCGTCCCGCCACTAGCTTTGGTCGCCCCACTACTGGCCGAACCATACTCGCCTTCTCGAACTTTCAGGTAAAAGGCTAAAGGCGCCCAGGTTCGGTTGTATCGGCGCGTGATTTGCGTTCGGGTTTCCTGCGCTCGTACACTAAGACTCTCGATACCTGCCTAATCCGCTCCCAGGAGGCTATTCTGAGTAGTTCTTTCCGATCGGTGTTGACACTCGCGCTGGTGTCCTTAATGCTGAGTTGTTTCGCTCCCGCCCAGACAAGTTCAACCCTCGAAGTCAGTGAGACGATCTTCAGCGTATTGGCAGCCATTAACGTTTGCGGCTACGACCAGGGACTGTCATTGTCCCTTCCGATTCGCACCGAGGTCCGAGCCGAGTTGGTTGCCGCAAGCAAATCACCCGATGCTGCCGCCGCCGCAAAATCGATGTGCGCGTTCTATGACCAGCATCAGCGCGAGAGCACCCGAAACCTTGGAGCGCCTTATGTCTCCTTGGCGTTGAATCTGGGGCCACCGCCGGACTTTGCCTCCAAGTTCGCCGAGGCTGACCTGCCGCCCGACGCCAACTACGTTCTGGGCTTTGTATCGCTGCTCAAAGCCTACGCTGCAGCTGCTAATCTTCATGGGATTTGGTTGAGGCATCAGCCTCAATACGCCGCGTTGGTGGATCACTATCACGATCCAGTAGCGCGCATGATCACTGGAACCGACCTGTACCTGCGTATGCCGTTCGCCGGTTACGCAGGCCGAGCCTTTACCGTGTATCTGGAGCCAATGGCGGCCCCGGGTGAAGTGAATTCGCGCAGTTATCAGGCTGACTACTTCTATATGGTCGTTTCGCCGGCCAATAACAACAGCAACATCCACATGGATGGACTGCGTCACACTTACCTCCACTTTGTGCTGGATCCGCTTCTGGCAAAACGCGCCACCTCCCTCGCACGCCTTGAGCCAATTCTTTTCAGTTTGCATAAAGCTCCGATGGCGGAAGAGTACAAAACGGATACTGGACTGCTGGTAATTGAAAGCCTTATCCGGGCAATTGAGGCACGCAAGCCCGTTGATCCAAAGCTTTCTGAGAAAGACCGTCTGGCCAAGGTGAGCGGTGACGAGTCCGAGGGTTTTGTGTTAACTGGCTACTTTTACGACCAGCTTAAGATCTTCGAAAAAGGCACCACTGGCCTGAAGGATGCCTTTCCGGACTGGCTGCACGACATTGACGTAGATAAGATTCGAAAACAGGCAAGTGAAATTAAGTTTGCCTCCAGCGCCGCTCCTGACGTGATCCAGGCAGCAACGGCAAACCGCAAGGCTGAGTCGAAGATTGATCAAGCTGAACGCGCGTTGGCCAGCGGCAACCCTGGGGGAGCCGTGCAACTGGCCCAAGAAGCGCTAGCCGGTCAGGAGGACCCAGGTCGGTGCTACTTTGTCCTGGCTAGTGCCGCTTCTTTGGGCGGGAACATGCAGGACGCCAAGGACGACTTCGTAAAAGCAGCGGCTGCGGCTAAAGACCCCCGCGTAGCTGCGTGGTCACACATCTATCTGGGGCGGATCCTTGATCTTCAGGACGAACGAGACGCGGCGATCGAGCAATATCGGGCCGCGTTGAGCGTGCCTGAAATTTCGGCAGATGCCCGGCAGGCGGCGGAACGTGGGCTCCAGACCGCCTATGAGCCTCCGGACAACTCAGAGCAGCCGAAATCGCAATAACATGGATGGATAGGCAGTGGGCCTGCTGGCCGTTTCATACCGAAAGGGTGACTTATGAAGCTCCGAATTGTACTTGTAGCTGTCGTTCTAGCCTCTACTCTGGCCGTGGGGCAAACCGGCGCTACGCCCGCACAGGGTGCGCAGTCGGGCTCGACAGTTACACCCTCGCATCAGCCTCAGGCCAAAAACGACAAAGAATACGCTGCCTATAAACTGGCGGCTAGCAAGACCGACCCAGCCCAATTGGAAGCATCGGCCGACGAGTTTGCGCAAAACTTCCCTGACAGCGAACTCAAGGGATTACTGTATATCCGCGTCATGCAGATGTACCAGACCCAAAACAACACGGCTAAAGTCGTCGCAACTGGTAGAAAAGCGATTGCACTCAATCCCACGGATCCGGTTCCCTTGGTAGCAGTCGCCTCCGCCCTGGTGATGGATACGCGAGAGAATGACTTGGATCGCGACGCGCGCTACGCCGAAGCCGCCAAGGATGCGCAAGCAGCCCTGGATAATATGGACACCGGACTGCAAATTCCCCCAAATGTAACTCCCGAACAGGTTGCCAACGCAAAGGCTAATCTGCGTTCCATCTCGTATGACACCCTCGGTGTCATAGCGATGAACAAGAAGGATTACTCGGGCGCTGAACAGAACTTCCAAAAAGCCGCCGATCTGATGAAGGACCAGCCCGATGCTGTCGTTTACTTGCGGCTGTCCGTGGCGCAGGATAATGAAGGTAATTACCCACAAGCGCTTGATTCAGCCAACAAGGCAGTGCAGTACGCGCCGGAGGGTAGCGCCGAAAAGAACCTGGCCAAGCAACAACAAGCGAGACTGCAGAAGTTGATCGCCGAAAAAAATCCAGCCGCCACCCCGGCTCCTGCGACCCCGCCGCACTAAGACCGGGGCTGGGCAAAGGTCATGACAAAGTCGCTAGTATATGATCCATCCGGACTTGAGCACGCGTTGGATCACCATTTTCTCGATGCCTCTCTGTTGCAGCAGGCATTGACACACTCGTCGTATGCTCGCGAAGCTGAGTCGGCGTCGAACACCAGCGGCACTGAGGCCCGGGCCGTCGGTGATAACGAGCAGCTAGAATTTCTTGGCGACTCCGTACTCTCCTTCATCGTCAGCCAAGAGCTGTTTCGCCGTTATCCGCACTACACGGAAGGCGATCTCTCCAAGCTTCGTGCGCACATTGTGAGTGCTCGTGCCCTCGTTCGCCCGGCCCGCCAGTTGGACATTGGGAAGTACCTCCGTTTTGGACACGGAGAAGAAAAGAGTGGTGGCCGCACAAAGAGCGCATTATTGGTGAATGCCCTGGAGGCGGTCATAGCGGCGCTGTTCCTTGATGCCGGATTAGAAAAGGTCCACCGCTTCGTTGTGGAGGCCGTTTTGCAACCGTCTCTGGATGAGCTCGAGAGTCGGGTGCCGGGAGCGTTGCTGGTGACGGATTATAAATCGGCCCTGCAGGAGGCTACGCAGGCTGCCGGACGGCCTCAACCACGTTATTCGCTGGTCAAGGAAAAAGGCCCCGACCACCGGAAAGTCTTCACGGTAGAAGTCCAGGTGCCTCCGCCTTTAGCGGGCGGCGAACCACTGGTCAAGCGATCCGAGGGCAGCACGAAGAAGATTGCGGAACAGGGGGCTGCGCAGCAGGCGTGGGAATATCTAAAATCGTTAGCGGAGAGGCCTGACCGTGTTGCCGCAAGCGTGCCAGAAAGGTCACCGGAAACCGCATGAGTGAGTTGCACGTCGAACCCTCCGCAACAGTAACGGCGACCGAGTCGCCGTCGCAACGCTCGGTCGCGGCCCGAACCGGCTCCGACCTGATGACGACGTTGCAATCGCTGGCGGCTACCATTGTGATGGCTGTCTTCCTGATTACCTTTGCCGTACAGGCATTTCAGATTCCTTCGGAGTCGATGGAGAAAACTCTTCTCATCGGCGATTACCTGCTCGTTGACAAGGCCCACTACGCCAAACCAGGTCTGTTCGGATGGTTATTTCCCTACCGGCAGGTCCATCGGCAGGACATCATTGTATTTCGCTACCCCGTCAACCCTCAGCAGCATTTCGTAAAGCGCGTGGTTGCCGTTCCAGGAGACCATGTCAGGCTAATCAACAAACACGTATATGTGAATGGTGTGAGACAGCCCGACGAGTATGCAACCTTCCAATGGGGTCAGCGCGACCGCTTTCGGGATGATTTCCCGAATGGCGGCTTCTTTGCCGACCGGATCGCTTCTAAATGGTTTGTTCAGGCGCAGAAGCTGATCGATGATGACCAGTTGATCATTCCGGAAGGGTCATACTTCGTTTTGGGGGATAACCGGGACGACAGCTATGACTCGCGCTATTGGGGACTTGTACCCGCCGAGAATGTCGTAGGCCGCCCGCTCGTGATTTATTGGTCTATGGAGCCAGTAACCGGGGGAGTCGATGATTCTGCCTCTGGTAAACTCTCGACTTTGGCGTACAGCGCTGTACAGTCACTTAAGGGCTTACGCTGGAAGCGTATGTTCCAGGTCCCAAACTAGTATTTAGCAAAGGACGTCCCGGCAAGGAGACCACCGAAGTGGGCAATACAGGGAAGGCCAGCAAAGTGGCCTCAACAGAGAACGAGCAGCAAACCACGGCCAAGAAGCCCCGGGAAACGACGCCCGAATTCATCGCCTCCATTGCCGCCGTACTCGTAACCGGCCTGTTCATCATCACCTTCACGCTGCAGGCTTTCGTCATTCCTTCCAGCTCCATGGAAAACACCCTCCTCATTGGCGACCACGTCTTCGTCGACCGCATTTTGCTCGCGCCCAAATCCAGTTGGATCGGGCCGCTCATTCCCTACCGCCACCCCAAGCATGATGACATTTTTGTTTTCGTCTCTCCTGCAGAGCCTGGACTCTACGTTGTGAAGCGTGTCATCGGCGTGCCTGGAGACCGTATCCGTCTCCAGGACGGTGTGGTCTATCGCAATGGCGAAAAGCTTGACCAGTCCTTTGTCGTTCGCAACGGCACGTACATGGGGTATCGCGATAATTTCCCGACGGTCCCCCCTTCTGACTACGATGGCTTGACTCCAAAATGGCGCGATGAACTGCCATCACATATCCAAAATCGCGAATTGGTGGTTCCGCCCAACAGCATCTTCGCAATGGGCGATAATCGCGACGTCAGCCTTGACAGCCGTTATTGGGGATTCGTTCCCTTTGAGAACGTGATCGGACGCCCGATGTTTCTCTACTGGTCGTTCCAGCAGCCGCGGGATGAGTACACACGGACCAGTATTGAGGAACGCCTGCAATTCCTTTTTACCATCGTGATCCATTTCTTTGACCAGACCCGCTGGTCCCGGATGTTCCACGTGGTGCGCTGATGCCGGGCCGCTCATCACGGCGGTATAAGTGGATAGCAGCAGCGCTGATTGTAATCGCGCTCGCCATACTTCTCCCTCCATTCGTGAATGTAAACCGATATCGCAACCAGATCGCCATGTCGATCGGCAACGCATTAGGCCGGAGTGTCACGGTCTCGGGAGTCGAACTGAAGCTACTGCCCCGGCCCGGACTCGTTCTGTCGGGCTTCGTGGTAGCAGACGATCCCAGCTTTGGCCCTGAACCGATGCTGCGAGCCGAGAGCGTAACAGCATATCTGCGTGTCTCTTCGCTATGGCGTGGGCGGTTGGAAGTCGGCACGCTGCAGCTTGAAAATCCCAGCCTCAATCTGGTTCGCCGAGCTGACGGCCATTGGAACTTGCAGGACTTGATTGAACGCTCCTCACAAGTTTCGCCGGCTCCAACCTCATCCGTGACACCGCAGCGCCGATCGCGCTTCCCTTACGTCCAGTCCTCCGCGGGAAGAATCAATTTCAAGTTGGGGCAAGTCAAAAAGGCTTTTGCCTTTGCCGATGCAGATTTTGCGCTGTGGTTGGAGTCCGGTCACGAATGGGGAGTCAGGCTCGAGGCACGACCCATGCGCGCCGACGTCCCGCTGGGCGATACCGGTATTCTCCGTGCGGAAGGCCGATTCCAGCAGGCGGATTCGTTGAGTGATACCTCCGTCATTCTCAAGCTTGATTACAGCAAGGCGCAACTTGGGCAGCTTACCTCTCTCGTTTACGGTCGGGATCGCGGATGGCGGGGTACAGTCACGGCCAGTGGCGTGTTGGCAGGCACGCCATCCTCCTTGGCGGTGACACTCGACTCCCACATCGACGATTTTCGCCGGTACGACATTGCGTTGGGTGAAGCGCTTCGCCTGAGTGCACACTGCACTGGCACATTCTCCAATTTGGACAACTCGCTTCGTGCAATCCAATGCCAGGCACCGGTACACCCGGGTCAACTAACGTCGCGCGGCAACATCGTAGGATGGGCCCAGGCATTCGATCTGGGCATAACGGCTGAAAAAATCCCGCTGGAACGGTTGGTCGCCCTGGCGCGTCATACGAAGAAAGACTTACCCGACGACTTGACCGCAACCGGCAGTTTCGACGCGGTTTTCACTTTCCAGAGAAGCAACGGCGCATCCACGGTGTGGAGCGGCGGCGGGCAGACCACTCGCTTCGCCCTCCAATCGAGAGCATTGACACCTCCACTCGAGTTAGGCCCGATGGAGTTTGGAACCAACGAATTGCCTCGCGCACCCGTCGCAAAGCGCGGCCAACCAAGCGCTCGGCAGGCCAAGCTAACCGGGACCGTTCGGGTTCTGGTGAGACCGTTTGCCATTCCGCTAGGCGGGACCTCGCCCGCTATTGCCAGTGCGTTCTTTGATCTCTCTTCATATCGCATTCTGCTGACAGGAAATGCCGAATTGGCGAGATTACTGAACGTTGCCAAAGCAATGGGAATTGGCGCACCCGCCGTCGTCCTGCAAGGACCAGCTCAACTGGATTTCGAGATCGCTGGTGGCTGGACGGGTTTCGCCCAGCCTGTGCCATCTGGCCGCATGCAAATTCACGATGCCATCGTGGAATTGCCGGGCGTGTTCGAACCGCTACAGGTGAGCCAGGCCAGCATGACATTCGCCGATCAGTCTGCCTCGCTCATCTCGTTTACCGGTGAGTTCAAATCGGGCCCTTCAATTTCCGGATCAGCAGGCTTCCCACTGCACTGTCCTGTCCCTAAGAACTGCGTGCTCCACTTCAACCTGCGAGCGGGGGAGACGAGCCTGGCCCGTATCAACCAGTTACTCAACCCGGCTGCCCAAAACCGTCCGTGGTATCGGCGCCTGGAGTTGGGGCAAGCCACCGAGAATTCGCTTTCCAAGCTTCAGGCTCAGGGCCAGATTTCGATTGGCCGGTTTTCGATACTGAACTTGGTAACCTCCAACGTCTCGGCCAACCTGCAAATCAATGCATCAGCCGTAAGCATCAGGGATCTAAAAGCCGACTTATTTGGTGGACACCACGAGGGCAACTGGGACGCTGACTTTACCGCGTCCCCACCAAAGTTCTACGGCTCAGGAGCGATGAGTAAGATCGTCATGGCCCAGGTCTCCACTCTGATGCACGATCAGTGGGCAACCGGTACTTTGGCGGGTCAGTACACCATAGGCCTCGCTGGTCTCGACAAGCAGCAACTCCGCGACTCGGCCACCGGCTCGGCAGATTTCAAATGGATGGGAGGCAGCGTCCGCCACATCATGCTAGAGGACAACACTACGCCTCTATCGTTCACCAGCTTCAAAGGGGAGGTCGCCCTGCGCAACACAACCGTCAGCTGTCAGGGCTGTATTCTCCGAATGCCGGGACTAGACTACAACGTCACGGGCACTGTTCGCCTCGACCGCTCGCTCGACCTGCGTCTGGAGCGAGCAGGCTCGCCCGAATACGCGATCTCCGGCCCCTTGGATAAGCCTACGGTCAAGAACGTAGGCGCACCTCGTGTTGAAGCCACGCGCCGGTAGCTCGGACTTAATCAACCTTCCCGCCAGCGACGATCGCAAGCACCTATACGGTAGGGTTGGCGCCTGGGCTGCATGTTAGTATCGAAGTCGAGGCTCGATGCTACGAGATCCCGTCACCATCTTCTTCGAGATTGTGGTCTTACTGTTCGCCATCAGTGTCCACGAATCGGCTCATGCCTGGATGGCTAACCGCCTTGGCGACCCAACCGCAAAGATGCTAGGACGCATCTCCCTCAATCCCTTGGTTCACATCGACCTGTTCGGCACCATCCTGCTGCCGGCAATGCTCATTCTGGCTGGCTTTCCCCCATTTGGATACGCCAAGCCAACCCCAGTCGACAACCGCAATTTTCGGCAGCCCGTGCGGGATGACATACTCACCGCCGTCGCCGGACCAGTTAGCAATTTCCTCACTGCGTTCATCGCGGTCATCATTCTGGCTGTAATCCTCCACGGCGCATCTGGACCTATTCCGGCGACAATCCGGGGAGCTGACGTAGGCGCCCCGTTGGTGAAGATGTTCGAACTTGCAATTTCAATCAACGTTATCCTCGCCGTCTTCAACCTGATCCCGCTTCCACCATTGGATGGTAGTCATGTAATTCGCCACTTTTTGTCTTATGAAGCGTTGAAGATTTACGACCGCATAGGCTATCTCGGCCTGATCATCGTGATGTTTGTGCTCCCGCTGGTTGGCTGCTCAATTGTGGGTACGGTCGCAGCGCCATTTATGATCTTTTTCTATTTCTTGTTGAATGCTCTCCTTCGCTTCTGATGTCTGAACCTATTCCAACAAAAAAGGGCCGCATATTGAGTGGCATGCGTCCCACCGGCAAGTTGCATCTTGGCAATTATGTAGGCGCACTCCGCAACTGGGTCAACCTACAGGACAACTACGACTGTTTCTTTTTTATCGCCGATTGGCACGCGCTGACCACGGATTACGCCGACACCGGCCGGATCAAACAGAGTTCGCTGGAAGTGATTATCGATTATCTCGCCGCCGGCCTTGATCCCAAGCGCAGCACGTTGTTCATCCAGTCACATGTTCCGCAACACGCGGAACTGCATTTGCTCCTCAGCATGATTACGCCTTTGGGCTGGCTGGAGCGTGTCCCCACGTACAAGGAACAGCGTGAGAACATCAAAGACAAAGATCTCGGCACCTACGGCTTTCTAGGATATCCCCTGTTGCAAGCGGCCGACATTCTGATGTACCAGGCCAATTTCGTTCCCGTCGGTGAAGATCAGGTTCCGCATGTGGAGCTGACTCGCGAGGTCGCAAGACGCTTCAATCAGTTTTATCCGAGAAAAGTCACCGCCAGTTTGCTGCAAGCGGACCGTGACATCGTATTTCCCGAACCACAGCCTTTATTGACTCCCGCCGCCAAGCTCCCCGGCACCGACGGGCGCAAGATGTCGAAGTCGTACGACAATACGATCCTGCTGAGCGAACCGGAAGAATCACTGCGCACCAAGCTCAAGACGATGGTCACCGATCCGGCGCGAGTACGCCGCAGCGATCCTGGGGATCCCGACAAGTGTCCCGTCGGAGACCTTCACAAGATCTTCAGTTCGGTAGAAACGATGGCCAAGGTGTACGAAGGCTGCCGCAGCGCAGGCATTGGCTGCATCGAGTGCAAGAAGTGGGTGTCCGACAGCCTCTGGAATGTGCTTGAGCCGATTCAAGCGCGGCGCGCACAATACGTATCCGATCCCAAACTGGCATGGGACATTCTGGCAGCGGGCTCCGCGAAGGCGCGAGTCGCGGCCGAATGCACAATGGAAGAAGTTCGGGCCGCCGCCAATTTATCCTTGGAGTACGAACCGCCGAAAAATGGCGAAAACATTTAGCGCTGATTAAAAATCATTGTGTGTCGCAGTTACAGCCAGCGGAGAAGACGCATTGTGCGACGACCGAGATTCAGGGCACGACTTCGGTCGTGCAGTAATGCCGTTTATTCTTTGTCCTCCGGAGTGGAAAACGGGGGGCCCCCGAAGCGCCGCTTTTGCTCTTCGTGGGGTGTGCTTAGTCCGCGAGGGATCTGTTTTTCGACTTTTCCACAGCAGGCTCAGCCATCCAGGCAAAAGGCACTGTGGAATACACTAGCTGTTTAACGAATGCCTGATTCGACAAAATCCGGTGATGCGCCCGCGGCACCAACCGAGGCGGCGCGCAACAAGGCGAACGACGAGTCTTCGTTTTCCGTGTCGGTCGATCAGGTCTACGACGGTCCCCTTGATCTGCTGCTGGACCTGATCCGCAAGCAGGACATCAACATCTACGACATACCAATCGCTAAGATTACCGAACAATATCTGAACTATGTCGAGAACGTGAAGCAATTCGATGTGGAGATCGCCGCCGAATTTATTTACACCGCTTCCCTGCTGATCCACATCAAGTCGAAGATGTTGTTGCCTCGTGACCCTGACGCAACTGGCTTGATTGAGGACCCGCGTACCGAGCTCGTGAACCGCCTACTGGAACACGAACGCTTTCGGACGGCGGCGCAGATGCTACTGCAGAAGCAGCAAATCGAGGATGCCGTCTGGACGAACCCTTCGCTCAGCCAATTTCGCGATGCTAACGCTGCGGAGCCTGAACTCGCAGCCGACGTTGTCGATCTGGTGAAGACTTTTCAGCAGATCCTGGATCGAGCACGGTCCCGGCCTACATTCGACGTCCAGGACGACTATGTTTCCGTCGCTCAAATGATCGAGTACGTTCGCCGGCGCTTGTCGCTAGAAGACAAGCCGGTTCGCCTGAAATCGTTGTTGCGCAGCCTGCGCTCACGTTCGGCCTTGGTTTGCGCATTCCTGGCCATACTCGAGCTGATTCGGCTGCAGGCTGTCCTTGCCCGTCAGGACACGGTGTTCGGAGAAATCGTATTGAAGAAGCACACCGCGTTTGACAGTCTGATGACGGAGAGCACAGCCATTCAGGACGACTGGCGCTAAATTGGTGCAAACAAGGAGACCTCATGAACTAAGTTTGTAAGGAACGCTTCAGCTTGCGGAAAAATTCGGCTTGGGCAACGAAAATGAGTCTGGCACGACTTCAGCCGGGCAAAACGTCGACATAGGTAGGAGACTTTAGCCCCTGAGGAATCCCTGTTTGAGTAGTTCGATATTTACGAGATGAGTTAAGACCACGCATGAGTGTTAAAGCCAAACTGGAAGCTGTAATCTACGCAACCGAAGAACCCGTCACACTCAACCAGCTCGCGACCCTGCTTCATGATGCCGTGTTAGCTGAATTGGCCGCGGAGGAAGCAGCACGTCTCGCGCTGAATCAAACGATCTCGGATGGACAACCTGCGCTCTCGGACGAAGTTGACGAGCTGCGAATCGCTGAGGGTGAGGCTATCATTGCGTCCTCTGCCGAATCTGAACAGCGTGTCTCCTTGGATTCCGGTCCGGAACCGCAGGACGAAAAAAAGGAGGAACCCCGCCAGGTAAAGGCTTACCTGAAGAAGATCTTGGACGAACTAGCGGCAGAATATGCCGCCCGTACTCACGGCGTGGAAGTCCGGCAGGTTGCCGGCGGCTACCACATGGCTACGAAGCCGGAACACCATGATGTGGTAGTCGCATTCGCCAAGAGTCTTAAGCCGCCGGTACGCCTCTCCATGCAGGCGCTCGAGACGCTCGCCGTCATTGCCTACAAACAGCCCGTCACCGCTCCCGAGATCAGTGAAATTCGAGGGGTGGATTCCTCCGGTGTGCTCGCTACGCTTTTGGATCGCAAACTGATCACCACCGCAGGCCGCAAGCAGGTTATTGGACGCCCTATTCTGTACAAGACTACCAAGGAATTCCTGCTGCGCTTCGGACTCAACAACGTCTCCGAACTTCCAAGCATCGAGGAATTCGAAAAACTCGGCGATCCCCAAGCCGACCTGTTTAATGCAAGCCCAGCGCTAGAGGCCCCAACTTCGGAATTAGAGGACCCAAGTGCAGAATCGTCCAGCCAGGCGGCCGTCGCCGTCGCCGGCGAAGCTCAATCGGCTGAGGAAGCTAGTCAGAGCCGGCATAACCAGCAAAAGCAAAGTTAGCTCAGCTTCGGAAATTCTGCTCCCGAATATGAATTACATACCGTCGCGCATTCCGTATCTGGACCTTCTTGGTGGAAGCACTGGCCCCTAGCCTGGAGAAGTGGACATTCCAAATGATTGGGCTTCAGAGTCTGCGTGAAAACCCGGTCTTCAGAGATTGGGTGGAACACGATGCTCGGTTTCGAAAGAATTGAGCCGCACAGTCGGCCTCCCCGCAAAGCGCCGGTTTTGCACCTGGTGGGGGAGGAGCGGCAACCTTGTGCTTAGCCGGGTTGCGAAACCCCGGGAGCGAGTGCGAAAAATTTCGGAGCCGCGTAACGGCGACACGGTTCTCACACAGGCTCTTTAGCTCTGGCTGACTTAATGTCTCCGGCTTGTGCCGCGGGCCCCAGCATGAAGAGTCCTACGGACAAAGATGTATAAGCATAACTACTATAGAAACCAATGACTTGCGAGAGACTTTATCCTAAGCTCTGATTCCAAAGAACGTACAGAAAAGAAATTTCAACATAGCGATCTATTTGGCTTCATCACCCCTTAGATGCCGCGGCGTTCAGATGATTTCGCCGGCCGATCCTCCCTTGCTTGCGTTCGTTTTCCCGGAGAGAAGGGGTCGGGTTATCATCCACTCCAGCACATCCCCTCATTTCTGGAGTTTCCTATGCGGATTGCAGTTGGGACAATACTACTGTGCTTCCTCGTGTCATTCGCTTGGGGCCAGGCAATTCCTGCTGGCACGCTGCTGCCGGTCATGCTCGACAATACTCTTGAGTCGGACCGCAGTAAGCCTGGGGAAGAGATTTCCGCCAAGCTGAAGCAGGAAGTCGTCCTCTCTGGTGGCATAAAGATCAGGAAAGACTCGAAGGTGATGGGCCACGTTATTTCAGCCACCCCGCCGGCAGGCGGCAAGAAGGCGAAAATTACGGTTCAGTTCGATCACATCGAGATTCACAAGCAGTCGGTACCCATCAGTACTGGCCTGCGCGCGTTGGCTTCGATGCAGCTTGTAGCGCAAGCACGAAACCCGGTGAATACAAACGCCGGCATGGGAACTTCGGTATGGGACTTGAACGTGAGCCAGATCGGCGGCCAGATCGCCTATAACGGAGCAAAGATTGTGAAGGCGCCGAACGGGCAAGTGGTAGGACGGGTAGTGGAACCCGGTGCGATCGTGGGGATGCCCATGGCGAATCCCGCGCTTGGCTGTGCGGGTCCAACTGGAAACACCACTGAACAGGCCTTCTGGCTATTCTCGACTGACGCTTGCGGCATCTACGACGCAAAAGGGTTGAGCTATGCAAGCGGTATTGGCGGACCGAATCCCGGAAAAATCATGTTGAAATCGGCGAAGAAATTCGAAGTTCGCTCGGGCAGTGCATGGCTACTGCAAGTGAACTAGCCAGTGAGTAGAGTAAAGACGTGCCCTCCGAACGACTGCAAAAAATTATCGCTGCTGCCGGGCTCGCCTCGCGGCGTAAGGCCGAAGAACTCATTGCTTCGGGACTGGTCTCTGTAAACGGCCATGTAGTCACTGAGCTTGGGACGAAGGCCGATCTTTCACTGGACACGATCGAGGTCAACGGCCGCTTGTTGGCGACTGCCCAGCGACATGTTTACCTTCTATTAAACAAGCCCAAAGGATATGTGACCACGGTCAGCGATCCCGAAGGTCGGCCGACAGTACTCGACCTGCTTCACGGCATCAAGACCCGCGTGTATCCAGTAGGAAGGCTTGATTATCTTAGCGAAGGGCTTTTGCTGCTGACCAACGACGGCGCACTTGCGCAACGATTGATGCATGCGTCTTCACACGTTCCCAAGACTTACCTGGTCAAGGTAAGTGGTAGGCCAACTGAGGCGCAGATTGCAAAATTACGTGCCGGAATGTTCTTACCACCGGAATCGACGCCTCTCCAATCACCGAAAGGTTCAATGCAACGCCGCTCTCACGGCGTTCATACGGCTCCCATTCAGATCAAATTGGCGCGTGACGCGGCGAATCCCTGGTTCGAGATCACCCTAATCGAGGGCCGCAATCGGCAAATTCGCCGAATGTTTGAGCAGCTCGGCCATCGCGTGGAGAAGATCAAACGTGTCCGCTATGGGCCACTGAACTTGAGTGTTGAGCCGGGTCACTTCCGTCACCTGACACCGCGTGAAGTGGAAGCCCTGAAAGCCTTGACTCGGGACTCCCACACTCGAGGATCGGCTCAAGCGAGCAAATCGCCACCGCAGAAGCGAAGGCGAATTTGACCGCGTTCTTACCGGACATGCCCATACCGACCCGCAACCCAGGACACGCTATCCCGTTGTATGTCTTCCCTTCTCAAATTGCGAAAAGCCTTCCAACATCGGTAACCGCGCGGCTCCGTACAGACCTGCATCACTGCCGAGCAGAGCGCGGGTGATGATGGTTCCCTTGTCGTGGCCGATGCGGTCGGGAGAGGTTAACGAGTAAATCGACGACCGGAACTTTATTTCCTCAAACATGGCCGGCGCAAACGCGTCCCACGCGTTCGAGACGCCACCGCCGATGACATACATAGGCAGATTGAGCGCATTCACCATGGCTCCAATCCCGATTCCTAAAGCCCTGCCAACATTCTCAAAGACCTTCTTCGATGCAGTCTCGCGTTGCACCGCAAGGTTGTATATGGAGCGCGCTGTAAACTGTACCGGATCATGTGATAAGTGTTTCAGTTCAGCCGATTCGTCTCGGGTAATCGCTTCCCTGGCCATTCTTACAACCGCCGTGGCCGATGCGTATTGCTCGAGGCACCCGCGACTTCCGCATCCGCAAGGATGCCCGTCAGCGTACACGTTGAAATGACCCAACTCTCCTGCCATGCCTGTCATGCCGTGCCAGAGTCGTCCATTGAAAACTAACCCACCGCCGACTCCAGTGCCGAGCGTGTACATCGCCAGGTGGTCATACTGGCGTCCTGCGCCAAGCCACTTCTCGCCCATGGCTGCGGAATTCGCATCATTCTCCAGAATCACCGGAGTGCCTAGTCTTTTCTCGATCTCGTCGCGGACCGGGAAGCTCTTCCAGTCAGGCAGGTTAGGAGACTCCATCACCATGCCCGTCGCCATGTCGATAAACCCCGGAACTCCAATCCCGATACCGAGCAACTCTCCCGCCTGCCGATGCTTGGCCCTCAGAGTCTCAATCGCTTTGCACATCTCGGTGATGATGAAATCGCGCCCCCGCGAAACCTCAGCACCCAGCGTCACTTTCTCCATTAGCTTTCCATCGCTGTCTACGGCGGCAATGCGAAGGTTCGTTCCTCCCAGATCCACTCCAATGGAATAATCACCCATGCGGATTGCGCTCCTTTCCGGCCGGGGCAGACAGGCCTGGCTGCGAAAACCCCGACCCGTCCCAACTCACTTCTGACAATTGGGGCAGTAATGGCTGCTTCGTCCTCCGATTACGACCCGCTTCACCAGAGTCCGGCAAACCAGGCACGGTTCGCCCTCCCTACCGTACACCCTATGTCGCAATTGGAAAAATCCTTCTTCGCCCTCGGCATCAACATAATCGCTGATGGACGAGCCGCCAGCCTCGATTGCTTCCTCTAGCACCTCTTGCACCGCCCGATGGAGCCTGCGCAATTGATCGCACGTGAGTGAAGCCGCTCGCCTGCGCGGACGTATTCCGGCCCGGAACAGCGCCTCATCGGCGTAAATATTGCCGACCCCGCTCAGCAATTTCTGGTTCAGCAGCGCGCTCTTGATAGGCGTTTTCCTCCTACGAAACAACTCAATGAACCGCTCTGCTTGTGCTTGCAAAGGCTCATCGCCCGGCGGCATGAAACCATTAGGATTGCTGACGCTCGGCCTAACTACCGCCAACCGTCCGAACCGGCGTGGATCGACGAAGCGTAACTCGCGGCCTGAAGCCAGCCTCACAATCACATGCGTATGCTTAGCGACCTCGGCGTGGGGAGCGGTCACTTGCATACGGCCAGTCATGCCCAGGTGAATAATCCACTGAGCCTCTTCTGGATTCCTGCGCTGCTTCCGGCTTAACCTTTCAAGATCGATCACGATGTGTTTGCCGACGCGACGAACTAGAACAATTCGAGATTGCTCCAGAACTGCGGCGATCTCCTGAGGCCGAGACTTGAAGATCTCTGGCTTCTCTCCCAGCCAGACTGATCGGATCAGATCTCCCGCCACACGCTTATGCAGACCACGGGCGATGGTTTCAACCTCGGGCAGTTCCGGCATGAATCCCTAGTGTACGGCAAAGCCTGCAGAATCATGCATCTCCAGCAGTGTCTTAGTGAAACAACAACTGCATGTCCTGAAAGATTGCACCTTGATAGTGCGGCTTGTAGAATCGAGGGTTACGCAACCTGCCTGACCGAGAACATCCCAGCATTCGTGATTCTTGCATGCCAGAGGCGAGTTGTGTGCAAATCTCAGTGACCGTCTAGGAGCCTCCAGCTCCTTTCGTGTCACCGCATCGGAGCAGCGCGTTGAATCCTGGCAAGACAGCCGTCATCGTCGGCGCCCAATGGGGCGACGAGGGCAAGGGCAAGATCGTCGATGTACTGTCTGAGCGCTTCAAGGTCGTGGCCCGCTATTCCGGCGGCCACAACGCCGGTCATACAGTAACCATCCACGGCAAGAAGTTCATCCTGCAACTGATTCCATGCGGCGTTCTACGCGAAGGCTGCCGCGGAGTGATCGGCAACGGGGTCGTACTTGACCCATTCGCCTTCATGAAGGAAGTCGATGCGCTGCGCGCTACTGGTGTACGAGTTGATGGCAATCTCTTTGTCAGCAATCGCGCCCACGTTATTCTTCCCTACCATCGCATGATCGAGCTGGCCGCCGAGAACGCTCCCGGACGTGTGAAGATCGGCACCACCTCGCGAGGCATCGGCCCTGCCTACTCGGACAAAATGGCGCGCAGCGGCTTGCGCGTGCAGGACCTTCTCGACAAAGCGCTGCTTAAGAAGCACATTGAAAACGCCTGTCGGGAGAAGAACACCATCGCGCATGCTCTGTTCAACAGCGAACCCCTCGATCCCGACAAGATGTATGCCGATTACGCAGAGATCTCTGACCGTGTGGCGCCTTTTGTCACCGATACGGCCCTGTTGCTGAATCAAGCAATCGCCGATGGCGAATCGGTGATGTTTGAAGGAGCACAGGGCACGATGCTCGACATTGATCACGGAACATACCCATTCGTTACCTCGTCGAGCGCCACGTCAGGGGGAGCAGCAACAGGCACTGGTGTTCCGCCCAATGCCATCTCAATGGTTGCCGGGGTCACCAAGGCGTATTGCACTCGGGTTGGCGGCGGTCCATTTCCTACTGAATTGAACGATGAGGTAGGTGAAGCCCTGCGTAGGAAGGGCAACGAATTCGGAGCTGTGACCGGTCGCCCGCGTCGCACGGGCTGGCTCGACCTGCCGCTCTTGCGCTATTCCAACATGATTAACGGCACAGGCTGGTTGGTCGTCACCAAGCTCGACGTTCTAGATGATCTGGCAAAAATTCCTGTGTGCGTCGGGTATCGGATTGACGGAAAGGATACGCATGAGATTCCCGCTCAGGCATCTGGATTCGACCGTATCGAGCCCATCTATACCGAGCTGCCCGGGTGGCAGTCGCACACCTTTGGAATCGACAAATACGAACAGCTACCGGAAAAGGCGCGAGATTACTTGTCTTTCGTTGAAAAGGAGAGCGGAGCGAAGGTAGGAATTGTCTCCACCGGTCCGGACCGCAAGCAGACACTCTTCGTCGATGCCTTCCGCAGTGCCTTGGATTCGATTACAGGGTATCTGAGAAACTGAGATCGTATGGTCATACTGGCAGTTACCTGGATGGCGAATTCAGGCAACGAAAAAGCAGTGGTTGAGATCTTCCGCAAACTGCAGACAGCGTCTCGAAAGGAACCCGGCTGCCTTATGTACATCGTCCACCAGCATCGTTCCGATCCTCATCGCTTCTTTGTTTACGAGCAGTACCAGGATGACGAAGCGCTAAACCAACATCGTCAATCTCCGCACTTTCAGGAATATGCGGCCAGTCTTCTTCCGCGATTGGCAGAGCGCCTGCAAGGGGATCTCTACGTCCTGCTTGCGGAACGCTCAAGCACATAAGTCCCGCCCGCTGGCTCCCGCTCAAACCAGGTAGCGGTATAGCCTTTGGCAAACAACTGCTGAAAATGCGTACGCACGGCCTGCTGTATCGCTAGCATTTCTTCCGGCGAATCGTCCTTGATGGCGATGTGCACGCGCTGTATCGAGTCTGCTCGGGGAGGCTCCCTGCCTGAAAGAACCTCTTTCACCCTCTGCGAATCTACATACCACTCCGCTACCAGACGGTCGGTGGGCAGCCCTGCGTGAAGCGGGCTGCTGGTGGATCCGTAGGCATCCAATAGGTACCTCCGAACCACGACTCCCAACCGGCATAGATTGAAGTACGCATTGCGCGATTGGAGGGGGTCGAACGTCCACTCAATCAGCGAAATTCCCCTTGTGATGGCATCATCCCGTTGCGCCAGTTTGAGCTTGCGCCCGATCCCGAGATCGCGGAATTCCGGCAAAACTGCAGCCATGTGAGAATGGAGATACAGCTCTCCATCCCGGATTCCCGGGTACGCTAGAACGAACCCTGCCAGCTTGCCCTCAACGAATGCCCCGAAAATCTGCCCGCCAATCTTCGACGCTACGACATACATTTGAGAAGGCACTACGTCGCGCTCGCCGAATCCCCATACACGAAATTCCAGCTCGACCATCTCTTCGAACTCTTCGATTGTGTGGCAGGGACGGATGATGACGACTTCCTGAGGCACACGCTCCACCTTAATGGGTTGTAATCAAATGGAGAAGATTGATCGAGCTTAGTACTCCGCGCTATACCAGCGGAATCCTCGGCGTTGTTCCTCGTCTGCCTGCCGGATCAGCGATAGGATTCGTCGAGGCTTTACGTTGGCTACTGCCGACACGATTGCATCAATCAGGGCCATTGGCGCCACGTAAGACGCTCCGAAGGACGGCGTTTCCACCGAAGCAATGAAGCTCTCGTCGGCAGCGCGTGCTAAAGGTGAAACAAATGTATCGGTGATTGCAACAGTGAATGCACCGTTGCGGCGGGCCGCCTGGAGCCCCTCGACCGTCTGTCTTAAACCGCGTCGAAAACTGATGCCGATGACCAAATCTCGCTTCCCAATCGTGCGAACCACGTGGCTTATCCTTCCGGTCGTAGTGGCCGACAAGACCGGTAAGCCAATCACGGTGAAGTGATACTCCAGATGGTGCACCAGCGAGGCGGCAGCATCGCCACCCAACAGGAGAATCTTCGGGGCCTCAAAGATCCGCCGGGCCAGGGCACATACCTTATCGGCATTGAGGCTGTTATGGAGCGCATGCAGGTTCTGCATGTCCCGGTGCAGCGCAGCCCGTACGAACGTCGCAGGGCCTGTCCCTTCCCGCTTTGCCGCCTTCAAAGTATCGAGCGACGTCGCATAGGCCACCGACAGATCATGCAAGTGCCGCTGGAAATCTTTGTACGTCGGAAAACCTAGGCCCTGGACGATTCGAACAGTGGTCGCTGGATCTGTGCCCAGCTTGCCGGCCAGAGCGCGCACACTCAGTAAGACATAGGACCGGGGATTCTCCAGCACAGGACGAATGATTTCCTGTCGTTTCGGGCTGAGATGCCTGAGCTTCTCTGCTAAACTGCCGTGATGAACTGCCAACCTCTTGGAAGGATTGGTACCAGCCATAATCTCCGCAGAATTGCGTAAGAACCTTCATTCTGTCAATGATTTTCAGTAAATGCAAACCAGCCCGTGCTGTTCGCGTAGATAATTTGCAGCATTTGTTGCAACCGGCGTTTTGAGTCTCCCACATCGAGCCCGGCGAATGCTAAACAGAGATTGAGTCCTCTTCCCGGATAAGGTCTGCCCGAAACATTCTGAACAAGACAGCCAGGATTGACGCCACTACTGGACCGAGGAAAAGTCCGAGAAACCCAAACGCCTCAACCCCGCCTAGGATGAAAAACAACAGTATCAGAGGATGCAGCTCGACCCTTCCGCTAACGACCCACGGCCGAATGATGTTGTCCGCAGTGCTGATGACCACCGAGCCCCACAGGAGCACAAAAATACCCTTCCAGACCGCCCCCGTGAAGATCAGGTAAATACCCGCCGGTCCCCACACCAATCCAGCGCCCACCACTGGCACAATCGACGCGAAGCCTGCGCCCAGTCCCAAAAGCAAGGGTGACGGAATGCCGACAATCGCGAGAGCAATCCCGGTAAGAATGCCTTGTGCGGCCCCTACCGACAGAATCCCGTAGACGTTAGCGACGATCGTATCGGAAATGTTGCTGATCAATCCTTGCGCCTGTGATGGCGCCAGCGGCGTAGCATTCACCATCGCACGAACCCAATCGCGCCCATCGCGGAAGAAGAAGAATACGATAATCAAGGTGATCACTGCATTGACCACCATTCTTGCGAAGCCCGTTAGAATCGCCGCGCCCGAGCCGAGTACCCATAATCCGGCTTGCTGCACGTGCGAGGTGATCGCGCCCCTGATGTCGAATTTTGAGACATCAATCCAGCGCCCAATGAAACGCAGACCGCTCTCTGCCATCAGTGTGAGAAAGCGCGTAAATCCGCCTTCTTCCGCACTCTTTCGGGTGAGGTATTGCGCTGCGTTAATCGCCTCATTCGTCGCAACGGTCGCCAGGAGCAGTACCGGTACGCAGAACAAAAAGAGTAGGGCCAGCGTTGACAAAAGCGCTGCAACGTCGCGGCGTTGCTTCGTCCACAGCAGGACGCGCTGGTGCACGGGGTGGAACACCACTGCAAGAATGATGGCGAAGGCGATTGGGTTCAAAAACGGGCGTGTAATTACGATCGCCAGCCCGACGGCAATCAGAAGCGCAGTTCCCAGGAACCATAGCGTTGTTCGGCGGCTGTACATGTTTCGTCAGTGCCCATGAGGGATCGGATCGTCAGCTTGTAGCGACCCGGCTAGGTCCAAACCTGCAGCCGCCATCATATCTACAAAATCATTTCGCCGACAAAAAAGAGGGAGCTCTAGAAGCTCCCTCTTTAGTCTGAGTTATTTCGCCGGAGCTAAAAGCTCAGGCGTAGTGCAAACTGCAACCCACGCATTGTGGTGTTGGGATCGATGTCCGTTACCAGGCCTGCGTTGTTCTGCAACGCGCCTGTTGAGCTCATGCAGTCGACACAGGTATTGCCGGCGTTCTGGTTGAAGTTGAGGACGCGGTGATTGAACAGGTTGAACACGTCCATGCGGAACTGCAATGTAAACCGCTCGGTGAGCGTGAAGTTCTTCATGATCGACGCGTCCGTCGTAAACGACCGCGGGCCCCACAAACTGGTGGTACCGGCGTTCCCAAGCGTTCCCGCACAGGGCCTGCCCCACGCGCCGTAGAAGACCAGGCAATTCGCGCCGATATTGGGAGCAGTCATGTTTTGGATCGGAGTAAAGAACGTAACCGTGTGAGTAATCGGGTTGAGTGGCCCGCCTCCCATGTGCCACAGTGCCGAGTTACCCTTCATCGGATTGCACACGCCCACGTCTTGGTCCGAGTTGCACTCGTTATAGGTCGCCGTGAATGGGAGGCCTGCCGAGTAGTTGAGGGTCGACGTCACCTGCCATCCACCAATCACCTCATTGAGTGCGGTGTTCGCATTACCGCCAAATTGCTTACCCTTGCCGAACGGCAAATAGTACACAACGTTGGCGACAAATACCTGCGGACGGTTCTGGTCGTCCGGTCCATAGGCTACCCGCGGATCAACCGCGAAGTATCCCGTGTTTCCACCGGTGTAAGACAGCGCGCGCGACCAAGTGTAGTGAGCAATGAACTGCAGACCGTGTGACAGGTTCTGCTGTAGCTTGACCTGCAGGGCGTTGTAACTACTGTTGGAATTGTTGCCAAAGTAGTTGCCCATAATGCCGCCGCTACAGCACATCACAATCGTAGTGTTCCCGTTCGCGTCCGTGTATGGTGTCGCGATCTTGTTGAAGTAGAACTGACGCGCGGTTTGGGGAACGATGCCGGCCTGCGTCAGTAAGTAGTTCTGAATGTTGACTGGGTTGAGGTTATAGGCTGGCCCGTCTCCGTCGAATCCGTGACGTCCTTCCACCCCGACGTAGGCGATGTCGAGCGTCAGGCTGTTCGTCAACTGGCGCTGGATCGATACGTTCCACGTCGCCACAGCGGGCAGCACCTGTTTTGTCGGACGCATTCTCGGCTGCACGTTGCCCGCTGGCCCACCCAATGGCAGAACGCCAGTCGGCGGGATGACCGGGAAGGCGTTAGGAGTCGGGCCTACTGCGAGGTTAAACGCTGGCAGGTAGTTGTCCGATGCCGCCGGATTGCTGGTCGATGCCGTGATCTGTTGGTTCGCCAGGACCGGCAGGTTCTGCGTCACCGCGTGCCCGAAGTTCGAACCGAACACGCCGATGTCGTAGCTGACGCCGAAGCCCATGCGAATCACGGTCTTCTCGTTCATCGAGTAAGCCAAGCCCAAGCGCGGTGCAAAGGCATGCAGATTGTTGTTGATGTTGCCGGACAGGTTGTATGGACCGTACCCAGCAACGCGAATAACGCCGTTGCCTATGCCCGGAGCCAGCGAAGGATTGGCAAAGCCACCGTTGCCCTTCGCGTTGACAGACTCGGGGTCGTAGATTTCCCAACGCAAACCGTAATTAAGAGTCAACTTCGGCGTGATGCGCCAAGTGTCCTGTCCGTAGAAGAAGAACCTCCATTGGTGTTCGGAAGCGTTCAAGGTGGTACTTACGAAGCGGTTGAAACTGGCCACGTCGCCAAAGAGAAACGAAGCAAGATCGATGCCACCAACGCCGCCGTTGGAGGTAGTCAGGTGGTCGAAGTTCAACACTCCGGTCCGATTGGCATCGCTAGGTACGCGCAGGTTGCTGGCGCTGCGAATGTCAGCTCCAAACTTGATGGAGTGATTACCCCAGATCTTCGTCCAGTTTGTGACACCCTGGTACTGGTTCTCGTCCTCAATCAGCGGGCAGTTGCATCGCCCGACGTTGAGACCTTCTCCAAAATTCGAGAGTGTTGGGGAATCGGAGTTCATTTGGAACGCTGGCAGACCGGATGTAAACAGAGCAGTCAGCGCGCCCTGGTTGGTAATATTCAATCCCGGAACGCCGATGTCGCTCATCGGCGTCAGGCCCTCGAAGAACTTGTGAGTCTGGGGATTGTAGTGCATCCAGCCGAAGCGGAAGTCCGCCACCCAGCTCTGCCCCAAGGTCTTGGTGGCGCCGACCGATACGCTGTAGTTGTGAATGACCGAACTGCCGGCCAAACCAGGTCCGGGTCCAAAGCCGTTACCACCAGCCTTACCAAGACCCGGCGCACCTGAGAGACTGAACCACTGCTGGCTGTAACGCCCAAACACGTTTAGGGTTGGCGTCGCTACCCAGTCAATACGCCCGTCCCAGGCGTTCTGTTTGTAGGAACCGGCACCACCGGCAACATAATTGTTTTGCGTGCCGTTCGAGCTGCCGGTAGAGTTGGGTGCCGGGAAAAACGCCAGAATGGCCCGAGCCTGTGGGGAAATCATGCTGTTGGGTATCAAATTGCCGACAAAAGCTGTGCGACCGGTTCCTTGCAGGGTTCCTGAATTGGGATCGAACACCTGTCCCAACTGGAAGCCATTACCGCCGCCGCCGCCCTGCTGCCCGAGATATTCGCTCAGGTCACAGTTGCCAGTCGTTTGCGCGCACGTTTGCTCCACTTTCAGTGTGGGGATGCTGTACTGGTTGGTAACGCCAGTGGCCGTGGTGAATCCCTGGTAGTCTCCAAAGAAGAACAATTTGTTCTTCATGATTGGCCCGCCCAGCGAGCCGCCGTACTCCTGCCATTTGCTGCCCGGGATATAACGACCATTCACCTTTTGAAACTGCGTGAACGGATCGCGCGCCTGGTTGGCGCCCGTGCGCCGGAAGTAAAAGCCTCCGCCGTGGAAGTCATTGCTGCCTGATTTCGTTTGTGCTGTCACATACCCCGCAACAGCCTTCCCCATCTCGGCGTCGTACTGCTGCAGAGCGACTTTCGCTTCCGTCACTGCATCCAGGTTCGGGTTGATGACAATGATTCCCAAAATCGGGTCCTGGTTGTCGGTACCATCGAGCTGGAAGTTCGTGCCGCTGAAGTGCTGGCCGTTGACGAAGATCTGCTGGCCGCCCTGCGGGTTTTCCGTAGCGGCGTGGCTCCAGCCAGTCAGTTTCTGCGTGCCCGGTGACGCCAACTCCAAATTCGTGAAGTTGCGGTTGGTGTTCGGTAGATCCTGAACGTAGGTGTTGTTGTACTCGATCGCGATGTCCGATTTATCGGTCTGCAGCTGCGGCGGCGCACCAGTGATCTCAAGTGTCTCGGTTGCGGTACCAACCGCGAATTGGCAGTCCACGCGATATGTGCCGTCAGCCGAAACCGGCACGTCGCCTTGCTCGAACGATTTGAACCCGGCCGCTTCGAACTTGACCTTGTACACGTCTGGGATCAAGTGCGACACCGAGAAATTGCCAGACTCGTTGGTCGTAGTCGTGACCACCGTGCTCTTGGTCTGACTCGTGACTGTGACCTTTGCGTTAGCGACAGCCGCACCTTGTGGATCGGTTGCGGTCCCGACGATATTCCCGAACACGGCCTGACCGTATGCTGCGGTCGAAGCCAGCGCCAGAATCGTGCATGCGATAACGGACAACACCCACCGTTTTGTCATTTTGCCCTCCGCAGCGACATGCCAGCCGTTATCAATGCTTGCCCGGTCGCCGCTCGTTGTTGCTGGATCCCCTTACTGCTTTGGTTGAAGTGGAAAAAATGAGAACCGCAGTTCAAATGAAACACCCTACACCCGAAGACAATCTCCGGATTGACGTTGCCGCCATTTACCACCACAAAGTCCACGGGCTAATGTCCGGCAGTAATGTTGTCAGTTAAGGGTCTACCCCTACGTCACCCCGACGTGACAGTCTGCAAACTTATACGGTTGAAACACTTGATGTCAAGCGATGTTGTTACAAGCTGTCAACAATCTATTCTCCTTGGGGAGGCAATTCTGTGCCTAAGGGGAACACTTCGGCATACAAAATCGGTTTGGCAGTGTCCGATCTGGGCGCGGACTCAAAAAAGTAAAATTTTAAGGGTTTGCCGACAGCTTGGGATCTAGTTCTGTTGCCCGCTTCGACTCTGCCGCCGCCTCGGTCTTTTCTCCCTTGCGCGACAACGCTAGCGACAGTTCATAATGCGCCAGCGCATAACTCGGTGACAGCTTAATTGCGCTACGGAACTGCGAGATTGCGCCATCCAAGTCGCCGGCTTCCAGCATGCGCTTACCCGAGTTCGTCGCGAACGTCGCGCCTTGCAAACCGATCTTCTGCTGCACGAGTGAATCGCCTAGTTGCGACTCTGCGTCAGCCGCCGAGGTGTCTCCCATCTGCCGCAACACGGCCGCAAGCGTTGTGTGTGCGCCGGCAAACGATGGTTGCAAACGGATCGCCTCTCGCAGCGCTGCTGCCGCTTCCGGCAGCTGATTCATTTGTTTCAAAACCGTGCCGAGCGTGTAGTAAGCCTCGGCATAATCCGGCCTCAGCTCCACCGCCTTTCGGAGTTTCTTTACTGCTTCAGGAAATTCTCCCTGCTGCCAAAGCGTGATCCCATAGGTGTAATACGCATCCACCAGATTAGGATCGAGCTCGATCGCCTTGTTCATCTCGGCCATCGCTGCCGGCAAATCGTCCTTCAACTTCAACGCCAGTGCCAGGTCATAGTGCAAAGAAGCGGCTCCCGGCGAAGCCTTTATCGCTTCCCGCAACTGCTTCTCTGCAGCCTCAAAGTCTGACAGTTGCAGGTACGCGATTCCCAAATTCCCGCGATAACCCGCATCGTCAGGCTTCAATTCCAAGGCTTTCTGCAACTCCTTCACCGCCGCCTCGCCTTCTCCCCGCTGCATAAGCACCAGCCCCAGATTGTTGTGCGCATCCGGATCATTGGGCGTCAATTCAACGACTCTCCGAAACGCCTTTGCTGCTCCATCCATATCTGTGGTTCGCTGTAGCGCGAGACCCAGTTTCGTGTGCACCACAGGCGAATCCGGCAGCAATTTCGCGGTTTGTTGATAAGCATCGATCGCAGCCTCTTTGTTTCCCGCCGCCTGGTACGCATCTCCTAGGTAATAGAAGGCTCGACCGTCTTTCGCATCCAGGCTGGTTGCAGTGGTCAACTCTTTCTGAGCGCCGCTCAAGTCTCCCGAGTTGAGATACACCACACCCAAATGGAAATGCGCCGGTTGGTAGTTCCCATCGAGCGCTAATGCGTCTTGGAACTGCTTCTCGGCGTCAGCAAGTTGATTGCCCTTCGCCAGCAGTGTTCCGAGTTCGTCATGTGTTTCCGGGCGCTTCGGCGCCAGTGCGACAGCCTCTTTCGCTTCAGTTAACGCCTCGGCTGAATCGTTCTGCGCGCTGAAGGCACGAGCCAATGCGCGATGCGGATCGGCTTCTTTTGGTTCTAGTTTGCTGGCTTCTCGAAGTTGGGCAATCGCTTGCTCCCACTCGCCTTCAATCGAAAGAATCTGCCCAAGGTAAAAATGCGCCTGCGCCATATTGCGATCGGCGTTAATCGCGGCCATAAGATGTATGGAAGCATCGGCTAGATTACCCTGGTGGAGCAGCACCTTCCCTAAAGCGAGCTGCATCTCGGCATTCTTCGGACTAAGCTTTACCGCCTTTTGCAATTCGTTTTCCGCTTTGGCCAGGTCACCGGAATTCATCGCCGCAAGTCCGGCGGTATATGCCGCGTCCGCCTGCGGATTGTTCGGGTTCCTTTGTTGAGCACCGGCAAGAACAGGAACAAAAAATAAGAGGCAGCAAGCGAAGACGACCCGACCTGCACCGAAGGACTCACGCACGATGATGCAAGGCTAATGCTTTCACTCCACTGGATTCAAGGCTGCGGCATGTTGTGGTGGGGGGCCCGCAAGGAATAGAATTCGCCCCCATGTGGAATCGGCAGCAGCATAGAAGAAGCACGTTCGTTGGTACGCTTCTGGGCTTAGCGGCGGTTTCCGTGCTCGCTTTCGCGGCTTGGAGGCTCCCCTTCGGTCCTTGGAAGCGGTTCTCAGAGAGACCAATACTGTCTCCACAGGGCTCGGGCTGGGAATCTGCGGGCACCTTCAATCCTGCCGTTGTCGAGTTTCACGGAAAAATTGTCATGCTCTATCGCGCACAGGATGCCAAGGGAACGTCTCGCCTCGGCTACGCCAACAGTGACGATGGGGTCCACTTTACCCGTCGTCCCGAGCCCGTCCTCTCACCCGCAGCCGATTACGAGAAAGATGGTGGAATAGAAGATCCCCGGCTTGTTCGCCTCGGCGACACCTTCTACCTGACCTACACGGGCTACAACACCAAGGATGCGCAGCTTTGCCTCGCCACTTCAACAGACTTGGTGCATTGGGATCGCAAAGGTGTCATCCTCCCTGCCTACAAGGGAAACTGGAACACTGGCTGGACCAAATCGGGTGCCATCGTCCCGGAAGAAATCGACGGCAAATACTGGATGTACTTCCTTGGTACGACTCCCGACAAGAACGATCAGATGGGACTTGCCTATTCCACCGACTTCGTCCACTGGACTGAAGCGACGCAGACACCCGTTCTGCCACGGCGTCCCGGACAGTTCGACTCGCGAGTGGTCGAGCCTGGCCCATCGCCGATCATGACAGTTGATGGCATCCTCCTCGTATACAACGGAGCCGACGATAAGCTGGTGTACCGAACGGCCGTGGCTATCTTCGATCGCAAGGACCCGCGCAAACTGCTGTATCGCAGCGATCAGCCGATTTTCGCTCCCGAGAAAGAGTGGGAGAAGGTCGGACAGGTTCCCAACGTCGTTTTTGTGGAAGGCATGGTTCAGCGAGGCAGCCGTTATCTCTTCTACTATGGCGGTGCAGACAAGTACGTCGGCCTAGCGGAAGCTCCGAGTTTGCACTAAAAAATGTTTTTCGGAGTTGTGTATTGAGCCGCTTCGGAATACCACAAGTCGCGTTGATACTGCTGTTTGCTAACTGCCTGTGGGCTTCGCAACCGAAAGAGTTTCGCGATTGGCCGGCAGCCGCTTCACCAACCGAAGTTGGAAACAAAGTTGCTGAGCAATTCGTTTCGACCGTCAATATAAATAAAGAGGGCGCAATCTATCCCGCGATTTGCACCTGGTACGGCGCTTTGACGTTCGCCGAGCTGTCCCACAACAAAGAGTTACTGCAGCAGCTAACAGATCTGTTCGATCGGCAGTTCACTGCTGATCTGAAAACATTCGCGCTGGATAAGCACCACGTGGACTATTCGGTCTCCGGCTCCGTCCCATTCGAGATTTATATCGCTTCGAAGAATCCGCAATATCTCTCATTCGGACACGAGTTTGCAGACAGGCAATGGGAATCGCAGAATCCAGACGGTCTAAGCCAGGAAACCCGCTACTGGATCGACGACATGTTCATGATCACGATCCTGCAAGTCCAAGCCTTCCGCGCCACGGCCAAGTCGAAATATCTGGATCGCGCCGCCCGCGAGATGGTCGCGTACCTCGACCGATTGCAGCAGCCGAATGGACTCTTCTACCACTCTCCCGATGCGCCGTTTTTCTGGGGTCGAGGAAACGGCTGGGTTGCGGCGGGAATGACTGAGCTGCTTAGGTCGTTGCCCAAGAACCACCCTCAGCGCTTGCGCATCATGACCGCTTACCTTGCCATGATGAAGTCGTTGGTAGAACTTCAAGGTCAGGACGGAATGTGGCGACAATTGCTGGATCATGCTGAAGCGTGGCCCGAGAGCTCCAGCACAGGCATGTTTACCTACGCCATGATCACCGGCGTGAAGAACGGCTGGCTTAACGAAAAGGTTTACGCTCCTGCCGCCCGCAAGGGTTGGCTCGCGCTGGTCGGCCAGTTAGAACCCAACGGTGATATCAGGAACGTTTGCGAAGGGACCGGACGTAAAAACGACTTGAACTACTACCTCGAACGGAAGCGCAACACAGGAGACCTTCACGGCCAAGCACCAGTCCTATGGTGCGCATCAGCGCTGCTGCGCTGATTTCGCTTTTCCGAGGCGCTCGCCTGTGCCTTGCATTGTGATTTAATTCAGGAGAAGGCACCTCAAGGTCTTCCTTATGTTGCGGGTTATTTCATTCCTCGTCTTTGTTTTCAGCATCGCTTCCCAATTACCGGCCCAGACTCAACAAACAGGGCCAGGGTCGACTCCGCCAACCGCCAAATCGCCAGACGAAAATTCCCAAGTCTCTCAAATCCTGCGTCTGTCCCAACAAGGCAGGTATGACGAAGCCATCGCCCAGCTGCAATCGCTCAGTGCCGTCACCCCGAAGCCAGCCGGACTGTCGCATGCATTCGGCGTCGTCTATTACCAGAAGGGTGATTACCTAAAGGCGGCGGATTACTTCAAGCAGGCAACGACCGAGGACGCTAACGACAAGGAAGCCGTCGAGTTACTCGGCCTGTCCTTCTATCGTGCTGGTCGTCCAACCGAAGCGATTCCCTATCTAGAAAAGGTGCAGGCCTGGTATCCCAAGGCTAATGTGGATGCTTCCTACGTCCTTGGCATCGCCTACATCTACATTAAGGACTACCCCAACGCCCGCAAATCGTTCGCCAAAATGTTCGACTTGCCTCCAGATTCAGCCGCCAGCTACCTTCTTACGGCCCGCATGCTTTTCCGGCAGGAATACACGCCAGTCGCTATCGAATACGCTCAGAAGGCCGTCTCCACCGATCCGCACCTTCCTCTGGCTCATCAGTTACTTGGCGAGATTCATTTGTTTACTTCGCAAATTCCCGAAGCCATCAAAGACTTCGAGCAGGAGCTGGCCATAAATCCCGCCAATCCCGCCGCCTACTACAAGCTGGCTGACGCCTACACGCGCGTGCAGAAATACGATGATGCTGAGCGCCTGTTGCAGCGCTCGATCTGGCTCGACTCAACTTCCACCGGCCCCTTCATTTTGCTAGGCAAAGTATTGGAGAAAAAAGGTGAGCCTATTCTGGCGCTTGGCTATCTCCAGCGCGCCGCCACCATGGATCCCAACAATCCGATGACGCACCAGATTCTGGGACAAGCCTACCGCGACATTGGCAAACAGGAAGAGGCTGCGCGGGAATTGAAGATCGCCGAGCAACTGCGCAACAAACAAAGCGACTTCCAGTAGCTCGGGCGTCTATACCCGTTTTTGTCGCAAGCCTTTGGGAGAGCCGAGCTTCAACTCAGCGTCTACCGGCGCCACCTATGGGTAAAATGTGAGATCTTGTCCGCTAGTGAAGTTTGTCCTGCGTCATTATTTGCTCAAGCTGCTGTAAATTCTCCCGCGCCAGCTCATTCGCAGGATCGATTCGTAGTGCCGCCTCATAATGCAATCGGGCATCTTGCAGCGCGCCCAACTGCACCAGAGCAGTTCCCCAATTCGCCTGCGCATTCGCATCGTTAGGATTGAGCTTTGCGGCCTCCGCAAACTCCGCTGCCGCGCCTCTGAAGTCCTCCTGGGCCGCCAGCGCATTGCCCCGATTGTAGTGCGCGTCGAAGTAGTCGGGCTGCAGCCTCAACGCAATATCGAACCGCTGCAATGCTCCCACCAGATCGCCTTTAGCCAGCAACGCGCCCCCCAAAGCATTGTTGGCAACAGCATCAGTCGGACGAACCTTTACCGCATACTCAAACTGTTCTATCGCCCCGTTCAGCTCTCCCCGCGCCTGGAGCATCTCGCCCAGGTTGTAACGCGCCTCAAAGCTTGCCGGCGACTTCTCCGCTTCGTGTCTCGCCCAGGCTTCCTGCATCACCATCCGCGGATCGCTCGTCTGCCCGGGATCATTCTTCGGTACGACCTGCAGCCAGAGGTGCGCCATCTCATCGGTCGATAAATTCCCTCCCGCGACTCGCTTCGGCGGATGGTTCGGGTTAGCTGTATTTTCCTCCGAGTTGTCGTAGACGTACCGCATCTTCAACACGGCGTTCTTTGGGAGCGGGACCGGCTCGGCATACCGATATACGGCCTGCCAATTCACGTCCCATCGCTTAATGTGAATCAACGTCTTCCTCGTACCATCCGGCAGCGTCGCGGTCGCCAACAAATCTTTGCCCAAATAATGCGCGTGCGGATACACACCGAGCAGGTCCACATCCAGCGGCAGGCGGAACTCGTCCGTCACCACGAAATTGCTCTCTCCCGCCGGAATATCGAGTGCCGCGTCGTTCTGCATTTGCAGCAGCATCGGATGCACGGTTGCAGGCTTATCCGTGAAGTACAGCCCAATGCTCGGTTGAATGGGCTCCGGTTTTCCCGAAGGCTGCAGATGCGAATTCAGAATCAGGTCTGTTCCTTTGTCGAGCCGCAACGCCATGCCGTCCGGCTCATTCGACGCAACCGTACCCGGCTTCCAGAAGAGGAAATGACTGTCGGGATCGAAGGTCTCCGAATCAATCCTGATCTCCATCCCTCCAAATCCCGCTCCCTGCTCCTTTTCCATCCTTCGCGCCGTCTCATAGCGGTCGACGTACACATTGGCGTGATGCACAAATCGCTTGTCGCCCGGATGGATCTCCACCGCGCGCACCCACCGCGTCCCGTCAATGGGTACCGGCAGAATGAAATTCCAGTATTGATCGATACCACTCGCCGGCAACACATAGGGTCTCTTAGCCTTCAGGATCAGGTCGGGCTGACCCAATTGCCAGCCTTCCACGAACTGCGGACGCGGCGGCAAGTCCGCCGGCTTGCCTTCGAGCATGCCCTGGTTCACCCACTTCCGAATCGTGGCAATCTGCTCGACGGTCAGTCGTCGCTCGTCGGCGAACTTCAGCTCACCCGGTTCCGGCAACCACGGCGGCATAAACCGTGTCTGCGTCACCGCGACAATCTGGTGCCCATGCTTCCTGACGTCCTGGTAGGTCAGCAGAGGAAACGGTCCGGCTTCTCCTGGCCGATGACACGAAGAGCAGTAGTGATAGACAATCGGAGCAATATCGCGGTTGAAAGTAACATGCGGCTCATTCCTTCCAGCGGATAACCCTTTAAAGGGCAGAAGGCCCGCGGCTACTGCGACGAACAGAATCTTCGACTTCATTTATTTCAGGTCCGAAATGTAGCATCCCACGCCGTCCACAGATGCCGGGGCGGGGCCTCCGCTCAATGCGGCTAGAATCGCGTCATTCATTTCATGGGTGGTTGGCGCTGGACGCGCCCTGCCGAACTCTTGGTACCAGTTGTCGATCCGCCCGTGGTAAATCAGTTTTCCGGTACCGTCGAACACAGCAATTTCTGGCGTGATTTCGACCTGCCCCACCCGAACCAGAGCATGCTGTGGGTCCCGCAGCGTCGTAATTTGCAGGCTGTAGTCCTGCACATGCTTCTCGATGTTCGCCGCAGTCTCAGATTTATCCGGGTACACGAGAAAGAATTGCACTTTGCCCGCATAGCTCTGGCTCAAGCCCTTAATTGTTGGGGCATAACGATTCGACACCGGGCAATCGGTCCTTACAAAAATCAGCACCACGGGTTTTCCCGCCGCCATCTTAAGCGGATTTAAGAGTTTTCCTGCCTGATCGTAGGCGGTCGGCGTTTGGGCCGAGGCTTTGTAAGGCACAGAGGCGAACCACAACATACACGCAGCAACTGCACACACAGACAGCCCTGTAACTTGCCTCGACAATTCGCCTCTCCAGTTCGCTACTTGGTCAGCTCTCCGATGTACACGGTGTAGGGTTCCAGTAAAACGCTGGACAACTCCTGCGTCCCGGCGGCTTTATTCGTGGTCAACAGCGTCGTCGCCTGCTTTGCCGGGAATCCCTGTTTGGATAGATCAAAGCTGATGGTTTGCGGATTGGGCGACATGTTCAGCACCACCAGCACCGCCTCGTTCTTGTAGCGGCGCAAGTATGAGAACACATTACTGTCATTTGGATTGATCGCAACGTAATCCCCATCAAGCAACGCCTTGTTCGTGTGCCTTAGGGTCAACACGTTCTTGTAGAAATTGAGAATCGAATTCGGATCAGCCTTTTCTGTCGTCACGTTGTGCGTCTCATACGTCATCGGCACAGGCAACCACGGAATGCCCTTGGTAAACCCGGCATTGGGACTGGTGTCCCACTGCATCGGAGTGCGCTCGCCATCCCGCCCCTTCTGTTCCGGCCAGCCCAACTGCCCGATCGGGTCCTTCACGTCCTCTTTCCGCGTCGGATCGTTGTTCTGCATGCCGATCTCTTCGCCGTAATACATGATGGGTGTGCCGCGCAGGAAGAGATACATCGCAGCCATCACTTTTGCGATGTCATCATCGTGCTTGCCATCGGCAAATCGCGAATACGCCCGCCGAATATCGTGATTGCTCATTACCCATACCGGCCACTCACCCGACGAATACACCGCCCCAATGTGCTTGCGAAATACATCCGCTGACAGCGGCTTCAATTCCGTGAACATCAGATCCATCGGCATCTGCAATTCGTCGTGGTTCTGGCCGTAATAGTCTTTGAGTTCAGAAACGTTTGTGGTCCACGTCTCGCCAATCAACACCGCGTTGTATTCGTTGGCTGCTGTGCGCAGGCCCTTCATGACCTGGTGCACTTCGGGCAGCTTTTTGTTGTACTTATCCTCCATCTCCGGATCGCCATACGCATTCTTGCCCGACTTGATTGGATTATCCGTCAGGTTCGGATCTTCAAACAGGGTGTCGACCGCATCCAGGCGAAAGCCCACCACGCCGCGCTTATACCACCACCGGGTTGTGTCATACATGGTTTGGGCAACTTTTGGATTGCGCCAATTCAGGTCTGGCTGTTGCGGATAAAAATAGTGGTAGTAAAACTGCCCCCTCGCCGGAACGAACTGCCACGCCGACCCGCCAAATGTCGAAAGCCAATTGTTAGGCGGCTGATCCCCTTTCTTGGGGCTCTTCCACGCATACCAGTCGGCGTATTGCCCGGTCTTCGATGACTCCGACGCGACGAACCACGGATGCTTGTCCGACGTATGGTTCACCACGAAATCGAACACGATGCCAATGTTGTTCTGCTCGCCGATCTTCTCCATGTTGTCGAAATCGGCCATTGTGCCGTACATCGGATCGATGTTCTCGTAATCCGAAACGTCATATCCAAAATCGACCTGCGGCGACGGAAAACAGGGTGCGATCCAGATTGCATCCACGCCCAGCCACCTCAGATACTCCATTTTCGAAGAGATTCCGTTCAGGTCGCCGATGCCGTCGTTATTGCTGTCCATGTAACTGCGCGGGTAAATCTCCTGAAATACGGCATGCTGCCACCATTGATGACCTTCGGCATCGACAGGCGCTTTCTTGGACTGGGCCGGAGCATAAGAGACGAGAAACGAGAGAGCGATCAATAACCCTATGAGCAGAGCGAAAAACTTGCGCACCAAGCGCCTCCTGATCAGATTCTGCAATTACAAGTGCTAGCTAGAAAAGGAGTCTAGCGCATCGCCCACGTGTGGTGCTACCCGGCGGCAGTGCTGTGCTACTTCGTCGGACGTCGTGGCCGCTGCTTGGCCGACACCGACTTGATCACCAACTGTCGTGGCGAGCTTAGATCGAGAGGAACCTTGGCCAGTTCCAACGCCTGTGCGATGAGATCCTCGACAGCAGGCTGTTCGATATCTGCTCCGCTTTGTAAAACGATGTGCCGCGCAACCTTGCCGCTTCCTTGCAAGAGACCGCTGCCATGGCGCAGCCGCTTCGCCTGAAGAAAGAACAGGCTGACCCATCGTGGATAAAGGGCAATCGAGAAAATCGCTTCCGAGGCCCGCTCCGATGGGCCGTACCCGATCGCCAGCGCGTTGTAGTTGTCGTACACCAGCTCTGTCGCGCCCGGCAGTCGCGCTTGCATCCGCTTGCGTGCTTCTCTGGCTAAGGCTTCAATCTCCGGATCATATTTCGCCAGAAATCCGGCCAGTTGCGCCTCCGCATCGCGATTCGTAGTTGGCTTCTTAGCTCTGGTTGGCGTTTTCTTCACCGCGCCCATGCCGCCGCACTCTACCACGATTACCCCCGGTTCGTATCAGTGCACTGCTCCAGTACTCGAGAAAACTCACATGTGCGATCGTTTTGTATCACCTCATGACGTTTAGTCGTGCCGATAATGCATTGCAATTGGGTTAGGGCTTTAGCCCCTGAGGTGTGCTTGCAGCTTGCAATTCTTCCGGAGCGTCCAGCACAATAACTGAGCACTCAGCGAGATCAATAGGTACTGTTTTTGCATAAGTCCCGCCGAAAATTCCTCAAGTCTCTCAGCCGCTCTGCTTTAGTATTGACGTTCTCAGATGTGCTTTCGCTTGCCCGGCCGCTACCCATCTTCGGCCAGGAGCCCGCAACCGGTTCGCCAAGCGATCTCGGCGTCACTTTCCTCGATGTAGCCAAAGACGCCGGACTGAATGCGAAAACAATCTTCGGCGGAGAACACAAGAACAAGTATCTGCTGGAAACCACCGGCTGCGGCGTCGCCTTTTACGACTACGACAATGACGGCTGGCTGGACATCTTTCTCGTAAACGGTACGCGCCTCGAAGGCTTTCCGCCCGGTGAAGAGCCTTTCAACCATCTCTTCAGGAACAATCGCGATGCTACTTTCACCGACGTCACTCTCAAAGCCGGCCTCAAGCACTCGGGATGGGGACAAGGCGTCTGCATCGGCGACTACGACAACGATGGCTACGACGATCTGTTTGTCGCCTACTTCGGCAAGAATGTGCTCTACCACAACAACGGCGATGGCACCTTCACGGATGTAAGCGAAAAAGCTGGCGTTGCAGGCAAGCGAACTCGCTGGGGCACGGGCTGTGCCTTCCTGGACTACGATCGCGATGGCAAGCTCGATCTCTTCGTGGCCAACTACATCGATCTTGATCTCAAGACTGCACCCGTTCCCGAGAGCGGCCCTTGTCTTTACAAAGCGGTCATGGTGGCCTGCGGCCCTCCGGGACTGAACGGCGACACCAACATCCTCTATCACAACAATGGCGATGGCACGTTTACTGACGTTTCCGAAACTTCGGGTGTAACTAAGGTCAACGGCACCTACGGACTCGGTGTTTGCGTTGCCGACTACGACAACGACGGCTGGCCCGACATCTACGTCGCCAACGACTCCACCAAGTCTCTGCTCTACAAGAACCTGAAAGACGGCAAGTTTACGGAGGTCGGTCTCGAGGCCGGCTGCGTACTCAGCGCCGACGGAAAGCCGCAGGCAGGCATGGGCGTCTCTGCCGCCGATTACGATCTTGACGGCAACCTCGACATCGTGAAAACCAATTTCGCCGGCGATACTCCATCTCTCTATCGCAACCTGGGAAACTGGAACTTCGAAGACGCTACATTTCAGGCAGGTCTCGGCCTGCACACCCAATATCTCGGATGGGGCTGCGGCTTTTTCGACTTCGACAACGACGGCTGGCCCGACCTTCTGATCTGCAACGGCCACGTCTATCCTGAGGTCGAACAGCTCACCACGGAAGCGGGATACCCGCAGAAAAAACTGCTCTACAAGAACACGCGTAACGGCCGCTTTCGCGAAGTCACACAGTACGCCGGTCCCGGCATCACGGTCCCCAACGCCTCTCGCGGCTGTGCCTTCGGCGACTTCGACAACGATGGCGATGTGGACTTTGCAATCAACACAGTGAATGGATTGCCTCAGCTCGTTCGTTGCGATTCCACCCTCGACAATAACTGGATCAAGGTAAAGTGCATCGGCGTGAAATCCAATCGCAGCGCCATTGGGGCTCGCCTCAGATGCATCACTATCGTTACAGGCGAACCGAAACCTCACCAGCAAATCGACGAGGTCCGCAGCGGCGGCGGCTACATCTCACAAAGCGATCTGCGCATTCACTTCGGACTCGGCAAAGCCGAGAAGGTCGATGTTCTCGAAGTTCGCTGGCCCAGCGGCCAGATCGACACTGTAAAAGACGTGAAAGTGAATCAGTTGGTTCACATCAAGGAAGGCCAGGGCATCATCAAAACGGAAGTCCTGCCCGGCATCAAGAAGTCAAAACACTGAGTTGTCGACGAGAATTCGGGTGCCCCACCTTTACCCGCGCCTTCCTTTGGCGGTAGGGTGGGAATGAACTTCAGTCCTCACGGCTTGCGTGGCGGATCACTCACCGTCACCCCCGTCCCTTCTTTCACCTCATTGATCTTATCCACGCTGGCGCTATCGAACCGCTCCGTCAACCCGCTGGGCCACCGAATCTCCACGGAATCCAACTTCGTCACCGTACCCAGTCCGAAGTGCACCCGCATGTCATTCTGCGAGTAATAGCTCGATCCGCTGCGCACCTCATCCACCAGCAACCGCTTCACCGCCTTGATCGTGATCCGCGCTCCAATTCCGTCGCGGTTCGACTTCGTCCCTACCGTCTTGAACGCGATCCAGTGTCCCGGATACTTCTGCTCATTCTTCAGCAGGCTCGGCCGATCGTTCATGTTGCTGATCACTGCGGATAACTGCCCTGTATTCCACAGGTCCCCAATTGCCAGCCCGCGCGAGGACGCCAGCGTTGTGATGCCCGGCCCAGCCTGCTCCGACACATCACTGAATGTTCCATCACCGTTATTCCGATAGAGCAGTCGCGGCTCTTGATAGTTGCTGCCCAGGTGATATTTGTCAACCTCGGGATACACATGGCCATTCACCAGCAGCAGATCCGGCCAACTGTCGTTGTCAAAGTCGAAAAACATCGTTCCCCAGCCGAGATATTTCGTGTACAGCCCCAATCCCGCCGGGGTTGTCACATCGCTGAACGTGCCATCACCGTTGTTGTGGTACAGCGTAGACGTATCGTCGGAGAAATTGGTTTTGAAGATATCCAGGCGGCCGTCGCCGTCATAATCTCCAACGCTCGTCCCCATGCCGCCTTGTTCGCGACCGTCTTCGTTGAACGCAGCCCCCGCGACCACTGCCACATCGGTGAACGTTCCGTCGTGATTATTGTGGTACAGGATGCTGGGCGTGCTGTCGCACGCCACATAGATATCCGGCCACCCATCGTTGTCGTAATCGAGCGTCGACACACCCAAAGCATAATGCCCATTCGTCTTGTCGATTCCGGCCTTCACTGTGACGTCTTCAAAAGTTCCATCTCCCCGGTTGTGGTAGAGAATGTTCTTATGGTGCGGCAGCCCCCGCGGCCCGCACATCACCGGAGCGCCCTTCCACATGCACGACGGCCTGTCCCCCGGAGCGGGCGCCATGGTCACATCGAAGTCAACATAATTCGCGACAAACAGGTCTAACTTTCCGTCGCGGTCGTAATCCACAAAGGCGCACCCTGCGCCCCACTCCCTGCCGTTTCCCGCGACCCCGGCTTTCTCGCTGACCAGCTTAAACACTCCATGCTCATTGTGATACAGCCGGTTCGTGCCATAGTATGTGACGTACAGGTCCTGCCAGCCGTCGTTGTCGTAATCGCCAACGCACACGCCCTGTCCCCAACCGGTCGCATCAAGCAAACCCGCCTTCTCTGTCACATCCGTAAAAGTGCCGTCGTGATTGTTGTGATAGAGGTGATTCGTGGGCCCGCTCCGTCCGGCCTTCATATCCTCCAGCCTCGTTCCGTTCACGAAGAAAATGTCGGGCCAGCCGTCGTTGTCGTAATCGAAAATCGCGACGCCCGTTCCCGTGGTCTCGATGATGTACTTCTTTGTGTCGATACCGCCGAAGACATTGTGCATCGCGAGCCCAGCTCTCCCCGCAATATCAACGAAATTGGCGACCTGGGGCGGCGGGCTCTTGGCAGGTGCTTGAGCATAGGCGCCAGTCATTAGCGCCAATAGAATGAAAGATGAAGGGGAAATCCGCAGGCTCGCGAAAAGAAGAGCAGGAACACTCAGGAGGCGAAACATCCTGAATTTGGATACTAGGGAATGCTTTCAAGTGGCGTCAAGCGGCGCACTGACCTAAGCCACTGCCGGCCGCGGCAACGCTATCAATCCGTGCGTCGCTTCCATGTCGCTCAATCGGAGTACAAGGCACTTCGCCGCTCCGCCGGCTTTCAAAAACTCCGTCAACGGCAGCTGAATGACTAGAAAACCAAGCGCCTCCAGCCGCGCAGACAGTTGGGAGCTGACTTCATTCAGCAAAATCGTCTTCCCCACGTTGATCGCATTGCAGGCAAAACGCAACGCGTCGCACAGGCTCACAACGATACGTTTCTCTTCCGGATACCGAGAAACAATCTTTGCCTGAGACACTGCATCAAACGCCTCTGGATAATAGAGAACATAGCCGCCGAACAGAGGGCAAAAGCATGTGTCCAGATGATAGAAACGCGAGTCCACCAGCCGCAGCGATATCACCTCGACTCCCCAACACTCTCGCAGGTACGCATGGCTCGACTCGCGACTACGCATGCCGTGTCCCGCCCATAGCCGCGAATTATCGGCCTCGAACAGCGCATCTCCTTCGCCCTCAAACGGCACGTCACTCGGTAGTTCGCGAACTTTGAGTCCTGAATCATCAAACCATTTGCGAAAGTGTGGCTCTTCGCCCTGGCGTTCAGCGTGCAGAAAGCGGCTTAGCGCAACCACTCCATCGCACACTAGACCGGCATTTGCTGTAAACACCATGTCTGGCGACCCGGCTTGTTGCTCGACCAGTTCTACCCGCGCTAAGTCAGACAGCGTGCTATGCAGCGCCTCCCATTGCCGCTCAGCGCGCTCGCGTGACGAACGATTAACGTTCCCATCCATCCATGGATTGATGACGTACTGAACATCGTAAAGGGTTGGAGGACACATCAGAAAAGCTGGTCCGCTCATCACCGCGCGACCGCTGGAACTCGCAGGACAAACCTCACCCAAGCTCACAAATGCCTCTTCCGGCAGAGTCTGCCCCAGGTTGTCGGCAGAGTCCAATTCAAAATTTCTATGGGCTTATGATCTAGTTACCGATGGTTCGCGGAGGCCTGGCATTGGTCCGAACACAGAGCAGAATCTCCTATTTAACCGGATAATCTTTGAACATCTTGGTGATTGTGTTATTGACTTCGCTCTCCAGCTTGTCAGGATTATTCGGACTCACCGCTTCCTTGGCTACCGCCCGCCACACCAGTTTTTTGTTTTTGAAGTCCACCAGGTCCACAACCAGTTGTCCGGGATACACCACCACCGTCGAGTTCCCGTAATACCCGTCCCAGTATAGCGAGTTCCCCGGGGATGTCATGCTCGGATCGAAGGGCGGAATCCCGCCCGTTGCGTTGTAGATCGGGTTGTTCGACGTCATGCTCACTTCCGAATCAACCGCGCCATACACCGCAATGATGATGTCCGGATTCGTTGCAACCTTCGTCATACCCCGCGAATTCAACTCCTGTTCGATCGCCCCAACCAGATCCAGCGCCAGCATGGGATGCGCCACCGCCCCATGCGGAGCCCACCCGTAGGTCTTGAACTTCGTAAAATCCAGCGACTTGTCATAGTTCACGTGGATCTTCTCGCCCGCCGCACTCGTCCCCACCAGAGAAACCAAGATCGAAACCACCACGGCAACAAAAAAACACCGCTCCCGTGTAAACGCCATCGAATTCCCCTAAATCGCCAACCAGCGTAACAACAAACCTACAGCCCGGCAGCGCGCCAACGCCGACGCACTCCGGGTCAGAGATTTCGGCCAAAGGGCTCCCACTAACTCTTCGGCCACTGCTTGAACATCTTATCAACTGCTTTTTCGACCTCTTTCTGGTTCTTATTGCCGTTGTTGCTGAGCGTGTCCTGGGCGACGCCGCGCCAAACTAGCTCTTTCTGCTTTACGTCGTAGAGGCTGATGACCATCGTGCTGAGGACGTTCTGCTCCGGGCTGATGCCGCCCATTCCGCCGCCGATTCCCCGCATGCCCCATGCGTTCCAAGAGGTCTGTTCCCGCTCGCCTCCGCTCGCAGTTAGGATCAGGTCCGGATTCTGGCTCTCCGACACCTTCTGCAGACCCTTCTGCTGCATGGCAGCTTCGACGTCCTGCTGCGCTACCTGCGCCAGAATTGAGTTCTGGATCTGGTTTTTGTTGTTGGAACCCCACGCGTACGTATGGTACTGCGAGAAACTCGCGTTGTGGTTATAGTTGACCGACACCTGCTGTCCCACCGCGCAGGTACCCAACAGAAAGACCAGTGCCGTGCACAATGCATACTTCGTCTTCATACACAGTTCCCCCTTAGCAACTTCCTTGAAGTGCAACCGGTTGACAGCCATAAGCCACGGGCACAACCATGCGCTCGCGGCTTACTCACTGTTTCGGATCAGGATCGACTGCCGCTCTAACAAACTCTACGCTTTTCCGTCGCGTGGACCCGTTGCCGCGCCGGCACTCGGAGCATGAGCGCTACGGCGCGCCTTTTTGCATGGCAGGTCCTCGCCCGCTTCGCAGTACGCAGCGTACAGCACCACGGCCAGCGCCGTCAGCGTAATGATCACGACCAGCGCCACCGTTCCCAACATAAGCTCCACCCGCCAGCAACTTCCTGGCGACTATTACATCACAAGGGTGCGTACGTGGTGTACCGCTTTTGCCGTATGTTCATCGATTGCTTCCGCGCTGCTTCGCTCGCCGACTCCGCCGACCTGCATGGCGACCAGGCGCGCAATGGTGATAGCTAAAAACAGTTGCCCAGTGATGGCGTCAGCGGTCGCCAGAGACCGGCTTAAATGGCTCGTCGGCACGATATCGCCCTAACCCAGCGTGCTCAGCGTACAAAAGCTGAAATACATCCAGTCCACGAACGTCTTCACTGGACCTTCCGATGATTGGAAGGCCGAAGCATTGAATTGCCAGTCAAGCTGATATATGCAAACGCGTAAGCGGCGCCCAGCGCCAGGTAAGCTGCCACAGCTCCCTGAACTCGCATCATGTTGATGGGCCCTTCACGGAATACCTGCGCCAGTAACACCTACCCAATCACAAACAATCGTAACCAGAGCCAGCACCTCACTCCAGACCGTCAGCGCTCTGCTCGCCGGATTCATCCACGCCGCCCAGCGGCTAATCAGCGCCGGCAGAGCCGCGCAAACCGCTGCGGTCATCAATCACCTCCGGCCCCAACCAATAGCGACACCGGACAGGAGTACAAACGAGTAAACGACGTTGCCGCCTAGCGCGATTCGCTCTAGTTTCGCCGGTAACGCTGGAAGTACGAACACCGTTGCAGCCAACAGGACAAGAAATAGCCCGAGATTGGCCTGCGACTGCCAGGTATGGGCGATCAAATCTCGAGCTTTCGGTCGGGTTGTCGTCCTCATAACGGACTCCCCGCTGGGCCTCCCATCCGCGCAAAGCAACTCGGGACGGCGCGACCACCGTCCCGAGCGATTCAGATACTTCAAGGACTTCTATTTCGTTGTTGTCGGCAGTCCCTGCATGGTTCCTGCAATTCCTTTGTTCAGCAGCGCCCGAACCACGACACGACGATTCTCAGCCTGACCTTGCTCGGTCTTGTCGTTACCGATCTGGCGGCTCTCACCCATGGCTCCGGGAGCCAGCATGTTCGTCAGGGGAATATGACCCTGCTGCACCAGGATGTTGGTGACGTTCTCGGCTCGCTGTTCGCTGAGCTCCTGATTGAAGGCGGCGTTACCTACCGCCGAGGCGTAACCTTTCACCTGAATGTTATAGCCGTTGTACGTCATAGCCTTCTGCACTAATCCCATCAACGGCGCAACATATTTCTGATCGACTTTGGTTTGACCGTTGCCGAAGGACACGGTTACTTCGTCGAGAATGTAGTAATCGTCGAGTTGGCCGAAGCGGGCACTGTTCGAGGCAATGGCCGCCTTATTCGCCGCGATCTCCTTCTGCTGCTTGTCGAGGGCCTCCTGCTGCGCCTTCAGGGCTGCGTTCTGCGCAGCCAGTGCGTCAGCCTGCTGCTTCAGTTCAGCCTGGTTGGTAGTAGCCTTGGCTGCCGTCTCGTGCACCGCAGCTTGGGCTGACTGTGCCTGCTCGAGATCTTCGCCCGTGAACCTGACCCAGGTCGCGACTATCTGGTTTTGTGCGTTGTACATACCCTGCACTTCGCATGCCAGGCCAGGGATCAAAGCAGCCATGGACATTTCTTTCTTGCGGGCCTTGAAGGCGCCCTCTAGCTGCTGCACGTCGGTGCTGTCATTCAGCACGACGACGAGATTCGGGGTATCCGCCGTCTTCATGGTCATGTCGTTGCCGGCACGACTGATGATGACACCCTTGACCTTTAAGGACTGGGCGAAAGCCACGGTGCTCACTGCCACCATTGCGAAGAGTGCGGCAACTGCGATCAATCTCGTTGCGTTAGAACGGTATTTCATGGATCTTGCCTCCGAGTTATTGAGTTTCACATAATATAGTTACAACGGGAACAGTTCGGCCTGTTCCCAAAAGGCGCACACCAGGGCGGGACGTTGGCGCATCCGGCGCAAGGCCCGGCGAGCATGA
>Ga0306924_10000209_pt1 | contig 45122 bp, 37 predicted proteins | sample sta12Can44000111_FD_203756 | JGI IMG/M metagenome (GOLD analysis project Ga0306924, IMG submission 203756) | Lab enrichment of tropical soil microbial communities from Luquillo Experimental Forest, Puerto Rico - statanox.12C.anox.44.000.111 (v2)... | ecosystem: Environmental > Terrestrial >... | reverse complement strand
GTCGCGGAGGCCGGGACGGCGATCGGGGTCGTGTGCACCACCACGTCGCCCAGGGAGGGCGGTCCTAACGCGCGCCTCTCCCACAACCTGCCGGGATGGCTGCTTCGCGACACCCTCTAGGGGCCCGCCGGTCGCTGTTTTCGCGCCCCGGATCAAGTCCGGAGCCGCGCCGGCGAAGTCCGGGGGCTGGCCCGCACGCTCCGTCGCCGGCGGCGAGCTGTCCTGGGCATTTATACTTAACCGCTGGGTCTCTAATTTACCCGGATCGGATGCAAGATATTGACCGGTTTGGGCGCGTCTATGCACGACCGCCGCCTCGGTGCCGGCAATATCGAGAAGCGAGGCGACATACACATGAGTCGGGATCACCCAGCGCGAGTTGGCCGGCGAATTGGCAAGGCGCAGTCTTTCGTTTCCGCCCACGAAAGCGGGCAGCGTCGGCTCGACGTGTCCGAGTTCGTACGAGTGGTCGAGGCCCTTAAGGCTGGATCTCCCGTTTTCTCGCTGGCTCGAGACTGGACGAACCGCCACGTTTTCAAAAGCTATTGGTTGGAGATGGTCGCAGTCGTCCCATCGAATTTGGTTAAGTTGACCGTGAACGGCTCGTTGTACGTCTGGGCCCTATCCCTGAGAAAGCTAAGCGCCACCGCCTCGCCCAGCACCAAGGACGTGTCGGTGTCGCTGCGCCAGTGGATGCCGGCGTGGATTCCATGACCAAACGAGACGTTGTGGCCGAGCTTATTTAGTTCGCCATTGACCGTGAGCACATCCGAACCAGTGTAGGGAACGAGCGACAAGCCATCGCTCGTCGGCAACACCGGGTTCGGGATCACGAAATTGCCGTCGAAAAAGAATTTCAATACCGTGATGCAAGCACCGCCCACAATTCCATGCCCCGTCGGGTAGGACGGGTGCGTCGGCGAACCTTCGGGAAAAGCCTGCGAAAGCAGCCAGCTCCTATTCTTGGAGTAGCTCTGTTGGAGTCCCTGCGAGTGCAAGATGACGTTGCTAAGTTTGACATCGGTTTTGTTCCTCTGCCCGGTCTTAATTAAATGGACGAGGCCGCCTATGGCCTCCGGCCGAGGACGGAGGTGCACAAACCATTTTTGATACCACACTGCATTGAGGGCCACGGTAGCCACTGCCGTGACCGTCCCCGCAATATCCGGGCCACCGAACGTGCCAAAGCCGTTCTGCGTCTTCGAACCGATATAGGGATTGCCGGGATTCAATGGCGCACCGATGCCCGCGAGCACCAGGAAAGCCGTGAAATACGCCTGATAGAGCACATCGACATGGGTAAAGGCCGCGAGATCGCGCCCATTACGCCGGTAGCGAACCTGTGAATCAAACTGGTTCTGCAGGCCGGTAGGAACGCCGTTCTGGATATTTAGCCACTCGGCGAAGCCTGTCCCATAGTCGATGCCCGGCGCATAGGGGAGTTGCTGCTGGTCGATGAGTTGCGAGCCGAAGTAGGTGGGCTGAACGAAGAACTGGGAGAGGTATGGCCCCAGCGTTTCGCCTGGAAAACCGCCCCGGAAGAGCAGATCCGGCGTAACCCGGCCGCTGCTGTCGCGCGGACCCAGGTAGGAGGTAGTGGGCTGCGACCCGAGTTCCGTCGCTGCCAGAGCGGCCATGGCGTTCGAAGGATAATCCGTGAACGCGACATCGCGCAGCAAGGATGCCCAGTAATGTTCGAGGAGTTCGGTGGCATTCTGGTCGCTGGCGACGGCGGGCGCCGGCGGCACCTGCGGCTGGCCGAACTGGGCATTATCGAGTGCTACCAAGCAGAAGGCTAATCCTCCTTGCGGCCCGTTGAGCGTTCGCGTGCCGCCCATGATAATATTCTGAAAATCTGAGAACTCGCCGCTGGTCAATGCCGTCTTAAAGGTTTGGTACGAAAGCGGGTCCACCCGCCCTAAGTCGTCGTGCTTGAGACCCTTGGTATACGTGCCACCTTTGTCGGGATATCGGGCCTCATCGCCGTTGTTGACGTTGATTGCTGCTGGAACCTGGGCGTCCTCAATGGCCTCCGCCATTCGGAGTTCGAATGCTTCACTCACGCGGCGGTTGTTCACACCGGCAGGAGGTGCTACGCCACCCGGGCTGTTTGAGCGACCGCCAATAGCCTGGGCTGAGGACACGGACGGGCTCGCGAGCGTTCCTGCCGCAAAGGTCGCCGCCGCACCTAGTTGACCCAGAAACTTCCGTCGATTCGGGCCTCTTGGCCTCTCGCCGACGAGGGACTATCCGTTTCAAGGACCCCACTGATGCTATCTCTCGTCGTGATCATGATAGTTCTGCCTTTCGTGACGTAGTAGGCTGACAACCCGGCCGCCAATAGTCACAATAGGCAACCTTACGTCCAATTCCGGCCTGTATCCGTGATTATATAGAATAAATTACAACCTTTAGCAAGCTCGCGCGACGCGGCTTCACCAATACCGACGTTGCCGAAGAACGACACCAGCACCGGGCCGCCTCGTTCAACCCGTATGTCGAGCCTTGGCTGGAACGTCGGCATGGCGTGTCAGCCTTCGAGCGGCGGCGGGTCCTCGCGGACGACCTCCTCGGCGAGGCTGTTGTCGACCGCCTGCTCGAACGGTGCGCCTGATTTCACGAAGTGGCCGGAGACGAGCCCCGCCGTCAGCCGGTCATAGCCCGCGCGCGCGAGGATCGGGTTGCGGCCCCAGATGCCGAGTGCCTGATAGCGCCCGACCGCGGCGCGCAGCAGTGTCGGCGGCACGCTCGGAAAGAACGACCGCACCGCATCGGCGAGCGCCTCGGGCGGCTTAGTGTGGAGCCATTTCTGGGTGCGATAAAGCCCGCGCACGAGTTTCTTCAGCTCGTCGCGGCGCGCGGCGAGCACGCTGCGCCGCGTGTAGAAACTCGTGTATGCGGTCGGGCCGCGCGTCGCGGCGGCGTACCAGAGGTGGCCCTCGCCGGCGGCGATAAGTTCCTCGGCAAAGGGCTCGAACAGCTGCACGACATCGAGCTCGCCGCGCCGAAAGGCTGCGGCGTTGTCGGCCATCGTCCGATCGGCGATCCGCGGAAGTGCTTCGGGATCGAGACCGGCCCGACGCAAATCCTCCTGCAGGCAAAGCCACGGTGTCGGCACCTCGCTGACCGTCGCAACCCGCTTGCCGTAGAGATCGGCGAGAGCGAAATCGGGCCGCGGCTCCCTGCCGATCAACAAGAACGGATCGCGGGTCACGACTTCGCCAAAGCAGACCAGATCGCAATCCGTCCGGCTTTCGTACATCTGCATGACCCGCATCGGCCCGCCCCAGGCCACGTCGACCGTGCCGGCGAATAGGGCGGCTGGCGCTTCGGCGGGCGCCGTCGCGCTGACAAAGTCGATTACCACACCCTCGCGGCGATAGGCGCCGAGCGCCAGGGCCGCGTAATAGGGCGCGTATAGGAGCCCGCGGAGCGATTCCTGCAAGGTGACGGGCATGCTGTCTCCTCTCCTTGGTCGTTTCCTGGCTGAACATCATCCCGGCCGGCATCCGATACGACAGCACCGCGGTCTCGTGGCTCGCGGCACTCGGCAGCCGCATATGCATGCCCCGGCGACGGCCCTTGTCCCCGCTGCTGGTGCGCTGCGGCGAGCGCCAGGTTGGCGCGGGCTCACACCGTTGGCAGGCGATGGTCCTTAAACATTTCCCTGAGCTGGACCTTCAGCACCTTGCCGGTGGCGCCATGCGGCATCTCGGCCAAAAACACGACGTCGTCCGGCAACTGCCATTTGGCGACCTTGCCCTCGAGAAAACTGATCACCGTATCAGGCACGAGCTCACAGCCGGACTTGGCGACGACGATGAGGAGAGGCCGCTCGTCCCATTTTGGATGGGGCAGGCCGATCACCGCCGCCTCGGCGATGTCGGGATGACCCATCGCCGCGTTTTCCAGATCGATCGAGCTGATCCACTCGCCACCGGACTTGATCACGTCCTTGCTGCGGTCGACGATCTGCATGCAGCCTTCGGCATCGATCGTCGCAACGTCGCCGGTGCGGAACCAGCCCTCGGCGTCGAGTGCCGCCCGGCTGGCGGCCTCGTCCTGGTAATAGGCACCGATGACCCAAGGTCCGCGCACCAGCAGCTCGCCGCTCGTGATCCCGTCCTCCGGAAGGCGCTCCCCGTCGGGGCCCACGATCTTGAACTCGAGGCCATAGAGCGGCGTGCCCTGACGCGCGCGAATTGCGTATTCGGCCTCCCGACCCTCTGCAAGTTGCCGCGGCTTCGGGATCGAGAGGCTGCCGACCGGGCTCATCTCGGTCATCCCCCAGCCGTGGATCAAAGTCACGCCGTAGCGTTCGGCAAAGGTGCGGATCATCGAGATGGGTACCGCCGAGCCGCCGCAGGTGACGCGCTTGAGGCTGTCGATGCGCTTGCCGGTGATTTCGAGGTATTGCAGAAGGCCGAGCCAGACCGTCGGCACGCCGAGGGCGCAGGTTACACCCTCCCCCTCGAAAATCTCCTGCAGGCTCTGGCCATCGAGCCGGGGGCCGGGGAAGACGAGCTTGGCGCCGCCCATTGCGGCAGCGTAGGGGACGCCCCAGGCATTGACGTGGAACATCGGCACGATCGGACAGAGCACATCGTGCATCGCGACGCCGACATTGTTCGCCGCGCAAAGCGCGAAGCTATGCAGGAGCGTCGAGCGATGGTTGTAGAGGGCGCCTTTGGGATTGCCGGTCGTACCCGAGGTGTAGCAGAGCGCGGCGGCGGTGTTCTCGTCGAACTCCGGCCACTCGAGCTCGGGTGTCTCGGCGCCGAGGATGTCCTCGTAGCAGAGCACATTGGGGAGGCTCGTCACCGGCATGTGCGCGCGGTCGGTCATCACGACATAGTGCCGGACCGCCGGCCAAGAGGCGGCCATCTTCTCGGCGAGCGGCACAAAGGTCAGGTCGAGAAGCAGCACCTTGTCTTGGGCGTGGTTCACGATATAGGCGAGCTGGTCGGCGAAGAGGCGCGGGTTGATGGTGTGGCACACAGCACCCATGCCGGAGATCGCGTAATAGGCCTCGAAGTGGCGGTGGTTGTTCCAGGCGATCGTTGCCACCCGGTCGCCGAACCCGACGCCGAGGCGCATCAGCGCCTTGGCGAGCTGCTTCGCGCGCGGCTCGGCGTCGGCATAGGTATAGCGGTGGAGCGGACCCTCGGTGGTGCGCGAGACGATCTCAGTCTCGGCGTGATAGCGCGCTGCGTATCGGATCAACGACTGGATCAGCAGCGGCCGATCCATCATCAGACCACGCATCGAAGCCTCCCTCTGCCCCTAATTTTCTTTCGACCGCCTGCACCGGAAGGAAAGTCAAGCCAATTTCCCGGTTAATTCCCGGATACCGGACATAATGGCGCGGTTTTCCCGGTTTTCCCGAGGAAAATTTCCCGCTTCGGCCGCGAGTTTTCCCGGTTCGGTCTGCTTCGGAATTATTATTGTAAGTGGTTGAGATAACAACATATACTGGATCGTGTCAAGGCCTCGAAATGGGGAATTTCAAATTTCCCGGATCAGAGCCAAAAAGTCACACGGCGCGCAGGATGCGCTCGGCAGCGTCGGCAAAGACTTGGGCGCCGAGCACGATGTCGTCTTCCTTGCTGTCCTCCGACCAGTGATGGCTGATGCCGCCGAGGCTCGGGATGAACATCATCCCCGCCGGCATCCTGTACGACAGGACGGCCGCGTCGTGGCCGGCCGCACTCGGCAACCGAGTATGCATGCCCGGCGCGTGCCGTTCGGCCGCCGCTTCGATCTGCGCCTGAAAGCCGGGATCCATCGGACGCGGCTCGCTGCGCGCGATCGGTTCGATCGCGACATGGCAGGGGCCTGTCTCATCGGCCTCGCCGACGAGCTCGAGCAAGGTCTTCGCGAACAAAGCGAGCACCTCCGGATCGGCGTCGCGAAACTGAACCTGCATCTCGGCACGCCCCGGAATGACCGAGGGTGCATTCGGTTCGATCACGATGCGGCCGATCGTCCACACCGTGCGCGGGCCGGCGATCTCCGGGAATGCGTCGTGAATGCGCGTCGCCAGCCGCACCATTGCCACACCGGCGTCCTTGCGCCGTACCATGCGCGTCGTGCCGGCGTGGTTCTGCTCGCCGATCATGGAGACCCGGTAGTTCCAGATGCCGACGATCGTCTCGACCACACCGATGCGCAATCCGGTCGTGTCGAGCGTATCGCCCTGCTCGATATGCGCTTCGAGATAGCCGACATAATGCCCAGGATCGACGCGCTCGCGGGGCCGCCCGGCAAAGCCGGCGCGTTGCAAGGCCTCGCGCAACGGCGTGCCTTCGTCGCGACCCCGGATCCGGTCGATCTGCTCCTCGGACAGCACGTCGGTAAACGAATGGCTGCCGAGAAAACTCTGGTAATGGCCTTCCTCGTCCGCCCAGGCGGCAGCCTCGATGCCGAGCCCGCCGCATCCCGGGTCCGCGGCAAAGGCCCGAGCCAGCTCAAGCGCGTAGATCACCCCGAGCGAGCCGTCGAGCCAGCCGCCATAAGGCTGGGTCTCGCTGTGCGAGCCGACCAAGAGCCGCCGCTCGGCCGAGGGATTGCGGCCGATAACGTTGCCTATGCCGTCGATCACCGGGTCGAGCCCGGCCTCGCGCAGCTTCCCAGCCAGCCAATGCCGCGACTCGACGTCGACCGAAGAATAGGTCGGCCGGTGCACACCGGTTTTGTAGCGGCCAAATTCTGCGAGCTGCTTGAGGTCGGCGACGACGCGCTGTCCGTTAATGGTCGGCATATCCTTGCGCTCTTTTGCGGCTCGTGGAAGTCGGCTGAAGAGTAGCCTAGGATCGCAATCAACGGAAACTGCCTGCGGATCACCGGCATGTCCGACCGATCCTCTCCCCGTGTCGCACTCCTCGGCTTCTCGATCGAGTGCAACAAGTTCGCGCCGGTTGCCACCAAGTCGCATTTTGTCGGCCGCACCTATCTCGAGGGCGACGCGATCATCGAAGACGCGCGTGCGGCGACGCCGCGCATGCTGCCGGAAACGCCAGGCTTCGTCGCGGGGATGGACAAGTCGGGCGCCTGGACGCCGGTCGGTGTGGCGCTGGCGATGACCGAGCCGAACGGGCCGGTCGAGCACGCATTCTTTGTCGAGCTGCTCGACACGATCGAGCGAAGGCTCAGAGCTGCTTTACCGGTCGACGCCGTTTACATCTGCTCGCATGGCGCGGCGCTGACGACCGAGGAGGACGACCCCGACGGGGTCCTGTTCGAGAAGGTGCGTGAGATCGTCGGACCCGATGTGCCGGTTGCGGCGACCTTGGACCTGCACGCCAACGTCTCCGAGCGCATGGTCGGGTCGGTCGATGTCTTTATCGGCTATCGCACGAACCCGCATCTCGACATGCGCGAGCGCGGCGCCGAGGCGGCCGCAGCGATCCGCGACATGCTGGCTGGTGTCAAACCGCAGCGCGCCTTCATTCGCCTGCCGATCGTGCCGCCGACGGTGACCTTGCTGACCGCCGCCGGCCCGTACGCGGAAATGATCGCGCTCGGCCAGCGGCGAATGAGCCGGGAGATCATGAACGTCTCGGCGATGGGTGGGTTCGCCTTTGCCGATGCCGCCACATGCGGGCTCAGCGTGGTGGTGACCGCACGGCGCGACAAACGCGCCGCCGAGATGCTGGCTCGCGAAATCGCCGAGCTCGGCTGGGCCAATCGTGCGCGGTTTTATCCGCGCCTCACCTCGCTCGACAAAGCCGTCGCAAAGGCGCACGCGGCCGGGCATGACCCGTCGCTCCCGGCCCTTGCCTTCGCCGATGTCGCCGACAATCCGGGCGGCGGCGGACGCGGCAATACCGTCTTTCTGTTGCGGGCGTTTTACGAGGCTGGGGTCGAGGGCACCCTGCTCGGCGTCTTCTACGATCCCGATCTCGCCGCCGAGGCGCATCGACGAGGCATCGGCTCCCGCTTCGAAGCGCTGTTCAACCGGGCCGAGACTACTAACTTCTCTGAGCCTTACACGGCCGCGGCGACAGTGTTGACGTTGACCGACGGCCGCTGCGTCGGCCGGCGCGGCGTCTATGCCGGTATGCGGCTCGAGCTCGGGCCCTGCGCGGTCCTCATAGTCGGCGGCGTCACGGTCGTCGTCGTCTCGCACCGCGTGCAATGCGCCGACCCGGTGTTTTTCGAGATGATGGGGCTCGACATCGGGCGAGCGCGCTCGGTCGTCGTCAAATCCCGTGGTCACTTCCGCGGCGGCTTCGACGAGTTCTTCGGCCCGGAGCAAATCGTCGAGGTCGACCTCCCCGGCCTGACCTCGCCGATGCTCAACCGCTTCACCTGGACCCGCCTGCCGCGCCCGGTGATCCCGCTCGACGCGGGTGTGGACTGGCAGCCGCCTCGCGGCGATACTGCAAACGTATAATCGAGGGGGACCGCAATGAGACTTGAACGTTATCTGGGCGCGATCGGGTTGAGCCTGCTATTAGCGATGCCGGTCGCCGCGCAAACCGCGTCGCCGTCCAAATCGCCAGCAACCGCACCGAGCGCGACGGCTAAGGCGACCCAGCCGGCGGGTCAATTGGTCGATATAAACTCGGCGTCCGCCGAGGAGCTCGATAAACTGCCTGGCGTCGGTCCCGCGCGTGCCAAGGCGATCATTGCCAACCGCCCGTATGGCGGCAAGGACGATCTGAATAACCGCAAGATCATTCCTCCGAACGTCTACAACCAGATCAAGGACAAGATTATCGCGCGGCAAAAGTAGCCGTCGGCCTAAGGGGCTCACGCCGCATCGTGGAAGATGATGCCGAGGGTAAAGCGACGGCCGGAGCGCAGCCGGCTGACGCCGTGGCGCATCGTCACCCGATAAGGACCGCGGGTGCCTTCGACCGGCCGATGATGGACCGGGAAGATGACCGCCTCGCCCTGCCGCAAAGACACGACCTCGCCGCGCGACTGCGCTCGCGGGCGCTGCTCGACCAGTAGGAACTCGCCTCCACTAAAGTCGGTCTCGGGTGCGCTGAGCAGCACCGTCAATTGCAACGGAAAGACCAGCGGGCCGTAGAGATCCTGGTGTAGGCAATTGTAGTCGCCGGTCTCGTATTTCAGGATCAGCGGCGTCGGCCGCTCCTGGCCGGCCTTGTGGCATTCGCTGAGATAGGAACCGAGGCTGGCCGGGAACCGCCCGTCCTCGCGAAGCCGTTCGCGCCAGCGGTTGGCTATCGGCGCGAGCCGCGGGTAGATCGCCTGGCGCAGCGCCTCCACGGCGCCGGGCAATGGGTAGCGCAGGTATTTGTACTCACCGTGGCCGAAGCCGTGACGCTGCATGACGACGCGGCTTCGGAAGGTCTCGTCCCGCTCATAGAGAGCGGCGAGCCCGCGGCACTGCTCGGCTGGCAGCAGCGCCGCGGTCGTTGCGTATCCTCGCTCGTCGAGCGACGCTGCCGCTTGCCGCCAGTCGATCGCGGCGACGCGGTCCGCCGCCGCGGCTTCAGGCTGCCGCCTCATCGGGAGCCGCGGCGGCGCGCTCGCGGGCGAGCAATGCCCGCTTGCGCTCCAGCCCCCAGCGATACCCGCCGAGATCGCCGTCGCTGCGGATCACCCGATGGCATGGCACGATAAGTGCCAACTTGTTCGCGGCGCAAGCCTGGGCGACGGCGCGGACCGCCTTTGGCTGGCCGAGTACGGCGGCGATTTCGGCATAGCTCGCGGTCTTGCCCAGCGGGATCTTCTGCAATGCCCGCCAAACCCGCGCCTGAAACGCGGTGCCGCGGATATCGAGCGGCAGGTCGAGGTTGTGATCGGGCGCGGTGATAAAGCGTACGATCCGATCGGCCCATTCCTTGAGCCCGGCATCCTCGGTGATCAACTCGGCCGCCGGGAAGCGCTGCCGCAATGCCGCGCCGAGGCTGTCGCGGTCGTCGCCGAGTGCCGTCATGCAGATGCCGCGCCCGGTCGCGGCGACGAGCGCCCAGCCGAGCGGTGTTGGGACGGTCACAAAGCGGATCGTCTCGCCAGTGCCGCCACGGCGCCGCGCGCCGGGGGTCATGCCGAGCCCGGCCGGTGCCGCTTCATAGGCGCGCGAGCTCGACCCGAACCCGGAAGCGTAAATCGAAGCAGCGATCGGCTGCCCGGCGTCGAGCTGCTCGCCGAGACGGCCGAGTCGGTGACTGCGCGCATAGTCGCGCGGGGTGACACCGGTGATCTGCTTGAACACCCGGTGGAAGTGAAAGCGGCTGATCGCCGCCGCGTCGGCCAGCTCGGCCAAGCTCGGTATGGTTTCGCTAGACCGCAGCAAGGCGCACGCCTTTTCGATCGCGGCCAGGTGCCGTGAAGCGGCCGAGCCGTCGGCCGGACGGCAGCGCTTGCACGCCCGGAACCCACCGGCTTCCGCCGCTACTGTGGTCTCGAAAAACACCGTGTTGGTGCGCAGCGGCCGCCGCGACGCGCAGCCCGGCCGGCAATAGACACCCGTCGTCCGCACGCCATAGAGGAACCTGCCGTCCGCTGCGGCGTCGCGGCTCTCGACCGCCGCCCAGCACGCCTCTAAATCCAACATCTCTACCTCCTCCGCATATTTGGTGACGCTAAGATGGAGGAGGGAGGATCTTCACTCTACCCGGCGCTTGCTTTCTAATTCAGGCGGGCTTGCGCGCCAGTGCCTCGATCATGGAAAGGCGGCCTTCGGCTGTGCTGCGCATTACGTTGATTCGCCATTCCTTGGCGTTTTCCCCCGTCACAACGTGCTCGCCCAAGGGCGGAAGTCCCTCAGTTTCAAGTTGCTTCAAAACGGAAGCGAGAGCCGCAGCTTGGGCGGCCGCGGTATCACGAAGAAAGATGATCTGAAAACCGGCCGCGAGCAAATGGTCGCGCACCTCATCCGGCGCGGAGAGGAAACTGACGGCGGTCGTGGTGGCCCATGGCAGCGGATAGTGCGGCTCTCCCGCGGCGCCGGTACCGGCCAAAGCAAGGGCGAGCGAGCCGCCAGGGCGAAGAACGCGCCAGGCCTCGCGGAAGACGCACTGCTTATCCGAGATGTTCATCAGCGCTGCCTGCGAGTAGGCGCGGTCAAAGCTCTCATTCGGTATCGGAAGCGCCAGGGCCGAGCCGTGCAGGATCCGCACACGGTCGGCAAGACCACACAGGCCATTGAGCTCGCGCGCCGCCTCGCAGAACTCCGCGGTCAAATCCACCCCGGTGACCTGACAGCCGTATTTTGCGGCGATCCATCGCGCCGGCCCGCCGATGCCGCAGCCGATATCGAGGACTTGATCGCTCGCGTTTGGTTGCAGCACCGCGCCAAGCTCCTCGGTCGCGACCACACCCTTTCCGTGGAAGTGATCGATCGGCGCGAGGGTCTCAGGCGTGATCGGCACCTCCGGGCCGATCACATTTCGCAGCGCAGTCAGCACGCGCGCGGTGATGCCCTCACTCGCATAGTGCTTCTCGACTTGACCCCCGTCAGTCAAGTAAGCCTCCCCCGTCAGGCAGTTGGACGGCCATCCCCGTAGCGCTTCGGCAGCATCGCGTGGATGCCCTTGTTGCCGTCCACGAGTTGGGTTACCCGCATGTCGACGGCGAGGCTGCAGAACATGTAGGCGTCCTCGGGCGCGAGACCGAGCCGCTCGCCGATCAGCCCGATCATCTGGCGCAAGGCTGTCTTCGCGGCGTCGTCGAGATCCTCGTCGAAGCCCATTGTGATGTGGTGTGACGGGGTCTCGGCGCGCGGCAGCTCGAACTTTAGGTCTTTGCGCAGAATCAGGCGAAAGGTGCCGCTGAGTGCCGTTTCGAGGGCGGTCACGCAGACCTCGCCGTCGCCCTGCACGCCGTGGCCGTCGCCGGCTGAGAACAATGCCCCCGGTGCCCACACCGGCAGATAGAGCGTGGTGCCAGCGACGAGCTCCTTCAGATCCATGTTGCCGCCGAACTCGCGCGGCACGATCGAAGTTACCGCACCGTAGACCGGCGGCGGCGCCACACCCATCACCCCGAAGAACGGGGCGAGCTCGATCTCGACACCCCAAGGCACAGTCGCGATGCCGCGCTGGCGGTCGATCGCCGTATGCCAGGTTTTGCGGATCGGAAAATCCTCGGGCAGGGTGCCGGAGAGCGGCCGAATGCGGGTGTAGCCCCAGTTCTGCCGCGGATCGATCGCCAGGATCTCGATTTCGAGCACGTCACCCGGTTCCGCCCCTTCGACCGCGATCGGCCCGGTCAAGATGTGCGCGCCGAGCCGCGGCTCGAGCGCCCGGTGGATCGCCAGATGTTCGGAGAGGATCTCGAACCGGCCGTCCTGCGGCAGAACGTCGGGCCCGCCCGAAACGCTGTCGATCGTCACCGTATCGCCCGAGGCGACCGACAACACCGGCTTCAGCCCGGCATCGAAGAACCCCCAGTGACAGGTCTCCGGGCCGGCCCGCAATTCGTGATGCAGCGACATCGACAAGCTCCCCGCGCGATTGGCGGACCGATCGTACCCGAAGGCCTAGCCTGCGGCCAGCCGGCAGCTATAGATCCGTTTCCGCTGTCTGGCCCGGCGCCAGCGGAGCCCGGCTCCAGCCCGACCAATCACCAGGGGTGGGATTGTTCGGGTTACGATCGTGTCGCCAGCAGATGCTCTCGGCCTTTGGAGCCTGGACTTTCACGGTTTGGCCCTTGGTCATGACGAAGTCTTTGGTCTCGACGTATTCCTTTCCGCGATTGTCGCAATCGGCGCTGTTCGTGATGACGGCCTCGACATTGACCCGCTCCCAAGTGGGATTATCCAGGATCAGGGTGGCCGTTTGGCTCGAACCCGAGGAGCAGCCCGACAACAGCAGCAGTACGGAGAACCAAGCCGGATATCGATTCATCGTCCCTCCCCAATCGGAGATCACACGAACCAGGCCGAGGACCGAGAGGAGCCCCGTCCTTTAGAAACCTTGCCTCTGCGGCGCAAGCAGAATCCCCGCCCCCGCGGGACGCGCTTGACATCGGCGCGGGCCGTGGAACAATCCGGTTTAACCATGTAAGCGCGTGCCGCTTCGGCGGTCCAAGGCCGAAGCCGCGTCGCGCCGGTCACGAGGGAGGAAGTCGATGGCCCTGTTGTTGAGCAAATCCGAGCTGGCGCGGACCGAGCCCGCTGACCATGCCGCATTCGAGTCTCCGGTGCCGACCCAGATCGTTTCGAACGGCGAATTCAACCCGCTGCCGCAAACGGCCCAGCAGCGCCGCGTCGAGGAGCGCATTAAGGAAATTGCCGATTCGATCGCCCCAAAGCTGGGCCTCGATAGACGCCAGTTCCTACGAACCGGCGGCGGCATGGCGGCCGCGTTCCTGGCGATGAACGACGTCTTCGGCCCGCTGTTCACTGTCGACCGCGCCGAGGCGGCGGAGCCGGGCGCCGCGGCGGAGCGCGCGAATGGCCTTGCCGGGCAATTTATCTTAGACGACCAAGTGCATTTCGTGCGCGACGATTTCCAGGGAGAGAAATTGCTCGACCTCGCGAAATACGCATCCGTGCATTGGAACCCCGACATGCTGAAGGATGCCGGGATGACCTTGGCGCGCTACAAGTTCGACAATTTCGTCAAGGAGGTTTACGTCGACAGCGACACCAAGATCGCGTTGTTGAGCGGCGCACCGTTCGATGACCCCAACTGGTGGTTCCTCAGCAACGACCAGATGGCGCAAGCCCGCAAGACGGTCAACACCCTCGCCGGATCGCGACGGCTGCTCGCTCATTCTTTGATTACGCCAAAGCAGTCGGGCTGGTTGGAGGAGGTCGATCGCTGCATCGCTGAGGTCAAGCCCGAGAGCTGGAAGGGCTACACGATCGGCGACCCGCTCAATCCGCAATCGACCAAGTATCCGTGGCGGCTCGACGACGAAAAGCTGATGTACCCCTTTTACGAGAAGGCGGTGAAGGCGGGCATCAACACGATCTGCATCCACAAGGGGCTTTTGCCGAGGGATTACGAGAAATCGGCTGCTAATGCATGGCAATACGCGACGGTCGACGATCTGGGGAAGGCGGCAAAGGACTGGCCGCAGATGAATTTTGTGATCTATCATGCGGCATTGCGCCAGTTCCTCGAATCGCCGGACGACGATCTGGCGGAGTTCGAGAAGACCGGTTATATCCGCTGGGCCTCCGACCTCGCCGATATCCCGCAGAAATACGGCGTCAGCAACGTATACGGGGAGGTTGGCACCGCCTTTGCCAATTCGGCGGTCGCCAATCCGCGCTTCGCAGCAGCGCTGATGGGCACATTGATCAAGGGGATGGGATTCGACCACGTCGTCTGGGGGTCCGACTCGGTCTGGTACGGCTCGCCGCAGTGGCAGATCGAGGCGTTCCGCCGGCTCGAAATACCCGCCGACATGGCCCAGAAGCACGGGTTTGCCCCGCTCGGGGCCGCGGATGGCGCCGTCAAGAGCGCGATTTTCGGCTACAACTCGGCGCGGCTCTATAAGCTCGACCTACGCGCCGAGCTGCCCGGGATCGGCCAGGACAAATTGGCCGCGGCGCGGGCGGCGTCGCTGCATGCAGCGACCCGCAGCAATCTCGCCTACGGCTACGTCGCGCGCCGTGCCTGACGCAGCTAAATGATCACGCGACGGTCCGGATTATGCGGGCCGGGTTGCCGACGGCAAGGATGCCCGCAGGCAGATCACGGGTGACGACGCTGCCTGCGCCGACCACGCTGCCGTCCCCGATCGTTACACCCGGCAGAACGATCGCTCCGCCGCAAATCCATACGGCCTGACCAATGCGGATAGGCCGCGCCGATTCCAACCCGGACAGCCGCGCGCGCCTGTCCAGCGGATGAAAAACAGTATACAACTGGACTGCCGGTCCCATCTGTAGGTCATCGCCGATCTCGATCGGTGCGCAGTCGAGGAACACACAGTTGTAATTGATGAACGCATTGCGGCCGATCCGAATATTGTAGCCGTAATCGCAGGCAAAGCGCGGCTGGATCTCGACACCGTCGCCGGCCGCGCCAAAGAGCTGCCGAAGCAGTCCGGCTCGGATGGCGGTATCATCGGCATTCGTCGCGTTGTATAGCTCGAGTAGATGCTGTGCTCGCCGCCGCTCCTCGACGAGCTCGGGGTCGGTCGAGCAGTACAGCTCGCCGGCCAGCATCTTCGCTTTCTCGCTCGACTGCGCCATCAGGCCAGCTTAGCCTACGACCGCCGCCTGTGAAGCTGTTTTTGCCGGTCTCCGAGGCTTTATACTGCTGCCATCGCGAACGGTTTGACAGGAGCGGTCGGATGGCGCGAAACGAACTTGCTGTCGACACTGTAGCAGAAGCCTATCTGGCACTTCTCGCCGAGCGCGGGATCGACTACCTGTTCGCCAACGGGGGAACCGACTTCGCGCCGCTCGTCGAGGCGTTCGCCAAAGCGGCGCGGACCGGCGCCCCTGCACCCAAGCCGCTGATCGCCACGCACGAGAACCTGGCGCTGTCGATGGCGCACGGCTACGCCATGGTTTCCGGGCGGGTGCCGGCGGTCATGGTACATGTCAGCGTCGGCACCGCCAATGGCATATGCGGCGCGCTCAACGCGGCGCGCGAGAATGTGCCGATCCTGTTTACCGCCGGCCGGTCGCCGCTGTCCGAAGCCGGCACGCCCGGAGCACGGGACGTCTACATCCACTGGGCGCAGGAGATGTTCGACCAGGCCGGTATGCTGCGCGAGATCGTCAAATGGGAATACGAGCTGCGCAACGGGCAGCAGCTTGAAACCGTAATCGACCGCGCGCTCGCAATAGCGACGACCCAACCCCAGGGCCCCGTCTATCTGTCATTGCCCCGCGAAGTGCTGGCCGCACCACTTCCCAGCTTTGCCTACGACATGCCGGCACGCCGTATCGCCGCTTCCCCGCCCGGCCCCGATAAGAATGCTATCGACGAAGCCGCCCGCCTTCTCGCCGCGGCGGAGACCCCGCTGATCGTCACCGCGAGCGCCGGGCGTGATCCGGCGGCCGTCGCGGCGCTCGGCGAATTAGCCCAGCGTTTTGCGCTCCCGGTCGTCGAGCACCGGCCGCGACACCTGTCGCTCCCCAGCGATCATCCCTGCCATCTCGGCTATGACGCGGGTCCCTACCTCGACCGTGCCGACGCGATTCTCGTTCTCGAATGCGATGTGCCTTGGATCCCCAGCCTCAAGGCGCCGCGGCACGACTGCAAGGTAATCCATATTGGCGTCGATCCGCTGTTCTCCCGCTACCCGATCCGTGGCTTTCCGTGCGATATCGCAGTGACCGGCATGCCTGCCTCCGCACTGCCCGAGCTCGGCGCGGTACTCGATCGCTATGTTGCCGAAGCAGCGATGGCGGAACGCCGTCGGCGCATCGCCAGCGCGCGGGAGGCGCTCGTCGCCGGAGCGCAGAAAAGCCGCGAGGCTGCCGCGAGCCTGCGCCCGATCCACATGGCCTGGGCCAGCTCTTGTGTCGGCCGTGTCAAGCCGGAAGATGCAATCCTCGTCAACGAGTACACCCTGATGCCCGAGCATTGTGGCTCGACGCGGGCGGGCACCTATTTCGGTTCGAGCACGGCCTCGGGTCTCGGCTGGGGCGGCGGCGCGGCGCTCGGAGCCAAGCTCGCCGCCCCCGACCGCCTCGTGATCGCCGTCTTGGGCGACGGCGCGCATATCTTTGGCAACCCGGTTGCGCTGCACCACGCCTCCGCGGTGCACAAGCTGCCGGTGCTGTTCGTCGTCATGAACAATGCGATGTGGGGTGCGGTCCGCCGCGCCACGTTGGGAATGTATCCGCAGGGCGAGGCGGCGCGCAGCAACAAGGCGCCCCTGATCGACCTCGACGAGTTGCCGGCTTTCGAGCAAGTCTGCGCCGCCGCGGGCGGCTTTGGCGAGCGGGTCGAGGACCCAGCGGTCCTCCCGGAGGCACTGCAACGCGCGGTACGTGCGGTTACCATCGAAAAGCTTCAGGCATTGCTCAACGTGATCTGCCGTGGGCCTTAGTATGACCTATCAGATCGTGCCGATCGCGGAAGAACACATCCGTGGTTTTCACGCAGCTGTCGACGTTGTCGCGCGGGAGAGGAAGTACCTGGCGCATCTCGAAGCCCCACCCTTCGAGGAGACAAGAAGGTTTGTCCTCCGCAATATCGAGCACGGATACCCTCAATTCGCGGTGGTGAGCGCCGACACCGTCGTCGGCTGGTGTGATGTCCTTCCAAACCGGTTAGGGTCATCTATTCACACTGCGGAACTTTGGGGGTCGGTCTATTGCCGGAGTTTCGCGGCAAAGGCATCGGCCGCCAGCTGATGCGACGGACGATCGACGCGGCCTTCGCGTTTGGGCTTACTCGCATCGAACTGACAGTAAGGGAAGCGAACGCCAACGCAATTGCCTTTACAAGAGCTTGGGCTTTGAGATCGAGGGACTTCACCGCAATGCCGTCTGCATCGAGGGACGATACGAAAATTTGTATTCGATGGCCCTGCTGAGGGTTTGAGCCACCCGAGCTATTGCTCGAAATGCCGCAACAACCACTGAAGCGTCTCGTCGGGCGCCTCTTCAGGCACGTAATGGCCGCAGGGCACCGCACCGCCCCACGCGTCGGTCGCGTAATTGCGTTTCCACACCGCGAGCACATCGCCGTGGACACCCTCGGTGTGGCTGCGCGCGCCCCAGATCACCAGAAGAGGAACCGTGACCTTATTTCCGGCTTCGAAATCGGCGTTGTCCATGTCGAAGTCGCAGGTCGGGCAGGCGCGATAATCGGCGCAGGAGCCTTTGATCGTCTTCCAGTTAAAGCAGCGGACATACTCTGCGAATGCCTCAGGATCGAAGAAACCGAGACCGATACCGGGCTTCGACAATTTCTTTTCCATGTACCATTGCGCCGGGAGCGCGGCCATCATTCGTTCGGGAAAGTCGTAGGGCTGGGCCATTAGCGCCCAGTGCCACGAGCGCAATGCCCATTCCTTCGAGGTGTGGGTCCAGATGTGGTGGTTAGGCAGGATGTCGATCAGCGCCGCTCGCTTGACCCGATCGGGATGGTCGAGGCACATGCGTGCGGTGGTGCGGGCACCGCGGTCATGCCCGGCGACAAAGAACTCGCGGTAGCCGAGCTTCTCCATCACCTCGACCTGGTCCTGCGCCATGGCTCGGAACGAATAATTGATATTGTTTTCGCCGCCGTCGTCGGGTCCGACGCTGTCGCCATAGCCGCGCAAATCGGCAGCGACGACGTGGAAGCGCTCGGCGAGACGCGGGGCGATCTTGTGCCAGGAGACATGGGTCAACGGATTGCCGTGCAACAGCAACAGCGGCGGGCCGTCGCCGCCGTGCCGCAGATGGATTCGCGCGCCGCTCGTCTCGATTTCCGTCCGTGTGAACCCCTCGAACATCCACGCCTCCACCGATGCGCGCACACCAGGGCAATCTAGCCCAGCCGCGAGACCATGTGTGGTCGAATTCGCCGCCCTTCCACCCGTTAACCATAGAGATGCCGACGATAGGTGGCTTCTCCGATCGCCGCGCCGACCGTGCTCGAATCTTATTGCCAGGCCAGCCCTTAGAGGCAATCTTAACCTCGATCATCCGGTCCTGAGATGCCAACTGGAACGGTGTGGTGCAACGGCCAGCGGTTCACCGCAGTCAGCCCTTAGGCTGATGCGGGCGAGCGAGGGTGCCAGTGAAGGGAGGAAGCAAATGCGGATGAAATGGATCCTTGTGTTTGTCGGCTTGGCGCTGATGCCGCGGCCCGGCATTGGTCAGGATTCCAAGGCGGTCCTCGATGGTGTGGCAAAAGCCATGGGCGACCCGAAGTCGCTGCAGTATACGGGGAGCGGCGCCAATTTCTCGTTCGGCCAGAGCGTGTCGCCTGGAGCTCCGTGGCCGCGCTTCAATCTCAAGAGCTACACTCGTACGATCAATTACGACATCCCCGCGATGCGGGACGAGATGGTGCGTACCCAGGCTGACCCGGCAGCCCGCGGCGGCGGTGGGATCCCGCTGGTAGGCGAGCAGCGCCTGCTGCAGGCGGTGAACGGCACCGACGCCTGGAACCAGGTTGGCGAGGCCCCGCCCACCGCAGCCATTGCAGCCGTCGGCGACCGACTGCATCAGCTGTGGATCACCCCGCACGGTGTCATCAAGGCGGCGATCAAGCACAACGCCACGGTCGAGACGCAGGCCATCGGCGGCAAGAAGATGACGGTCATCTCTTTTGCGGTGCCGGGTCAGCTCAAGGTCAAGGCGTTCGTCAACGAGCGCAACCTGGTCGAGAAGGTGGAGTCGTGGAGCACCAATCCGGTCCTCGGCGATATGGCGACTGAGACAACCTATGCCGACTACAAGGACTTTGGCGGCGTGCAATTTCCTACGAGGATCACCCAGAGCCAGGGCGGCTTCCCGACGCTCGATCTCGCGGTCAGCGACGTCAAACCCAACGCGCCAGCCGATATTCAGCCGCCCGACACCGTCCGCCAGGCCAGCATAACGGTGCAAGCCGACAAGATCGCCGATGGGGTGTGGTACCTGACCGGCGGCACGCACCACAGCGTGCTCGTCGAAATGAACGACTATCTGGTGATGATCGAAGGGCCGCTGGACGATGCCCGTGCCGGCGCGGTGATCGCCGAGGCGAAGAAGCTCGTCCCAAACAAGCCGATCAAATACGTCGTCAACACACATCACCACTTTGACCACGCCGGCGGGCTCGGCGCGTTCGTGGCTGACGGCGCGACGATCATTACGCATGACACGAACAAGACGTTTTTGGAGCAGAGCCTCGCCGCGCGGCGCACCGTGCAGCCCGACGAGCTTGCGCAGTCGGGGAAAAAGCCGACGGTCGAGGGCATGCAGGACAAGCGCGTGCTGAGCGATGGGACCCACACCGTCGAGCTCTACCAGATCAAGGGAACCGTGCACGGCGATGGGCTCATCATGGCTTACCTGCCCAAGGAAAAGCTCCTGGTTGAGGCAGACGTCTTCACCCCGGCCCCGCCCAATGCGACACCGCCGGCTCAGCCCAATCCGGCCCAGGTGAACCTGTACGACAACATCGAGCGGCTCAACTTGGCGGTCGACCAGATCCTGCCAATACATGGGCGCAAGGTGCCGCTCGCCGAACTGCAGAAAGCGATCGGGAAGTCCTCGTAGGTTTCGAAAGAATCGGCAAAGCGGCGAGCTTCAGCTCGCCGCTTTCCTCGCCGACGACGGCGGGCTAGAATCGTCGCTGGCCAAGCCTGCCGGGCGAGGGTGCGTTGGGGGACCGCCGGTTCGTCGTCGAGCTGATCAAGCCGTCGCATTACGACGACGACGGTTATGTGATCCAGTGGTGGAAATCCTGGATCCCGTCGAACTCGCTCGCCTGCCTCTACGCCATCGCCACGGATCTGGCAGAGCGCCGAGTGCTCGGCCCCGAGATCGCGATTGAGATCCGAGCCTATGACGAGTGCCACACGGTGATCCCGACGCGCCGGATCATCGGGCGGATCAAGGGCGCCGATGCCGGGCTCGTCTGCTTTGTCGGAGTGCAGTCGAACCAGTTTCCGCGGGCGATGGATCTGGCGGCGCGGTTTCGCAATGCCGGCATCCAGGTGGCGGTCGGCGGATTTCACGTCTCGGGGTGCCTGGCGATGCTGCCCGAGTTGCCGCCCGACCTCGAAGCCGCACGGCGACTAGGAGTGACCCTGTTCGCCGGCGAAGCGGAGGGGCGGCTCGCCGGGCTCTTCGCCGATGCGTTGGCCGGCCGGCTGCAGCCGGTCTACAATTACATGAACGATCTGCCCTGGCTGCAGCAACAAGCCACTCCGTTCCTGCCGCTCGACATCGTGCGGCGCTACGGCGAAACGATCGGCGCGTTCGACGCCGGGCGCGGCTGCCCGTTCCAGTGCAGCTTTTGCACGATCATCAATGTGCAGGGGCGCAAGTCGCGCTGGCGCGACGCCGATGATGTCGAGCGCCTGGTGCGCGCCAATCTCGCCCAAGGTGTCTTCCGCTTCTTCATCACCGACGACAATTTTGCCCGCAACCGCAATTGGGAAGCGATCTTCGACCGGCTGATAGAGATGCGCGAACGCGAAGGTCTCGAGCTGCAGTTCATTATCCAGGTCGACACCCTCTGCCATCGCATCCCGAATTTTGTCGAGAAGGCGGCGCGCGCCGGCTGCAAGCGGGTCTTTATCGGGCTCGAAAACATCAACCCGACAATTTGCTGGGGGCCAAAAAGAAGCAGAACCGGGTGCACGAATACCAGCAGATGTTCCTCGGCTGGCGCGCCCAGCGGATCATCACCTATGCCGGCTATATACTGGGTTTTCCGGGCGACACGCCGGAGCGCATTGCCCGCGACATCCGCACCGTGCAGCAGGAACTACCGGTCGACCTGCTCGAGTTTTTTATCTTAACGCCGCTGCCGGGCTCAGCCGACCATCAGGCGCTCTACAGCAACGGGGTGTGGATGGACCCCGACATGAACAAATATGACCTCGAACACGTCACCACCGGCCATTCGGTCATGACCTCAGGCGACTGGCAGCAGGTGTATCGCCAAGCCTGGGATCTCTATTACTCGGCCGAGCACATCGAGACCATTTTCCGCCGCGCCAAGGCCTCCGGCATCAAGCCGGTGCGCCTCTTGAACCACGTCCTGCAATTCTATTTCACCTTCTTGCAAGAGAACGTGCATCCGCTGCAGGGCGGCTATTTCCGGCGCAAATTGCGGCGTGAGCGCCGCGCCGGCCTTCCGCGCGAGAACCCGGTCGTCTTCTATCCAAGGCGGGTCCGCGAAGTCTTCCAAACGCACATCAGGCTCGCGGCATTGTACCTCCATCTGCACCGCATCCGCCGCCGTGTCGAACGCGACCCGAGGCCCTATACCGACGCCGCGCTGGCGCCGGTAGACAGCGAACTTTTTCCCGCGCGCCGAAAGGAAAAGGTGCTCACCGGCGCCGCCGCCTGATCACGCCGACAGCAAAATGCTCGTTTTGAAAATCCTCCTGGGGCAACGGGGCGTTGGGTCTCAATTCCGAATTAACTAAAAATCAGGTGGTCGGTATGGTAGACGCACACCTGAAGCGCAAACTGAAGGCAGTTATACTCGCGTCTGCCACAGCCGGCTGATTGGCGCTAATGAAGAAAGGACACATTTTCAGCTGCAAATTTATATGCGATTTGATCGAGCCCAAGGCAGCCGGGGAGAGTCCCGAGTCTCGCGAGAAGGTATGTAAGTCCGACCAGGGAGTGAGATTATGAGTTACCAGACTGTTGTTGCCGCCTTCGACACGGCTGCACATGCCCAGGCTGCAGTAGAGGCGCTCAAGGCCGGCGGCTTCCATGCCGATGACATCAGCATATTCGGCAAGAATCGGGTCGGCTTGCGTGACCCCGGCCTGTGGCAGCGCATGTTCGGCGGCGGGCTGGCCCAACACGAAGCCGATGTGTACAGCCAATCGCTCGACCGAGGCGGGATGATCGTCTCCGTCCGCGTACCGGACAGCGAGGTGGCGCACGCGACGGGCATTCTGGACATCCATCGCCCGATCGACGTGCATGACCGTGCGGTCACCACTGGCATCGCCCCGTGCGCCAAGGTGGAAGCCGCCGTTGCTTCGATTGCCGCGAAGCCGATCGTGGCAGAGCAGAAAGTTGCGGCGTCTCCCAAATTGGCCGAGGTGCATGACGAGGTTCTGCGGCTCGCCGAAGAGCAGCTGCAAGTCGGCAAGCGCATGATTGAGACCGGGATGACGCGGGTGCGCCGGTTTGTAACGGAAAAGGAAGTCTCTGCGGACGTAACCCTGTACGAGGAACATGCCGAGGTTCTGCGCCGCGCTGTCGCCGACCCCAAATACATCGAGGAGATCGACTGGGCTGACGACACGATCGAAATTCGCGAGACAGCCGAACAGGCTCTGGTCAGCAAGACCGCGCGGGTGGTCGAGGAAATCCGGCTGAAGAAGATCGGCAGCGACCACGTCGAGACCGTCCGCGACAAAATCGGGCGCCAGCAGGTCGAGATCGAGCGGCTGGGCCCCGACGGCAGGCCCCTGACGGGCAGGGGTTCGCCTGGAGACGTCGGCTCCGAAGCTAAGGAAGTCAAGCCCGCTTTCTTTTTTGCGTTGGAGGGCGAAGGCGCCCGAGGCGACGAAGCGCTGTGGGGAAAGTCATTCGATTTAATTTTCTGCTACGACGTGCCGCCTGCTGATGCGCTCGTAGGCGTCAAAGGCGAACGGTTCCAGCCGCTCCTACGGAACACCGACGCGGAGCTTGGCATCAACGTCGTCCCCAAGGGATTGACCCTGACGGACGGCGTGGCAGGTCGCGTCGTCAGGTTCGAAAATGGCAAAATGGTCGGCGACCCTCCCCGCTTCCGGTTGACGGCGCCGCAAAAGGACGCGGATGCAAAGCCCGAGCAGTATGGCGTGGACATCATCTTCACGATATCCGGGTCGATGATCTATTACTTTTTTCAGGAAATACGGCTCGTCGACCAATTCGTCACTGACCCGTGCCCAACCCGGATCATCGACCTTGACCTAGAGGGAATTGCGGACACCAAAGTGGAGGAACCCCGAGATCTCGAAGTTTTTATTTATAGAAAAGGCGGCGCCTGGATGATCTGGTGGCGGATGAACGACAAGGGCCGAGCCTTCAGTCCAGCTCAAGATACGTCCCTAACCGAGGCCCAGCTCAATGAGGAATACAAAAATGCGATGGTTTTCGACGACCTTGATAGGATCGCAGGAGACTCGATATGGAAAAATATCGATAAGAACCTGGAAGTCCCGCAGGACCAGGACTCGCAGGATTCCGCCCGCGCGTGCCTGAAAACTGCGGCGATGACAGGGATAAAACTGTACGACCGCTTTTCGGCGGACCCTGTCTTCAAGATAGTGCTGAATTGGATTGATCAGCTCCCCGACGGATCGCGGATTTCAATAATAACGGATGGAACAGTCTTTCCTTGGGAATTGTTCTATCCGCTTAAATCCACCGAGGGCTTCCCGCCGAAGGATATTTACCCCGACAGATTCTGGGGCCACCGCTTTCTAATGGAGTGGGTACTGGTCGGGGACTTAACGGTGGAAACGCTTCCCACGCGCCGCCAGCAGGCCGGCAAGCTGCACGTCAGCATGGGATTGCACAGCGGCATTGATAGTGAGGCGCAGTGGAAAGATCGACCACTGCTTCCCGTCCAGCTCCAAAAGGAATATTTCCAGACTTCACTGAGGGACCGCGGTGAGTATTTCGACCGGTACGACGACATTGTCAAGATCCTTGGGACGGCTAATCCCGCGAGCTTGATTTACTTCTTCTGTCACGGCACCGCCGACCAGCTCAAGTTCGACAACTCGACGGTCTTGACGGCCGATTATGCGAGAGGCGAAGATTATCCAGGCTGGCCAATTATCTTCATTAATGCGTGCGAGGCCGGAAATATTTCTCCCCTCTCCTTCTACTCCTTCAGAACGAAATTCCGCGAAAGGAAAGCCGCTGGGGTCATCGCGCCGTCTTTTCTTATCCCACACTGTTTGCGGCTGTCTTTGCCAAGACCTTGATCGCGCGCTATACGGATCACCAGCCGATCGGACAGGCGCTCTTCAGCCTGCGCCGAGAGTTGTTGGCAAGAAACAACCCGTTGGGATTATGGTACTCGCTGCAATGTCCGCTCGATGTAAAGGCGCCGGAGCAGTGAAATGGATCAAAAGCGGGTATCCCTCATCGTCAGCGATCTCCACCTGGGGGACGGCAAAGCGGGCGACGACTTTGTTGACAACAAGCATCAGTTTGCGAACTTCGTCTCTGCTCAGGCTGATAGCGAGGAGGGCCGCGCCGGAGACATCGAGCTGATCATCAATGGAGATTTTCTCGAGTTCGTTCAGGTTCTTCCGCAAGCGTACACGCTGAGATCATCAGAGTATTGGTGCTCGGAAAGCGAATCGCTGACGAAGCTCGACTGCATCCTGGCGGGACACCCGGACGTCTTCGCGGCACTCAAAGAGTTTCAGAAGCCCGGCAATCGCGTGACTATCTTTGCAGGTAACCATGATGTGGATCTCTATTGGGACGGGGTCCAGAAGAGAATTCGCGAGAAAGCCGGCGATGTAAGGATCGAACTGCGAGAAGACACGTATTACCGCTACGGCGGTGACTCCATATCAGCCACGGGCACCAGTTCCCATCGATCGACCCCGCCAACGTATTCAATAATTGGCGTGACCCGATTTTGGCCCTGCCTGCCGACGCCGCGCCGAAGCGCCTGGAAATGTGCCCGGGAACGTTGTTCGTGGTCAGGTTTGTCAATACCCTGGAGGCTAAATATCCCTTTGCAGATAATATTTATCCCGAGACGGCTTTGGCGGGCATTCTTTGGCGGGAAGATCGGTGGGGGCTGAAGACCGTCGGCTGGACCTTGCTGCGCTTCGCGGCCCAGTATCATCAAGCTTTTCTGTCGAGCGCCCCGCAAACCGACATTGGCCCGCAGTTGCTGAACGCTATCCAAGGGGACCCGTTTCTGCGGGGGAAAATCGCTTCCGTCTATCGCGACGCGCTGAGCGAACCCGCTATGACCGCCGCCAAGGTCAAGGAGACATTGGAGTCAGAAGACGCAATCGCGGCATTTGTCGAGCAACTCCTTCAGGCAGATCTATTTTGGGAGAAATGGCTCGCGGTTTTGGATATGGCCCAGCCGGGCGTTAGCAGCATAGGGGGATCCGGCGGCGACACATTGACCATTCGCAAGGCATCAAACATCGACGTGCGCGCGGAATGCGTCAAGATCGCGACAAATAAGTGGAATGTGGGCGCGCAAATTGTCGTTTTCGGGCATACGCATATCCCCCAGACAGTCGAGGACGGATCTCACCGCTATTACAATCCTGGTTCTTGGACGCGCTATGTGGAAGACGCGGAATCGCTCACGCTTGCAGAGTTGAAGGACGAAGGCCGGTTTCCATACAAACTCAATTGCATCCGAGTGGAGGATGCGGGGAGTGACACTCTCCTGAGCGAATGTATCTGTATCGATAGATTTCCCGCATCTTAATGCCTGTGGGATCACCGGTCAGTAGTGCATATAGACAGGTCGGCAACGGCAGATCAGGTTTATTGAGGTATGCAGATGTGCGAAGCTCTTGGATATTGGTTACATCGGTTTGCTCCCTTCGCCGCCTGCAGTACCGTCGACGTTACCTGCTAGTCCGCCGTCACCGCCCTCGACCTCGGTTAGTCGATCTCGAAGTTGATGGAGCAGAGCCGCCGCAGTAACTGTCTGCTCGTTGTGCTGAGCGAGGAAAATATCAGAGGATCGCCTATTGCATGTCTTAGCTGTTCGAAGAGCTGGAAAAAACACTGGCTCGACGATTTGCAAGAGTAGTATCGGCGCGACGGGTCCGCGAAGTTCTCCAAACCCACGTCAAGCTCGCTGCCTTCTACCTCCAGCGGCACCGCATCCGCCGCCGAGGAGAAGCCCACCGAAGGGGCACCCGCGCGTTGCTGGAATGACGGCGCGGTAGGGGATAAGCAGGGCGATGTCCTCAGTCTTTCCTCAAGGAGTGTTGCCGCGCATCGAGGCCGGGTGTCCGGGCAGCGGGAAGCTCGCAACTTTCGTCAACGTGTCACCTTCGAGCCGCAGGATGTCGATGTCGCTGTCGACGAAGTTTGCCACATAGAGGTAACGCCCATCCGGGCTGAAGGCGATGCCTTCGGCGAGCCCTCCGACATCGGCTTGCGCCACCTTGCGAACCGATTTTCCGTCGATCTTGAGCAGCGCCACGTAGGATTTTTCGTGCCGGTAGAAGGCGGTCTTGGGTGTGCCACCGGTGCCGTTCAGGATCAGCGAGGCGGCATAACCGCCGGCCGGGCTCATCGCGAGCCCTTCCGGGCCATCGCCGACGACGACTTGGTCCATGACGCGCGGGGGGCTAGCCTCGAGGTCGATGATGCCGACCGTATCGACTTGGCCATCTTGGCCGCCGCCGATGTTGTTGACGATCGCGAGCTTGCCGTCGGGTGTCACCTGGACGTTGAGCGGGTTAAGGCCGGTGGCCATGTCGTAATTCTTGCCGTCCACCTGCGCGTTGCTGACCTTCTGGCCGTCGATGTCGAGCAATCCCACCCGGTTGGCCCCTGATTTGACGACGAGCGCACGCTTGCCGTCGGGGGTGATCGCGACGGCGGCGGGCAGCGCCGGGGGCGGGGCCGCCACCGCGGCCGTCGGCGGGGTGGCAACCGACACCGTTCCAGCGGGTTTAACGTTCTTGCCGTCGATCGACAGCACGCTGATCGAATCGTCGGCCCGGTTGGCGACCAACGCAAGCGTCCCCGCCTTGTTGATCGCCATGCCGGAAGGCTGCTTGCCGGCCTCTACCGTCGCGATCCGAGCGGGCGGCGAGGCGGTGAGGTCGATCACATAGATCTTGTTGTCCGGGACACCCTTCCAGCCTTCGCCGTCCTTGACCCAGTCGAGCGAATTGGCGACCAGGGCCAAGTGCTGGTCGGGGGTGATGGCGAGATTGACCGGCGGCCCGATGATCGTGTTCATCAGCGGCAGATTGGCGATGATCCGCGGCTTTGTCGGGTCGTGGATGTCGATGATCGACACCGTGTCCTTGCCCGGTGGTTGGTTCACGGTTTTGCCGGTCTCGTCGAACCACACCTTCTCATCGTTGCCGGTGATCAACATCTGCGCGCGGGCGGCGCCGGCCGGGACGAGCAGAGCGCCGGCAGCCGCGCCCAGCGCCAAAAACCTTACGAGTGTCTTCACGGTCCCCTCCTTCGGTCATTGTTGACGTCAGTGTGCCACGCAGGCGCCGGCCGAGTCCCCCGCGGGCCAAGTGACCCTGTGAATTTGCCGCGACGCCGAGACTTTGCTGGCGCGCCGCCGACAACACCAGACGGCCGGCAGAGGAAAAGCCCGTTACCCTGCCGACCAGGGTGCTATTCGAGCCCCTATGCCGACCCTGCGCTGACGCCAATCGACAGCGGCCGCTTCTCACCGCGAATAGTGACCAAGCAGAGGTGATCCTGACGCATCAGCGGAGAGCTCCGATCGGCCAGCTCATGCATCAACCGCGATAATCCCTCCTGGTAGGCGACATCGGTGATCGTAAGGAGTTGGGAACAGGTATCGCGCCGTTGTACCGCATCGAGGAAACTCCGCAAATCCTGTTCGAAATGCAGGTGCTCGCGCTCCTCCGTCACGGCAACAAAGCCGATTGCATCCATCTCAGCCACAATGGTCTCCGGGGGCCAGAAGTCCTCCAGATCAATCGTCCGAGCTTCCGGAAAATAATCATAATATAGCCAATCGGCGCACTCTTGAGGACAAAGATTGCGGAGGATCAAACGTCCGCGGATCCTCAGAACACGAAGTGTCTCCCGCAGCACGCCGACCTTGTCTTGGATGTGGTGCAACGCGAATTGACAGGTAATGAAGTCGAAACTTTCGGTCTGAAATGGGAGTGCTGAAGCGTCAGCTTGCACCCAGGCTATGTCGGGGGCTTTGGGTCGTGCCTGCCGCAGCATGCCCAATGACCGATCCAGTCCAACCAGCCGGGCCGAGGGCAACACGGGGCGATTGGCTATCAACTGATTTCCCGTCCCGCAGCCCACATCGAGGACGGAAGCCACATCGCCGGGTATTCGCTGTCCGATGAAGGCCAGGAGTTCCGGATCGACAGTCTTGGTCCGATGTGGCCCCGAGTCGAAGAGATGCGCAATAGCGTCGTAGTCTACCCGGACCGGACTCATGACCGTCTCCTTTGACGTTAGCCGGCAAGTCGTTTGCGCATGAAGACGCGCTCGTACCCGGCCTCGCTGCCGCGCCCGGTCTCCTCGTACCCGATGGCGGCATAGAGGCGCTGGTTCTCGGTCATCGTCCGGTGCGTATATAGGCGGATCTCACTATAGCCGCGCCGCACCGCTTCGGCCTCGGCAAAGGCTAGCAGGCGCCGGCCCAACCCCGAGCCCTGCCGCGCCGGGGCGACGGCAATATTGTCGAGGAGCAGATAGTCCGGCCTGGGCAGCAGAACGATGGTACCGCTTATGGCGGCCCCTTCTTCGATCACCCACACCACACCCTCCGAGATACGCGCGCTGTAGTCGTCGAGCATCGGCCCGGGCGGTTTTCCGATGCGGGGGATGTAATGCTGAAAAGCCTGCTCGATGATTTGCCCGATCACCGGCATGTCGCTGGCGATCGCGGCTCGGATGCGAGGTTCATCCGGAGCGGTCGTCACGATCGCCAAAGCTGCTCATACGGTTGCTGCAGGGGGCGCCGACAGGCCGGTCTTCTTTTCGATCTCTTTCAGCAAATCGGCCAGGATTTTGGTCGCGGACAAACCCGCGCCGGCCGATTGATCGACCAGCTGAACGATGACCACCTCACGCCTGCTGGTCTTTAGGCACCGTCCGTTGGTGGCCTCGAGCACCTGCTCGTCGAATTTCCGCACCAGAAGGGGCGGCGCACTTTTTGCACTTTTTGCTGGCCGCCCGCTCGGATTGCCGGATTGGCCCTTTTTGAAGGGCCGGCCTACCGGCGGCTTGCCGTAGCCAATCTCGTAGTCACGTTTCGTCTCAGTCATCGGCTCCTGCCTTTTTTGAGATTCCGCACGGCACGGCCGACACCTGCCGCCGTCTTGCCAGAGCGAATGTCCGCCCCATATAGCAGAGGCGTGGCGTTATTGTCAATTAAAGAATTGCTAGTATGAATATGAGGTTTGCGGTCCGGGTGTCCTTCCGATCGTCAAATTTCCGCTGCCAAGGCGTCAAAACGGTGTCCGAGAAGACAGGTAAGGAGTTGATATAACATAAGGTTTCCGCGCGCCAATGCGAATTTTCCGCTGAGTTTCCGCGTACGGCAGGGAAATTCTCGCCCTCTGTCGTCGCTGCCAATCCACGCTCGGCGGGTTGCGTCTCGCGTCAGAAAGCTGTTCCGTGTTCGCGAAGTCGAGCTGCTTGGGGGGAACGATGCGGGCGGTCGTCGCACTCTATCTTGTCATTGGGGTCGTGCTGCTGGCTATCGGGTTCCTGCTGCCGGGCCCATGCCCAAACCGCAACACCGATGTCGTCAGCAACATCGTCTTCGTGCTGACTTGGCCTGTCGGCTTGTACGCGGAGGTGTACCAAGGCCAATTGTCAGCCCAGCAATGGCTGCACCGGCAGGCTTGCGAGGGGGGCGGCAAGTTGGGGGAGAAGAAGCCAGCGCCGATCTAATCGAGCCCGAACCCGGGGCCAGCGCGGCGCCGCAGCTCGCCGCCAAGCTCCGTTCCGAGGCGCTCCGCGTCGCCCATGCTTCCGGCGGATTGGGCGCGGATCTCGGCGCTGCCGTCCGGCTTCAGCAGCAACCCTTCAAGCACCAGCCGGTCGCCGTCAAGCTCGGCAAGCCCAGCGATCGGCGTGCGGCAGGTGCCGTCGAGGGCGGCGAGCATGGCGCGCTCGGCTTTCACGCAAGCTGCACTACCCGGATCGTGGAGCGGCTCGAGGAACCGCCGCAACCCATCCTCGCCTGTCCGCCATTCGATCGCGAGCGCCCCTTGACCCACCGCGGGCAGCATGACCTCGCGCGACAGAATCTCGGTTACGTGCTCGGCCAGGCCCAGCCGTTCGAGCCCACAAAGCGCGAGCACGATCGCGTCGACCTCTCCGCCGTCGAGCTTCTTGAGCCGCGTGTCCACATTGCCGCGGATCGGCACGACCGTCAGATCGGGGCGCCGACGCAACAATTGCGCCTGCCGGCGCAGCGAGGCCGTGCCGATCTTCGCACCCTTCGGCAGGGCCGCGAGACTCGCCGCCTTCGCGGACAGGAACGCATCGCGCGGGTCGTCGCGGGCGAGCACGCAGGCAATCTCGAGTCCCTCGGGGAGCCAGGTCTCGAGGTCCTTTAGCGAATGCACGGCGAGGTCGATACGCCCGGCGAACAGCGCCTCCTCAATCTCCTTGGTGAACAGGCCCTTGCCGCCGATTTCGGCCAAGCGACGGTCCTGCACCCGGTCGCCCGTCGTGCGAATGGTGACGATCTCGACGGCACCCGCCGCGGCGAGGTCGGGATAGGCCGCGAGCAGCCGGTCGCGCACGAGAGCGGTCTGGCGCAGCGCCATCGGGCTGCCGCGGGTACCGATGCGGAGCGAGCGAGACGACATTGCCGGCCGTTCTAGCCCGCTTCGCGTCGGCGTTCCAACATTGGCGTCTATCTCTACGGCAGCACAGATCATCGTCCGGCTGGATGATCTTGCGGCTCGCCAACAATAGGGCGGCGATGATCGGGCGCCCCTCCAGAAGTCTAGCCGGCCCAGCGACCCGATCAGGATGTTCTGTGGGTTGCCGATCAAAGTGGCGGCCGAGCCCGCATTGCTCGCCGCGGCGAGCGTTGCCGAGAGACCGCCGCCAATGCCGACCGGCATCGCGAGCAAAGCCGCGGTCCCGCGCCGGCTTTCAGCAATCGTGCGGGCGCAGAGGTTCGATGAACGCAGATTCGGCGAACTGAGCCGAGATGATCGTCATCGCAAACAGAAACGCGATGGCCGGCAGATCGACATCGCTGCCGAAATTGTCCGAAGTCATCTCGCTGCTTGCCAACAGCACGATCCCGGTGCGGTCGATCTGCAGCCACGCGATCCGCCCGGCGGCCATGCCGGCATACGTCAAGATCAGGAAAAGAAGGACGATCGCAGCGTGCATCGGGAAGAGGGTGCCGACCCCCGCACCCTAGCCTCGGGAGGCAGGTGAGGGTGCATCATCCGGCGCCGTCTTGCTATATGATGGAGCGCATGCCCGATCCTGCCGTCCTCACTCGGTCGCCGGTCGCGGGGGTCGCCTACCTCGCCGGTCTCAACGATGCGCAACGCCGGGCCGTCGAGGCTGTCGACGGTCCGGTACTGGTGCTGGCCGGTGCCGGCACCGGCAAGACCCGCGTGCTGACGACGCGGCTTGCCTACATCCTCGGCACCGGCCGCGCTTTTCCGGCCGAGCTTCTCGCCGTCACCTTTACCAACAAGGCCGCGCGCGAGATGCGCGAGCGGCTCGAGGCGATGATCGGCCGAGCTGCCGACGGCGTGTGGCTCGGCACCTTCCACGCGATCGCCTCGCGCATCCTGCGCCGGCACGCCGAGCTGGTGGGCCTGAAGTCGAGCTTCACGATTCTCGATACCGACGACCAGATTCGCCTCCTGAAGCAGATCCTCGCGGCCGAAAACATCGACGAGCGGCGCTGGCCGGCGCGGCTGCTGCTCGCGATGATCCAGCGTTGGAAGGACCGCGGCCTCGGTCCGGAAAAGATCCGGCGCGCCGATGCGGGCGACTTCGCCCGCGGCCGGGCGGTCGACCTCTACCGGCAATACCAGGAGCGCCTGATGACGGTGAACGCCGTCGATTTCGGCGACCTGCTGCTCCACAATCTGACCCTCTTGACCGGCAACCCCGACATCCTCGCCGACTACCAGCGGCGCTTTCGCTATGTGCTCGTCGACGAGTACCAAGACACCAACGTCGCGCAATATCTATGGCTGCGCCTGTTGGCCCAGCAGCGCCGTAATCTGTGCTGCGTCGGCGACGACGACCAGTCGATCTACAGCTGGCGCGGGGCCGAGATCGGCAACATTCTGCGCTTCGAGACCGATTTCCCAGGGGCGACGATCACCCGGCTCGAGCAGAACTACCGCTCGACGTCGCACATCCTCGGCGCGGCAGCCGGGATGATCGCGCAGAACCAGGGCCGCCTCGGCAAGACGTTGTGGACCGAGGCGGATGAAGGCGACAAGGTCGTTGTGCGGGCGGTGTGGGACGCCGTGGATGAGGCTCGCTGGGTCGGCGACGAGATCGAGGCGCTGCAGCGCAAGGGCCATGCGCTGAGCGAGGTTGCGATCCTGGTGCGCGCCGCTTTCCAGACGCGCGAGTTTGAAGAGCGGTTCATCTCCCTGGCGCTGCCCTATCGTGTCATCGGCGGGCCGCGCTTTTACGAGCGTCAGGAGATCCGCGACGCACTCGCCTACCTGCGGCTCGTAAACCAACCGGCGGACGATCTCGCCTTCGAGCGCATCCTGAACACGCCGCGACGGGGCATCGGCAGCGCCACAGTGCAGCAGCTGCATGCACTGGCGCGTGCCGAGCGTCTGACGCTCGTCGAAGCGGCGCGGGTGCTGAGCGCCGGCGACCAGCTAAGGCCTGCCGCGCGCAATGCGCTCGCCAGCTTTATTGCTGCGCTCGACCGCTGGCGAATGCAGGCGGATCGCATCGAGCATACCGACTTGGTGCAGATCGTCCTCGACGAATCGGGTTATACCGCGATGTGGCAGGTGGACCGGTCGCCAGACGCCGCCGGCCGGCTCGAAAACCTCAAGGAGCTCGTCGTCGCGATGGCCGAGTTCGAAAACTTGGGGGGGTTTCTCGAGCACGTCAGCCTCGTCATGGACAACGCCGCAGAAGCCGGAGGCGACATGGTCAATCTGATGACCTTGCATAGCGCCAAGGGGCTCGAATTCGACACGGTGTTTCTGCCCGGCTTCGAGGAGGGGCTGTTTCCCAACCAGCGCGCGCTAGAAGAGAACGGAGCCACCGCGCTCGAGGAGGAACGCCGGCTCGCCTATGTCGGGCTCACCCGCGCCCGGCACCGTGCCCATATCTCTTTCGCGGCCAATCGACGGATCCACGGCCAATGGCTTGATACGATCCGCTCGCGCTTTGTCGACGAGCTGCCCGCTGAGCATGTCGAAATCATCGCCGAACTCGGCCTTCAGCCAAGCGCGGCTTGGGGCTCCGAATGGGCGAGCGTGCGCGATATGTCGCGGGCGGCAACGTTTCGCCAGACTGCACCCGTCCCGCCCCACGGGACAGGCCCGTGGGCCAGAGGCTCACGATCGCTGCTCATCGAGAACGGTCCGGTTCCACGTCGCGGCGAGGACGTCCGCACGGTGGGGGGCTTTGCGGTGGGCCACCGCGTGTTCCACCAGAAATTCGGCTACGGCACGGTGACTGAAGTCGAGGCCAACAAGCTCGCGATCCATTTCGACGTCGCCGGCGACAAAAAGGTGATGGACGCCTACGTCGAGCATGTCTGAGCAGGACGCCCCCTCCCATTCCCTCCCCCGCGAGCGGGGGAGGGTTAGGGTGGAGGCGACGAGAGGGCGAGGGAGGCTCTCGTGAGCGCCGTTTGGCGGGTCCTCGCGAGGGTCCGCGGGGCGGACGCGGCTACCGCCGTGCTTGTGCTCCTCGATGATCTGGCGGGTGCCGTATCGGCCTTCGAGATCGTGGAGCAGGAGTGGTGCGTCGAGGCCTATCCGCCGTCGTCTGTGCTAACCCCGGCTCTCACCGCGCGCCTCGCCCTGACCGCCGCCGCGGCAGGAGGCACCCTCGCCGAGATCGGCGAGGAGAAGCTGTCGGCTCGCGACTGGGTGGCAGAGAACCAACTCGCCTTCCCGCCCTTGCGGGTCGGCCCGTTCTTTATCCACGGGTCGCACCGTCGCGGTCGTGTGCCAGCCGGCACGATCGGAATCATGCTCGACGCGGCAACCGCTTTCGGTACCGGCGAACATCCATCGACTCGGGGGTGCTTGATGGCACTCGACGATCTCTCCCGGGGCCGTCGCTTCCGCCGTCCTCTCGATGTCGGGACCGGAACCGGGATCCTCGCGGTCGCCGCGGCGCAACTGCTGCACCGCAAGGTGTTAGCGAGTGATATCGATCGGGGTGCGGTACGCGTCGCCCGACACAACGTCGCGCGCAACGGCGTCGCTGGCCTGGTGCGGGTCCGCCGGGCAGCTGGATACCGTGACCGGGCCGTGCGGAGGTCGCGTTACGACTTGGTCTTGTCGAATATCCTGGCGCGCCCGCTGGCGCTGATGGCCCGCGACCTCGCCCGGACGCTGGCGCCGGGCGGACGGGCGGTATTGTCGGGATTGCTGCGCCGGCAGGAGCCGATCGTGCTCGCCCCGCACCGCGGCTGCGGCATTGTGCTCGAGCGCCGCTTGGTCATCGACGGCTGGTCGACCCTAGTTTTGCGCGCGCGGGCCCAGGCAAAATGATTATGGGCCAAAATGATGATGGGGGCCGCGGCCCCCATCGGTGAGTTCGGCTCGCCCGACGGGCCAAATCAGACGGGCTTCGGCGAGGCGATCTTCCCCCGCCGGGGGAACGGGATGGGCGCTTCCGTCGGAGCGGGCGCATGAGAGCCTTCGCAGATGGCGCGAATGTCCGAGCGGCGAATTCCGATATCGGCAAGCGCGTGGTCATCGAGCGCCATCAGTTCGCCATAGGCGCGTTCTCGGCGCCGCCAATCGGCAATGGCCTCCCAGGCCGAGTTCAACAGGTTTAAGACGGACATACCAGACTCCCGTGCATTCTATGCTGCGTTGCACAATATTGGGCGGCGCAGGGAGCGGATGCCAGGCACGCTGTTGCAATTCTGCCATGCCGAGCTATTAGGTCACGTGCGCAGCAGGAAGAGGAGCAGTCGATGACAAAGAGCGGATCCGAACCGGACCGAGGCGAGCTCGGGCGGCTGCTTCAGGAAGCCGGGTCGGCCCATGACCAGCAAGATATCGAGGCGCTGATCGAAGGCGTGCTGGGGGCGCCGGTCGAGGTCGGGACGAGCTGGCACACACTGGTGGCCGACCCGGTGACGCCGGCATTGGCCGCTGCGCTCGAGGCGTTGCGGGCGGCCAAGGCGAAGACCTACCATAACGGTCTCTCGGCCGAGGATTTCGAACGGCTGCCGCGCGCCGCACGGCTCGCCCGACTGCGGGAGGAACTGGCGTCGCAAGGCCTCGACGGTTCCATCGTACCGCGCGCCGACGAGCATCAGGGCGAATACGTTCCGCCCCGCGGTCAACGGCTTGCCTGGCTCACCGGCTTTACCGGGTCGGCCGGTGTGGCGATCGTGCTGCGCGACCGCGCCGCTTTGTTTGTCGATGGCCGCTACACCTTGCAGGCCGCGGCGCAGGTCGACACGCAATTATTCGAAACCCACCACCTGATCGACGAGCCGCCAGCGCGTTGGATCGAAACGGCGCTCACACCTGGAGTGGTGCTCGGCTACGATCCTTGGCTGCACACGCCGCACGACATCGAGCGCCTTCGCGTTGCCGCCGAGAAGGCCGGCGCATCGCTGCGCGCAGTTGCCGAGAATCCCGTCGACCGGGCGTGGTCCGAGCGGCCGGCGGCGCCGATCGCGCCGGTGGTGCCGCACGCCGAGCGCTTCGCCGGCGAAAGCGCCCAATCAAAGCGCACCCGCATCGGCCGCGGCTTGAGCGAGGGAGGGGCTGCGGCCGTGGTGCTGACGATGCCCGAGTCGATCGCCTGGCTCTTGAACATTCGCGGCGGCGACGTGCCGCACACGCCGCTACCGCTGTCTTTCGCGACCTTGCGTCAGGACGGCAGCGTCACTCTTTTCATTGACAAGCGGAAGCTCGTTTCCGGCCTCGAGCGCCATCTCGGCAACGGGGTGACCGTCATGCCGCCGGAGCAGTTCGGTCCTGAGCTCGATGCGCTCGCCGCCGAAGGCGGCCGCGTCCAGGTCGATCCACGAACCGCGGCGTGTTGGATCTTTGCTCGCCTCGAAGCGGCGCAGGCCCAAATCCACCGCGCTGCTGATCCTTGCCTGTTGCCCAAGGCCTGCAAGAATCCGGTCGAGCTCGACGGCACTCGGGCGGCGCACCGGCGCGACGGCGTGGCATTGACCCGCTTTCTGGCCTGGCTCGCGCATGAGGCGCCGAAAGGCGGGCTCGTCGAGATCGCCGCCAGCGACCGGCTCGAGGCGATCCGCCGCGAGGGCGAGCATTTTCGCGATCTGAGCTTTCCGACGATCTCGGGTGCGGGGTCGAATGGTGCGATCGTGCACTACCGGGCGACGCCGGAGACCCAGAAACGTCTCGAACCAGGCAGTCTCTATCTGCTCGATTCCGGCGCCCAATATCTCGACGGCACCACCGATGTGACGCGTACGGTGGCGATCGGCGCGCCGACGGGAGAGATGCGCGACCGTTTTACGCGGGTTCTGAAAGGCCACATCGCGCTGGCCTTGGCACGCTTCCCCAAGGGGACCACTGGAACGCAGCTCGACGCCTTTGCCCGCCGCGCACTGTGGCAGAAGGGGCTCGATTACGACCACGGTACCGGGCACGGGGTCGGCAGCTATCTCGGCGTCCACGAAGGCCCGCAGCGCATCTCGAAGGCCCCCAATGGTCAAGCCTTATTGCCCGGGATGATCGTCTCGAACGAGCCCGGCTATTACAAGACCGGGGCCTACGGCATCCGCATCGAGAACCTGGTGCTGGTGCAGCCCGTCGAGGACCCGGCCGAGCGCGCGATGCTCGGCTTCGAAACCCTGACCCTGGCGCCGATCGACCGCAACCTGATCGAACCTTCGCTGCTGGACGAGGAAGAGATCGCCTGGCTCGACGCCTATCACACCAGGGTCCGAGAGACGCTGACCCCGCTCGTCGACCCCGAGACGGCGCGCTGGCTCGCTAACGCGACCGCGCCGATCGGGAGCTCTTGAGGGGCCTTACCCGCCTTCGGCGCGCGCCCTCTGAGCCGTTTCCCAATTCCTGCCATCGAAAAACCGGCTCGGCCGCAGCGATGCCGGATCGATGCCGTCGAGGCAGCGGGAGTCGACGCTGATCTTGTCCGGGTCCGACCGCGGCACATAAAACGGGTGCATGCCGCAAAGCCGGCAGAAGGTGTGCTTGGCGGTGTTGGTATTAAACTGATAAGTCGCAAGTTCCTCTGCGCCCTGCAGCAGCTCGAACTGCTCCGGCGGAACGATCAGATGCAGGATGCCTTTCCTTGTGCATATCGAGCAGTTGCACTGGGAGACTCGTGACAGGTCGGCGCGCACGCGGAACCGCACTCGACCGCAATGGCAGCTACCCTCATAGGTCTCGATCATCTTCGGTCTTTCTCAGCTTGCTCGGGTATAATGGTCGGCCAGGACCTGGGCGATGACGGCCGAAATGCGCTTGCCAGTCGGGATGTGCAGGAATTCGTTCGGGCCGTGCGCGTTCGAATGAGGCCCGAGCACGCCGGTGACGACGAACTGCGCGTGGGGGAATTTCTCGCCGAGCATCGCCATGAATGGGATGCTGCCGCCCTCGCCTATATAGGCCGGCGGCGCGCCAAAGGCGGCTTCAGAGGCACGCGCCAATGATTGCTCGAGCCAAGGCGACAACGCCGGGGCGTTCCAGCCTGCGGCACTCGACCCGGGCTCGTATTCGATCTGCGCTCCGTAGGGCGGATCCCTCTCCAGCAAGGTCCGCACGCTATTGCTCGCTGCATCCGGATCCAAGGTCGGCGGCAGCCGCAGGCTCAATTTCACCTCGGTAAATGGAAGCAATACGTTGCCGGCATCGATCGGAAGCGGTAGGCCGGCAATCCCGGTCACCGCCAGTTGCGGCCGCCAGGTGCGGTTTAGCATCAGTTCAGGAAGATCGTCGGCCATCGCCGCCACACCCGCCGCGAACGGGTACTCGGTAAAAACCTTGTCGCCCAGCGCGGCCGCGGCGCGACGCGCCTGCACCACCCGCTCGGCCGGGATCCGGGCATAGAGTTCGGGCGGCCGTACCGCGCCCGTCTGCTCCTCCTCCAGGCGGGACAACAACTGTCGCAGGACGCGAAAGCTTGACGGCACCACCCCTGAGGCATAACCCGAATGCACCCCCTCGGTCAGCACGCGGACCTTGAGCTCGCCCGAAACTAGGCCCCGCAGCGACGTGGTCAGCCAGAGTTGATCGTAGTTGCCGCATCCGGAGTCGAGACAGACCACCAAGGACGGGCTCCCGATCCTTTGGGCGAGGTGATCGACGTAATAGGGCAGGTCATAGCTGCCGGATTCCTCGCACGCCTCGATAAGAACGATGCTACGCGCATGCGGCACCCCTTGCTCGCGCAATGCCAAGAGCGCGCTTAGCGCGCCGAACATCGCATATCCGTCATCCGCTCCGCCGCGGCCGTAGAGCTTGTCGCCTTCGAGGCGCGGGTTCCAGGGACCGTACCCGTCCGCCCATCCGACCATCTCGGGCTGCTTGTCGAGATGGCCGTAGAGCAGCACGGTCTCCTCGCCCTCGCCCGGGACCTCGATAACGATCACCGGCGTGCGCTCGGGCAGCCTGACGACCTCTAGAGAGGCACCGGGAAGGGAGGACAGCTTCGCCCGCGCCCAGCGCTCGAACAGCGCCACCGCGTTCTCCATATGACCGTGCGCCGCCCAATCCGGGTCGAAGGACGGCGATTTGTTGGGGATCTTGATGTATTCGACCAGGGTCGGGATGACCTCGTCGTCCCAGCACTGATCGACAAATTTCGTGGTTCTCGTGATGTCGATCATTCGATAAACCCCGACCGAGAAGGACCGCGCCTCCGGTTATAGGACTGGGTCTTGCTGGGAGACAAGAATCGCCCTGGCCGGTCCCTCGATTATCAGCAACAAGCGGTTGTATCGAAAACCGGTAATTGCTGCATCTGCAGCAAATCTACAGCGAGATCTCTACCCCAGATTGCGGCGCCTGCGCCCGGGCCACCCGCGACCACGATGTGAATTTGCCATGTCAATACGGCAATTTTGTGATGAATAATGATCACAGAATGCGAGCAGACGGAGGTTGACGCACACCGGTGCGCGACCATACGCTCTCAAAGGGCCGCCACGGCCGCGAAATTCGGGAGGAGCAACCGTTATGGCCAAGATCGTCCTCGGGATTGCCACATCGCACACCCCGATGCTGAATACCCCGGCCAAGGACTGGCCGAGCTTTATCGACCGCGACGGGGTGCGCGAGTTTCTCGACAAGGAGGGCGACCCCGCCACCTATGAGGAATTGCTGACCCGCGCCGACCCGAGAGCGCTGCCGGAATTGACGGCGGAGCGTTTTGCCGCGCGCCACGACGAGGCCCAGGCGGCGGTTGATCGCTTGAAGCAAAGCGTGCGCCGCGCCGAGCTCGACGCCCTGATCATCATCGGCGACGACCAGAAGGAGCTGTTCCATGAGGACCACCTGCCCTCGATCCTGGTCTATTACGGCGACACGATCCGCAACGTGCCGCTCTCCCACAACTTCAAGGGTCCGGAATGGTCGCGGCTGGCCACCGCGCGCTATTACGAAGAAAAGGAGCCCAGGGACTATCCGGTTCAGTCGGGCCTGGCGCTCCATCTAATCAACTCTTTGATCGATGACGAGTTCGACATCGCCTCGTCGAACGGGTTGCCGCCCGGGCACGGCGAAGGCCATGCTCACGCCTTTGTGCGCAAACGGCTGATGGAAGACCCCGCCCTGCCGGTCGTGCCGGTGTTCCTCAACACCTATTACCCGCCGAACCAGCCGACGCCGCGGCGCTGCTACAAGCTCGGCCAGGCGATCCGCGCGGCGGTCGAGAGCTGGCCGAGCGACGCCCGCATCGGCATCGTCGGCTCCGGCGGGCTCAGTCACTTCGTCGTCGACGAGGAGCTCGACCGCGGGGTTATCGACGCATTGGCGCGCAAAGACGGCGAAGCGTTGCAATCGCTGCCGCGCAAGAAGCTCAACTCGGGTAGCTCGGAGATCCGCATGTGGATCAGCATCGGCGGTGCGGTCGAGCATCTCGATTTGGGTTGGTCGCATTACGTCCCCGGCTACCGCACACCCGCCGGATCCGGCACCGGCCTCGGTTTTGCGTACTGGTCATGAGGTCAGCGATGAGCAAGCAGAAAGACAGAGACGATCTGCTCCGCGTCGGAACCGGCACGCCGATGGGCGAGATGATGCGGCAGTATTGGATCCCGGCGGTGATGTCGTCGGAACTGGAACGCGACGGGGCGCCGCTGCGGCTGATGCTGCTCGGCGAAAAGCTGATCGCGTTCCGCGACAGCTCGGGCCGGGTCGGGGTCATGGACCACCGTTGCCCGCACCGCTGCGCGTCATTGTTCCTCGGCCGCAACGAGGAAAACGGGATCCGCTGCATCTATCATGGCTGGAAATACGACGCCGAAGGCAATTGCGTCGACATGCCGAACGCGCCGCCGCACCAGGACTTCAAAGACAAGGTCAAGGCCAAGGCCTACAAGGTCGACGAACGCAATGGCCTGGTCTGGGTCTATATGGGTGCCCGCAAGGAGGCGCCGCCATTGCCGGCGATCGAGGCCTCGCTGATGCCTGCGGCCGATCTGCAGATCAACTTCGTGCAGCGCGAGTGCAACTGGCTGCAGGCGCTCGAGGGCGATATCGACACCTCGCATTTCGGCTTTCTGCACACCGGCAGTGTGCAGCCCGACGATGTGCCGCCGGACAGCCTGATGCGCTGGACGGTGGTTAACCGGGCGCCGGAATATCACATCACCGATACCGACTACGGTACAATGTATTGCGCCTACCGTCCGGCCGAGAAGGGCCAGACCTATTGGCGCTTTGCCAATTTCCTGTTTCCGTTCTGGACGCAGACGCCGCAGGGTCCGTTCGACCGCGTCAATACGCGCGCGTGGGTCCCGATGGACGACACCCACACGATGTTTGTCAGCCTGAGCTGGCGCGGTTCGCCGACCTCGATGCGGCCGCTAAAGAATGGGCAGATGGTACCGGGATCGCGTCTCGGCTTCGACTACCTGCCGAACACCACCGACTGGTACGGCCGCTGGCGGCTGACGCAGAACCCGTCGAACGACTGGATGATCGACCGGCAGGCGCAGAAGACCGAGAGCTATACCGGCATAGCCAGCATCCACGGCCAGGACCAGGCGGTGACCGAAAGCATGGGCCCGATCACCGACCACGAGTTCGAGAACCTCGGACCGAGCGACATCATGATCGCCCGCACCCGCCGGCGCCTGCTGCGCGCCGCCCGTGCCTTTGCCAAAGACGGCAAAGCACCGCCCTGTGTCGACGAACCGGGGATCTACACCCAAGTGCGCAGCGGCGATTTCGTTACCGACGCGAAAATCGCCTGGCGCGACGCCTATGAGATGCAGATGCGCGCCGCCGTCCGCCCGCTGCAACAAGCGGCGGAATGAGGCGCACGTCTACACCCCCGTGGGGGAATGTGAGAGGTAAGTTTCACCTTGAGTGTGAGCCGGTTCACGCACACTGACGCTTCGGCTTAGCGATAGTTTGTTTGATCATAGACGTCGGTATCCTCTCTGGGGGTTGCAGCCCGTAAGAGGGAGCTCGATCGGGATTAACTGAAGTCGCCGAATACCCCGGCAAGTGATCGGGGTAAACGTACAGGGAGGAAATCAATGGCGCGCCAAACACACAGGGTCGGGCGTCAGCTTAGAGTTGCACCGCTGGTTGCCGCCGATCAACCCGCTGGTGCCCTTGGTGTTTCACCCGGTAACCAGCCTGCTACGGTTCTCGACCATTCGTCGCGTTACATCTCGAAAGCGACGCTGGTGCCGGTTGAGGTCGACCAGGCGGCAATCGATAGCTCAGGGTCCGGGCAGGCGCTCGTTAAGCTCGGCTACGTACGTCAGTTGGCGCTGCAGCCAGGAGAAGTGGCCACGGTGCGCAACACCTTATCAGCTTTGGCCGATGCTTCGGCGCAAAATAGGGATTTCTCGGCAACGAGCCCGCTGTGGGATTTGCTTACGTCGTTCGAGGGCTCGCCGATGCCGTCGCTGCTTCCGTCGGCAGGTGACCTGGCCACCGTCTCGGTCCCCACGCTAAAAACATTCGGACAGGCTCTGAAAGCATTGCGCCAGCAGCGCGCTGGCTACTTAGCGGCCAATGCTGTCGCGGCGCGGAATTCTCCGATGGGTCCTGCAGCGCCAATCGCCGCTGCCGATCCAGCCGCCGGTGCGCTCGACCTCGCGACGGCAAGGCGCTTACTCAATCGCTCGGCAGTCGGCAACGCCGGCTTCGAGGCCAATACCGCCTAAACCCGATTGGGATGATGCACCTCGAGCGATTAGAAATGACACCTGCCGGGATCGTACCCGGTGAGCTAATCGCCACGATCCCGCTGGCTCCGGCCGAAGAGACGGCAGTGGTGCAAAAAGAATGGTCGGTGACCACGAAGGAATTCACTTCGATTGTCACAGACTCCTTGGAGACTTATAGTGAGACCGGAGTCACCGACAACACCGAGCTCACACAATCGACTACTTCCCAAATTCAGCACGGCAATCAATTCAACATAACGGGCACGGTCTCTGGCGGAATTGATCTAATCTCCGGCTCGTCGACCAGTACCGTCAGCGGGCAAGACTCATCATCTCAATCGGCTACAGATAGCCGGAAGCATGCCGCCACCGTGACTCAAAAAGCTTCGTCGCGATCGAAACAAGAGCACAAGGTGACGATTTCGACGACGACGGTGACGGGGGCCTCTGAAACGACGACCCGCACCTTGACAAACCCGAGCACGACCAATCCAATGCGCATCGACTACTTCAGTATGATGCGCAAATGGCGAGTGAGACTGTACCGGTACGGTCTCCGTCTCACTTACGACGTTGTTATTCCCGAGCCTGGCGGAGCGTTGAGAAAGGCGTACGCGCAGCTCGATGAATTAAGGGGAAAGATCGGTCCGTTCATATTTGATGTGAAGCACTCCGACATCACGACGGACATCAGGACCGAGGAAGTCAGACTGGGGCACCCTGAAACCACTGAAACTGCGGAGCACTATAAGATTCTGGCTGACCGTTATGGAACGCAAGTGCCCGATCCGCGCGCACCTTCCATTTCCTTTCAGGTTGGAGGCCCAGTGTCGGGGTTAGTCGAAGATCCCAATTGGCGTTTCTATCAACTCGCCTTCGACATTGATCCCGATTACCAAATCTCCAGCGTGGTCATGGATTCTCAAATTGGTAGTGTCGGACAAGCAAGTCGAAGTTTCCTCTTGTTCGGTGTCGGCGCCCCGTGGGAGGCGTCAGGACCAAATGTTATGAACTCGGGAGGACAGATTCCGGTTACAAATTTGACACAAAACTATAACTTTTTGTTAGGAGCAACTGGTCATCAGACAATAACCTACAGATTCATTTTGGTAAATCAAGCAACTGTGATATTCAATATTACTGGTGTACTAACAAAACAAGCTTTAGATAAATGGGCATCCGACGTATGGAATACCTTATATAACGCAGCGCAAACGCAGTACTTTGCCGAACAGCAGGACATTGCTGCGCAAATTTCGCAGCTTGAGGACGAACTTGCGAATGTGGACACGCTAACTCTTCGTCGAGAGGAAAGCGAAGAGATCATGAAAGGTGTGCTTCGATTTATCCTTGGCAACGACTTCGACTTCATGCCGAAAGACGTCGAGCAGGCCATCAAGGGCTCCGGAGCAGATCTTACTCATGGGGTCGGCTTCACTGGCAACGATTTGGGGCTTTCGCACCAAGACTGGACCGTCGTCACGGCGCACGAGGACACGGTCAGGTTCCTCAACCAAGCGATCGAGTGGGAAAACGTTGTCACCTTCCTCTATTCCTATTTTTGGGACGTGCCTGATAGCTGGGACTTTATTCGTCGGATAAAGCATCCCGATGCGACGCGCCAGGCCTTTTTGCGTGCTGGCAGCGCGCGCGTCGTTCTGACGGTCCGCAGGAATTGGGAGGATGACTGGATACTGTTCACCGAAGGCGGCTTCGAGGGCGCGAGCATTCCCGACAATCACCCCTATCTGACAGCGGCGCAGGAAATCGCAGCGCATGATGACACGAATTATCCGGGTATCCCGCCCGCTAACCCCAGCCTGAGTGGCGTTCGCTTAGAAGATGCTGTGTACACCACGTCCTCGGCATCGGTGCAGCCGAGCGCCGACCCAGTGCACCCGGGCGTGAACATCCCGGTTGATTCCAGTGCGGGGTTCGTCGTGGGTTTGCCGGTTGCGATCGGCCCGCAGGGATCGCCCGAGCAGGAATTGCAAATGGTAACCGCACGCCCCGCGGACGGGACGCACATTACCGTCGCAAAGCTCGTCAACTCTCATGACGGCACGTCGACGCCATTCCTGGTTTTCCAACCCGGTGAAAAGGGCGTGCTGATCGCCGAGTGGAACGAATACACGCCGACATCTGGCACGGATATTAAAGTGACAAGCGACCTGACCGCGATCGCATGATGACCACCTTCATCTGAGCCGCATGTTAGTGGGTTTTAATCAAGTAATCTTCCGGCGATCGTTCTCGCTGAAGCTCTTGGAGCTTTGCCACTTGTCCCTCGGTCAGTTGCTGTTCAGGCGATTACTCAAGACCGTAGCGCCCGGCGCACGGTTGGCGTTTTTTCCC